>Ga0187878_1000447_pt1 | contig 47188 bp, 46 predicted proteins | sample June2016WEW_17_1_FD_132979 | JGI IMG/M metagenome (GOLD analysis project Ga0187878, IMG submission 132979) | Peatland microbial communities from SPRUCE experiment site at the Marcell Experimental Forest, Minnesota, USA - June2016WEW_17_150 | ecosystem: Environmental > Terrestrial > Soil >... | reverse complement strand
GCTGGCGCCAAGGCGCTGTCAGCGGGGCACATGCGGTAGAGGTAGTCGTTAGCGATGGCTAGGGTCGGGGAGGTTGAGCTGCTGCTCCACATGAGCATGTTGTTTGAGTTGCAGTAGCTTAGGCTCGCCTGAGCCTGGCTCGACCAGCCTCCACCCTGGAAGACGGTGTCACCGAGGGATAGGAATCCCTGCACCTTCTCTAGGTGGACGTTGTCCTGACCAGTGGCGTCCTCGAGTAGGTCTGTGAAGGTCGGGGCGCCCCAGTTGAGGGCCTGCATCTGTTTGTTGAGGTCTGGGAAACACATCGACTCCATTAGATACTTTCCTGTCTCTAGGGATGTTGTCGAAGATGCGATATAGCCTAGCTTGATTGTTTGACCCTTGAGGGGTAGCGCCGTTACAGTCTGAACGGTCGTTGTGCCAACAGTTACAGTCTTTGAGGGTGCTGCGAAGTATCCTATGCCTCCGCCCACGATCAAACCTGCGACCAGTAGCACTATTGCTAGTGTCATTCCTTTATCTGCCAATTTTTACACCTTTGTTTGTCGCGATAGTAGACTTCGCCATACTATATTTAAGACTTAACATAATATGCCCTAAGACGCTAGATCTTTAACTAGATCAACGAATTATCTCGATTCCACAAATATATATCGTGATCTTGTTAAAAATATTAGGATTAATAATCTATATTATACTTGATTTGCAATAAGGTTCGATCAAATGAAAAATATTATAAACTTTACAAGTTGCAAAACTTAGCGGAGAAAATATGGATTTAACGATTTGGTATATGGCAATAACTTACGCTGCTGAACTTATGCTTCTAAGCATTGGTTTTACATTGACCTACCTAACAGCTAAGATTCCGAACTTCGCTCATGGGACTTACGCCGGTTTTGGAATCTACGTCAGTTACACTCTTTCAAAGTTCTACCATGTTAATCCTTACCTCGGACTTCCATTAGCGTTTATCATCGGAAGCGGTGTCAGTATAGTAGTCTACAAGTTAGTTATTAGCACGCTAACGAAGATGGGGAGCGGTTCGATCGTTTTGACGATCGCCACGCTAGCAATTCAGATCTTCTTAGGTGCAATACTAAACATCTATTCCTACATATTCATCGCGTTCTTTCATCAATACGCAACTGCTTTCCTCCTAAAGGAAGATGACTTCCATATAGGTGACGTTGCTGGAATCTTCTTCGTCTCGCTAATAATCAGCGTTATAGTCGTAATCATACTTCACTACATGCTCACAAGAACAAGGATGGGCATAGCCATGAGAGCGACAGCTGAGGACACAGAACTCGCCTCAGTTCTTGGTATCAACATCAACTCCGTCCAACTCTTCTCCTGGTTCCTCACGGGTGGTCTCGCTTGCCTAGCAGGTGCTATGATCCCATTCTGGTTCCAAAGCAGTCCGACGACGGGCTCAGGAATCATCACTAGCATCATGGCGGGAAGCCTACTTGGCGGATTAGATAGCGTATACGGAGCCATTCTTGGAGGCTTTATAATAGGTATGTCAGAGATCATGCTGACGCTAGCAGGTCAGGTACTATTTGGCAACTGGTTTGGCGAATATAGACCACTAATCCCCATGTTCTTCCTCATCGCAGTACTACTGATCGAGCCCAGAGGCTTGCAAGGCTTCTGGGAGAATTATCAGAGGAGAAGATCGAAGCCAATTCCAAAGGAACCTGAAAAGAAGGAGGAGGCTAAGAAGTAATGTACACCAACATAGCTCTGGGAATACTAAGCTCAATGCCCGCTGCGATCCAGGGAATAGATAGGCTCGTTGTGGACATTGCGATGTTTTTCGGCTTGCTAGTTATCGTTGCCATGGCCCTCAACTTCCAGTATGGTAACGCAGGCATCCCAAACATGGGGTGCGCAGTGCAGGTTATCGTAGGCGCTTTCACAGTTAGCGGTATCGTGTTGAGGATCATGTTCATGGTAGCGGCAGCAGGAGGCTTGCCTCTAGATGATTGGAATGACCCGTTCAAGTTTATCTACAGCAACCCTTCAAACGTAAGGCTTGTCAATGGTCTCTTTGCTAGTGACGCTGTACTCGCAATGGGCTTCTTACTTTTAAGCCTCGGAATCGCTGTCCTGATGGGAGCCCTTACTGGCTATCTGCTTGCTCTGCCCGCGATCCGTCTGAGGGCTACTTATCTGATGATCGTCCTCATCACGGTCGCTGATGCGTCACAGATCTTCGGTAGAAACATTACAGGTATTTCGGGTGGGACTCTGGGAGTTTGGATCCCCAATGTCTTCGCCTGGTACCCCGGTGACATAGGTGTAGTAACGGCGGTTGTAACCCTGCTACTCGGCCTTATCAGCTTCTTCATATTCAGAACCATGCTTAATTCGCCCTACGGTAGATTGATGAGGTCTCTGAGGGAGAATGAGGTGACCTTAGCCAGCGTCGGCAAGAATGTTGTAGGAATCCGCCGAAACATCCTCATGTTTGCTTCGGGTATCACTGCGATAGCGGGTGTCATGAACGCCTTCTACGTGCAATTCGTCAACCAATCAGACTACCAACGAGCCTACTGGACATATTGGCCTTGGTTGATGCTCATCCTAGGTGGACCTGGCAACAACGCCGGAACCTTCCTAGGAGCGGCAATCGTCGTAGCATTAAGGAGACTAATCATCATATACAAGTTCCAGATACAGCAGTTCTTCTTCTTCCCAGTTTCCTACCTCGAGGACATCATCCTCGGTGGCCTCCTAGTCTTGGTGATGATTTTCAGGCCCAGCGGACTGATCCCTGAGAAACTACTTTACATTCCTGGCATCAACTACGCAAAAATGGTAAAGGAAGAAGTAAAGGTAGACTGGCGCGCGGCACCGAAAGCAAGAGAAACGCATGTTGAAAAGAAGGAGGAGAAAAAGTGATGAACGGACTAATACTCCTGGCTAGCATACTACGAATCATCGGACAGACAACAGCTGATCAGTACGACAACATCCTCTTCTACCTAATGATCGCGCTCTGGATCATTATGCCAGTCTTCATCGTCTACGAGGAGATAACCGAGCGCAGGGCCCTCAGAGAAGCCGATAAATCGGAAGAAGGCACAGCTTAACCATCCCATTTTCCATAATTTTTTTCTTTTAAGCCACTGCAAGAATTAATAGGTATAAATATTCTAAAAAAAGCGGCTACTCCGTTGTTAGAGTGTAATGAACACCCAGATTACTGAGAGCCACATCTATCCTTTCGATTAGGTTCTCGAGTTGCTTCAAAGTGGGCTTCTTATCTACCCACTCGAACATGAAGTCGTAGTCGCCGAGGAGCTGCTTCGCGTCGCTAATTATCTTCGCCGGCTCGTAGCAGTCAACGTAAGTATTCTTGAGGTTGTTTAGGTAGTTATTCCAATCTCGGTTGTCTACCTGCATCCGTGTGGGGTACGGTATGCATTTGTGGCTGAACTTTACCTCCCTCTCCTTGGACATCTCGACGGCTACACCCTCGAGAGCCTTGAGGGCCTTCATGAGCGGTGGACCGTATATGCGAACATAAGTCTTAGCCAATCTAGTCGCCTAAGAATGCATGTAAGTGAGATAATATAAAATCTTTCCACCATACTACGCTTTCGCGGTGTCTTCGCTCTTCTCTGACATCCTTTTCATTATGAGGCGGTATCTTCTATATTTGTCGTCCATGGAGAACTTCGCCGGGTGCGGTGACTTCACCAAACCTCCGCATCTAGGACAATTGTCCCCCCTAAGCGTGTATGATCCACATCGCTCACATTTCCTGAGTAGCCAGACCATCGGACACACTACTCCCGTTTGAAGGAAATTGCACCTTCGTGGGTTGACCACTCCTTCTCCGCCTGCTTCACAATTCGGTCGAGGGCGAACTCAACCTTCTTGTAGTCTTCGGAGGTCACCTCGACGCGATATTTGGGGGAGCCAAGGGTGTAGATTTTAACTGTCGATTCAAGTTCATCGCCGAGATCTTGGATCATTCGGAAAACGTCCTTGATTTCCTCAACGCCTTTATTGCCCATGGCAGAAACCTCAAAGACACCCTGAATGGTGACCCCCTTTACAATGATCTTATCCTTAGCGACGCTTGCAAGAGCTTCGGCAGTTTTAGCTTTGACGCCTATGTCTGTGAATATCGGTGCACCTTTTTTAGCGGATTGTTCTAGGGCGTCGTATAAGTTGATTTGAGCCTCGTTGAGCTGGGGACTAATCTCCGCGAACAGGTCCTCAGGAGTAACCTTGAGGTCACCAGCCGCTTGCTTTAGAAGGGTCTCTGCTTTGCGAGTCTTTTTCCACTGTTCGATCTTCTTTCTGCGATCGTCTTTGTTGACTCTACGAAGTGATAGATCGACCTGGCCTTTTGAGGGGTCAACTCTAAGTACCTGGAGGACAACTTTTTGGTTTTCCCTTACATGGTTCCTGATGTTTCGGACCCAGCGAGAGCTGATCTCTGAAATGTGGAGGAGGGCTTCCTTGTTATTGTATTCGTCCAGAGCCACATAGGCACCGTAGGATTCTATTCGGCTGACGGTCGCTACTACCATCTCGCCTGTTTCCGGCCATTCGGCGTGCCCTAGGCTCATGGGTTGGTCACCCTAGAACTGCCATGATGGAGCCGTTAATCTCGGCCTTACCACCGGTTGGCCTCGCGATGACCTCTCCGCATGTGCGGCATTTAACCTCATGAGTCGCGTGGCTAAATACGATTTGCTCAGACTCACAACTGAGACATTTTACCCTCAAAAACCTTGATGAGGGTCTTGGGATTAGGTTTTCCCACTCCGCCATCTTACTCCAACTCCGCCTTCTTGAGTCTTAGTCCCTCGCGCATCAGGCTATGCTTGCACTCCTTGCACTGCAGCATTAGCGTGGTCTTCTTCGTGACCTTGGCCTGGTTGTGCTGCATCGGGAACTTCTGGCCACCGTAACCTGTCTTACGTATTGCTTGGTCGCGTTCACCCTTACGGGCGCCACGACGCTTCCCAGCTTTGTAAATAGTGACAGTGAATTCAGTGTGCGTCTTGCATTTTGGGCAGAAGGTCCTGAGTGTTTTTGGAACTTTCATTGCGCTGTCTCTACTAGCTTGGCTATGCCCTTCCTTATTAGGTTATCCGCATTCTGGGTGGGAAGAGAGGCGACGTCCTCAGCCTTGAATGGGCCGTATGTTTTCATGTCAATACCCATTATTGCTGGTAGTGGTTGGGTGAATCTTACTACTTTTAGGGTTTGCTCGCTCTTCTCAGTATGTATAGGTAAAGGGGATTGGGGTAGGTGAGTTACAACCTGTAACGGAGCGTATGAGGCTGAGGTTTCTACGTTGGGTTCCCTACCCAGCAAAACTTGTTTCATCCCCTGTGTATGTGTGGCGAGGAGGCGACGAAGCTCTACTTGGAGGAGTTTCTCTTCGGCGGTAAGGTTTAAGGATTCGACTGGCGTACCGTTGAGCTCTGCCATTACCAGCTTATTCAACCGGAGCCTGTTGAGGTCCGGGAGTATCCTCTCTACTTGTTCCCGTTCCTTTTCAATGAGTTTTCCCTTGATTGTAGTGTTTTCGAATGCTCTTTCCTGCTCCCTGAGCTGGGATATGTACCCCGCTACGCTGTTGTAGAATCCTTCGTGAAGGGGTTGAATGTCTGTTCTCTGTCTCTCCCGTCTCCATGCCTCGAAGATTATCTTGAATTCGTCTGTCATTGGTCTATCCTTGCTCCCTTCTTGCACAGCAGGAAAATGGCGACTGCAAGTGGAACGGTGATGGATTCTTGTATGTAGGGTCCATATTCGGCGTCCCCTATCCTCACCTTCGGTGCGTGTCTGACATATATTTTCGCCTCCCCTGTTCTGAAAGCTATGGCGCTGGTCATGGGGTCATAATCTGGTAAGGAGTCTAGTTGGATGGTTTGGACCTGCCATCCAGTCTTTCCATGCAGGGTATTCGGGAGGCGAATGAGACGGTGAATATCGGTGGTGACGACTGTGTCTATTTCCGCTGCTTGCTCTTTGATGGCTATCCCCATGAGCTTCGCAATATCCGCCATAAGTCGCTCCTCATCGCTGACTCCGACCGCTTTGAGTAGGAGACTTGGGTGGCTCTCCTCAAGGATGGTGAGGGCCTTCTCACGATTATCTATTAGTAGACTCGTGATCTTTCGCCCCAGCTTTAGGGCTTTTATCTCCTCAGGTGGCGTTGATGCTATGAAGTCATAGAGAGCCCTGCCTGCTCTCCCACGCCACCCCTCTTCAGCGAGGGTCGACTTCCCACCTTTCGATCGGGGGTTGAAGCCGAGGTATTCAGATTTTATGCCGGTGCCAAGGATATAATCGACTACCTCACGTCGGCCTGATTGGTCGAGGCCTCGTACTCTTTGGTTGCGGACATGAACGTGGTAGCCGCGGTTTCCTGAGAAGTTCACCACGAGATCATTAGCAGGGCTGAAGCCGAAGTCTTGTATAAGTATGTCGAGAAGCTTCTGGGTCTCGTATTTCGCTGCCTGGAGGCACCTCTCGCAGAGCCAAGTCTCCTCCTCGAAGGCGGCTTTACCACACTTACATATCTCTGGTGGTTTCCCGGTGCCCTCCTCTCCGCAGTTTTTACACTTCCACTTGTCATGTTCGTGTTGGCATGGTAGGTTGAAGTGGTCCGCATCTATGTCGAAGACAAGGTCAGCTCCGCTCCATCCCTTTCCAGCCATGTCCGCCTCGGGGTGCTGATAGTAGCAGGAGCTGTGGTAACTGTGGGCGGGGCTATTTTCGGATAGATACCTATGGAATGTGCCCTCGTCGGGGAAGCCAATATGGCGGAACATTGTCTTCCCTCCGAATTGAAGAAAGGCAAATTCTCGCATTTTGATCTCAGTGGGGGCGGGTATAGTCCTCACATTTGATTGGTACCACCTATGGAACTGATCAGCTACAAACCTGGGACTACCCCAATCGGACTCCACTGGTACTCAGGTAGATATATCTCTCGTGTTTTAAAACCAGTTTGGATGTAGGGGATCTACTTCTTCACGCCGCTGTGGGGGCACTTACCACAGAATTTTGGGTTGAATATAACGATGTTATTATATTGTGTGCAGAAGTGGAGACCCGTATTTCTCATCTTCTCCTCTGCGGTTTTAACCAAACTGGTCCTTTATTGGCTCGTCGCGGGGGTATTTGAGGTTTGAGGCTAAGGTTTCGTCCTTTGATAGGCTAAACGTCGAGCCTTTATCCGGTAGTAGCTGAGAGGATGCTTGATTCGTTCGCAGATGTCATCCTTATTTCGGCAGATACCGTGGGTTCGTAGGGTATCACATAGGGGAGGTGTGTATTTAGTACGGTTTCCCCGAACGCCGGCTATATGTTCAACCTGGTACTGGGTCATTGCGGGGTCGAAGTCGCTCACGCTTGTGTACAGGTCAACGAGGCTATCTAGAGGCATCCCAACGGTTACTAAGAAGCTGGTTAGGGCGAAGCGCTCCATGTGACTGGCTCGCCTACCTGCGAGTAGTCCCTCCATGCAGTAGCGGATGCATGGCGGGAAGGCCTCGTTTATAACCTCAGATGGCAGATCCTCGCCGCCCAACCTCTGCCTATTCTCCTCAAATACCTTAGAGACACGGTCTAGACGTTGTTGGAGGGGTTCTGGTAAGGCAATCTTGGTAAGCTTTGAGACACGCTCCTTAATGAGTGTCTCTACCTCTCCCTGAATCAGCCGGGCAACCTCACGCTGAGTAAGTAGTACATAACCGCTCTTCACTATTCGATTGACGAGCTTCCATTTGTCCTCGTGGAAGGATGAGGATGATCGTAGGTAGTCGTAGAAGTAAAGGCGGAAGTCGTATAGGACACCATCGTATTGTTCGCCGGAGTCAATTAGATCCCATTCGAAGTCGTTCTTCGCTATCTGTGCGAGCTTTTCGCGATCCTCCTCTTGAAGGAGGAAGTAGACTCGGACGGCTTCGGCGAGGGCATAACGCCTATTGAGGAATTGCTCCCCCTTGACTGAGGCGAACATCACCGCGACGGGAAAGCTAAGTAACTCCGTCATGTAATCGTCGAGTCGGTCGTCGACAGCGCCGTCCTCGATCGCCTGGACAATTCGCTCAGCAGCCCTGTCCAGGACCTTGGCGTATAATGGGTCGGCGAGGTCGTCAAGTTGGAGATTCAGAGCGTCCACTAGCTTCACAGCATCCCTGAGGAATGGGTACTTCGCCGCTTCCCTCTCCAGCATGTCCTTCAGCCCTCATGGGGTTCCAACTGAAAAAAGGCTTCCCCCCTCGGGGACTTATGACTTATTTAGACTTATTGATACGAGCTAGGAGCCAATATAAGAGGTTTCAATAGTTGAATTAGACCATCAGGTTCGGTTATCCACCAACGCGAGAAGGATCCCACACCTGCGAGGTACCCAATCATTAAAGTTGGTCCTATCGGAAATACTCGTCGAGAAAGAACCATTGGGTATAAGCCGAGAGCCTAGGCTTTTCACATTGAGTCTACTTCAAGTTCGTATCCGCAAAGTGCTTGAGGCGACGCAGCCCCTCGGGTGCCCATGTACGCCCATAGCTTATCCGGAAGTTGTTACCAGGATAGTTGAATACCATGCCTGGCCAAACCATGATGTGCTCCTGCTTGGCATACTCCTCGGTGAACTTCTCGACGTCCATCCCGATCAGCTCTGGGAAGCCAACAGTTGCACCTCGTGGATTGACCCAGCGGAAATGATCGGAGTAGTCCTCGAAGAACTCGTTAAAAAGTGGTAGGTTGTCGTCTATAATCTTATGGCTTCGGGCTAAGACCTTGTCTTTTGCTCGGAAGGCGATGGTTGCGAGTAGCTCGATGGGCGCTGGCTTACATGGTGTCGCAAGACCGTTCAAGTCCTTGAGCTTCTGGAGTAGCCTTTGCTCCTTGATTGTTATCCAACCTATCCTTAGGCCGGAGAGGGCATAAGCTTTCGACATGACACCGAAGCTGACGGCGGTCTCATCGGCGTCAACTGCAGGGGTAGGCGGTGCTCAGGTTTTTTGTTCGAGGAGGTGGTAGACCTCGTCGCCAACAAATGTGACGCCCTTCTCATTGCAGAGGTCGATTAGGGCTTTGTAAGTTGACCTGTCTATAGTAGCGCCTGTGAGGTTGTGGGGGAAGTTAGTGACTAGGAACCGTGTATTGGGGCGGAACGCTTCGCGGACCTTATCCACATCGACGCGCCAGCCATCTGACTCCAAGGGGACTAACGACACCTCCGCTCCAGAAAGGCTCGCCAGTTGGTAAAGGGCCTCGTATGCAGGCCAGAGGACGACTATGTGGTCTCCCGGTTTGAGCATTGCCGTGAAGAAGACCCAGATCGCCTCATCTGCCCCAGCGAAGATTACGACCTGACTGGGATCTACGCCCTTATAGAGTTTAGATACTTCTGTTCGGAGCTTAATGCCACCGGGTGTTTCGGTGTATTTGAGAGTAAGGTTCTCCCAGTCGCTTCGGAGTTCGTCATCGGCGAGGGCGAGGACCTCACTCATCTTCAAAGGTTGGATGTCTGACTCGTGCATCGTCATGACGGTATATTTCCTACATTCTAGCATCTGCTCTTCGAGCCAGAGTCTATGTTCGAGACGTTCTCTACCCTTTCCTCCAGTTGGCTTGATTTCGCTCATGCTGTTACCTCAGGTGATATTATTTGTTGGATGCTTCAAATTAGTAAATCTTTAACAAAAAAACACTTGCTACATCCATGAAAATGCTTAGTAAATCAATATTTTAAAATGATACTTTTTTACTTATTCACCCAATATTGAGCTACTTTCTCGGCTGTTGCGTACCAGACTGAAGGAAAACGTTCAATATAGTTGAGGAGCCTATCGAGAAGCATCAGGCCCCCTGGTTTACCAATAATCTGGGGATGGAACATCGTCGTGTAACAGAGACCATAGTGGTAATACCCATCGAAGGCGTTCGTCCAAATCTGGTAGCCGGTCTCAGGGCTCTGAATGCGTGTATTATAGCTTGTGCCAGGATAATCTGCGAATAGATGGAAATCATCCATGTCGAAGTAGCTGGGGACTATCGTTAGACCGTTACCCAACTTGTATGGCAGATCGCTGCCCCTCATGCTGGAGTCGTAGAGGAACCCATTCTCAGCGAGAATGTCATGTGTGTTGGGACCGACCTCTCCCCCAGCGACTCGGTTGCCAACGGGTATGAAGCCGGACGCCTCCTTTATTGCGTTGCGGGTATCGAGTATCCGCCTCGCCTCTTCTGCTTTGGAGAGTTTCACCGTATCTTCGTGAACCCAGCCGTGACAAGCCAGCTCATGTCCACGTCTCCTAATCTCCCTGAATACATCCGGGTGGTTAACAGCATTAATCCCCGGTACGAAGAAGGTCGCTTTGACCTTATGCTTGTCGAGGAGATCGAGTAGACGCGGATAAACAGGGGCGTTCCATTCATACTGCCCAAGACTCTTCATCCTCGGCATATCCACAACTTCCGGCCGGTTCCCCATGAAGACGTACTCAGCATCGCAGTCGAACGTCAGGCAGACGGCACACAAGTTACCGTCCGGCCAAACACTATTCATCAAATTACACCTAGTATTAACACCACTCATCCAGAGATAATCATTATACCCTAAACCCGACTGATATTGCACTTAACCCACTCGCGCTTGTATTAGGAACGGGCCTCGACTATCTTCTCAGAGGTTATCCTGAATGGGTCGCTAAAGAGGGCCCACCCTTGGGGGGTCGAGGGCACTCGACCTATTTGAGTTGCTCAACCTAGTCCACCTAGTGCAGTTAGGCCACCGGGTCCAATACCTAGTTGTGCACATAGGATTATCGACCAGCTAGCCCAGCCAACTAACTAACCAACCAACTCCCCTACATGGACCTATTGAGGGACCAGGTGGACAGTTAACAACCTCAGTTGGGCAGCTTTACAGGGAAGTCTGGATGAGGAGGTCGAGAGTTTCAAGGGCAAGGGACTAGTACTTCAAGATTATCCAACTAGCGAACTCGAAAACCTTTTGGAAGGAGTGCGATGACCCCTGAGATACTTTTAGCCAAGGAGGTTAGCATCCGGCAGGGTCTCAGATGAACTTCAATATCATGGAGAATGAGACCTAATCGTGCGTGCCTGAGAACCTCTGAAGAGTCCGACGTAAGAGGGAAATCATCAAAATCGTGGTTGAGTAGGCTTCTGCATGCATACGGAGATAAAAGTAAAAAATGTAAGTAGCTGGACTAGTTGACGACGATGTTTTCGAGGCTGAAGTAGCGCTTCGCTAAGAAACGGATCTTCTTGATATTTTCACCATTCTTTCCAATGGCTATCCCCTTATCGTGGGGATCGACCGTCACCATCGCGATCTTGTGCCCATCCATCCTGTCCACGAGACGGATATCTTTTACTTTCGCTGGCTTCAAAGCGTTCCTGAGAAACTTATCGGGGTCATCCATGTACTCAAAGATCTCGACCTGCTTATTTGTCATGGCTCGGAAACGCTTAATCTTCTCCCCACCCTTTCCAACTGCTAGGCCGACCTCTCCCTTCTTGACGGTGAAGATGAGACTATCCTCCTCAATAATGCAGTCCACCACCGTTGCCCCAGTCATGTTCTGGAGCAACTGAATGAACTTCATCTCATTCTCCGTTATCTTAACGTTGCTCAGCATCTTACTTCTTCACCAAATCGAGGATCTTGGAGTCACCTGGATCGTTGATGACCATCGCAGAGACCGGGAACGGCTTACCACAAAGTGTTCCCAGGTCAACGCTATCCTTGGGGTGCTCCATCACGGGGATCTCGGAGAGTTTCCCGTAGTTGTCAATCGTCTCCCTCGCCTCGCGGGGGCAGTTACTGCTGACTATCGCCAGCTTCGCTCTTCCTCTGCGCAGCTCCCGCACAGCGGCCTTAGATCCAAGTTGGACCTTGCCGGTGGAGAGTGCGAGTCTCAGCTCCTGATCTACGCTACTCATCGCGTTTTCCACCCATTGTCATGAACAGCTCGACGCTCCCGGTTCCGAGGGGCATAGACTGTCCGACGATGATGTTCTCAATGACGCCTTTAAGCGGATCGGTTTCTCCCCTCAGCGCAGCTGAGACAAGGTGCTGAATCGTCAGCTCGAAGGCGGCTCTAGCGAGGACGCTGCTCTTCTCACCGCTAATTCCATGACGCCCGATCTGTTGGACCTCACCCATCTTCGTCATTATATCAGCCACAAGCATTACGTGCCTGACGTCCACGTCCAAGCCCTGCTCCTCGAGGACGCTGTGGGCCTCTTTGATGAGGGCGTTGCGAGCAGCCTCGATGCCGAATATCTCCGCGATCTCATGGATGTTATTAGTGGTGGTTCTCATCGCGTCGACGCCGTCAATCTTTATAACCTCCTCGAGGTTACTCCCATCAGTCCTGATTATCCACTCGCCCTCCTCTTGGAGGGTTAGGACACGTTTAATCTCGGGTATACCCCTTATTTTTGCTTGTCCTACTGTCTGTGTCAGGATCTCCGGGTTGCTCGACTTTTCTTCATCTAAGCTAACTGTGTATATGTGGTCCGACTCCTTCTCATACTTCGTGGGGAAAGCACCCTCGATCTCCTTCTCGGTGATGCTGAGTGACTCCATTCGAGAGGGGTCCATCTCTATTTTTACAACGTTAGCATTGAAATCCACATTTACAGAGCTCACCACATCGTCTAAGGTCGTGTATGTGAGTTTCTGGGCGACCTCACGAGCGAGCTTTTCACTCTTCTTATGTTTCGTGTCCAGATGGATCTCCATAACTGGTGTTGAGGGGGTCCTCCTCGCATCCACTATCTCGATGAGGCGTGGCAGACCGAGGGTTACGTTCTGCTCAGCGACACCCGCGTAGTGGAAGGTACGGAGAGTCATCTGCGTACCTGGCTCGCCGATACTCTGAGCAGCAAGGATCCCAACTGCCTCGCCTGGCTCGACGAGGCTGAAGTCGAAGTTCTTTAATGCAGTCTCGACTAGATGGTCGACACCTACTTTCGTTAGACCTGAAGCTTTGAGTTGGGTCTTAAGTTCATTAATTAGACTAGGTGGCAGTACTGTTAGCTGATCGACCTTCTTCTGGATGTAGTCCTCGGTCGCAGCTGCGCCCTTCTTCTCACTGATCTTTGCACGATCAATGAGCTGTACAACGTTGACCGCTTTGCCGTGGTCACTCTTGCTAGGATCTATACCGTCTTCTCCGTATTGGAATTGTATGATATCGCCGATGCTGTTGCGCACGGTCCCGTCGTACTCGACGCGCAGGTGCTCCAAAGCATTAATGAGACGACGTTGCATGTAGCCACTTTGTTGCGTGCGTACCGCTGTGTCAACCAAGCCTTCGCGTCCACCCATGCTGTGGAAGAAGTATTCCAATGGTGTGAGGCCGTCACGATAGCAGTTGTAGACGAAACCCCTAGCCTGGGGAGTGGGATCGCCATCCTTGAAGTGAGGAAGAGTACGGTTCTCATAGCCCCTCATGATACGCTTTCCACGGATAGACTGTTGTCCTACGCTACCCATCATTTGACCGATGTTAAGGCTGCTCCCGCGTGCACCAGTCCTGGTCATGATGATTCCTGAGTTGCCCAATCCGAGTCCCTGCTCAACGGTCTCACCGGCCTTGTCACGCGCCTGAGCGAGCTCGTTCATGACCTTTATCTCGAAGGTTTCCTGCATTGTCTGGCCTGGGAGGCGTTCTAATCGACCCGTGTCGGCCTGCTCTATGAGGTTCTCGACGCTCTTTTCCATTTTTCTCATGACTGAGTTGATGGTGTTGCGCTCCTTGTCAGCGATATTGAGCTCGTCTATACTGTAGCTGAAGCCGCGTATTGTTAGGAAACCATTGATGAGGCGTGTGATGCCATTGAGGAAGTCGTGGCCTATGTCTGTGCCGTAGTCCTTGATGATCCTATGGAATATCGTCTCGGCCCTCTCTGCCCCGATGCTGTTCTTATCAATGACCCCACTTAGCAACTCTCCTCCCTGGATCATTACATAGGAGTCGTACTGGCAGGCCTCTTTGTCGCATGTAGGACAGTGACGGCAGACATTAGCCCGGCTTACGAAGTTAAAGTCCTTCGGGAGGAATAGACTGAAGATCTGCTTGCCAGTCCACTGCTTAATAGGCTTCTCGACTACTGGGGTGGGGATCTCGCCGCGATAGTTGGCGTTGGCGAGGAGCTTTCCGACCTCTTTCGCGCTTAGGAGCGTCTCCTTTCTCGTGAGGAGATAGGCTCCACTGATGAAGTCCTTAGTGGCCCCAATAATGGGTGCACCATAGCGAGGGCTGAGTATTTGGTCCTGCACCTGCATGAGTAGTCGGGCCTCTGTCTGGGCCTCTTTGCTCTGCGGGATGTGTAGGTTCATCTCGTCCCCGTCGAAGTCGGCATTATAGGGTGGACAGACAGCGAGGTGCATCCTGAAGGTCTTGTAGGGTAGCACCCTTACTCTGTGAGCCATGATGCTCATTCTGTGCAATGATGGCTGCCTGTTGAAGAGCGCGATGTCGCCATCTTTGAGGTGTCGTTCCACAATGAAGCCTGGTTCGAGTGTGTCGGCAATACCGCTCCTGTCCTGCACGAACTCGAGCCTTATTCTCTTCTGGTCGGGGCGGATAACGTAGAGGGCTCCGGGGTGCTTGTATGGTCCGTTGAGGACGAGTCTCTTCATCTCGTCGAGGTTTCTACCTGTGACCACATCTGGGACTGTAAGTCGTACGGCTATTGCCACGGGGACACCAACTTCGTTGATGTCGATGTTCGGGTCGGGACTGATGACAGTGCGTGCCGAGTAGTCTACACGCTTCCCGCTTAAATTACCCCTGAACCTTCCCTCCTTCCCCTTGAGGCGCTGGGCGAGGCTCTTCAGGGTCCTGCCGCTCCTGTGGCGAGCGGGCGGGATACCGCTGACCTCGTTGTTAAAGTATGTTGTGACGTGATATTGAAGAAGCTCACTAAGGTCCTCGATGATTAGAGTGGGTGCACCAGCGTCGATGTTTTCGCGTAGACGCTGGTTGATCCTGATTATATCAACGAGCTTATGTGTGAGGTCGTCCTCAGCGCGTATGCCGCTCTCGAGGATGATACTTGGCCTAACATCAACTGGTGGGACGGGTAGGACCTGAAGGACCATCCACTCTGGTCGGGCGACTTCTGGCTCGAAGTCTACAAGGCGGAGGTCATCGTCGGGGATCCTCTCGAACCATTCTCTGATCATGTTAGCTGTGAGTCTACTAGCGGCCTCCTCGCCCTCAACGGCGATGGCCTCCCCAGCTTCCTCAGGTCCCTCACCCTCCTCGCTCGCCGACTCTGACTCGAAGAAAGTGGTTGGTTTCGCAAACCTGACATTTGTCTGTGGCATGCCACAATGTGGACATTCCTTGCCACGCTTGTACTTCTTAGCTACTTTGAGTATATCATTAATAGTGTCGTCAGTGACCTTACCAAAGAGTTTGAGGTCTTCCTCCCTCTTCTGTTTAAAGAAGTCGATGCTTTCATTCCCCTCGTTTGGGAGGAGTATGCGGCCACAGCCGCGACATGTGGCTGTGAGGAGTCGATAGATTTGCTTTGCGAACTCGACGTGTATAACTGGTACCGCGAGTTCTATGTGACCGAAGTGGCCGGGGCAGTTGAGTGCGATGTTCCCACATGTTTGACACCTTTGGCGGGGCTCGAGAGTGCCGAGGCGGTGGTCCATAAGACCTCCAGCGATGGGTGCACCATCCTCGTCGTAGGTGTCACTTGTTTGGATCTCAACGGCACTGAGCTTCCTGACCTCGTCGGGTGGGAGAATACCGAATTTTATGCTGTCGATGATTTTGCTCATTTTACTCAAACTCCTTTGTTAGCTGGAGGCTGGGGGAGAGGCATAGGCTTTGCATCTCCTGTAGCAGTAGCTTGAAAGCGTAGCTTATTGTAACGGGTTCTATCTCACCCTTTCCCTCGCATATGGGGCAGACGTATTTACGTTGCCGTATGTCGTAGTATGCTTGCTTTCCGCATTTTTCGCAGACATAGATGCTGTACGCATCTGATTCCTCGAGGAGTCTGTCTTTAAGGAGCATAGCAGCACCGTGGCCTACTAAGCAGTCACGCTCCATCTCGCCAAACCTTAGACCTCCGCCCCTGGCGCGGCCCTCGGTCGGCTGGCGTGTAAGCATCTGCACCTGCCCGCGGGCACGTGCGTGGATCTTGTCTACGACCATGTGATGGAGCTTCTGATAATAGACGACACCAACGAAGACGTCGGCTTCGAACATCCGTCCGCTCTGGCCATCGTACATTATCTCCTTCCCACCTGGATGGAACCCCATCTTGGTTAGAGACTCTGCTAGGCTCTTGGCGTCCTCGTTGTCGAATGGTGTGCCGTCAACGGGTTCTCCCCTGAGGCTACCGGTCTTGCCTGCAAGGCTCTCCATAAACTGGCCAACGGTCATGCGACTTGGGAAGGCGTGTGGATTAATGATTATATCAGGGATGATGCCGTGGACGCTGAATGGCATGTCCTCTGGGTTGACAAGCATGCCGATGACCCCCTTCTGGCCATGGCGGCTAACGAACTTGTCGCCTAGCTCAGGAACGCGGTTGCTGCGTACCTTCACCTTTACGAGCTGGCTGCCCTCGATGTCCTTGGTGATGAAGATTCCGTCGACGGTGCCCTCCTCTGTTGGTCGGACGCCGATACTCGTATCTCGGATTTGTGGGCCCCTGACCTCAAGGCCGCCATACTCTTCCATGAACCTTGGTGGGCTTGTTCTACCGATGAGTATGTCTCCGCCCTTGACCTCAGCCTCGTCGGCGATTAGACCGTCGTGCTCGAGCTGGCGGTAAGACTCAGCTCCGTGGTAACCGCGAATACCTTCCTCTGGGATTGTGAGTTTATCCTTGGCACCTCCGAGATATTGCTTACACTCGGCTTTGTAAATACGGTAGAAGCTACTGTGGCCAAGACCGCGCTCCACTGCGGCTCTGTTGAAGATGATGGCATCCTCCATGTTATAGCCACTGCTACTAAGGACTGCGACGATGTAGTTCTGGCCACTTGGGCGCTTGTCGAAGCCTATGATCTCCATAGGCTTTGTGCCTACAGCGGGTTTCTGTGGGTAGTGAAGGAGGTGGCCGCGTGTATCTGTGCGATCGCGGTAGTTGAGGACGTAGAGGCCGGGTGCTTGCTTGGCCATCGCAGCCTGGTATGTATTGCGTGGAGACTGGTTGTGTTCAGGGTAGGGAATGATGCTCGCGACTACGCCGAGGATTGCGAATGGGCAGATCTCCAAGTGTGTGTGTTCTATTGAGATGTTGTTGGGGTCTATTGCGACGTAGGCATTCTCTTCCTCCTCAGCATCGAGGTACTCGATTATGCCCTCGCGGACTAGGTCTCCCCATTGCCACTTACCCTCGCGAAGCTGTCGAGCGTGGCGCTGCTTGAGTAGGCTCTTTCCTTCGCTGACTACGATGAGAGGGCGTCTTATGCGTCCCTCATCACAGTTGACGTATATTTCATTGTAAGTTGAGTAGTAGCAGGCATTAATCTCCCCACTGATTTCACTGCGACGTCTCATCTCGCGGAGCTTTTGCACAAGTTCCTCAGGGGTTGTTGTGTAACCTAGAAGGTAGCCCTCGACGAATATCTTCGCGCCCTCATGACGGAGGGTCTCGTCTGCGTCCTTAGCTTTGACGACCCCCATGAACTCGAGTGTGCGCTTCATCTTTTCGGCGTCTGTGCCGGTGCTAATGCTGGCCATTAGACTAAGGTTTTTGACGAGGCCACAGTTGGCTCCTTCGGGGGTCTCATTCGGGCAGAGCCTACCCCAGTGGGTGCTGTGTAGGTCCCTAGCCTCGAAGTTTGGTTGACTTCTGCTTAGGGGACTCTGCAGCCTGCGGAGATGGCTGAGGGTACTGATGGTGTTTGTGCGGTCTAGAAGCTGGGTCATTCCGACACGTCCCCTGCGCCAATTGCCAGTGGCAAGGGCATGCTGTATTCTGCTGGTGATTATCCCTGGCCTGACGGCAGCGCTTATGAGGACTCCCTTGCGGCGGGTGCTCATCCTCCGGAATTGGTAACGCATATCTCGGTAAAGGCTCCAGAAAGCGCTGCGGAAGAGCTCAGCAAGTAGGGGGCCGGCTAGCTTGATGCGTTTGTTCTTGAGGTGGTCCTTGTCGTCCTCTTTCCTTTCTTGGAGTTTTAGCTCAATAATCCTAGCGCACATCTCGCCGAGAAAAATGGCCTTATCCTTGCGCTGATCGGCACCACGGCCTATGTGTGGGAGGAGGTTACGGTCGAGTATGGCCTCGGCACGCTTCATGCGGAACTCCTTGACCTGTCCGAAGGCTACGCGGTTTCCGATGTATAGAACAGCATCTTCACGACTATGAATATTGGCTGCCTCGCGGAAGCTCGGCTCGAGCTCGCCAAGTATTTTAGCATCGAGGCTAACCATGTCGGCGACCTGTTTATCAGTCTCGACTCCAAGTGCCCTCATGAGGGCGACGTAGGGTACTGGAACGGGTACACCAGGTATTGTTACACTCATCTCACCCTTTGCTTTAAGGTTAGCCTCAATCCTTGCGCGGAAGCCTACGGTGGTTGAGAAGACTTTACCACGGTAGACTGGGTTGCTTCCGCGGTCGTCTATTTCAACGAGGACTCGGTTGGGGGCTAGGTCCTCAAGACTGACGATGACGCGCTCACTACCGTTGATTATGAAGTAGCCTCCGACCTCCTCCGGGTCTTCCCCCAGAGCCATGAGCTCGTCGGGGGTGTGGCGGCTAAGGAGGCAGAGCTTGGATTTGACCATTATTGGGAGGTCGCCTATGTTGACCTTCTCGTAAGTCTCCTTTCCTTCATCCTCGAGCATTATTTCTAGATAGAGTGGGGCGGCGTAGGTGAGGTTGCGTATTCGTGCCTCGCGGGGATAGACGGGGCGTTGAGTGCCGTCAACCTCGGTTATTACGGGGTCTCCAACCTCTATGGAGCCGAACTTTATCTCGTACGTGTGGTTCGGCACCTCTATTGTGATACCACCTATCTCATCTATGATCTGCTGCAGCGTGTGCTCGACGAACTCGTTGTAGCTGTCGAGGTGCTGCTTCACGAGACCTTCATCGACGAAGAAGGTCTTCATGAGGTCCCAGTTATTTTCCTCTGTGAGAAGCATTACATCAATCCTCAAATGGGGGTGTTAGGCTGCAGAGCTTATGGCTCCCTAAATTTGTTTGATAATTAATCGAATGGAATCCCTCGTATCTCTCGGTGTTCATCTCTTAGAAGCCACTACCCTGCAGAGGCTACTATGCCTGCTGAGCACTCACTAATAAATGTTTTTGAATGTTGATTTGGGGTTTTTAGGGCTTATATGAGGGTTAGTACAGCATGAGTTGTTATACCAAATGTTTAATAGGGGAACTCGGTTATTCGATTAGAGCCCGACGGGGAAAATAGGAGATCAGTGGTTTGGCTGAAATGATTGAGCGGGTCCTGGAGAGAAGCATCGGTAAAACTGTCCTAATTAAGGTGAGGGGCGGTAAGACGCTACGAGGGACCCTTGAGGGCTTCGACCAGCACGTCAATCTTGTGCTCAAGGACGCCGAGAACGTTAGCGATCCGATGAAGTCCGAGATGATCGGAACAATAGTGCTGCGCGGCGATAACGTGATAATGATCTCTCCGCCTCCCGAGGGTTAGGTGTAATTTATGCCTTCTAAGCATGCTATTCATACGGGTAAGCGGACACATATGAGGTGTAGGCGCTGCGGGCGTAGGGCTTATCATATGCGCCTCGGAGTCTGCGCGGCCTGTGGCTTCGGTAAGACGCCGACACTTAGGCACTACAACTGGATGAGAAAAGATCTTCAGAGGACGCATAGACTCATCTAGTTGTTTTCTTCGATCACATCTAGTTTGAGTTCTCGTCTCTCCCTCTCATAAGGGGGAGAACAATAACATTTCAGATATGTATTAGAAAGGTTCGACTCAGTGTTCGGTTCTTTCGTAGTGATATGTTTTTTAGGTTTGGAGTATGGGTTGTTGTTGGGCGGGGGTACCCGAGACTGGCCAAAGGGGCGGGACTTAAGATCAGGCAGTCTCTGGTGAGAGATCCCGTAGCTCAGGCTTTCGTGGGTTCAAGTCCCACCCCCCGCACCAACCTTCGAAACCCTCAAACTAAACTTGATTTGCAAGTAGTTGGTTACAGAATTTATATATCAATTGTTAAATCAGGTGGAACACCAAAAACCTCATCCAACATCATCTTAAAATATGCTTTCGATTTTATATCCAAAAGGAATAGTTTTTTACTATATGCTTTGTCAGTGAATTCTTTTTCACATATTTTCTTATGAGATCCTTCTATGTCGTTAAAATCATATCCAAGATAATGGATTAAATATTTGTCTCGACTAGTTGAATATCTTATAGCCTTAATTGATTCATATTGCTGTTCTCTAAATTGTAGAACAGGATACAAGTCCATAATAAAAGGTATCATTTGATCATAAGCTGATTTTATATAATCATAATCGTTAGGATTTATCTGACGATATTTCGAATAAATATTGCCTAGTTTCTCCATCATGCGCTCTGACTTTAAATTATATTTATCTACATATTCCTCCTCATATTTATTAATAATTAGATTTCTTCTTAAAGCTGAGTTTATGAATGACGAAGGACCTAATCTAATAATTCTATTATTACCAAATTTTCTAGCAACGTTAGCCTTTTCAACCTTGCTCCGGGCCTCATCATTATAGGGAACACCTGCAAGATTGAACGCCTCTTTTTGACTTCCAAACAATTCATAAAATACCCTGGGATTTACTTTACATTTTAATTGAATTTCCTTCATGCTCGGAGTTTTCCCAAACTCACCATAATAATTTTTAATAAACTGAATTATTTTTTTCCTTTCCTCATCAGCACTCATGCTCAGTCAAACAGACATCAGTTACTGGCCTCGATTAATCTTTCCATTTCCAGCCATTTCTGGAGAAAGTGAGGTCATTTCACCTTCATTCCAACCTCATTTACACCCATTTCACCCATTTCGGATATCTACAAGGCATGATATACTAAGATTATTGAAGTTTATTTGTGAGGGTTGTCTTAGAAGAGCAGAAGCTTGGCATATTCACTGCATAGTTTTTTGGGTGCAGAGTCATTATCCGCTGTAATGATAGCAGACGAGAACTTCCACAGGATCGAGGCTATACTCGCCGCTGAGGGAAATCGGGGGGGGCTGAAGTGGGCCATGGGGGTCGCCCCCTTCGATGTCGTATTCAATATACTTCTTCCAATACAGAAGAGTAGGCTCGGGGAGATTACTTGCAGCTCCTTGGAGCACATGATGAGGGAGGGTTCGGTCATAAGCTTAGCATATGCCTATCCTCCCTATGCAATAGAGGCGATTGCTCAGGGGAAGGAGAAAGCATGGGACATGAATAAGTGGAACATTTACGCACGCGCCTATACGAGGCTCAACAAGGCCCTCAACGAGACGTCAGCTCTAATAGCTAAGGAGTTGGGGGGCGTCGCCATACCAGCCACAGTTGGAGGCTTCTCCTCTCAGGTCAGCCACGTCGAGGAGTACTACGCCCAGAGCGTAAGCCACCGTGTCGCAGCGGAGCTTAGCGGAGTCGGCTGGAGGGGAAAGAATGAGCTCATAGTCAATCCCCAATTCGGTTGCGCTATCAGGTTAGCATCCGTTCTCACAACTGTCCCCATAATGAGAACACCCCCTTGCAAGCAAGGCTGTGGAGAGTGCCACGCTTGCCTAGAGGAGTGCAGGTTCCTCAAATACAAGGGCAAGCTCGACAACTATAGAGAGCAATGCCGCAGATACCTCGTCTACCTTAATCTTGAGGACGAGGTCTGCGGTAAGTGCATAAAGGCGTGCATAAAGGAAAGCCTCTATGCCAGTCAATTCAACCTCTAAACTTTTATAGATCAGGAATGTCGGATTCATAATCGATTTTCCTAAAAAGTACCCGGACAGTTTGAATCAGGTTCCCTGTTTGAAGTGGAGCGTGCATGAGGATGAAATGTTCTAGTTCCCAGGAACAAGAACCACCTCAAGCAGTCGATAATCAATTTTGACCCAGACTCATTTTACCTCTTGGAGAGTAAGCCAAATCAAAAGGTCACGATGCGGTCGGCTTCCTTCACCCAATTTGCTAGTATCATCATTGTGCCCCTCTGGACGCCTTCGGCAAGATCCTCATCCCTTAACCCGCGAGACTTGAGACAGGTACCGCAGGTCTTCACCTCGACCCCTTTCGCGATGAGGTCTGTGAGCATCTTCTCTAGGTTGTAATACCCCTCAGGCGTGCTCTGCCCCCTCTTTGCGGCTCCCACACTGTCACCCATAAGGAAGACCCTGACCTGCATACCTATCTCCGTGACGATGGAGGCGTTGGCTAGGCGGAGAGCGTTCCAAGTCTTCTCGCTCCCATAGGGGGCATCGTTTGCGATTATGAGCAGTTTGACCATACCTGAAAAAGGGGATGAAGCCCCCTAAAACTGTGACGAGAACTACTTTCTCCCCACGAAGAGTGTGATCATCTCGTCGTTTCTAATTGGCTCGTTCCCGTGCTCCACCTTCCACTTTCTCAGATCAGCCACCCCCCTCTCAAGCCCAGCCTGTGAGATGGGCTGGAACATGCTCCACAGCTTCTTCTCAGCGATCTCTATTAACTCGTCGGCTGACTGGTACCTCTCCATGTCGTATGGGTAAATCTCGGTGAGTCGGAAGCCAGCATTCCTGAAATAGGTCTTAAAGGCCTCGTCGCTGGGATAAACATCGAGCTGGCTCTGCTTAATCTCAGGGAATAGCTTGAGGACGACCTTCTGGTTCAGTTGAGCATGACCGATTGTGTGGGCGATCTTCGCCCCGCCACGCTTTAAGATGCGGTAGCACTCATTCGCCGCCTCCTGCTTGTCGATGATGTGGTGCCAGACCTGAGCAGCGTAAACGAGGTCAAAGACGTCGCAGCGGAAGGGCATGTTCTCGGCTACGGATTGGACCACAGGGAAGTCAGGGGTTTTCTCCTTAGCTTGCTTAAGCATTCCGATGGAGGGGTCGAAGCCGACAGCGGTGGCATGAGTCCGTGCTTGGATGCCAAGCCCATAGTTGCCTGTTCCACAACCCATGTCGACGACGAGGGAGCTCGAGTCGAGGTGCGCCAACAGTTCCGCCTCTCCCGCCCAGAACCAGATGTCCTCACTGACCCGACCTTTGTCATACTCAGTACTCACCTTGTTGAAGTGGGGATTGCTAACGGCCATACCTCTTAGAGGATAGATCAAAGGATAAATTATGGGGTCGATTTATTGGAATTCAGGAAGGGTATACTCATATATAAAAAGCGCCATTTCGAGAGCTCAACATCGAGCCAAGCCCATCCAAACCTTAATATTTTAATCTAGTAGTTTGCTGTTGTCAAGCCGCCGTAGCTCAGTCCGGTGGAGCGTCTGGCTGTTAACCAGTTGGTCAACGGTTCAAGTCCGTTCGGCGGCGCCACATCAACGAAATAGAATAGTTTATAGCCGTAGTTCTCCGCTTCATCTAACTAAGTTTCAAAAAAACAATATAGGAGTATGCGAGCTTAGGATGGACCTTATTCTTCTTTCACTGTCTGTCGGCGCCATCGCGATGGCGTTCGTCGCGTACCTCTCATGGTCCATAATTCGTGAGCCCGCGGGTACACCTGAGATGATGAGGATTGCTGCTTCGATAGAGGATGGCGCTAAAGTCTACCTTCGCAGGCAGAACACAACGATCGCCGCCGTAACGGCGCTTGTCACCATCCCAATAGCGCTCTACTACCATGACCTCAGGGTCATTGGAGCCTTCGTTGCTGGGTCCGCCCTCAGCCTCCTCAGCGCCTACATAGGAATGATGGTAGCCGTAAAAGCAAACGTGCGGACGACGAACGCGGCGAAAACGTCAACGGCGAAGAGCTTCCTCATTGCCTTCAGGGGCGGTGGAGTAATGGGCCTCCTAGTCACAGGCCTCAGCCTCATCGGGGTCAGCATCCTCCTCATGATATTCAAGGACCCAAACCTAATAGTCACCTACGGCTTCGGCTCCAGCCTCACCGCCCTCTTCGCCCAATTAGGTGGCGGCATCTTCACGAAAGCGGCCGACATAGGTGCTGACCTCGTCGGAAAGGTGGAGCACAGGATACCTGAGGACGACCCACGCAACCCCGCAGTGATCGCTGATCAGGTGGGCGACAACGTAGGTGACTGTGCGGGTAGGGGGAGCGACCTCTTCCAGACTCTGAGCGATGACTACATAACGGCGATGCTCCTCGCTTCCATCGTCCTGGGCTTCACAGGCATGAATGGCCTTGTATACCCCCTGATGTTGGGGGCAACTGGAATAATCGCAACGATAGTCGGGATCTTTCTCACGCGCCAATGGAGGGGTATCAGACCCATCAGCGCATTCAACGTCGGTCTCATTTCCTCCGCAGTTATTTGCATAATAGGCGCTTATTTTGCCACGATAAGTCTCTTGGGGGACATCAGAATATTCTACGCCGTTGTCGGAGGCCTCCTGGCAAGCCTAGCGACAGGGCTCGTTGTCCAGTACTATATCGGAATTAATAGCGGTCCAATCAAAAAGGTGGCGGCCTCATGCGAATACGGCTCCGCTATAAACATAATCACGGGTCTAGGCTACGCTCTCCAAAGCCCCTTCGTACCCTTCATTTGCGTCGTCGCCGTTATTTACTTCGCCTTTAGTATTACGGGCTCCATCTTCGGCGTCGTTGGCGTCAACCTCGGCACCGACCTCGCGATAGGGATCATCATGTCAAGCGACACATTCGGCCCAATCAGCGACAACGCGCAGGGCATAGCAGAAATGTCTGGTATGGTCGAGAACGCCGACTCTTTAGTCGAACTAGACTCCATGGGGAACACTACGAAGGCCTTCACAAAGGCCTTTGCAACCCTTAGTGGCACGGTCTCGACAGTCGTCATCTTCGCAACTTACAGTAACTTGGCGGGGCTCACGAACGCTACAATTGGCCTACTCAGCCCAGTCTTCATAGTAGGCCTTCTCCTCGGTGGCGTCGTCCCATTCCTCTTCTCCTCCCTAATCATAGGTGCCACCGCTGAGTCAGCCTATAAGATGGTCGAGGAGGTACGCAGACAGTTCAATGAGAGACCGGGGATATTGGAGGAGAAGGAGCTACCCGACTACAAGAGGTGCGTCGATATAGCAACGCGGGATGCTCTTCTTAAGATGATTGCGCCCGGGCTACTCGCAGTGCTTGCCCCAATAGCTGTGGGCCTCATTCTCGGGAAATATGCTCTCGCGGCGATGCTCCTCGGTAGCCTTGTCACTTCAGCACTACTCAGCCCAACTTTTACATTCGGAGGAGGCATCTGGGACAACGCGAAGAAGCGCATTGAGAGGGATTTCTGGATGAAAGGGACCCCCGTACACGCTGCGGCTGTCACAGGTGACACAGTCGGTGACCCACTAAAAGATGTGGCAGGGCCTAGTCTCAACATCTACATGAAGCTGACGAATATGACGGCGCTACTCTTGGTGCCGCTCTTGTTGCTACTTTAGGCCACGGAAATGCTCCCACCCGCCCTTACCGATGGACTTCTCGACTCCATCCTCGACGTAGATAATCCTCTTCTCATTGGTCACAACACCGAGCTCGAGGAGGTCCACGCCTTGAGAGCGCAGAGCCTTCTTAGCCTCGTTAACCATTTCAGGCTTGACTGTGAAGATAAGCTCATACTCCTCCCCACCGTATAGGGCAAGGTCTGCTCTGTCGAGCTCATAAAGCTCCGCGAACTCCTCAGCATCTCTCGTGAGAGGGAGGTTAGTGAGCCTAAAGCCATTACCACTGCTCTTCTGGAGGTCGTGGAGGCTAACAGCGAGGCCATCACTTGAATCCATACTGCTTGTGGCAGTGCCCGAGGCGGCGAGGGCTATCCCCGCAGCGACCCTAGCACGAGGCATGTAGACCGACTCCACGAGCCTGATGCGTAGTCCCTCGGGGGCCTCCATATCTTCGAGGAGTATCTTAAAAGCAGCGGTAGTGCTGCCAAAGCCACCCGTAGTAGCAAGCACATCGCCCGGCTTTGAGGTGCTCCTCAATATGAGACGTTTCTCCTCGGCGAGTCCGTAGGCCATTCCGGAGATTATGATGTCGCACGCTTCGTTGGTGTCGCCGCCCACCATATAGCCACCGTACTCTCGGGCGCCCGCTTCGAAGCCCCTGGCGATGTCCTCCACCCAGTCGACCGGCGTCGTGCTGGGCGCGCCGAGGGCGGCGAGGAATATGAGTGGCTGCACGCCCTTCGAGCCGAGGTCGCTGAAGTTCATTACAACTGCCTTGCGCCCCGCCTGGAAAGGTGTCATTCCTCGGGGTATGTCGGTCTTCCAGACGAGCATATCTGTTTTCAATATCACAGCGCGCCCGTCACCGAGGCTTATGGCGTTGACATCGTCCCAATTCGGCACGGGCATTCCCGGCATGAGAGTCAGGTGCCTCATTATGCGGTTGATTAGTTCCCGCTCTCCGATCTCTGCTATGGTGGGCAAGGGCATCGTTCTCGTCTAGGAGCGTCCTCGTTATAACGATTGGGGGTTAATAAACGTCTTATACATAATTTGAATGGTTTAAAAATTATACTTCAGGCTTCTTTTCGGGTTCTTTTTTAGGTTCTTCAACCGTTTTCTTTCGAGATTTGGTGCGTGATTTGATTGCACTAACTGTAGCGTTGTCTGCTCCAGTAATTTCTGATATCTCTTTGGGCTTCAAACCAACTTCTGAAAGTATTTCTATTTTTTGAGTTAGAGTTTTATCAGCTAGAATAGTTGCAGCATTAATCTTAATCAAGATGTCGATTTTTTCAATTAAAACGTCTATTTTTTCCATTAGTGGGGTTTCGCCTCTATTTATGTTCAGCTTCTTTGGGCGCTCCAGATGCTTCAACTAGAGGTGTTGAGGGTGGAGTTACCTGTCCGGTAGTACTCTTTTTTGGTTTTTTAGGTTCCTTTGCATATTCGATTTTTCGCAGGTTCTTGTAGAATTTTCCTTTTGGTTTCTCAATTTCATAAATTATACCAATATCAGCCCAATTTGACGTAACTCTTGAAAATTGTCCTTGGTCGATTTTGCATTCACTTGCAATTGTCGATTGAGTGTGGTTTCCATCACATAGGTTGTAAGCCTTAACGTAGCTATCTGGTTCCGGCTTATGATCTGTGATTATTTTACCAAGAGGTTCGTCTGTTGGGAATGCTATACGTCCAAGAAGCGTGTTTGTTGCTTCAACATAATTTTGATAATATTCGACGGCTGATTTTAATTCGTCTATTTTAGCTATAAGTTTGGCATTAGGATCTTTTGCAGGACTCAATTTAATGGCTCACCATCCCATATCATACATTTAGCCTCATCTTTACTTATTTCGCCACTTAACACAGATTTAACTGTTTCAAAAAGAAACTTTGTTGTCACTAATCTTGAATTATCCAGTTGCAAGAATTTTCGTGCATGATCTGTAATTGGTTTATCTCTAGTTATAGGGTCTTTTTCCCTAAAATGATTTACAAAAAAGAATCCTTGTAACTTATCTGGCTCTCGTTCATCTTTTGCTACTTCTGCTTTCATCCATCCATCTAATTGAAGTGCTTTAACCTTGTCTCCTTGTTTTGTCGTACCTTCGACCTCGACTAGAGCTTTCACTCCATTATACTCAAAAGTAACGTCAGCGTAATCTCTATTTTTAATGTGATGTTCAACGTTTTCAAACTCTAACCAAACTAGTGTAAATGCAATTGCAGCTTCTAATGGAATATCAGCAAGGTATAACAAACGTTCAAACATATCATATTGTAATACTTTTTCTTGTAGAGTTTTAATCTCGGTATCAACTGCTGTTCTTTCAGCGAATGAATAACTACTGATCCAATCTGGCTTAGGTTGAGTCATGATAATTGACTGTAACATTAATTTTGGCAAGTAGATTTCAGGAACACCGGTCTTTCCTTCGCCACCAAACACAATGTTAAGCTCTTTTGTATCAACAAGACGAGTGAGTGCCTCATTTAACTTAGGAGTTGTAATTCCAGTTTCTTCGACAAGAACTGTCTTAGAGGGAAGTTTGTGTTTTTGAAAAATATAGTCACTAATGAAATCAAGTATTATTTGAGAATTTTCAGCAATTTCTCTCTCAGACTCGGACAATTAATTCTAGCAAAACTGTAACCTGTTCAATTAAATAAAATGCTCGTTTGCGCAAGTACAAGTCAAAGAAAACATAAGTTTTCTAGAAACCTAGAAAACAAATACTAACATATGATTGATCAAACAAAATTCGAATTCATAAAAAAGAAGTATGGGCATCATGCAAGTTGGGCAATTTGGGCTGATGTGGGAGAAAAACCAAAAGATAATGTTGGCGATCTAAGCGTTTTTGACATAAAATACAATCCAGGACTTTTACAGCAATTGAATCCCGATATAATTCTTGTTGGGCTAAATGTATCGCGTGGAATGATGGAAGTTCCACTAGCAAATTTTCACGATGCAAGATCTGTATCACAGGATTTCAAGATAAGATACGCATTGAGCGGTTCGCCCTTGTGGGGAGCATATATAACAGACATCATCAAGGATTTTGATCAAAAAGCATCTGGAAAAGTGATGAGTTATTTAAGAATGAATAAAACGTTTGAAAAAGAGAATGTAAGATTGTTTCGTGAGGAAATAAATGATTTAGGAAGTCATAATCCTATTATTATCGCTTTTGGAAAAGATGTTCACACGATTCTGACCAGAAACTTCACGAATGAATATAAGATTTTCAAAATACCTCATTACAGCAATTTCTGCAGCAAGGAAAAATATAGAGAAGAGGTGAGTTGCATTTTGCAGTATGGAAAATAAATCGCGTGCTTACTCTTTTTTAAAAAGAATCTGTTTGGTTGAATGTTTAACAGACCACTAGAAAGCCCATTTTTTAAATTCAAAAATTTAAAACAAATAAGATGCCATTTCCCGTATATTAATCCTCCATAGTCTTATCCCCCAAACCCAAACCCAAACTAATATGATACTAGACAACATAAAACACATACCATTATTTTCCGCACATATGGGAATATATAAGCGAATATGTCGACTTTATTACCCTAAAATACGGACATAATCTTATTAACTAGTTAACATAATCAGAAAACGTGAGAAAGGGTTTGGGTGAAATGGAGTCAGTTAACGTCGAATTAATTGAGACTAAACTAGTTGAGTTGGAAAATCAGGTTGAAGAACTTAGAAGAATTATTGTGTTATCAAGGCTGAAGTGTCTTTCACTAAAATCTGATAAAAAAGAATCATGCAAAGATAAGTGATGAGAGATCTTATTTTTGGGGATAAGGCTATGGCTCCAAACCCAAACAGTTTTGACTGCAGCGCGAGCATAGGATTATCTTGGTATTTTCTCATTAAGCCTATGCGAGCTAAAATATAAGTTTCAATGCTTTACAAATGAGGGGGAAGCCGGATTGAGCTTACCAGCGCTAAACGAATTCTATAGTAAGTTTAAGGACGATCCAGAGGCTGCCCAAAAGGAGGCTTTCAAGATAGGTGAAGCTATGGGTCGTGCGTTCATAAAGGAGCACAATATCAAAGGCGATGACATACAAACCATGGCAGAGGTCCTCAACGCTATCGGACAGCAGACCTCGACCTCGGCAACGGTTCAAGGCAATAGGGCGATCGTCTCCAACAGGGGCTTCTGCCCCATAATGGCTTCCTCCATATCACTCAATTTACCATGGAAATGGCTCTGCAATAATTTTGGTTGGCCATTAATACGAGGAGTGGCTCACGCGGTTAATCCCAAAGCCAAAGTTAACGTAGGTTCCTGGCGCGCTGACGGCGATCAACTCTGCGAGCACATTTACGAGATAGAGTAGATCAATCACTTACAAGCGGGATGGCGAAATGACCTCTACAGAGAGAAACTCCAATCGGGCTACAAGTCTAATAAACATCACAGCCTTCTATGTTGATGGAAAAAACGAGGATTCCTCCCAGTTAGGGCACAGAATCCTAGATTCAATGGCAAGTCGTTATGGCCTGAAGCCTCCACAGCAAGATGATTTCACTCTTACGTTTACCTTCGATGGTTTTCAGTATAATATAAAACTTATTAAAAGGGGGGCCTGCGATGTCTTCCTAATAGATGTGAGCCACTCAACTAGAGAGCCATCAAGGAGATGGAATGAGGATATCTCAGCCTATCAAGATCGTATTCAACCCCTTTTGAAGTCGTTACCGGATAACCCAACCGCAGCCTTCTCCGTCTACTCGGTCTACACAGGCAGCCGAGATGAGGCGTTGACCACCTTCAACGAGTACTCAGCTAATCAAGCCCAGCTTCATACAGGTTTAGGGGTCATCCGAGGGTGCCTTCTAGCAATGTTTGGCGATAGCCAACAAGGGGAAGGAAATCAGGTCGTCGAACGTAACCTTCTCCTCTCACCCTTTAATTCTGTAGATGCCGAGGCCGTTAGCTCAAGGCTATTAGAGGATATCAGCTCCCTCGCCTCCATAGAGGGAGAAATTAACAGGCTTTACCGGATGCGTCAGCCCTTCTTTAAATTGATTGGTTCAGTGGAGGAAGACACTCAAAAGGCGATCGATGAGATATTCGGCAACAGCCTACTTAACCCGAATAAACTCGAAGATATGGAGGAGTCGTTGAAGGTAATAACAGGCAGATTTTCGACATTGTCTACGATGGCTGGAGCCGTGAGACGCGACAACATCTTAGTGGAATCTAAGCTAGACGAAGTTGAAGACCTCTTTCAGCGTTGGAACGAGTCCGAGGTAGAGGGGTATCCAACCATCTTCTCGATGGAGATGATACACTACAAGACTCTGAGCAAACCCTTCAAGGATTTTAAAGATAGAATTGAATCTTTGAAGGTGGAGTTGGGGACCGTCTTGGATACCGTTAGAACCCGCCTCAGCATGAATCAGCAAAAACTTGGCGTCGAGGAACAGAAATCCTCGAAGGATCTATTAACCAAATTGGTGAACCTCCAAGAGGCTCTAAACAAGCTTGAAATCCTCATCGTGGCCTTCTACATAACGGAGATGGGAGGCCTGTTCTTCGAGGTGATCGCACACGATGTTGCGCCGCTTCTGACAGTAGCCTTCATACCCTTTGCTGCGCTAACATCCTTCGGTCTTATTCATTTAATGCACAAGCAAAGAAAAGAGTAGCGTGCATATGCGCGCGCAACAGGTGCAAGAACCTAAGCAGGTGACGTGAAGACTGATTCGTAGTAGAAGCCAGTGTTCGTGGTCACTCTGATGACGTAAGAGGTACTGTGTGCCCAAGTGAAGCCTGTCGGAGCTATGGGGCCAATCGTCATGTGGGCTCCTGTACCGATCGCATTAGTGACTGTTAATACATAAGCCTGAGATCCAGATGAGTTTACCCTAATGGAGACCGATTCTAGGGTCGCGTCGACGCTTCCCGTATTCCTAACATCTACGCCTGTAAGTTGACTGAAAGTTGAACCCCAGGTGACTGAGTCGATCCTTACCTGGGTCTGCGCCTGTGCTGATTGATCATTGTTTGAGATATAGCATCTATTGATGACGATGTCCTGAATGGGCCAGTTATCGTATGGGATCGTCTGATTGTAGACTGGGAGGTAGATGTTTCTCGTGCCAGTCTGCACCTTGCTGATCTGGTTTACCACATCCATGCCAGATATCACCTTCCCAAACACAGCGTACCCCGGGTTTGACGCAGAGTAGTCGAGGTTTTTGCTGTCGACTAAGTTGATGTAGAACTGACTCGTAGCGCTGTTAGAGTCACTGGATCGTGCCATCGCTATGGTTCCGGCGAGGTTACTAAGGCTGTTGTTTGACTCAAGTTTAATCGGAGCATTAGTAGCCTTCTCCGTTCCGTTCACTGAGAAACCTCCACCCTGGATTACGAAGCCCAGCATCACCCTGTGGAATACTGTGCCGTCGTAGAAGCCAGCTTTTACATAACTCAAGAAATTCGTTACCGTGATTGGTGCCTTATCGTCATAAAGTTGGATCACAATATTGCCCATGCTAGTCTCTAGCGTCACTATGGTTCCATTTGTAACAGTATTCGTAGGTCCGATTTTATTATTTGAACTAAGTTCATTTTTGAGGGCAGCGTTTTCCTGAATTAAACTCTTTAACTGATTTTATGTGGCGTTGTTGGTATTTGTTAAAACCGTTATTCTGTTATCTAGATTCTTAATCTCAGCTGTGTAATTATCCAAGGTACGTTGGTACTCTAATCGTGTCTGTAGCTGTGAGTAATTGAAACCTATAAACGAGCCAGCTCCAAGGGAAATAATAATCATTATTAATGAAGTCACTAGAGTTTTCCCTGATATGGTGAATGGCATGGAACTCTAACTCGTCTAACTGTTTATATAATATATAGTTTCTAAAAACAGTATTAAAGAATCTTCTGATTTTTTAAGTGTGCACTGCGAAACATATTGTAGATATGATATACATGATACGGTGATGAAGAGAGTATAAGAGAGTAGATAAGAGATGAGAAAAAGGAAAGTGAAAGTTAGTTCGTGAATAGATGGGTTTTGGGGAATAAGGCTATGGCCCCAAACCCCAAAATTATTGAGCTAAAAATCTAAAATAAACTGAACTCGTTCTTCTTTTTTGTTATGCGTTTTTTCTTCTTAACTGTCTTAGCTTCCTTTTTCGCCAAAAGAGAGCTTATCTCCTTTTCAGTTATTTTTGAGCTTAAAGCATTCACATATTGCGATCTGGTTGGCGGGATAGTTTTACTAAAAAGCAAACCTTCCTCGGTCTTTCCTTTTAATGTGATATGCTTCTCCCTAGCTAATTTTTTCAACTGGGTTAATGTCAGATCCTTTAAGTTAGTTTTAACAGGATTAGATTCTTCAACTTTCCTTCCCTGCTTTTTTTGAAAGGTAGTCCACGAATCGGTTCCTTGTAATTTATTGCAAGCATAACAAAGAACTACGCTATTTTTCACACTTGTTGATCCGCCTTTTGACCAAGCGGTTTTATGCCCTATCTGCATTTCATGAAACTCTAATGATTTTCCACAGTTCTCACATTTTTTCTTAGCTCTTATCCAAAGAATTTGACGATCTCGAATACCAAGCGTTCTTTTTGTTGCTTTATCGTCTCCCCACAAAGACATTTCAAAACCTTCTAAACTTTACCACTCAACCCTTGTTCTCCGCTTGGGTTTCCTTCGTGCATTGAAGCTGACAGTGCCTTCTTTAGTGTCAAAATTCACAGGTCGCTTGGTCTTGGTCTTTTTCTTCTGAGCTAAGAATGATGGCATAGGTTAAAATTTTCGTTAAACCTTAAATGGTTTTTGATATGCTCGCGCGCGCATTCGGATATTAATAAACGTCTTATACACCCATCTATGAACCTAATAGAATTGCTTGGTGAATGGCTTGATGCGTAAACCCCTCGAGGATGTAAGAGTCGTCGACATGACTCATGTCTGGTTCGGCCCCTGGTGCACCATGATGTTGGCTGATTTGGGAGCAGAGGTAATAAGAGTGGAGCCCCCTTGGGGGGCAATAGACAGGATAAGTGAAGGCATGCTCTATGGTGGGGCCCCCTACACGTTCCACCACCTTAACCAGAACAAAAAGGACCTAACTCTCAACCTGAAGAGCCCCGAGGGGATGCGTCTCATTAAAGAGCTCATAAAGAAGAGTGATGTAGTCGTCCAGAACATGAGCGTAGGCACCATGGAGAAGCTAGGCCTCGGCTACGAGGAGTTGAAGAAACTCAACCCCGGCATCATATACGCGGCCCTCAGCGGCTTCGGCCAGTACGGTCCCTACAAGAACAGGAATTGCTACGCCGTGTTCGCTGAGGCAATGAGTGGACACACCAGGATGACGGGGGACCTAGTCGACCCGCAAGGTCCGCCGCTCGAGATGGCGATGGCCCTTGGTGACATGTTGCCCGGTAGCCTCGCTGCAATGTCAATCCTGGCAGCTCTCCGCTACCGCGATAAGACCGGACTTGGCCAAATGATAGATGTAGCACAGCTCGACTGCATGGTCGCTGTAAACCCGGGGATAACTGGCTACTTCTTTAGTGGCATGCCCATGTGGGAGTTAAGGAAGAAGTATCCCACTGGAGGCATCGGCGGTAAATTCAAGGCTATGGATGGTGGCTGGGTCCAAGTGGGAGCATTCAGCCCCTCCGCTCTGGAGAATCTGAAGAAGTTCCTTAACTTAGAGGACCCTACGAAGGAAGACTGTGAGAAGTATGTCGCTTCCAAAAACAGGGACGAGGCAGTGCAGGAGTTAGTTGACGCTGATCTCGCCGCTGCCCCTATCTACCAGCTCGACGAGACAGCCAAGGATCCACAACTCGCTGCACGGGGTATGTTCATAGAACTCGATCACCCACTCGCGGGGAAGGTTAGGACTGCTAACAATCCGATAAAGTTTAGCCTCACCCCGGTGGAGAGGAAAACGGCAGCTCCCATTCTTGGCCAGCATAGCAAGGAGATCCTGAGTAAGATACTCGGTCTCAGCGACACTCAGATCGAGGAACTCATCAATAATGGCGTCGTCGCCCCAAGTTAGATTCACCGATTTTCTTAAAAACAGGCACTTCACCCGTATGGTGGAGTGGCCCGGTAGCTCAGCGGTCAGAGCGGCAGCCTCGTAAGTTGTAGGTCGCGGGTCCGAATCCCGCTCGGGCCTCCACCCGTTCTCGAAACCCATTAAATATAGCCCATGAAACATTAAAGAGAAGCTCATGGGCGTAGATTTCGGCATCGAACCGGTCTGGCAGTTCATAGCCAGGGCATCCGCTGCCAGGGATAAGGGAGACTATCAGGAAGCCGAGTTCTATGCGAGAAAAGCTGTCTTCGCCGACCAGAGCGTCGGCGCCACCTACATTCTACTCTGCGAGATATTAGAGAAGGTGGGGAAAAAAGATGAGGTGGAGAAGTGCCTTAGGACCGGACTCGCCTCCTGCCCGGGAGACGTCGCGCTCACAAGCATGACCACACAGTACCTGATCAGGAATGGGCGCCTCGACGATGCTGAGGCGTTCCTTAGGAGGGCCATTATAGTCGATCCGGATATTGCGGGATACCGCCTCTTGCTCGCAGTAATACTTCATCAGAAGGGGGACCTTGAACACGCCGAGGAGAGTGCCCGCAGGGCACTATTCCTCGACGACACGAATAGTGACATCTACTCGATGTACGGGGTGATCCTCTGGAAGAAGGGGCGACACGATGAGGCCATGAGGTATGTCGCCAGGGCACTTGAGATTAAACCTGAAGATGCCAACGCCCAGCTCAACTATGCTATAATCCTAGAGGGTTCGGGTAAATTCAAAGAGGCTGAGGAGCATTATAAGAAGGCACTGGAGATACGCCCGGAGTGGCCCGAGGTCAAAGCCAGGTACAACAAACTCATATATCGCCTCAATGACCCAACTGAAACACTCAAGAAAGCGAACTCATCAAAACAATCGAACCCAGAGGAAGCGGAAGTACTATTCAAGAAGGCATTGGAGATGCGAGAGGACTCTCCTGAGGCCCATAACGACTACGGCATCTTCCTTTGGGAGAGGAAGAGAATAGCAGAAGCCGAGGAGCACCTACGAAAGGCTGCGGATTTGAAACCGGGTTGGGTCACACCGCAATACAACACTGCCTTAAACCTTGCTAACCAAGGCAGGTATGTGGAGTCAGAGAACTACTTTAAGAGGACATTAGGACTATACCCTTCATTCCCCGATGGCCACTTCTGGTACGCCAATGTCCTCTTCAAACTTCATCGACTCTCTGATGCGGAGGAACACTATAAAAAGGCAATCGAGCTGAAAAAGGACCACAAGAAAGCACACGAGAACTACGCTCAGCTTCTCAAGACGCTAGGCCGTATACCTGAAGCCGAGGAGCAAAGCAAACTGGCAAGCTAAATTAAAATTCAAGCTCAAAATTGACGCAAATGGGATCTCGCGCAACTAGGCTTTGGCTTGTTCCTTCTAGTTATTCCGATCTGCTGATGAGAGTTAAAACATGAGAAGAAGTATGAATTTTTTTATCCCGCGCGCTAACGAATTAGACCTTAGACAGAGCCTGTTGGAGGTCCTCGATAATATCGTCTACGTCCTCGATTCCGACACTCAATCGGACGAGGCCATCAGTTATACCTGCCTTAAGGCGGTCATCCTTAGGAACGATGGCGTGCGTCATCGTGGCAGGGTGGCTGATAAGAGTCTCCACAGCACCGAGGCTAACGGCAAGGCTACAGAGCTCGACATTGTTCATTAATCTACGACCGGCCTCCACACCACCCTTGAGCTCGAAGCTCATCATACAACCGAAGCCCTCCATCTGCCTCTTCGCGAGATCGTACTGGGGATGACTCCTCAAGCCAGGATATTTTACCCATTCAATCTTGGGGTGATCCTCAAGCAACTTAGCGATCTTTTCTGCACTCTCAGTCTGGCGCTGCATTCTGACATGCAGTGTTTTTATCCCGCGTAGGGTAAGCCACGCCTCGAAAGGCCCAAGGTTCGCCCCCATATTCTTGTATAAAGGGTCCATCCCCTTCAGAAACGCCTTCGTCCCTACAATAGCTCCGCCTAGGACGTCACTGTGACCACTCAGACTCTTTGTGAGGCTGTGGACGACGACGTCTATGCCATGCTCGATAGGGCGCTGGAGATATGGAGACATGAAGGTGTTGTCAACCATTGTTATAATACCGTGCGCTTGGCCTAACTTTGAGACAGCCTTCATGTCAGTAAGCTTCATCATGGGGTTTGATGGCGTCTCGATATAGATGAGCTTCGTGTTTGGCCTGATCCCATTCTCAATGGAGAATAAGTCACTTGTGTCAACGAGGCTGCACTCAATTCCGTATCCTTGGAGTATGTCTGTGAAGACCTTATGAGTACCGCCGTAGAGGGCGTCTCCTGCTAGGATATGATCTCCTTTCTTAGCTATGGCCATCACTGCATTTGATATAGCAGCCATGCCAGAGGCGGTGGCCCTCGCGTCCTCTCCGCCCTCAAGTGCGGCTATGCTCTCCTCAAGAGCTCTCACGGTCGGATTACCGAGCCTGCTGTAGATGTAACCAGTTTCCTTTCCTTCGAATCTAGCTGCGCCCTGCTCTGCGTTCTGGAAGACGAAGGTCGAGGAGGCATATATTGGGACTGACACCGCACCCGTCGCGGGATCCGGATGTTGACCAGCGTGAACCGCTTTTGTAGCGAACTTCGCATTGCCCATGCTATCACTGACCATACTGCGGTAATAACATCATTATCCCCGAGATAATGCCTTCTAAAATCCAAAACGAGATCCTCTTCTATAAACAATCACGTGGATTCACATCGGATTATCATTGAAGGTTTTAATAGTTCGGGGGAGGCGCGCGTTATATCGAGCACCTTCCAATTAAGAAAGTATGGACTTCACTGATCAACGGGATAAAAAAAGTCTAAAAAATGAGTACATTAATGGCTCTTTATCTCATAGCTGAAACGTGGCAAACCCCGCATTGTATTCGCAACATAGCAACGTTTCATCTCAGCAAGAAGTCCTTCAAGCTGCCTCGCATCAAGCTTCGCACCTACCTTCACGGTTATATTAAAGCCCGATGCTCTGCTGGGTTCCTTCTCATTCATGTCATCAACATCGATCTGTAAGCTCGTAGCCTCTATCTTCTGCCTTTTCAAGTACCAGGCGGCATGGAATGCGCTGCAGAGCCCGAGGCTAGCCACCATGAGCTTCCCCGGAGACATACCAATAGGTGGAGTCTGTTCGTCGAGCCTCCCACTAATTACCTCATAGCCATCTGACTCGGCCCTGAATTGGTTACCCTCAAGTTGTGTGATCTTCACGGTCATGAGTATCTCGAATCATGAGATGCGCTTGAATAAGTATCTTGTCGACTGAGACGGGGGTGAAACTTTTATGTGGGATTCGAACGCTTTCAGATGGTGTGCCCTGGTAGCTCAGCCTGGCTAGAGCGGCAGCCTTGTAAGCTGTAGGTCACGGGTCCAAATCCCGTCTAGGGCTCCATACTCCTAAGTTAGTGTCATCTGCCTGCTTTTGGGCTGACGTTTCCCAGAGGGCAGCCTCGTTGATCTTGTGATCGGTGCTGGCTTTGATTCGCCTCTTATCCTGGGTTTTGCTTCTTCTGGCTTCTCGACTTTTACGGTAACTTTCTCCTTTCTCGTCTTCGGCTTCTCGACCTTAGTCGTTTTCCCAGCCTTGACAGGTTTTACCGCCTTAGCGGCACGCTTTCTTCGGGTTTTACCGACTTCATTGAGTTTCTCTGACTTCCTCCTCCGCTCCTTCTTCTCCGCTTTCTCATCTCTCGCCGCCACCTTCAGGGGGTTGATGAGCTCGGCCTTCTCCGGGTGGTTCATTGCGATATGCTTTTTGAGGCCTGACTCGCTGTTCATGATTTTGCCGCAGATTGGGCAAGGGATGCTAACGGCGACGAATTCGACATCCTTGCCTAGGTACTCGCGGCGGAACTTAGAGGAGAGACGCTCCGCCTCCTCGTAGCTGACCCTTCCATCTGTCTTTATGGCTATCCCAATCGTGATGTTGAAGGAGTCGTGCCTTTCGCTGTCCCTGGCTACTCCAATCTCCTTAACTGGGCCCTTCAGCTTGAGGTCGTCTGCCACCCTGTTCCCTTCAGAATACTTGCTCTGTGTACCTGAATCGTCTAAGTGCTTAAAAGCGTGTTCTTTCTTTTAGGACAGTCTCATCTATTAAAAATTCCTCGAGACAATCACAATTGATGGAAATGATTGTTAAAATAGGTTATATCATTTATTTCTTGTACATACCGTACTTCCAGATGGCTCTGCCAACAGCATTGTAGTTGGCAATGGGCATGTCTGAGAAAACTGTGCAGCCTGGGCTGAGCATGAATCCTCCACCCTCTGCGCAGTCTTCAATGGCCTTCTTAGCAGCATTCTCGACCTGTTTCGGAGTCCCCTTTCTGAGGACTTCCTCATGGTCAAGTCCCCCGCAGATCGCGAACTTGTTTCCATAGATCTCCTTAGCCCGGCTAGTGGGGGTCCATGTGTGGCTGGCCCAATTAATTGCTGTGACTGGGTACTTTTTGAACCAGCCTGCTTCCATCAGTTTCTCGGGGTTGCCCTCTGGTGTGCTACAAATGTGCATGAATTTGATAGGACATTTTACTGCGTCGAGGACCTTCTTATCGTAGCCAAGGGCGAACTCCTCGAGTTGCTTCTGGTCGAGATCCTTCCAGATACGGCCTCCTCCGCCTATCCCGAAGAAGATGCCGGCAGCACCAGCGTCAACGCAAGCCTTAGCGAATTCTTTAGTGGTTTCAGTTATGGTCTCTAAGCCTTGCCTGAGTGTGTCAGGGTTCTGTTTCATGTCCTTGAGTACCTGCTCAGGGGTAGAGACGCCATTCATCGCTTGGATAATAGGACTGGGTATAGTGTAGATGAAGGGTACCCTGCGAAGGTCGCGAGCCAGAATCTCGTTGCATCTCACGTACTCACGAAGCTCCTTCTTAGGATCGAGAACCCAAAGTTTCTCCCAGTCCTTCGTCTTCGTGACTGTAACCTCCTTCGTGGATGCATCCTCCTCGTTATTGACGAATTCGAACTTGCTCCCCCACTGAATCGCCATGAAGCGATAGTAAGGAGTGACCTTCAGCATGTCCATGCTGTAGTCGAGCTCGCGTAGCAGGGCGATATGCGCTTTGGCGGACTCCTCGCCATCGCGTGTACACTTCTCCCAACTGTAGCCATTGAGCCACTTGCAGGCGGGGAAATGGCCCCAGAGCGCCCATGGGACGCGGTCGGGGATCTTGCGTTGCATTACTGCAAATACACGATCAAATCTCTCGGACTCCATCTCGGATCGTATGGGATAGGTTGCATGAATCATAAAAAGGCGTCCCCGGCTTGATAACCTCTATAAATAACCTAAACATTGGCTTCATTATTATGTGGCATTTAAAATGAAGTACAGAAGGTTCGGCAAGTTGGACTGGAAGCCCTCGGCTCTGGGCTTTGGCGCAATGAGGCTTCCTATACTTGATGGCGATGCGGGCAAGATTAACGAGCCCCTTGCCATCGAGATGATTAGGTACGCAATAAACAATGGCGTAAACTACATGGACTCCGCTTATCCCTACCATAAAGAGCAGAGCGAGATAATCGTTGGCAAAGCGCTGAGGGATGGTTATAGAGAAAGAGTCAAGCTAGCTACGAAGATGCCCTGCTGGCTCGTAAACACGGCAGACGACTTCGACAAGTACTTTAACGAGCAGCTGAGGAAGTTGCAAACGAATAAGGTCGATTTTTACCTCCTCCACGGCCTGGGTAAGAAGAGTTGGCCAAAAGTGCAGGACCTCGGTGTTCTCAAGTGGGCTGAAAAGAAGCTTGACGAAGGCAAGATTGGTTACTTAGGGTTCAGCTTCCACGATGAGCTTCCCTCCTTCAAGGAGATAGTAGACGCCCACGAATGGACCTTCTGCCAAATTCAGTACAATTATATGGATACTAATTATCAAGCGGGTATGGAGGGATTGCACTACGCCGCGAAGAATGGGCTCGCTGTCGTCGTCATGGAGCCCATCGCTGGTGGACGCCTCGCTATTGATCCTCCGGATGGCATAAAGAAGCTCTGGAGGGAGGGCCATCATCGGTGGAAACCCGCGGAGTGGGCGCTTCAATGGGTCTGGAACCAGCCGGAGGTCAGCCTACTCCTGAGCGGCATGAGTGCCATGCAGCATGTCGAGGAGAACGTTAAGGCAGCGGACAGAAGTGGCGTCGGCAAGCTTACGAGAGACGATATACGCCTCATCGACAGAGTGGCTAAGAAGTACAAGGAAATGGGTTTCGTAGGATGCACTGGTTGCAGGTACTGCACACCGTGCCCTAGCGGTGTAGCAATTCCCGATATATTTGCCATATTCAATGAGTTCTACATGAAGGATAGGGACCCTGCGGTGAAGGCAAAATATAGGGAGCAGCTTAAGCAGGATCAGTGGGCGAAGAACTGTACCCGTTGTGGATGTTGCGAAGATTTGTGCCCCCAACACCTGCCCATAAGGGAACTGCTCCGCGGCGCGGGAGAGACCTTAGAAATGAACATGTAGCCATCTCAAATGCAATAGATCGATGAATTTAATTCAAATCGACCTCACATTTTTCAGCGCACGGTCATTTAGTGGAATTAGGGTACAGTTCAATGGGTCGGGTAAAAATTTTACCCGGGTCTCGCTTGAGAAGGCTTATTAGCTTAAGACACTCCGTCGGTTCTGTTTAGTCCGAGGAGATGCCCAGCACGGGGACCAATAGACTGAGAGATGTAATCAAGGGCAATGTCCTCGTCCTCACCGTAAGCAGCATCCTATGGAACTTCTCGGACACCATCACATACGCGTACCTAAGTCTCTACATACTATCTCTAGGTGGAGACTACGTCACAATTGGCGTAGTAAACTCTATTGCGAGTATATCCGCAATCGTCCTCTATCCAGTCGGAGGCTATATCGCGGATAAGGCAGGAAGGGCTAAACTAATTGGATTATCAACATTACTATACACCTCGAGCTACGCTCTTTTCGCGATTGCAAATACTTGGCAAGTAGTAGCAATTGCGATGATCTACCAGCAAGTAATCCTCTTCTATATGCCGGCGATAAACGCCCTAATGGCGGACTCTATCCCAGTAGGTTCAAGGGGTAGGATGTATGCCATCACCGTGGGTTTCCCCGAGGCAGTAAGAGTCATCATACCTTACCTCGGTGGATATTTGATCGCCCTCCTCACACTCCAGCCAGCTATGCGTGTTGGCTACACCATAGGATTCTGTCTTGGTTGGCTTGTCACATTCATCAGGCTTCGCTACCTGAAGGAGACGATCAATACGACTGAGCCGATTGGTAAGGATCTCAAAAAGATATTCAAGGAGTCATACAAAGGGGCATTCTCCTCAATCCGTTGGATGTTTAAAAATATCAGGGGATTCTTAGTGGTCGCGATCATTGTCGCTTTCTCTGGCAACTTCGTCATGCCATTCTGGATAGTCTTCGCCCAGCAAGTCAAAGGGTTGACTCCCTACGAATGGGGCATCATCCTTCTTCTCTCGGGCGTGACACGAGCGACAAGCAGCCTCCTAATCGGCGGTCTCATCGATAGGATTGGTGCGAAGAGATGCATGCTCATAGGCTTCGCCCTCACGATACCAAGCCTCATTCTCTTTGTCAACGCCAACGGCTTCTGGCAGATGACACCCATATACCTCGTACTGGTTCTCGGCAGCACGTTCTCCTGGATAGCCTCCTCTGTGCTCCTAGCTAACATAATCCCCAAACAGCTTAGGGGGAGGATCATGTCGGGCATAGGGCAAGGCCTCGGCCTCGGAGTCTCGGGTGGCGGCTACGCGAGCGGTTTTCTGCTATTCATCCCTCTCAGTCTAGGCGCATTCATTGCTGGATACATTTTTGCGTACAACAGTGCACTGCCATGGTTCCTGCTTTCTGGATTCCTCGCTGTGGCTATGGCGATAACATTTCTATTCGTAAAAGAGCCCCCGAAAGCTGAGGAGTAAGTCTCAAAACTATTATGTGCTGAGCAGGAACCGACCCGGGATGCTTTTTAAGTCTGGCACATCGATTCTATCAGAACACAGGGGTTAGCTTTGGACTTCGATATTGAACGATACACTCCGATGCCCGTCGCCTACGAGCTCAGGTATATGATGCTGAAGAAGCTACGCGATGGCGAGGACCCACTACCCGATATAGAGGGTAGGGAGGAGACGAAGGCGGACGTTATAAGATCGGTTCTCAGCGGCAGTTACCCTTACCTCGTTAGTAGGGAGGGAACAGGGAAGACTCGTCTTGCGGAGAGTCTCGCTAAGCTCCTCCCACCAGTCCCCAAAATAAAGGGCTGTCCCTACAACTGCGACCCCAAGTGGCCCGAGGAGTGGAAGTGTCCAAGTTGCCAGGGTAAAGAGGAGCCGGAGATTGAGATCATTTCGGGCATCCAGCGCTATAGCAGGATTCAGGGAAACGAGTACACTAACGAGGCGAAGATTCTTGGCGTCAAGGATATCCAAGCCATAGTTCAGGGTGAGAGCCCAACGGACCCACGCGCATTCATAGGCACAGGTGTCCTCCGCGGTAACAGAGGAGTCGTCTGCGTCGACGAGCTCCCTGCTATACCCACAAAGGTGCAGGTACTCTTTCATCCAATGCTACAAGAAGGCAAGGTTGTCCTCGAGGAGTACAACTGGGTACGACCCATCGACATATTCTTTGTCGCCACCGGCAACCCCACAGGATTCAGCCACGTCAATAGAGTCCCAGAACCCCTACTTGACCGACTTGAGCTCATCCCTATGACTCTCCCCGACGAGAATATTGAGCGCGAAATCATGCTAAAAGAGAGCTTCAAAATCCGAGACGAGTTCTTCCTCGATAAGACAAAGATGACAACTGAGGAACCCATATACGTGAAGCCTGAAGAACTAAAACGAAGGGCATCAGTACCCTGGTGGATAGTCGATGCTGTCGAGAAAACCGTCCGCTATTCACGCGACTGCCCTAATATCGATCGTGGGAGCAGTATACGAGGCTCAATAAAGAGCCTTGACCACACTTTAAGCTCCACTGAGCGGGTGGGGAAGAGCGTCGCGGGCCTCAGAGAAGCATCCGATGGGTTAAAACTCGCCCTCAGAGGTAGGATCAGGCTCCGTGCGGACCTCGTAGGTTTCGACGATAGCCCCGCCTCCTTTATGGTAAAAAACGACGAGGTTGTCGAGGACATCCTCTGGTATGCAGCACGGGATGTCGGTATCAGTATACTCAAGGGAGTTGAAATAGACCCACGCCAACTCGCTGGCGAGATCAACGCCATACTATCTAGCGATGATATAATTGAGGACCTCCAGGATCATCCAGCTACTTACCGTGTCGTCCGATTCATGGAGGAGAACCAACCATGGGAGAGCCCGAGTCTCTTTAGCGGCCTCGGCGACCTCATCAGGGACAGACCCGAGGCCTTAGATGTCGACACACTCAGTGAGTATAGGGGAAGCGCCCTTGAGCTCCTTGCCCACGCCCTAACCGCTGGTAAAATCGTAGAGGCAAAGATTGATAACGCCTACGCCCCAAAGCGGATGGTGTAGCAGTGAATACACCCAACCCCTGCAGCGATATTAAGGATAACACTCTAGACCTCCTACGTGACGCTGTAAAAATGCAGATGGGGAAGGGCCTTGACCAGGACTCTGAGATGATGGAGAAGGTCAGGAAGAAGGCCGAGGATCGCCTAGAGACCAACCAGAAGAAGAGGGAGAAGCTTGAGAACCAGCTTGAGCAGATCAAAGCCAAAATGATGATGAAAGCCGTTGAGAAGCTCCTCGATGGAGTGACGGATGAGGAGGCCCTTCAAGAGCTAGAGTTCACAGAAGAGATGGAGACGCTAAAAGAGCAGATTGAGCAGCTTGACCTGGAGCCTCACGCTGTGAGTCAGGAGGACTTTGATGAAGCGCTTCGCGATCTCGAGAAAAAGGGTCTACTTGACGGCAGGGGAAGAGGCGTCGTACTCACGAGCAAGGGTGCCCAATTATTGGGTAGAGGTTTTCTTAGTTTAATACTAATGAACCTCGCCCGGAAAGGTTTAGGCGCTCACAGGGTCGAGGACATAGGTCACGGCCCATGGCTCGCTGCGACCTACCGTCCCTATGAGCCCGGAGACCCATACGATAGGATAAACATCGAACGCACACTCATGGCCGCCATCGAAAGAGGTGGCGGATTCCGCGAGATGAAGACGAGCGATTTTCGTATCCACGATAGTCGCCACGCCACCGAGGTCCACTTCGGCGTTCTCGTCGACCAGAGCGCTTCGATGAAGAAGAAGGGAAAAATGGAGGCCGCTGTAGAGACGGCTCTAGCCCTCAGCGAGCTTATGCGCCTCGAATTTCCTGAGGACAAGCTACGCGTCTACGCTTTCAGCGAGGAGACAAAAATTGTGGAGCCATACCAACTCTCCGGCGTCACCGTCCCTCAGCAGTTCACCGACATTCGGAGACCCCTACGCGTCTTCCGCCAAGCCGTTGCTATGGAACCCGGCAACAAGCAGGCACATCTCATCACCGACTCCGCTCCCAACTTTCTTGATGGAGAGTTCGTGGGATTCAAGAAGGCAATGGAGGCAGTGATTGAGGAGGTCCGCTTATACCGACTTCACGACATTCTCCTCAACGTCGTCATGCTTGACGATGACCCTGAGCTCAGAGAGTTGGCTAAGCGAATAGCGCAAGTAAATAATGGGAGGGTCTTCTTTACTGACCCCAAGAACCTCGGCGAGACTCTCGTGGAAGATTATCTCTGGTCGAAAAAGGAAATTCTTAGCCTCTGAAGGGGTTGATGAGGTTAGATAAAAAAATATGTGGTGGGAAGTATATTAAGAAGCTTAGGATTTATCAATTAGTCTGGACACCACCTCCCCCACATTTTGGCCATTGCATCTCTCCTTAAATGGGTTTATGGAGCCTTGATCCGTCTTAATGTAGTTACTCGCCTCTATTTCCTGAACCTGGCCTCGACAAGCTCCGAGATATCGATGTTCTCTCCCACTGAATAAAGCCACAGTGAGATCGAGGTGGGGCCAACGTGCTTGAAGCGGGTGTTAACCCTTCTGATTACTCCTTGGTAGTTGTTCGACTTATCGAGACCATCGAGCCAGGACGCGACACTCCCACTATCACTAACTATTCTCTCAAACTCACGGGCGTTGTGGATGGTCGCGAGTATCTTATTGCGGTTCCTGATTATCTTGGCATCTCCCAAGAGTCGGGTGATATCAGTTGCTCTATAGCCTGCTACCCGTTGGATCTCAAAGTTCTCGAACGCATTCTTGAAGGCAGGCCACTTCCCCGCGATAGTAGCCCAGTTCAAGCCGGATTGGAAGACGCAACGGCTAAGGTTCTCGAAATAGGCTGAGTCTGTAGGAGGCCTCCGCCCTCTATACATCCAACTCGTATAGACTGAATCGTCTCCCATGACTGATTTATTTAGTTTAGCGCTTTTGAGGTTACGGCTTCATATATGCCCTATTGATAATTACGTCCTTCACGGGCCAATTATCGTAGGGAATGGTCTGATTATAGGCGGGGAGGAAGATGCTCCTTGTAGCTGTCTGCGTCTTAGCAATCTGGTTGACAACATCCATACCTGAGATCACCTTTCCGAACACGGCATAGCCTGCGTTGTTCGTTGAATAGTCAAGGTTTGCATTATCAACGAGGTTTATGTAGAACTGACTTGTAGCACTGTCCGATGCGCTCGTTCGTGCCATAGCAATTGTCCCAGCTAAATTTTTCAAGCCATTGTTAGACTCAAGTTTAATCGGAGCATTAGTAGCCTTCTCCGTTCCGTTCACTGAGAAACCTCCACCCTGGATTACGAAGCCCGGCATCACCCTGTGGAATACTGTGCCGTCATAGAAACCCGCCTTTACATATGTGACAAAGTTGTTGACGGTTATAGGGGCATGCTGACGGTCAAGTTGGATCTCAATTGTACCCATAGAGGTTTCGAATACAACTATCTCCGTGGGTTGTCCAATGAATTGGGATAATACCACGAGACCTGAGGCTGTCAAAACCACGATTACAGCGATGGATATTATCGCCTTTCGGCTGAACTTCATAGTTCAGGAGAAATGCTGCTAACCTCTAAAAGGTTTGTTACCAGAAGTGGCTAAGTTAGAATACTGAGGAGGTCCGCCTTCGTCACTATTCCGACGATGCTGCCCTTCCTCTGAACAAGGACTGCTGAGTAGAACTTAAGGAGGTTTGTGAGGAGAGATATAGGGGCGTCCTCACCCACCTGTGGGAAGGGTTCGTCCATAATCTCGGATACTACTTTGGCCTGACTCTCGTTCTTCTTAGCAGCAAGCATATGGTCAAGGAGGGTACCCTCATTTATACTCCCGACAGGACGCTCCCCATCCATGACAGGGAGTTGACTAAAGCCGTTTCTCCTCATTATGTCGATTGCGTCCGATATATGTGTGGTCTTCTGTATCCCGACGACGGAACGGTTCATTATCTGACCCGCGGAAACCTGTTTCT
>Ga0187878_1000446_pt1 | contig 47299 bp, 43 predicted proteins | sample June2016WEW_17_1_FD_132979 | JGI IMG/M metagenome (GOLD analysis project Ga0187878, IMG submission 132979) | Peatland microbial communities from SPRUCE experiment site at the Marcell Experimental Forest, Minnesota, USA - June2016WEW_17_150 | ecosystem: Environmental > Terrestrial > Soil >... | reverse complement strand
GGGCCTAAATCGGCCCAGAGAGAGGGGGTACTCTCGGATTGGATAGAAGAACACTACCCCGAGACAAAGGGTGTAGGAGACCTGCCTGCTGGCAGGCAGGCGAGCCAGAATTTGAGGCCGGGAATAGTTCACCGGTTGGATGAGGATACATCGGGCGTATTACTTATCGCCAAAAACCAGAGATTCTTTGAATACCTGAAGGGGCTCTTCCAAAAACACGAGGTTCTAAAAACCTACCTGACCCTGGTTCATGGGCGGATGATCGGAAGGGGCAAGATAGACAAGCCGATAGGGCTGAAGTCCGGTTCGGTCAAAAGAAGCGTGAACGCCAAGGGGATGAAGATGGTGAAAGAGGCTATTACGGAATATCAGGTCATTAAGCTCTTCAAAAGACCTGACCCCGACCTGCCTTTCGGACAGACAGGCCTGCCTGCCGGCAGGCAGGAAAAGAAAGGCGAGTTCAAATACTATTCCTTGCTCCGGGTCTTCCCGCATACAGGCCGGACGCACCAGATCCGGGTTCATTTGGCCTCAATCGGCCACCCGATAGTGGGGGATGAACTTTACGGTCGGAAAAAAGAGAACAGAGAACTGAAAGCGAACCGCCAATTTCTTCATGCCGAGTCCGTTGAGTTCAACTTGGAAGATGGCAGCCGCGTCAGGATCGAAGCCGAACTCCCGAGCGAGCTTCAGGAATTTCTGGAAAACCTGAACAATAGCGAACAAGGGGAGTTTTAGCTTCCCTTCGAAAACACGCTATCAAATTCCCCGGCGTGGAATTTGCGCTTGTTCTCGGCCTCGCTCTGCCCTTCGGGCAACCATGCCCGCTCGGCCTGCGAAACAGTTTTCTTAGGGAAGTCAAAACTCCCTTATCATATTGACGGAACAGATGGCAATTGCTAATATAAAAACTCATGATTAACGCTGAGACACTGAAGAAAATCAAAACCGGAGGCAGAGTCCGGGTCTGGGAAAAGATAAAAGAAGGAGACAAGGAACGCCAAAGCGCCTTTGAAGGTATGGTTATCGCCCGAAAGCATGGCAACGAAACCGGCGGAACATTCACCGTCCGGGCAGTGCTTCAAGAGGTCGGCGTCGAGAAGGTTTTCCCGATAAACGCCCCGACCATTGCGAAGGTTGAGATACTTTCTTCGCCCAAAAAAGTCCACCGTTCCAAGCTTTATTACACCCGCAAGCTTTCGAGCAAGAAAGTCCGGGAAAAACTCACGGCTTAAAATACCTTTAATAACGAACGGCTCCGGTCTGTACCGGAGTTGTTTTTATTCCGAAACCTTGGATATAATAGGAAAATAATGCCCAGGTGGCGAAACTGGTACACGCACTACCTTGAGGTGGTAGCGCCGCAAGGCATGGAGGTTCGAATCCTCTCCTGGGCACAAATGATCATCTTGCTAGACGGTTCCAAAGGAGCCGGCAAATCATCGGTTAGCGAGATTCTTACCAAACACTTGGATAAAAGCGTTCCTTTAAGTTTGGATAACGAAAGACGCGCACTTAAAAATCAAAAAAGAAATCGCACGGAATTAAACAGGGAAGCATTTGAGAACATAATCAACAAGGCGAAAGGTTCTCTAGGAGAGGGCAGAAATGTCATAATCGACTGCGGACTGACAAAAGAGCGCGTTTCCATCCTTGAACATCTTGCTTCAGACACGAAATCCAAACTTCATAAATTCTTCTTAAAAGCGTCCTATAACACCCTTCTGAACCGGGTCCGCTTTAGGGATAAAACAAAGGGTAAGAACACGGATATCGAAAGATTCGATGAGGTCTTCAAAATCATTCATTCAAAGGAACTGGGAGATTTTAATGTCATTGAGACTGAAAAATTGAGCCCGGAAGGAGTTGCGAATGCGATCTTAAGGATGGTCAATAAATAGCCCTAAAATCAGGGTTTTTAGGCCTCTTTTTCGTTTGTTTTTCGGCCCCGAATCTGATACAATTGAAGAGTAAATTGAGCAGGAAAAATCAGCTAAAAAGGCTGAATTTTCTTCGTGATTCCAATGGCAAAAAAGAAAGAAAATAAGCCGACATTAGTCGCTAAAAACGAACCGAAAAAAGAGTCCTACGAAGCCAAAGACATATACGTTTTGGAGGGCTTGGAACCGGTCCGGAAGCGTCCGGGCATGTATATCGGCTCCACCGGCGTGGACGGCTTGCACCATCTGGTCTGGGAACTCGTGGACAACTCCATCGACGAAGCGATGGCCGGCTATGCGAAGAACATCAGCGTGGAAATACTGAAAGGCAGCCGCATCGTCGTCTTGGACGACGGTCGCGGCATCCCGGTAGAGATCCATCCGCAAACGAAGAAATCGGCGCTCGAAACGGTATTGTGCACGCTCCACGCGGGCGGCAAGTTCGGCGGCGAGTCGTACAAGGTATCTGGCGGCCTTCACGGCGTCGGTGTCTCGGTCGTGAACGCGCTTTCAAAATGGCTCAAGGTTGAGGTTTACCGAAACGGCGCCGTCTATACCCAGGAATACGAAAGGGGGAAACCGAAATTCAAGGTCAAGAAAGTCGGCGCTTCGAAACGCACCGGCACGAAGGTGATTTTTGACGCCGACCCGGAAATCTTCCAAAAAATAGAATACGACCGGAAGAAAATCTTGGACCATCTGCGCCAGCAGGCCTATCTCACGAAAGGAGTCCGCATCAATTTCGTGGATGCCCGAGAAGAGCACGTCTTCTACTACGGTTTCTACTTCGACGGCGGACTGAAATCATTCATTTCTTATCTCATCGGCGAGGAGCCAGTCCTTCAGGATGAGCCGTTCTATGTTCATAAGACATATGAGAACATAGACGTTGAAGCGGTCTTCACTTACGTGAATGACAGCGAGGCCAAAGAGCTTAGCTTCGCGAATAACATTCATACGCCCGATGGCGGAATGCATCTTACCGGCCTGCGCTCGGCGATGACGCGCAGCTTGAACGACTATGCCCGAAAAGAAGGGTATTTGAAGGAGAGCGAAGAAAACCTGACCGGCGATGATATCCGGGAGGGCCTTGTCTCCATAATCTCCGTAAAGCTTCGCGAGCCCCAATTCGAGGGCCAAACCAAAGCCCGTTTGGGTAACCCGGAGGCGAGAACGTCGGTTGAAATGGTGGTGAACGAGGCGCTCAAAGAATTTTTGGAAAGGCACGGAAGCGACGGAAGAAAAATCATCGAGAAGAACCTCTTGGCCGCGAAGGCCAGGAAAGCCGCCAAGGCCGCCAAGGACACGGTTTTGCGGAAAGGAGCTCTGGAGGGTCTGACCCTGCCGGGCAAGCTCGCCGATTGTTCCTCGAGAAATGCCGAAGAATCGGAACTTTTCATTGTTGAGGGTGATTCTGCCGGCGGAAGCGCCAAACAGGGCCGCGACCGGCATACCCAAGCCATCCTGCCCCTAAAAGGCAAGATAATGAACGTGGAAAAATCCCGCATCGACAAGATGCTTTTGAATAAGGAGATCCGCTCGCTCGTTATCGCTCTGGGAACGGCTATATCGGAGAACTTCGATATTGGGAAGCTCCGTTACCACAAGATAGTCCTGATGACCGATGCGGACGTGGATGGCGCGCACATTCGCACCCTTCTTTTAACGCTTTTCTACCGCTACTTCCCGAAGATAATCGAGAACGGCCATCTTTATATCGCCCAGCCGCCTCTTTTCCATCTTCAGAAGGGGAAGGAGATGCACTATGCCTACAGTGACGCCGAGCGGGACAAGCTCCACAAACAAATGGGCGGAGAGGGCATTAATGTCCAGCGTTATAAGGGCTTGGGCGAAATGAACGCACCCCAGCTTTGGGAGACCACCATGGACCCGGAAAAAAGAATCTTGAAGCGAATCGACATCGATGATGCGGTCGAGGCCGACAAGCTCTTCGACATCCTGATGGGCGAGCTCGTGGAACCGCGCAAGAACTTCATCCAAGCGCACGCTTTAACCGTAAAGAACTTGGATATTTAATCCTACTCACACGTTAATGGATTGACTGATAGCACTCTAATGTGCTATTTTATTTTCAGCTCTGTAGAACAAATCAAAATACCAAGAACGCCGCTAAGACCCACGAAAGGGGGGAATATGGCCTCTTCAAAACTTCCGGTATATTTCATCCCCGTACCGGAGAAGATCCTGAATTTTGCGAAGCAGCACACTGAAGTGCTTTGCAATCTCCGCCCCGGACAGCGGGAAGAAGTTCCGGCTGTAACGGAGATGGAGATACGGAGAAAAAAGCTCGAACAGTTAAAAGCCTCTTTCGGAGACGATTATTGGGTCGACAAACCGGTACAGGATTTTCTCCGAACCGTTTCGACAAAGATTCGGCAGGGTGCGAGAAGCGTGAGAGTCGTACTGCATTTCCAGGGATACGGGGAAGAAGCTGTGGGGACCGCAGTAGTGGACATAACCAACATCCTCTGGGCCGAAGACGATTACCCGCGGCTGGATTTTGTCCACCCTGCTCCAATGCAGGAAATCCACGGCTGCCCGAATTTCTGGGGAGCTTTCATCCTGGCCATCGCTCCGGTCAATTCCGAAGTGCTCTTCGCTAAACCCGACCGGACCGGCGAAGAATTCATGAACGCTTTCACTCATGGAGGGGGAATACAATGATCAGCTGGAACGTGATCTGGGAACTTCTGCCGCAACTTCTGTTTACATGGTTTATCTCCTTCGTTATCGCTATCGTCGTAACATCGGCGAGATTTCGGAGGAATGAGCCGACATTTCCGGGGTGGTCCTTCTTAAAGATAGCCGGAGTATCGATGGTTGGCGGAATATTGGGGACACTTATCGGCAATTCCATAAGGATCTCGATGAGGACTCCGACCGACCCAATAGAGCTGGTCACCGATTCCACTTCCGTCGTACTCACCCTAACCGGATGCTTCGTATTTTCCTTTTTAGCCACCGCTTTGGCATTGGATAGATTCGCCAAGATACCGCCAAAGAAATCTAAGGGGAAGTTCGTTTGTCAGCCGTAGTTGAGATCATCGTGAACATAGAACCGTCAGACACTCATCGTCTGACGGTTCGCTGTTGACAAAATCGCCCGGGTTTTGCTAACATACCCTTAATCCACAGACAATAGGCAGCCGCAGAAAGGCATAGGTCCTATCGAGGAAGACGGCATAAGGTTGTGCTAAGGTGTCTGCGGAAAACGCGGATTTTTTGTTTTTATGAGAACGAAAACGCAGAAAAAAGAAGACATAAAGAAAGGGGAAGAAGCCCTCGCCAAAAGCGAGACGGTCGTCGTTACCGACTTCACGGGCCTTTCCGCGAACGAGCTGAACGCTTTCCGGCGGGCAATCCGCCAACTGGGAGGAGTAGTGGTGGTAATGAAGAAACGCCTGTTGAAGCTGGCTTTCTCCGCGAAAGGCATCGAGTTCGACCCGAAGAAATTCGAAGGCCAGGCCGGCGTGGTGTTTTCCCCGAAAGACATCGTGGAAACCTCCGGCGCGGTCTACAACTTCGGAAAACCCTTCACGAAGAAGAATATCTTCAAGATATTGGGCGGATTCGAGGTGAAGGCGAAGAAATTCTTCGAAGGGAGCGAGATAAAACAGCTCGGCCAGTTACCCACGAGAGAAGTGCTCTTGGGCCAACTCGCGTTCATGCTCACCGTTCCTATCAAGAAATTATTGTTCGTAATGAACGAAAAGGCGAAGAAGCAATAAAAAGGTCGTCAGATCAAATCCAAAATAAACAAAAACATGAGTGAAAAATTCGATAAAATAATCTCCGAGGTTGAAAAGCTTTCGGTCCTGGAACTTTCGGAGCTCGTCAAAGCTCTTGAAGAAAAGTTCGGCGTCTCGGCGGCCGCGATGGCCATGGCGGGTCCGGCGGCCGACGGCGGAGCCGCGGGCGGAGAGGAAAAGACCGCCTGGAACGTCGTCCTCAAGTCCGGCGGCGAACAGAAGATAAACGTCATCAAGATAGTGAAGGAGGTTACCGGATTGGGCCTCAAGGAAGCTAAAGACATAGTGGATAGCGCCCCGAAGGCGATCAAGGAAGGCCTCAAGAAAGAAGATGCCGAGGAGCTGAAGAAAAAACTGGAACTCGTCGGCGCAGTGGTTGAACTTCAGTAATAAAAAGGTTAGAATACATTCAAATGTACCAATCGAACCTGTCCATTTTGCTCGTCCTTATTTCCCTTATCGGAAGGAGGGTTGGTTTGGCGTCAATAGTTTAGAATTTAACGAACGCTAAAAACAACCCTCCGCAACCGGAGGGTTGTTTTTTCTCCAGACGCAAGGGCCCCGAAAAGATCTTTGCGCGTGGAGATAAAATCTTCACAAAAGTTCATTCCCAACTAAATATCATCCAACCACCACCTTGAAGGAGGCTTTATGCTATTGGACCCTAGGCTCGACAGGCTCAAACTCGGTAAGTGGGAAGTTCACACCACCTCCGAAACAATGATTTTCCCCAAGGGATTGATGGGGAGAGCTCTTGGTTATATCGATGTGTGGAAAAATTCCTTTCCGGCGGAAGAAACTCTCGCCCAAAGAGAATTTGGAGTGCCTTCTCTTATAATCGGCTTAGACTGTGCTCCGAAAGACGATAATCTCGGTCTCTATGAAATAGAGGAGAGGCCGGACGGCATTGGTCTTTCGGCGATAATGGATTCCGGATTCAGGAACCGATTAATCCAGGCAATGTTCAGTTGGGGTGAAAGAGGCAGGTCACCTAACGTCTACGCCGTGATTTCGCCACGCAAAGGCGTCAGCGACGATTTCATCTGGACCAATACAGCTCTCGATTCCAAGGAACTCGATTCCGGGTTCGTCATCGTTCGAGCGGAGCCGAACGAAGACGATTTCTTTCGTTTCGAAAGGTCGTCTATAAGTTCAGTTAGGCAGAAAGGTTCGAGAAGTTATGGTGTGGCGCTCGGTTTATGGAAAGAGATATCGCTCGAGAATCTGGACAGTGCATCTTGGCCGAAAAGATTCGTTCTCAAGCCGAAACAAGGCGGGGAAACTCATGACATCCTCATTTGGGTGGACAACACTCCGAATGAGTCGAACCGTAAGATGAAGAAGATGGGAACATCGACGGAACACAAGATCAGACATCTTCTTAGTATCTACGGCAGGATGTACATTCAGGAATTCATTCCGCCGCTCTTAAGAGGGGATGGATACGTAGTCTATCGACTTATCTTGACCTTCAACCCGTCTCAGAAATGTTTCGAGCCGCTGGGTGGTTACTGGGTTGGAAGAAGAAATTTCAAAATTCACGGTACTCCCGACAGCGTATTCGGACCACTCGTTCTGGCGTGAAAACATCGCGCCACGGGCGAATCCAAGGGCAAACGTACAACCAAACGTTTGCCCTTTTTATTTAACTGTTGCACTCAATCTTCTTTTATTATATTTTGTAACCAAGGGGCGTTTAGTTCAGTGGTAGAACGTTGCATTCACATTGCAAAGATCGCTGGTTCGATCCCAGCAACGCCCACAAACAAAAGAAGCTGGATAATATGCCAGATTCTTTTGTTTTATGGTGTCGGGGTCGAACCACGGAGAGGGGTCGGGAGAACACGCTCACGGTTTCCCGTGTAGGAAAATAGCGAAGCGTTAGAAACCGAGGGTTTCTAAGGAGCGAAGCGACGTTCGATTCCCAGCAATGTTGCTATAATAAATCGATGAAGCCAAACTACATAATTATCCCCGTCATAACGATTCTCACCGCCGCAATCGGGAGCTGGCTTACGAGCGGGGGAATGAACTGGTATAAAACCGTCAATTTTCCATCCTGGACGCCGCCCGGCTCGGTTATCGGTTTAGTCTGGACCGTCATATTCATCTTGAGCGCGATTTCGGCGCTCATGGTCTGGAATCAAGCCGCTCACGATAACCGCCTCTGGTGGATTGCCGCCATATTCATTGCGAACGCTGTTTTAAACATTCTCTGGAGCTATTTATTCTTTAACCGGCACCTCATCGGTCCGGCTGTCTGGGAGGCCGGTCTTCTAGGAATATCCGTCATCGCTTTGACCGTTCTGATATGGCCCATCTCCCGGCTCGCTTCGGTTTTTCTCTGGCCCTACGCCAGCTGGGTGATCTTCGCCACATACCTAACATATTCGGTCTGGTTCTTAAATCACTAAAACAATCGGGTTAATCTGCTACAATATTAGTCATGCAAAATTTCGTTCCGAAAAAGATGTTCTTCACGAAAGGCGTGGGACGGCATAAGGAATATCTCCAATCGTTCGAGATGGCTCTCCGCGACGCAGGCATCCAGGAATATAATCTGGTGCACGTAAGTTCCATCTTCCCGCCGAACTGCAAGCGCGTCTCGAGAGAGGAGGGAAAGAAATCGCTTGCACCCGGGCAAGTGGTTTTTTGCGTGATGGCTCGCGAAGCGACGAATGAACCCAACCGGCTCGTGGCCGCTTCGATCGGCTTGGCCCAACCGGCGGATTCCACCAATTACGGATATCTTTCCGAGCATCACAGCTTCGGCGAAACCGACAATAAGTGCGGGGAATATGCCGAGGACTTGGCCGCCACAATGCTCGCCACCACTTTGGGAGTGGAGTTCGATTCGGCCGCCGCCTGGGACGAACGAGAACAGGTCTATAAATCCTCCGGTAAAATAATCCGCACTACGAACATTACCCAGTCCGCGGAAGGGGACAAGAACGGGCTCTGGACGACCGTGGTCGCCGCCGCCGTCTTGGTGTCAGAGGACTGATTTCCGATGAACATCTCGCGCGAAGATGCTTGGAAACTTTTGACGGAACATGTGCAAACGGAAAGTTTGCGCCGACATTGCTTGGCCGTTGAAGCCGCAATGCGCGCCTACGCGAAGAAATACGGCGAGGAAGAAGAACTCTGGGGGATCTGCGGATTGATTCACGACTTTGACTACGAAGAATTCCCTTTCTATAAAAACGAGCACGATTTAAACATTGCCGAAGGCCACCCCTTTAACGGCATAAAGATACTGAAAGAGAAGAACTATCCGCCGGAAATCATCGAAGCGATACTGGGTCACGCGACTTATTCCGGCGTGCCGAGAAAAACACAGATGGCGAAATGTCTCTATGCCGTGGACGAACTCTGCGGATTCGTAATGGCGCTCGCGCACATTCGGCCTGACAAACTGAGCGGGATGACGACGGAGTCGGTTGAGAGAAATCTGAAGAAAAAAGGATTCGCCGCAAAGATAGATAGGGGAGAAATTGAAAGGGGAACATCCGAACTTGGCGCGGACAGAGCCGAGCACATTAATCTCGTCATCGGAGCACTTCAGGCAATCTCCAAAGAACTAGGGTTCTGACATGAAAAACTTAGGTATCTCTAAAGAGAACAAGGGTCGTGGAGTCGGCGTTATCTTAAGAGATAAAAAAATCCTTTTGATGCACCGCATTAAAGACGGCGAAGAGTATTTCACATTTCCGGGGGGCGGCATTGAAAATATTGAGACACCGGAAGAAACGGCGAAAAGAGAAGTAGAGGAAGAATTTTCTCTAAAAGTAATCAAGTGCAAGTTTCTTTTTGATATATTCAATAGGACCGGCAAGGAATATTATTTCCTCATAGAAGATTTTAACGGCGAACCGCAAATCGGCGGCCCTGAAAGACAAAGAATGAGCGAAAATAATTTTTATGAAGCCAAGTGGTTTAATCTTGAGGAAGGACTCAATTTGAAGAATCTGTTCCCCGAAGAAGCGAGAAACAAATTAAAAGAACTGATCCTGTGATCCCAGGAAGAAAAATAAAGTGGGGAATAGCCGTTTTTCGTATCACAACGCAATGGCGTTTCAAGTGTGGATAACTAGCCAAAATAACCTTCAAAAAACATAGATAGAATCTAGCCATACCTAAACGAAGCGCTCCATAGGGGCGTTTTTGTTTGGTAGGGAGGATGATATAATTGTGTATGTAAGTGGGGGAAAGTGGATAACTATGGGGATAACCCCTAAATCTGGGGAAAACTAATGATTTTAGGAGAATACAAACATAGTTTAGACACTAAAGGCCGATTGGCGGTACCGGCTAAATTCCGAGAGAAACTCGGCGCCGGCGCCATCATTACCCGCGGCCTCGATAAGTGTCTTTTTATTTTCGGCGCGAACGAGTGGGAAGTTCTGGTTCAGAAACTCATGAATCTTCCGCTTGCCCAGGCGAATTCGAGAGCCTTCGTTCGATTGATGCTCGCAGGCGCAAGCGATGCGAAAGTGGACGCGCAGGGCCGCATATTGGTTCCGGATTATTTAAGAAAATACGCCGGATTGAAGAAGCAAGCGGTCGTCACGGGGCTCTACAATCGCATGGAGGTCTGGGACGAGGAAGAGTGGCAGGCCTACAAGCAGAAAACGGAGGCTTCATCCGATGAAATAGCGGAAAAATTGGGAGAATTGGGAATTTAAAATGCCCCACATCCCCGTTCTTTTAAAAGAGGTTGTGAAAGTGCTGGATCCGCATCCGGGAGAATTCATGATAGACGGCACGCTCGGCAGCGGCGGACACGCGAAAGCGCTTTTGGAAAAAATGGGTTCGCGCGGAATGCTTCTCGGATTGGATTGGGATGAAAAGAATCTTGAAAGCTTTCGGAGAAATAATGAGGGAATGAAGGGAGGCCTTACTCTCGTTCATGAGAATTATGCGAACTTGCCCGAGATACTGGAGAAGCACCGGCTTTCCAAAGCCGATGGTTTGCTTCTGGATCTGGGATTCTCGAACGAACAATTGGAACACTCCGGCCGAGGATTCAGCTTCTTGAAGAATGAACCGCTCGATATGCGCTACGATGCCGAAGACGAAGAAAGGCCGACGGCGGCAAGCATCATAAGCAGCCTATCCGAAAAAGAACTGGCCGACATCATCTATGAATACGGCGAAGAAAGATTTTCCCGGCAGATAGCCAAAAAGATAATCGAGCGCCGGAGGCGGGGAAGAATAACGACGACGGAAGAATTGGCTAACGTCATCCGAAGCGCGGTCCCGAAGAACTACGAGCACGGCCGCATCCATCCCGCGACGAGAACGTTTCAGGCACTCCGGATACACGTGAACAACGAGCTCGGCAATCTTAAGACCATCCTCGGGAAACTGCCGGAGATAATGGACAAGGGCGGCCGGGTCGCCATCATCTCGTTCCATTCTCTCGAAGACCGGCTGGTGAAGATAAACTTTCAAAACCTCGTCAAAGACAAAAAGGCTTCGTTTATAAACAAGAAACCGATAACGGCAGGCCGGGAAGAAGCAAAAAACAATCCCAAAAGTCGCTCGGCGAAGCTCCGAGCAATAAAAATAATTTAACAATGACCATAATCAGACCCATACAAACGAAAAACGGATTCCGATTCCTGTTCCTGTTCTTTTTGACCATATTCGTAAGTGGAATCTTCTACGTTTTGGAGTATAATTCATTCGTGAGCGCCCGTTACCAGGTGAATTCGCTCAAGAAACAGCTCGCGGACGTAAGCGCGACGAACACGGATTTGAAGAGCCAGCTTTATAAGATGACCGACCCCGTGCAACTGCAAACGCTCGCCGCAAAGTACAATCTCACCCTGGAACGGAAACCGCAATATTTGAACCAAAACCAATGGGTGTCCGTTTCCTCCTACTCACAATAGCTTTCGGCATTCTATTCGGGCTCCTTGGCCTGAATATCTACAGTCTTCAAATACAAAAAGGGGGGTATTACGTGAACAAAGTCCAAGCGAGGGACGAGGCCTTGGCCCAACTGCAACTGCGGCGAGGCCAGATTTTTTTTAACGATAAATACGGAAATAACATAACGGTAGCCCTAAATAAGGATTATCCGGTCATTTATGGAGTGCCCAAGGAGGCGGCGGACCCGCAGAAAACGGCGGAAACTCTTTCGCCTATTTTGAACAAGCCGGTCCAGGAATTGAAAGACGATCTCGACGACCCGACAAGCCTGTTCCATATGGTCGACGAAAAAGTCTCCCAGGAAGAATTGGATGCGGTTCAGGCGCTTAATCTGCCTGGAATTTACGAAAGCACCAAGCAATATCGATTTTATCCATTCGAGAACTTGGGAGCTCAGCTTCTGGGTTTCGTTGGGTTGAACAAGGACACGAGTGCCCCGAAGGGCCTTTATGGCACGGAAAAAAATTACGATGCCCCGCTCGCGGACGGGCATGATATAGCTCTTACGATAGACAGAAATCTCCAAGCCCAGGCCGAGCAGATGATTGAAAAGCTTGTGAACGACCACCAGGCGGAGAGCGGGAACGTCATAATCGAAGAACCGAAGACGGGAAAAATCCTCGCCATCGCCGATTACCCGAATTTCGACCCAAACAACTATAAAAACTATCCGATAAAGGATTTCATAAACTCGGCGGTGCAACTGGTCTACGAACCCGGCTCGGTCTTCAAGCCCATCACCATGGCGGCGGGAATAGATGCGGGCATCATAACGCCTACGTCCACTTACACCGATTACGGCCACGTTACCATAAACGGAAAGACCATCACCAACTGGGACCACAAGGCCTACGGACCGAATACCACAATAACCCAGGTCATCGAACGCTCCATCAACACTGGAGCGGTCTTCGCCGAACAGAAGATAGGTCGGCCTACTTTCTTGAGTTATCTGAAACTCTTCGGCTTGGGCGTCAAAACCGGCATTGATTTACCGGATGAAGTCACGGGCAGTTTGGCAAATTTGGAGCGGAAGGGTGCTCAAGACATCGATTACGCCACGGCTGCCTACGGTCAAGGCACTTCGGTCACGCCGCTTCAGATGATAAACGCTTTCTCGGTCTTCGCGAACGGCGGGTTGCTTATGAGGCCCTACATCAATGCCGATTCGGAACCCTTTGTCGTACGCCGGGTAATAAGCGAGGACACGGCCAAAAAGGTGATAGAAATGATGCGGTCGGCAGTGGAAAAAGGAGGGGTCGCGACCATCCCGCAATTCAACGTGGCGGGCAAAACCGGCACGGCTTTCATTCCGGATTTCGTGCACGGCGGATATCTGCCGGACGATTACATCCATACCTTTATAGGGATGGCGCCGTCCACGAATCCCCAGTTCGTGATAATGATAAAGCTCGAAAAGCCGGAGGTGGGCAAGGAATTGGCGGCACTCACCGTGGTCCCGGCCTTTCAGCAATTGGCCGCCTTCGCTTTGAATTATCTGAATATAACTCCAGATAATATCCAAACGCCGAGCAGCAAATAACCACCTCATGAAACAGCTGATCTTAAAAATATTGACGTTGAAACTGCGGCTCATTGCGAAGCTGACGATTCGCCGCTATAAACCGAGCATTATCGGCGTAACGGGAAACGTCGGCAAAACTTCCGCGAAGATGGCCATCTACGCGGCCCTTGCGGGCGATCGGAGTGTCCGCGCATCATCCAAAAACTTCAATAACGAACTCGGCCTGCCGCTGAATATCATCGGGGATTGGGAAAAAACGGGCGGAGTTTTCTTTTGGCTGAAGGTCGTTGCTTTCGGCCTCGGGCAGTTGCTCATCAGAAATCCAAAGTACCCCGAGATACTTATCCTTGAATATGGCGTGGACAGGCCCGGCGATATGAACTATCTTCTCGGCGTGGCTCGGCCCCAAATGGGCGTCATCACGGCGGTGGGAAACGTACCGGTGCACGTGGAATTCTTCAGCGGACCCGACGGTGTGGCGAAAGAAAAATCAAAACTCATCGTTCAGTTACCCACGACCGGCTTCGCGATTTTGAATGCCGATGACCCCCTGGTCCTTAAAATGGCGGAAGATACGCGCGGCCGCGTTATAACCTACGGCTTTTCGGATAAGGCCGACATAAAAATATTAAGCTTCAGTAACCGCTCGGATATCGACACCGGAGAGGCAGGCATTTCATTCAAAATAAACTACAACGGGAAAATTGTGCCGCTCAAAATACCGAATGTGCTCGGAAAAACGGCCGCCTATGCTTCAGCCGCAGGCGCCGCCGTGGGACTTATCTTCGGCGTGAATCTCGTGAAAATTGCGGAGAATCTCGGCAAAATGGAAACACCCGCTGGCCGGCTTCGGGTAATGCCGAGTATTAAGGGCTCGTTCATCATTGACGACACATATAACGCCTCGCCGCTCGCTATGAGGGAGTCGCTTGAAATATTCAAAGGCCTCAAGGCTAAAAGAAAGATTGCCGTACTCGGGGATATGTTGGAAATCGGGAAATACACCATGGAAGCGCACGAAGAGATAGGAACGCTGGCCGCCAATCGCGTGGACATGCTCCTCACGGTAGGCCTGCGCGGGAAATTCATCGCGGAAGGCGCACTTAAAAACAAGATGCCCAAGAACGCGGTCTTTACCTTCGACGACATTCACGACGCCGGGCACTTCCTTCAGGAAAAATTAAGAAGCGGAGACGTAGTACTTCTGAAGGCCTCGCAGGGCGTGCGGATGGAGAAAGTGGTCAAGGAAATTATGGCCGAACCCCTCCGCGCCGGCGAACTTCTGGTCCGCCAGGACAAAACATGGCTTGAAAAACAGGGGATGTACGAGTAAGGTAGTTATAAGTTACAGGTCATTTGCATATGGCGCTTTCGTCTAGTGGCTAGGACACGACGTTCTCAACGTCGGAACATGGGTTCAATTCCCGTAAGCGCTACAAGTATAAAATGCTCACCTTAGGTGGGTATTTTATACTTTATACATCGGGAATTGAACGGAACTTTCGCGCCTGCGGGGCAGGATGAAGCGAAAGTCCGTGGCTTCGGAGGAGCTTTTTGCTTTAGCCAAAAAGCGGGGGAGAAGAATTCCCGTAAGCGCTACACAAATATAAATGGGGGGGGCCTACCCGCCGAAGCTTTAGCGAAGTAGGGCAACTCTCCGTGGGACGTTAGAACTTTTTTCCGGAAGAAAGCCCGGGAAGAAGACCACGCTTACTGCGCTAAAAGTTTATTAATATATGTGCGGGTTAACGGGCCAAAAAAGCCGATGGCTGGTTTGATGCCCGCCTTTTTCTGAAACTCTGCGAGTGCACTATTGGTAAGGCTACCGAAATATCCAGTTGCGCCGGCATGGGCGAGCCGTTTTGTAGATGCTCCTGCATTATAACCAATCAGAAATTTCTGAAGTCTAATTACGTCATTGCCATACAAACCAACCGAAAGATTATGCATAAAAAGGACTATTGGTATTGGCGGAAATGCAGGTGGAGTGGGCGGGGGCGTAGAGATGGGGTTACTGTTTGAAGCCGTAACTGTTGGCCACGAAGCAGGTACCCAAACAGCCCCTCCAGCTCCTGCTTGCCCCCCAAATGTTGTGTCAACTTGAAGGTCAGGATTGCCTCCCATGGCAACCCAAGCGCCTTGACCAGCTGAGTTACTTGTTCTTGCTTGCCAATGATAAGTTGTTCCCGCCATGGTTAAACCAGTGACAGTGACTGCTCCAATTACTGGAGAACCAGAATAAGAAACAGCATTCCCGGAATTAGTGACGGTGCCACTGAATGCCGTTCCGTTTTCTTGAACCTCCGCTTGTGGAGTAAGCAAATCAGAAATATTTCCAGAAGACATACCAAACTTAAGCGTTACGGCTGACCCGCCAGTAAAAGACCCTGGCCCCGGGGTTATTGTCGTTATTCCGTCAGATTTGTATTGAGCCAGTGAAGAGGGAGAACCGGGCAAAAGAAATTCATAGGCCCCAATGTCCGGTGCCGTTCCTTGAGGACGGGATGTGCCGACAAAATCACTGACAAATCCAGTGATTGTGCCCCCGGAATTAATTAGCGGGGAAGTCGATAGCAAATGAAAGTCCCCAGTTCCCGAATTTACGAACGCTGGATCAGCGCCAGACCAAGTAGTGCTTCCGGTATCAGTGTAAGTTCCTGTCCCGCCCCTACCGGAGTTTTTGAACCAATTATTGCTGCCGGTAAGTGTTGCCCCTGCCCCAATAAAAATATCACTTGTTGTTGAGTTGTAAACGACATTATTTTTCAAAGTTGCGTTAGAAGCGGCATTAAAACCGTATCTGCCCGAACCAAATATTGTGTTGTAGTAATAATTTAAACCCGCGCTACCGCTACTAATGATTGCGTCGTTTGTTAATCCGTTGAAAATGGAGTCGTGTAAGTTAATATTGTAACTGCTACTAGAAATTAAAGCTCCGTTGTTTCCACCAAATTTGAAGTCGCCAATGTCCAGATAATTGTAGTCGTTTGTATTTAATGCCCCTCTATTATCAAAAGGAAGTTTGCCAAATTTAAAATCATCGATGTAAAAAGTAATGGGATTTTGGTAAGCATAAAAATATATCGCATTTAATTTCCCACCAGCAGTTATAGTTTCTATTCCGTTGACATTAAGCCATAATTGATTATCTATGTACATTTTAAAACTGCCACTCGTTGAATGAAGATAATCTTCGATATACATTTTATGCCAATTTCCGCTAGTAATACTTTTCCTGCTCGGAATTGTCCAATTGCTATTTTGGGGCGCATCTAAAACAATTTCGTTTGAATAACGTGATGTGCTAGAAGGTGCAAGCGTGAGTCTCAGCTCGTAGCTTGAGTTATCCAAAATACGAAACATGTTTTGATCACTACTAGATGTTTGATCGGTAGGATAATAGAACCAGTAACTAACATACATTGTATCCCCTTCATTTATATTAGTTGCAACCACGTTCTTTAGGCTTAGAGAAACTGTACCTGATGCTCCTCGAACAACCTTGGCGGATTGTGCTCCTTCGTGAAAAATCGAAGTATCTGCTGTAATCGAACCGCCAGCTTGGTTAAAAGTAAAATTCCATGAGCTCGTTGCACTTTCAAATGTTTCGGCTACAGCTGGTGTATTTGCTAAGTTTCCCCCAGAAAAAGTTGAGGTCGTATTCCCCCTCAAAGAAATATTACTCGTTCCGTTTCCGCTCCACCCCGCAATAAGGGGGCTACTGTAAGTATTTGTGCCAGCGAAACTAACAGTATCTCCCGGCTGAACATCTAATAATTCAAGATAATTAAGTGTTTTTATAGGTCTTGCTGAAGTGATTCCAAAGTTAGTCCAATCGACCCCATTGGTTCCATCAACATAAAAGGTTGTATTAGTTGGTATGACTCTTCCTATTGTGGCCCTTAATACCCCGCCCCAGCCATCTCCATAACCGTACAATCCACTCCAGTTTGTGGCATAATGCGAAGCCAAACCGGTGTACTCTGCTCCGTGTGATGTGGCGCTGCTGCCAAAATCTTTAACTACTGTCCACGTTGTCCCATGGTCACTTGATACCACAATTTGATTTACATAGTTATTTGTACAAGACCATTCATTAATGCCTATTGAACTAAAAACTATATTGCCCGCATCGTCTACATCAGCCCATCCCCAATAACCACATCCGGCAAGTGGGTAGACAACGTTTATAGTTTGAGTGAAATTATCATCTGTTATCCTTGCGATTGCTCTGGTTTTAGTTCCATATGGCGAGTGCATATCCATACCCACATAAATATAATTAGCATCTGAAGTTATTGCTGTAACTTCTACCGGAGTTGCGTCCGAAAAAGTTGGCAGAATAAAACTAAAATCACTGGCGGAGATTCCGTCTGCGTTTATTTTATTTGATGGCAGTTTTAAAATTCCATGATCTTGGTCACCAATTGCAACATAAAGAGCGTCACGATATGGGTCATAATAAACTTGATGAATATGATCTTCTGGCGGTGCCCAGTTGGCTACATTTGTCCAAGTTCCGTTTGGTCGCCTTCTCCATAAATGACCACCGGTCGTCAAAGTGTGTGTTGTATATTCTCCGGCCCACACATTTCCGTATTTATCTTCCGTAAAGTTCCATATTTTCCCGGTGCTGGTGGCATCAACGAATTGTTGCACCGGAGTGAAGTTTAATCCATCGGTACTTTCGAAAATATATGATTTACTGTCATCGGTTTTTTCCCCTCCGACATAAAGAATTCCGCGACTATCCAAAAACATGTCTCCTAGCATATCACCGCGCGGGTTTGGGTTTCCTGCATCGTTCCATTTTGTTCCATCAAACATGGAGGTGCCATAAGTTTGATTAATTGCAGTAACTTTATCTTTTTGAACCACCATTGCTCCACCACGATAGGCGTGCGACACGACACCTTTATCAATCTGGACCCATCTTAAAGTTGCGGCATAGACAGGAGAACTAACTGCGAAGAAAAAAGTTACAAAGAAGAACAAAGAGAAAAGAAACTTTCTCTCGTATTTTGTCCTCGAGATTTTGTTCATAACTTCTGATTTATAGTTCCCTTTACTTATATCATAGCAAAATCTTGATGTTGGATGTAAATAACTACGATCTATCAGCCCCCGAAGAGCGTTAATAAATGACGTTCGATTCTCCGTGGCATGAACAGCGAGAGGCGAGGTTGACTCTCCGTGGGGCTACCAAGTTAGATTTATTACCGCTATATTCCTCTAAGCACTAGTAAGTGCCGTATTACCGACCTTTTTTCAGATCCAAGCCGAATAATTGCCATTCCTTCAGCTCTGCTATAATATGATTCCAATCACGTCCCACTAGGACTACAAGATCATGGACCAAAAAGGATTTGTCCAGATACCCATACTTATCGCAATCATCGTGGGTGTTTTAGTTTTAAGCGGCGTCGGCTATTTTGGAGCGGAGCAGTATAAAAATTACCAAGCTGGAAAAATTGAGAAGGAAAAAATAGCAGAAGAGACCCAACGGCAAAGAGATTTGGAGATTGGTGCATTAAAGCAAGAAGTCGAAACGCTTAAGAAGCAACCAATAGTTCAGCCATCACCGGTGACAACTTCCACAACGCCCGTCACGATTACAACACCTGTTATTACGCCCATCGCTCAGTCCTCCATACAACCTCCCACTTCCACGTTCAGCAATATAAACGGTTGCGGAACGTATGCTAGTAGCGGAAACTATCAACTAAATAGGGATATATTAGCTACGAATCCCGGTTGTCTTAAAATCAGCGGGGCGACGAATCTAACTCTTGATTGCCAAGGGCACGCGATTGAGTATACGGCCAATGGCATAAGCGTAAGTGCCGATAAAAATTACCTTTATACCGATTCGGCAACGGATTATTCCGCACCCTTGGTAGATATACAAAATTCACAAAATTCCTCCATTAAAAATTGTACTTTAGAAACGGACGGGCAAATCCCGCTATCAATAACCGGAAGTAGGGAACTCACTGTCAGTAATAACGTAATCAATGAATCGCCTTATTTTACGGCGCATGTTAGCGTAAATTCAAGCGATAAAATTACGTTTATGAGCAATAATGTCCATGTTTATTATGAACAGATGAAAACTAATCATAGCGATATTAAGGACAACAACTTTTTATGGCAGCAGCCATCTAAAATGAACAAGACGTACATTAACAGTGTGGTAGAGCTTAGTAATGGTTCGTATAACGTTGTAGAAAATAACACCATCAATGGTTCAGCAGATGGAGTTTGTTGCGATAGGAGAATCGGTGCTGACCACAGCATAGGATTGATAAATGAAAGCAATGACGTCGTTTCCCAAAACAAAGCATCTAATAATTGGTTTCTCGGGATGGAAACGGTTGGCCGAATAGAAAACTCGCTCATTGACAATAATTTTATTGACAATACCGGAGCGGGCGGCATTGGATCTGTCTATCTGACAAGTTGGATTAATAACACAGTGTCGAATAATCAGGTAAATGACTCCGGTCTCTTGTTCAATTTCGACAGGGAAAATGGATTATTGGCTAATGAAAGTGCGATTTATTTCAAAGATAACAATTTTATAAATAATTCTTTTAGAAATTATAACGGCTTTGGCGAAGGAAACTCGGCGTCGTTTCATTTTCAACCTCCCTTTTCATTGCAGACCAGCGCAGAACGGCAACCGGCCGCTTCAGAAATTATCCTAAGCAACAATCTATTTCAAGAAAATGACTTCAATAAAAACCAACCCGCTCCGATATTTTATCCAGTTGGTATGGTTAAAGATGGAGGGGGAAATATTTGCGGTAAGAGCAATATAGTACCCTATCCCTTATCTTGTAACTAGAAGATTCTAGCGTTATCTACCAGTGCCTACAAAACGAAAAAGCTCATCAAATTTCAGACGAGCTTTTTTCTGTCATCAAAAAGATTGCAGGCCGCGATGAATGAACCCATGGACCCAAATGCCTTTCTGTATGTGACCTTACCTCCGGTCAGTCTGAAGATTTCATCCTGAGTTAACTTCCGAAGCTTTGACGCATTCTTCTCTTCGAGGATGTTGGCCTTGCCGGATTCTTCTCCGGTCTTGGCTATATGACACAATCCATCTATCCATGCCACACCCACAGGCTCACCGGTAACGAACATTAGATCTTTCTCCGGGAAGGGTTTCTCCACTCCATAGAAACCATTCTTTAAAAACCGCGTCTCGGACTTTTTCATGATTCCCCCAATCGGTCATTTTAGATTATTAAACCCTTTCGAAAAGCCAACTTCATTCAACTTCATCCGGAGAACGTTGTCAACTGGAAATGAAAAAATATCCGATTCTGTGTTAGAATGGAGCAGATGAATATTTTCAGGCAGAAAATCCTTTTAATTTTGATGGGCATCACGGGAGTGCTCTTCGGAGCCAGTTTGGTTCTGGCCCTCTTCCGACTCAACGGGCTTTCATACCCGGTCATTCTTCACTTTGACCCGTTCCGGGGCGTGGACTTTCTGGGAGACATGACCGACTTCTGGAGCATCTGGGTGGGTAGTATTGTCTTTGCGGGACTGAATGCCTGGCTTGCTGAAACCCTCTTCTACCGCGAACGCTTCCTTTCTTATCTCTTTATCTCCGCGAACGTGCTTATCGCGCTTCTCATACTTATAATTACGGGAGTGGTCATTGGAGCCAACTGAAACATGGACACGAATACTCTTCTTATACTGGCGGTCTTGATAATCGGATTTATTGCGGTTATTTATTTTCTTAGGAAGAAACCGGAATCACCCAAGGAGGACGGGCAGGCGATGGCTATGCTCCTGAACCAGATGAACGAGATGCGGAATACGGTGGACAAGAAACTGGGCGAATCCCACACCTTCGTCCAGAACCAGTTCGGCCAGAGTCAGAAGATAATCAAGGAGATAACTCAGGAACTCACGCGGGTGAACGAGGGAAACAAGCAGGTGATGAACATCACAGACCAGCTCCGCTCACTTCAGGATACCCTCACCAACACCAAACAGCGGGGAATGCTCGGCGAATATTCGCTTGAGGTTATCTTGGATAACTACTTCCCGCAAAGCTACGAACGCCAATACAAATTCAAAAACGGGGATATCGTTGACTTTATCATAAGAGTGAAAGACAAACTGATACCCATAGATTCCAAATTCAGTTTGGACAATTACCAACGCATCCTCGAAGCGAAAACGGATGCCGAGCGAAATCAATTTGAGGAAATATTCAAGTCCGACCTGAAGAAACGCATTGATGAGACATCAAAATACATCAAGCCAAATGAAGGCACGATGGATTTCGCTTTCATGTTCATCCCTGCCGAGGCGATATATTATGACCTGCTTATCAACCGAATCGGAGCCGTGAAATCTAATACGCGCGACCTGGTGGAATACGCCATGGGAGAAAAACACGTAGTCATCGTTTCGCCGACTTCTTTCCTAGCCTACCTGCAAACTGTTCTCCAAGGACTAAAAGCGCTTCAAATAGAGGAATCGGCCAAGGAAATAGGGAAAAGAGTAGAAGAACTACGAAGACATATCTCGAACTACGATACATACATGGGAAAACTCGGCACTCAACTGGGAACGTCCGTCCGAACCTATAATACCGCCTACAAGGAGTTCGGGAAGATAGACAAGGACGTTCTAAGAATCACTGGCGAAGCGGCAGGGATAGAACCGATGGTTTTGGAGGGTCCGGAGAATAATTCCGATGAAGACGAGTAAAGCGCCGCTCCCGAACAAAGTTCTGGAATTCTATTCCAAGATTGGCCGACCGCTTACGGCCGTAGAACTGGCGCGTCTCGAACCCCGCTGCCGGAAAACGAGCGAGATCCTCGAGGAACTGGACAAGTTGGAAGATAAAAAGACCGTGAGCCGAAAGGACGGCTTTTGGGCCGTGAGGGGAACGAATCTGGAAAGCCGCCGCCGACAGGACCTGATACTCGACCTGAAGTGGAAGAAACTCGTGAAACTTTCCCGATGGTTCCGCTTCGTGCCTTTTCTTAAATTCGTGCTCGCGAACGGTTCGTTGGTGCTGGGACTCGCGAGCGAAAGTTCGGATTTTGACGTGCTGGTCGCCGTGCGAGAAGGAAGAATATTCACCACCCGCTACATTTTGAATCTCGTCTTCTCGCTTCTGCGCGCCCGCCGACTGGACGACCTAAAAGGCAGCAGCCCGAATAAATTTTGCTTCAATCACCTCATCACTCCGCCGATATACCGGAAGGATGGTCTGAACGGGTTCGGCGCGGAGATATATCGGAATCTCGTGCCGATTTACGGTAGGGAAAATGACATCCGCGAGTTTCTGGAAGCCAACTGGCTCTACGGCATAAATCCCGAAGCGAATCTGCTGGATATGCGTTTCCGGGAGATGAAACCGAATCTTTTCGCGCGCTCACTGGAATGGCTCCTGGGAGGTTTCTTTGGAAATTTCGTAGAGAAGAAAATCGCCGAACCCATCGCTAGGCGCCGCCTCGAAAAGTATCTGAGCCACAAGCCCATCAAAGACCGGGTGATAGTATCGGAGAGGGAACTGGAGTTCCATTTTCAGTTACAGTGAAGTTTAGAACTTGCTTTTTTTAGGGGCGTATGATACAATGCCCATCGTGTGAAGTGCAGAGTTTTCCTTATCTCTAACTCCGGCGCAAGCTTGAGTCAGGGAAACCTAAGGAAAGCCCTTCCGATTCCCCCCGGCGCAAGCCGGGGTGGTTTTTTGTAAACGACTGCTATATCCTAATATCCAGACGGGTTAGTGAGTCCCTCTGAGCAGCCATGGGTTGAGCACTCACACAACAATACAAAAATTGGAGGTCACCACCATGGCTGCTCACAGGGAGACCCGTTAACCGATAATGGCTTCATTTTTATCTAAACTATTCCCCAATACGATTCTTGCGGGCTACCAGAAAAAGGTGGCCTTGATTAACTCGCTCGAAGAAGAGATATCGAAACTGACGAGCGAGGAGCTTTTGGGTGAATCAAAAAAACTGGGAGAGGAGGTTAAAAACGGCGGGGATTTGAACGAAGCCCTACCGAGGGCTTTTGCGCTCGCCCGGGAATCGGGAAAACGCACCCTGGGCCAGCGCCACTTCGACGTCCAGCTCATCGGCGGAATGACCCTGCATGACGGAAAGATAGCGGAAATGCTTACCGGTGAAGGAAAAACTCTCGCCGCCACGCTTCCGGCTTATCTGAATGGGCTCACGGGCAAGGGCGTGCACGTCGTAACCGTGAACGACTATCTCGCGAAACGCGATGCGGTCTGGATGGGACAGATCTACCACGCTCTTGGGCTTACGGTTTCCTGCCTGCTTCATGACGGCGCTTACCGCTACGACCCGGCATTTGAGGCCGACCCCGAGGCCGACAAGGAACGGGATATGTTCGGAAACTTCAAGGTGGTGGAAAAATTCCTCCGCCCCATCTCCCGGAAGGAGGCCTACGCTTGCGACATTACCTACGGGACCAATCACGAGTTCGGCTTCGACTTCCTGCGGGATAATCTCGCGCCCGCAACCGGTGCCTGCGTCCAGCGGGAATACTCTTTCGCCATCATCGACGAAGTGGACAGCATTTTGATAGACGAAGCCCGAACGCCTCTAATAATTGCCGCGCCCGACAATCAGGCCAGCGAATTTTACAAAACCTTCGCCAAAATTGCGGAGAAACTCGAACCGGAAACGGATTATCTGACCGACGAGAAGCTCAAATCGGTGAACATCACCGAATCCGGCATCGAGAAGGTGGAAAAAATGGCGGGGGTCCAGAATATTTATTCTCCGGAAAATATCCGTCTCGTACACTTCCTTCAGGAATCCCTGAAGGCCAAAGCACTCTTCAAACTGGACCGCGACTACGTGGTCAAGAACGGCGAGATAATAATCGTGGACGAATTTACCGGCCGGATGCTCTTCGGCCGCCGCTACTCGGGCGGACTGCACCAGGCGATAGAGGCCAAAGAAGGCGTGCAGGTAAAAGATGAGAACCGCACCTACGCCCAGATCACCATCCAAAACTACTTCCGGCTTTACAAGAAAATCGCCGGCATGACGGGCACGGCCCAGACCTCCGCCGAAGAATTCCATAAGGTCTACAATCTGGACGTCATCTCGATTCCGCCGAACAAAGAGATGATCAGAAAAGACGAGGCGGATGCCATCTACAAAACCAAAGATGCAAAGTACCGGGCGGCCGTAGAAAGCATCAAGACCGAGCGGGCCAAGGGCCGACCGATACTGGTCGGCACCACCTCCATCGTGAACAACGAAATAATCTCCGAGCATCTCCGAAAAGCGGGAGTGCCCCATGAAGTGCTGAATGCCAAGAACCACGAACGCGAGGGCGCAATCATCGCCCAGGCGGGACGGGCGGGCGCGGTCACGGTCGCCACGAATATGGCCGGCCGGGGCGTGGACATCGTTCTGGGCGGGAACCCGCAGAATCTCGAAGAAGCCCAAAAAATAATAGAGGCGGGCGGACTTTTCGTCATCGGCACCGAACGGCACGAAGCCCGGCGCATAGATAACCAATTGCGCGGACGTTCCGGGCGCCAAGGCGACCCCGGCTCTACGCAATTCTTTTTGTCGCTTGAGGACGATTTGATGAGAATCTTCGGTGGCGACCGGATAAAAAGCTTGATGCAGACCTTGAACTATCCGGAGGACATGCCTATTCAGGCAAATATCGTCGCGAAGGTCGTGAACCAAGCCCAAACCAAAGTGGAAGGCGCGAACTTTGATATCCGCCACCATCTTCTGGATTTTGACGACGTTCTAAACAAACAAAGGACGGCAATATATTCCCGTCGGAGAAAGATTCTGGAAGCGGGAGAGAAGAATGAGATCTTACCAATTCTCAAGGAGACCATGGAGAACTTCGTACGCAACTCCCAAGAAAACCTAAGAAACCAGATGGAAGCGGAACCGGCGAAGCACGATGAACTCGAAAAACAAATTGAACACTTGGAAGAACATATCTCGAAATTGCCTGAGACGCTGGAACCGGAACGAGCGGCCATTATTGGCCAGCATCTCGTGAGAATCCTGGATACGCTCTGGGTGGACCACCTGGAAGGATTGGAAGCCCTCCGCGAATCCGTGAATATCCGCGCCTACGGCCAGCACGACCCGCTCGTGGAGTATCGGAGAGAAGCGCACATGCTGTACCAGCAACTGAGTAGCGCCTTCGAGTCGCTCACCTGGAACACCATCTTCCCCATCCTCGCTTTTGACCTGAAGCAGATGAATCTCCAGTCCCGGCAACAACCGCAAACGCCGCCCCCGCCGGAGTTCAGGGATATCGGCCGGAACGACCCCTGCTGGTGCGGTTCGGGAAAGAAGTTCAAGAAATGTCATGGAGCATAGAGAGTATCGACCGATATGAAACTAGTTCCTTGGGTCAGAGATTACATTTATGCCGCCAAAGGACATGGACTTGCGTTCCTTTCGAGAAAACCGCCCGCCCACTATCTCGGATATATAGAGAAAGGAAGGGCCCCCGTCGTGCTCATACCCGGGATATATACCAAGTGGCACTTTTTAAAGGCGATTGCAGACCCGCTATCAAATCTTGGGCATCCGATATATGTGGTTGATAAGCTGGGATATAACACCAAGGGGATTCCCGATGCCGCGAAACTGGTTCGTGAACTCATAGACGAAAAAAATCTCCAAAATGTCATCATCATCGCGCACAGCAAAGGGGGGCTTGTCGGGAAATACCTCCTCGCGAAATACAATAATGATTCCCGGGTTAGGAAGATGATTGCTGTTGCAACGCCTTTCGGCGGAAGCCGACTCGCGCATTTCATCCCTCACCGTTCGGCGAAAGAGCTGGCTCCGGAAAGCGAGATTATCCGCGAACTGGAGAAAGAAGAGAACATAAACCGGCTCATCGTCTCCGTCTTCGGCCTATTCGACAATCACGTACGGCCGACCTTGAGCTGCCGGCTTGAAGGCGCCAAGAACATCCAAATCCCGGTTTACGGCCATCATAAAATTCTTTTCAGTAGAGAAACGCTGAAAACGGTTTTGGAGGAAATAGAATGAACCATGTCGCGATAATGAAAAAATCGTGGGGGCTGACTGGAAAGATACTCTCGGGAGAGAAAAAAATGGAATCCAGGTGGTACGAAACGAGACGCGCTCCGTGGGGGAAGATTCACCCGGGCGAAACCGTTTATTTCAAGAATTCCGGCGAACCGGCAACCATTAAGGCCACGGTCTCCAGGGTTCTCCAATTCGAAGGGCTTACGCCGAGGACGGTCAAAACGCTACTCAGAAAATACGGCCGGGCGGACGGCATAGAGAAAAGTAAGGAAGATAAATTCTATAAAAGATTCAAGGATAAGAAATACTGTCTCCTTGTATTCCTGAAGAATCCCAAAAGGATTAAACCGTTCGAAATAAATAAGCGTGGCTTCGGAATGCTCGCGGCGTGGATAAGCGTTCCGAAAATAGGTAAGATTAGGAAATGAAGAGATTCGCCGTCATCGGTCTATGCATCGTAGTTCTCTTGATACTTTGCTATTTTATTTTCTTTGCGGCTCCAAACGGAAGCGCCGAAGCGGAAAGATTCGTGGTTCCGTTGAACGCCAGCCGTTCGCAGACAATACAATCGCTGGCTGACGGGGGATTCATAAAAAGTTCCTTCGGCTTCAATATTGCGCTCATTTTACGCGGAAAGTTCGGGACAATCGCCCCGGGCGGATACAAAGTTTCCAAGGGCCAGAACGCACTTCAGATAGCGGGAATCCTGTCCGGCGAACCGTATATGAAATGGACGATCGTACCCGAAGGCTTGAGGAAAGAACAAATCGCGAACCAACTGGCCCAAACATTGAATTGGGACAATCAGACCAAGAACGAATTCTTGAACGAATACGCTTCAAAGGGACAGGATTATAAGGAAGGGGTTTATTTCCCGGACACATATCTCTTGCCCAAGGACGAGACCGGCGGACAAATTGCGGAGAGATTCATCGCACACTTCCAGGAAAAATTCGCGCCTTACGCTCCGCAATTCGCGAAACAGAACGTGAAGTGGACGACGGCGATAAAGATAGCGTCGCTCGTCCAAAGGGAAGCAGCGGGAGAAAGCGATATGCCGCTCATTGCCGGCATAATCTGGAACCGGCTCCTGCAGGGCATGCCTCTCGCGATAGACGCCACGATTCAATATGCCAAAGGCGGAACGGATGATGATTATTGGACACCCCTCGTTAAGGGAGATACTAAGATGGATTCTCTTTATAACACCTATCTGCACAAAGGTCTGCCGCCCACGCCCATCGCGAACCCGGGACTCCCGGCCATTCTCGCGGTTTTGAACCCCGCGAAAACCGATTGCCTTTACTATCTCCACGATTCTAGCGGGACCATTCATTGCGCCGCCACCTATGCCGAGCACCAGAAAAATATAGAAAAATACCTGAAATGAGAAAAGGCCATTCAAAAATAGGCAATCGTCCCGGAAAACCGGCCTATCGGACATCGGCGGTTTTCCGGTACAAACAAAATTTCAAAATTCAGAAATATAAGGAGAAAAACCAAATAAGGCTTAAATGACGAAATCATCAAAAAAATGGTGGAAACAACCTGTAGAAAATATTTTCGGATCAAAATCGAAAATAAAAGGGATGCACCTTTTGAAACACTATGGAAATTCAAAGATAGGGATCTTCAGAATGAAAGGCGACGCAAGGACCTATCTGATAAAGGACTATAATGAACGAAAATTCGGCTATCAAGAGATCAAAAATCTGAAAAATATAAGGGACATTGGCACATTCCACAAACCGATTTTCGTGGCCAACTATAAAAATTTCTTCGTTGAAGAGTTCATCAAGGGTAAAATAATGCAGGACATTCTGGAAAAAGAAACGAATAGGGAGAATGTAAGAAATCTGTATTTGAAAGCCGTTGACGAATTGGTGAAGATACATACGTCGGCCGGATTCTTAAAGAATAAAAACGATCTAAAAAATACGTTTAAGAGAGAGGAACTGAAAAGAAGGATAAATCTTTTCTTGTTCTACATCGAAAATTTCGGTTTCCCTTCCTACGAAAAATATGGAGGAAAAATAAAAAGAGAGTGGAGAAGGGCCGTAGAAAAAGTTCCTACAAACATTAAGAGGATGGTAAAACATCTAGGCATAAACGAAAAAAACTATCTGCTCGGGCACGGCGACTATAAACCGAACAATCTGATTCTTACCAAAAATGGGGAAATATACGTGATTGACTGGCTCGGCATGGCAAAAGCGCAACCCTGGTACGATCTCGCTTATCTTTTGACAAGATTAACCGGGCATGAAAAGGAATTCTTTTTGAAAGAGTACCTGGAAAAAATGCACAAAAACGGCTATCTTAAGGAAACCTCTCTAAAAGAAGCGGAAAATCTCCTACGCACCGGCATAATCTATCAACAGCTACAGCGGGCAAAATCGAATGCTCATAGGATAAAATCAAAAAGAGACGTTCACCATATGAGGGAATTTTCCGCCGCTCTCGATGGTCTGGTCCACGTAATCTCATAAAATGGGAAATCTCTACATAGTCGCTACACCCATAGGAAACCTGAAGGACATCTCTCTGCGGGCGTTGGAAATATTGAAGAGCGTTGATTTGATACTCGCGGAGGACACGCGCGTTGTCAACAAGCTGTTGGCTCACTATGAGATAAGAAAACCCGTCTGGCGTTACGACGAATATGCGAAAGACGCTTCTTATGCCAAGATAAAAAATCTGCTCTTGAGGAGCAGCAACATCGCTCTCGTGACGGACGCCGGAACGCCGGCCATTGCCGACCCGGGCTCGAAACTTATAACTTTTATTCAAAAAGAATTGCCAGAAGCGAAGATAATCCCGATTCCGGGGGCATCGGCTCTCACAACCGCGCTTTCCGCTGCCGGAGTGAATGCCGACCAATTCACATTTCTGGGATACCCGCCCCACAAGAAAGGGAGACAGACATTTTTCAGAGAACTGAAAGAAATAAATATTCGGCCGATAGTTTTTTACGAATCTCCACATCGCGTAGAAAAAACATTCAGATCGCTGGAGGAAAACTTCGGCGACGCGGAGATAATCGTGGCGCGTGAGCTTACAAAAATTCACGAAGAGATCTGGCACGGCACCGCGAAAGCCGCCTCGGCTCATTTTCAAGGAGAAAAGAAAAAAGGGGAGTTCGTTATTATCATTCCTTGATGATTAAAAGATCGCTGGACATTGTCGCTTCCATCTGCGGGCTAATTTTCATCCTGCCCTTCACGCTCTTTATTGCTCTCGCAATCTATTTGGAAAGCGGTGGACCGGTCTTCGTCAAACTGGACCGGGTAAGCGAAGGAAAGATAATCAAGGTCTATAAATTCCGAAGCATGGTCCAAAATGCTCATGAAATGAAGAAACAGCTGGAACACCTGAACGAAAGAAAGGACGGACCGCTCTTCAAAATGAAGAATGACCCGCGACTTACCAAAGTCGGAAAATTCTTGAGAAAATTCCGCTTGGACGAGTTCCCCCAATTCCTGAATGTTTTGAAGGGCGAGCTTTCGCTCGTTGGCCCGCGCCCCCACGAACCGGAAGAGATGTTCCAATATCCGCCGAAGTTCAAGAAACTCTACTACGCGAAGGGGGGATTGACCGGATTATCCCAGGTGAAAGGTGCGTCGCTACTGCCTTTCAAGAAAGAGCTGGAATACGATCTTTATTATCTGGAACACCGATCGCTCTTATTGGATCTGAAAATCTTATTCAAGACGGTCTGGATATTTTTCTCGGACCCCACGGGAGTATAGGGTAAAATTGACAATAGCGCCGATTTGTGATAATCTTTTTACCAGACTTAAGGCTGTTGTCAAATCACATATCAACCACACAGGGAGACGGAAAATGAAAATCCTAGCAATTGCTGTTTCGTTTATCGTTCTCATTCTTGCCAGCGGATGCGCCGCTTCAACCTCAAAGATCTACGGCGTGTCCAAACCATTCTCCATCACCACGGAATTTCTGAGGGCAAGCGGAAATGGTACGGGGAATACTATCCGCGAAGCGACGGAAAACGCCATTCTCGACGCCAGCATGAAACTTGAAAAATTACTCCCCGACGAGAATATTAACGACATCAAGAGATTGATTATCACCGATACTCTGCAGATCGTATTGAACGGCGACAAATATTCCGCTCACTTGAGCCTGCGAAAAGCTTATAAACTGACCATCGCTCCGAGTAGGGTGACTATGCCGCCGAAGGTGGACTAAATTGAAGACATTCCGGCAACGCCGGCAGTCCCAAGGAATTTTTTTTTCTTGGGATTTTTGTTTTTTGTGCAGGACGCGATACAATCAGAACAATGCGCATTGCCATCACTCACGACTATCTCAATCAATTCGGCGGGGCGGAACGGGTCTTGAAAACGCTTCTCGAGATGTTCCCAGAGGCCGACCTCTACACTCTTCTTTACGACAAGGAAAAAACGAACGGGATATTCGAGGGCAAGGTAAAGGGTACGAGCTTTCTGGATATGCCGGGCGTGAAGAGCCGACATCGCGCCTTCATTCCGTTAATGCCTATCGCGACGGCGCTTCTAAAACCCAAGGAAGAATACGATCTGGTGATTTCTTCCACCGCCGGTTACGGAAAGGGAATCAGGATAAAAGCGCCGTACCACATCAGCTATTGCCACAGCCCGCTTCGCTACGCCTGGGAGATAGATTATCTGAAGAACCTACCCTTTTCTCCCTGGCCCCTCTCGCACTACATTTCCCACCCTGTCGCGCACCTTCTCCGAAATTGGGATAAGCGTGCTGCTAGAAACGTAAACTTCTTCATAGCCAACTCCGATTTCATCGCGAGCAAGATAAGGTCCTACTATGGACGCGATGCCGTGACGGTCTATCCGCCGGTGGACACCGGAACGTTCTATTTAGAGCCAGAGACAAAACAAAAAGATTATTATCTAATGGTCGGCCGCCTGCTTTATTACAAGGGCTTCGACTGGGGCATTTTGGCCTTCAATCAATTGAGAAAACCCCTGAAGATCGTCGGCCGCGGGCCGGAACTGGAAAAACTCAAAAAATTGGCCAAATCGCCACTCATCGAATTCATCTCCAATAACCCCAAAGACAGCGAACTCAGAAAAACCTACAACGAAGCCAAAGCGCTTATTTTTCCGCAGATAGAGGACTTCGGCCTCGTCGCCGCCGAGGCCCAGGCCTGCGGATTGCCGGTCATCGCTTTCGACCAGGGCGGAGGACGGGAAATAGTGGAACACAAAAAGACCGGAATCCTTTTCAACCAAGAACAATCGCCGGAAGCGATAGCCAGGGCCGTAAGAGAATTCGAGAATTTCCATTTCAACCGGAAAGCCATCGCCAAATCCGCCGAACGCTTTTCAAAAGAGAGCTTCAAGAAGAATTTCCTGGCCGCCGCCGAACGATTCGGATTCAAACTCGGATAATCCCGCACCCTTCAAGGATCTCGCTAGTTAACGATAGAGATAATCATGAATCAAACACCAAATATGAATCCGAAACGATTTCAGAAACCGCCTCTTTGTCGCGAGACGGAGTTAATCCTTGAAGGGTGAGGGATGAGAATATTTATAGACATCCGCTCGCTCGATGCTCATTTCGCGAGTGGCGTGCCGGGATACGTGAAATTGCTCGTGGAGAACATGCTCGCGGAAGCACCGGAAGAAAGATACATTTTTTTCGCCAACTCCTTTCGCCGCAATTTGGAGAAGACCGATCTGCCCCAGAAGTACAAGGGCACCTGGCTCAATTTCGGCATCCCCAACCGACTCTTTGACTCCGTAAATCATTTCTTGAAACTCCCCAAAATAGATAAGCTCGTGCCGGCCGACGTTTTCTTCAGCCCACATTTCAACATTCTCTCCTTCCAAAATCCGAATAAGCACGTCCTCACGGTCCACGACATTTCTTTCCTCCATTACCCGGATTTCTTCTCCCGCCGGAAACAAATATGGCACTGGCAGCAAAAATGGAGAGAGCAGATGGAAAATGCCGGCCGCATAATCGCGAACTCCGATTTCACCGCCCAAGACCTGTCCGAAACCCTGAAACTCGATCCAAAAAAAATCACCCGTATTTACCCGGGCGTTGACGATTTTTACAGGCAACTTCCCAAAAACGACGTGAGACTGAGCCGCTTCCGGAACGAAAGAGGACTGAACAGACCGTTCATTCTTTCGGTCGGAACGCTGGAACCGCGCAAGAACGTGAGCGCACTCATCCGCGCCTTCAACTATCTGAAACAATCGCCCGGTTTGAAAGACCTGGGACTTGTGATCGCCGGGCCGCGCGGCTGGCTCTATGATAAAATTCTGAAGGAGACTGAATCATCCCCCTACCGCGACAGGATAAGGATTTGGGGCCGCGCCACGCCCGAGGAAATCCTTTTTCTTTACAACTTGGCCTCGGTCTTCGTCTATCCTTCGTTCTTCGAAGGATTCGGATTCCCGCCGCTTGAAGCCCAGAATTGCGGCTTGCCGGTCGTGGCTTCCAATCGTTCATCGTTGCCGGAAGTGCTCGGAAATTCCGCGCTCCTCGCAGACCCATGGCGGATAAGCGAGCTCGCGCTGGCGATTGAATCGGTACTGAGGGATCATAAAATGTCCGAGATGCTCAAGGCAAGGGGCTTTGAAAATGCAAGGAAATTCGATTGGAAGAAATCCGCTCGCGAAGTCATCGCGCTCTTGAAATTACAGGCGCACAATAATACATAAAAATGCCGAAAAAAACCGTTCCGAAAAAAAACGTAGAGCCGGTTATCGTTGACGTAAGGAAACCGAACTTCAATTACGAACGGCTCAACAAACCGCAGAAACTCAATCTGGCTCACATACCCCGGGCCAAGCCGCCCCGTTTCATAATTTTAAAAAGAACGCTTCTCGCGATACTTTTCGCCGGACTTTTCGGCCTTGTTGCCGCAATCGTGCTGGTTGTGATAAATCTCCAAACGATAAGGGCCACGGTAACGGAGAGCAGTGGGCAGATAATCAGTAATTTCGCTTCGTCAGCCAGTGCGCTCAAAAGTTTTGAACCGGATACGGCCGTAAATCTGCTTCAGGAGAACGATCAGTCATTTTCGGACATCAATAACGCCATAAAGAAGGGTGGCATCCAATCGTTCCTGAGCGCCGTCGGCAACCTTATTCCGATGGTGAGCAATGCATTCGGGTTTCTCGGACAAGCGACGAACCTAAACATAACTTTCTTGGAACTGGCCCAAAACATCCAAGATTTGGAAACGAACGGCTTCAAATATTTTCAAAGCGATGGACAGGGCCTCTTAACCGCGCTAAAAAACACCCATACCCTAATCCAGCAGATCAGCGAGAAAAGCCAGGACGTGAAGAACAGCACCACGAACCTGAAGAGTCTATCGCCGCTCTTCGGAAAAATAGATCAGGACGTAAGCGACCAATATTTGAAATACTCGAGCGAGCTTTTTACCTGGGACAAGATGCTCGTTAATCTCACGAACCTCCTGGGTTCGGAAACCGACCGCCATATCCTCGTCTTCTTCCAAAATCCGTCGGAGGTCCGCCCGGGCGGGGGATTCATCGGCAGCTATGCCGATATAACGGTAAATAGCGGCCAAATGAAACAGATGGATGTGCACGACATCTACGACCCCGACGGCCAACTCGCCTTAAAGGTCATCCCGCCGGAACAACTTCAGACCGTTACGACCGATTGGGGCGCCCGGGATGCCAACTGGTTCTTCGACTTTCCAACCTCCGCCAAGACCGTCATCCGGTTCATGGAGGCCTCCAAAATGTATTCGGAAAAGAACGTGACGTTCGATGCCGCCATTGCTTTGAACATAAACGTCGTGAACGACCTGCTCTCCGTAACGGGCCCGATACAACTTACGGATTACAATCTGACGATAGACCAGAATAATCTTCTTGAGGAGGTTCAGCGTTCAGTCGAGGCCGGCGCGGACAAAAAAGCCGGTCAGCCGAAGAAGATATTGATGAAATTGGCTCCCATTCTGCTTCAAAAATTGAACGACCTTTCCACCGCCGACCGGCAAACTCTGTTCGACCGGATAAAAGAACGAATAGCGAAAAAGGACATAATGCTTTACGCCAAGGATCCCGATATGGCCGCATTCCTGTCGACGAACGATCTGGACGGTTCGGTTTACGAAATGCCGAATAATTTCTGGGGAACGTACCTCGCGGTCGCGAATGCGAACGTCGCGGGCGGCAAGAGCGACGCCTTTGTGGACGAGAGGGTGACCGCGAACGTGGACGTGGATACGAACGGAAATACTTTCACGAACGTGCAGGTCGCGCGAACCCACAACGGGAATCTAGAGAAAGACCCCTGGTGGAAGGCAACTAACAACGATTTCATGCAGATATTCGCCGAACCGAACTCAACGCTGGTTGCGATGACGGGGAACGACGTTAAGCCAAAGTACCAAACAATGGACTACACTAACTCCAATTACATGACGAATCCGGACTTGGCGGCGACGGAAAAGGGAGAGATCTTCCTCTCCAATCTGAAGACCTGGCTTCGCAACGAATTCGGAAAGAACGTCTTCGCCACATGGCTCTTGCTTCCGGCCGGCCAAACCAAAACCTTGAACGTTCAGTACCAAACCACCTATAATAGCCCGACTGCCCTGGGCCCGGGCCAGGCCTACACTTTCATCTTCGAAAGGCAGGCCGGAGTGAAGAACAGTTTGGATGTGACGGTGAATGCACCCTTCAAATATTACTGGGCCGAATCTAACGACACCGCTTTCCATTATACGAACGACGATCCGGACAAGAGAACGACTCTCACGCTTACTCTGAAGAAGAAGACGGACGACCAACAATAATGAATAACATCAGGAATTTTTGCATAATTGCCCAGATAGACGTCGCGAGTTGCCACACGGCAACTCGCTCCCTAACACCCAGCGGTTTTAGTATTTCCGCCACGGGAAAACTCCCGTTTTCCCGACCCCTTTCCCGTCAATGTGGGCAAACAAAACAATAATCAACTGACCATCGGACAAATCTATGAACAATATAAGAAACTTCTGCATCATTGCCCACATTGACCACGGCAAGAGCACGCTGGCCGACCGTTTTTTGGAACTCACGAAAACGGTGGACAAGCGCCATATGCGGGCCCAGTATCTGGACCAGCTGGAGCTTGAACGCGAGCGGGGAATAACGATAAAAATGGCCCCGGTCAGGATGAACTATGCCGTAAACGGCGTAAATTACGAGTTAAATCTCATTGACACGCCCGGCCACTCGGACTTCGGCTACGAGGTTTCGCGGGCGCTTGCGGCCGTTGAAGGCGGAATTCTCCTCGTAGATGCCACTCAGGGAATTCAGGCCCAGACACTGGCCAACTTCCGGGCCGCGAAGAACTCCGGACTTACCGTCATCGGAGCGATAAATAAGATCGACCTCTTCAAAAATCCCGGCGACCGGGAAACGTTAAATCACTTGCGGGAAGAAGTGGCCGAGCTCATCGGCGTAAACGGGGAAGAAATTCTTTTCGTTTCCGGAAAAACCGGAGAGGGAACGGAAGAACTCCTCCAAAGCGTCATCCAAAAAGTAAGACCGCCACGGGAAAGTTTAAAAAACCTGAACCGCGCCCTTATCTTTGATTCTTTTTACGACGACCATAAGGGCGTCATCGCCTCAGTGCGGGTCTTCGACGGGGAGATGGATGCGACGAAGAACGTCTATCTGGCGGCGCCGGACACGACATCGAAGATAAAAGAAGTGGGATTTTTTAAACCGCAAGTCCAGGCCGCTCCCAAAATCAAAGCGGGCGAGATCGGTTACATCGCAACCGGTATCAAGGATACTTCGCTCATCAAAATCGGCGACACCGCCATCGTCGCCAGCCATCATCCCGACAAGATAAAATCTTTTATACTGCCCGGTTATAAAGAACCTCAGCCGGTGGTCTTCGTTTCTTTTTATCCGGAAGAGAATGAGGATTACGAACTTTTGAAGAAGAGTTTGGAAAAATTGAAACTGAACGATTCGGCGCTCGCGATCGAACCCGACCAGAACGAAGTGCTGGGCCGGGGATACAAGGTGGGATTTTTGGGCCGGCTTCACTTCGAGATAACGGCCGAGCGGCTGAAGCGGGAATTCAAAGTCGGAACGGTGAGCACCTTCCCGTCGGTTATCTATAAAGTAAAAACAAGGAAGGGCTGGCAAACCATCGTGAAGCCGGAAGAACTTCCGCCGGAGTATGAAGAAATTTGGGAACCGATGACGAATATTACCATTCTCGTCCCGCCGGAATATCTGAATAACGTCTATCCGCTCCAGGCCAGATTCCGATTCACGAAAATCACAACGCACACATTCCAGGACCAGACCGAGATAAAGGCGGATATGCCGCTCGCGGAACTCGTGAGCGATTTCGACGACCAGCTGAAATCGGCCACCGCCGGCTTCGCATCCTTCAGCTACGAATTGGCCGATTATGTGAAGGCCGACATCGTTAAAGTGGACATTCTGGTCGCGGGAGATACCGTGCCCGGTCTCTCGAGATTCTTCCCGACGAACACCGTCGGGAAAGAAGCGCGAAGGATGGTGGAGAAACTTAAGGAAACCCTCCCGCACCAACAGTTCGCCCAGCCCATTCAGGCCAGGGCCAACAATAAATTCATCGCCCGGGAGGACATTCCCGCGATGAGAAAGGACGTAACGGGCTATCTTTACGGCGGCGACCGAAGTCGGAAGATGAAGCTCTGGAAAAAACAGAAAAAGGGCAAGAAAAAGCTTCAATCCCGAGCCCAAGTGAGGATTAGTCCGGCCATCTTCAAGGAACTCATCAAGAAATAGGTCGGGTCCACCAAGCCGAAAAAGTGTGCGCTCCGGGCCGCTAGGCCAAGTCTTACCCACTTTTTCGGCTTGCTGTACCCTCCAGGAATTAGGGATAATAAGGATATGGAAAAGTCGAGATGGATAATTTATGCGATAGTGGTTTTGCTCCTCGGCTGGGGGCTTTATAGATTGGACAGCACGAGAAGTACCACGAAAAATCAGGCGAGAGATCTAACCTCGCAGTTATCCAATCTCCAGGCCGAGAAGCAGAACCTCTCGGACCAGATTGATTATTTCAAAAATCCGGATAATCTGGTGAATAAGCTCAAGGAACAAACGAGCTATCGCTTGCCGGACGAGAAGCTAATTATCATCACCTCTGGGGCAACGAGCACTCAGAGCACTAGCACAGTAACAAGCACGAAATAAATATGCGGGTATGGTTTAGTGGTAGAATGCGACCTTCCCAAGGTTGAGACAGGAGTTCGATTCTCCTTACCCGCACATAACGAGAAATTCAGGATTGTGACGCGCAGGTACACATATAGAGATGGTTTTTGGTAGAATTATATGATAAAAGGTCGCACAACATCGATAAAAACCATGAAAAAAATAATTACCTTAACGTCGCTCGGAATCGGGATGATCCTAGGATTATCCCTGCCGTTCGCTTCTTTAGCCGCATTCCACGAAACGCAGTCTCCTTCTGGTTCGAAACTCCAGTCTCCAGTCACATTTTCCGTTACGGCCGATAATTTTTCGGATCTTAATTTCGGTCCGGGAGTTAACAGTTGGAAACTTCGGATCTTTGCCGTTGCGCCACCGCCCGTTAGCCACCAAACGCTCTGTATGACCTCATCCACGTTGTCTGCTACTGTATCCAGTCCACCGATTTCCGAGAGTTTTCCTTCTCAAAATTATGATTTGGTTCTCGTAGGGTACTACAGTCCAACCTGCACATCTTACGCCACCTCCTCCATTGTCAGTGGGGTTATTACCATATTCGACGGTTCGCGTTTCAGTGCGGATACGGTCGGATATGCGATTGCGAAATGGTGGCCGTTGTTCTTGGGCACGGTAATTCTTGTGGGCCTTGTAATATTCAGAAAGCGGACCACTCACGTTCCCTCGAGTAATTAAAATATTAAAGACCTTCATAACATCGCACGGAAAAATTCCGCTCGCGCTTAATGGCATCGCCGTGAAACTCTCTCCGAGAACTCCGCACCGAGACGGGCGTTTCACTTGTGCGACTGCCGCCGAAATGTAATTATAAACGGCGCCCGTTCGGCGGCGAGGCAAACAAACTTCGGATCTTAATTATCGTGAATAAATTTGAATTAATATCGAATAATAAACCCAGCGGCGACCAGCCGAAGGCGATAAAAGAATTGGTTTCCGGGCTGAAGAAAGGGTACCGGGATCAGACGCTTTTGGGCGTGACGGGTTCCGGCAAGACCTTTACCGTGGCGAACGTCATCGCAGAGGTTCAAAAGCCGACCTTGGTCATCGCGCACAATAAAACCTTGGCCGCCCAGCTCACGAACGAGTTCCGCGAACTCTTTCCCCACAACTCCGTGAACTACTTCGTCTCCTACTACGACTACTACCAGCCGGAGGCCTATATGCCGAACTCAGACACCTATATCGAGAAGGAGGCGATGATAAACGACGAGATAGACAAGCTCCGCCACGCGGCGACGGCGGCGCTTCTTACGCGCAAAGACGTTATCGTCGTGGCCTCCGTTTCCTGCATTTACGGTTTGGGTTCGCCGAAGATATATCGCGAGAACATCTTTCATTTGAAACCGGGCGACCGCCTGAACCGCGAAGAGTTCATCAGAAAACTCGTGGAACTCCAATTCAACCGCACCAGTTCCGACCTGAAGCGCGCGACCTTCCGCGTCCGGGGAGACAACTGGGAAATTATGGCGCCAGACCGGGAGGTAATATATAACTTCGAAATCAAGAACGACACCATCTCAAAGATTTATGAGGTAGAGCCGGCCAAGGGTTTCCGGCCCGGAAAAACGCCGGAGCTCAAAGAAATTTTCATCGCTCCAGCCAAACACTTCATCACTCCGCCGGATGACCGCGAACGGGCGGTCAAAGCCATAAAAGACGAGCTGAAACAACGTCTTAAGAAATTCGAAAAGGAAAAGAAGTTCCTTGAAGCCGAGCGCTTGGAGCGCCGGACCAAGGCCGACATGGCCATGATGAGCGAGGTCGGCTACTGCCACGGCATCGAGAACTACTCCCGCCATCTTTCGGGACGCACCGCCGGCGAACCGCCCGCGACCCTATTGGATTACTTCCCCGAGGATTTTTTGACCATTATCGACGAATCCCACGTTACCGTTCCCCAATTGGGCGGAATGTTCGAAGGCGACGCCTCGCGCAAGCGAACGCTCATAGAATACGGTTTCCGACTGCCGTCCGCCGCCGACAACCGCCCGCTCACGTTCAAGGAGTTCGAAGCGAGGATCGGCCAAACAATCTTCACATCGGCTACGCCAGGAATCTATGAAAACAAAAAGAGCGAGCAGATTGTTGAGCAGATAATCCGGCCGACCGGACTCGTTGACCCAAAGATAACGATAAGACCCGTTCGAGGACAAATAGACGACCTAATCGTAAGGATAAGGGAGCGCGTCGAGAGGAAAGAAAGGGTTTTGGTCACGACGCTCACGAAGAGAATGGCTGAAGATTTAAGTGCATATTTAGAGGAACTGAAAATAAAAGTGAACTATCTCCACAGCGACGTGAAAACGCTGGACCGGATAAAAATCCTTACGAGCTTACGGAAAGGGCTCTACGACGTACTCGTGGGCGTGAATCTCCTGCGGGAAGGATTGGATTTGCCGGAAGTTTCGCTCGTCGCGATACTGGATGCCGACAAAGAGGGATTCCTGCGAAGCGAAACCTCGCTCATCCAAACCATCGGCCGGGCGGCCCGGAACGAAAAAGGGGAAGTTCTAATGTACGCCGACAACATCACCGGCTCCATCAAGCGCGCGGTCGGAGAGACCGAACGCCGCCGGAAGATCCAGCTTGAATATAATAAAAAACATCACATCACGCCGAAGACCATTATCCGGGAAATCAGGGATATTCTGCCTGTGGAGGAGATTCTAAATCTAGAAACCAAACCTTTGCCAAAATCCAAATCTGTCATTGAAGAATTAATCAAACAGAAGGAAAAAGAGATGAAAGAAGCCGCAAAAATGCTGGACTTCGAACTGGCCGCCATTCTTCGGGATGAAATAAAGATTTTATCTTCCAAAGTCAAGGGAAAACCCGTACCAAAAGCCGGAAGTTAATCGTATATAATACTGATAGGCTTAATAAGCAAGAAGATATTTTCCAACGGGATGCAAATAAAAATACAAAGTACGGGATTTGAACTCACTCCCGCCATCCGCGAACTCGTAGAGAAAAAAGTGGGCTCGCTAAGCAAACCTCTGAAGCGCTTCGAGGAAAAAAGCGAAGCCATCGCCGTAGTCGAGGTCAGTCGGACGACGAAGCACCACCGCCACGGCGATGTTTTCTACGCCGAAATAAATCTGAACGTTTCGGGGAGGGTCATCCGCGCGGAAAATTCCAACGTAAAGCTTCAGGCGGCATTGGATATAACGAAAGACAAGCTCAAACAGGAAATTTTGAGATTCAAGGAAAAGAGGGTGGAGAAAGTCAAAAAATCCTCCCCTCGCTCATAATTGACTTGGCCGGATTCTTGGTCTAAATTGGAATCACTACCCCCTATGGAAGCGAACCGTGGGGCAATTTCCGTATGCATAAAGATAAAATAGTCATCAAAGGAGCCAGGGAACATAACCTGAAGAACGTTAATCTCGAGATACCGCGCGACAAGATGGTCGTCTTCACGGGTCTTTCCGGCTCCGGAAAATCGTCCCTGGCTTTCGATACCATCTTTGCCGAGGGCCAGCGCCGCTATATCGAATCGCTTTCGGCCTATGCCCGGCAGTTTTTGGGGCGACTGGACAAGCCCGACGTGGATGAGATTGAGGGGCTTTCGCCCGCCATCTCGATAGACCAAAAGCACCACTCGGCCAACCCGCGCTCCACGGTCGCAACCATCACGGAAATCTACGACTACCTCCGCGTGCTTTTCGCGCGCGTGGGAAAACCCTATTGCCCGATATGCGGAAAAGAGATAAAGAAGCTCACGACCGACGAAATCGTGGACGTCGCCATCCAAATTTCTAACGAGAACAAAGACCAAAGGAATATCGTCATTCTGGCGCCCGTCGTGCGCGGACGAAAGGGGGAGTATTACCAAACGCTATACGATTTTTTGAACGCCGGATTTTCGGAAGTGCGGATAGACGGCGAGATGCTCAGTTTGCGCGAACGGATAGAACTTTCCCGTTACAAACAGCACACGATCGAGCTCGTGGTGGACCGCCTGCCGGCCGGCGTGGATTTCACGGATAAGGACAAGCGCCTACGTCTGGCCGAGGCCATTGAATCCGCCCTGAAGTACGGCCACGACGTCGTCACCATCATCACCGACAAGGAAACATCTCTTTCGGCCCAGTACACCTGCCCCAATGACGGCTTTTCCTTCCCGGAGATAGAGCCGCGCCTTTTTTCATTCAACAGCCCCTTCGGCGCCTGCCCGAATTGCCACGGCCTGGGCACGGAAAGCATCTGGTCCGAAAAACCCTGCCCGGTCTGCTTGGGGAAACGGCTGAAGGAAGAGAGTTTGAACGTCCTCGTGGACAATAAGAACATTTGGAATACGACGGAGATGTCCATATCGGAAGCTCTGGAATTCTTCGGCAAACTGGAAGAAAAACTCAAAAAGAACAAGAGCTTATCGCAAGTAGCCGAAGTGCCGCTCCGCGAGATAAAAAGCCGGCTCAAATTCATGGCCGACGTCGGATTGGAGTATCTCACGCTCGCACGGAAAGCCGGAACGCTCTCGGGCGGCGAATCCCAAAGGATTCGGCTGGCTTCGCAGATCGGCTCGCGCCTCGTGGGCACGCTCTACATTCTGGATGAACCTACGATTGGACTTCACCAGCGCGACAATGCCAAGCTCATCAAAACCCTGCATGACCTGCGAGATCTGGGGAACACCATCATCGTCGTCGAACACGACGAAGAAACCATCCGTTCCGGGGACTATTTGGTGGACATCGGGCCGGGCGCGGGCGTTCACGGCGGAAAGATAATCGCAGAAGGGCCGATGCCGGAGATAATCAAAGATAAGAGCCAGGATTCGCTCACTTTGGAATATTTGCGCGGAAAGAGATTCATTGAAACGCCCGGGAAACGCCGGCCCATAACCAAAAGCCAGGAATATCTGAAAATCAAGGGCGCGACGGCGAACAATCTTAAAGAAATCGACGTGGAAATTCCACTCAGGAAATTCACGGTCATCACCGGCGTTTCCGGCTCCGGAAAAAGCACGCTTGTCTACGACGTGCTCTACAAAACTCTCGCGAACAAGTTCAACGCTGCGAACTACAAGCCGGGCGCGCACAAGAATATGACCGGACTGGAATACGTTAACCGCGTCATCAACATCGACCAGTCGCCAATAGGCCGGACGCCGCGCTCCAATCCGGCCACTTACGTTGGTGCCTGGACCTTCATCCGAGACCTTTTTGCCGCGAGCGAAGATGCCCGCGTACGTGGGTACAAGCCCGGCCGGTTTAGCTTCAACGTTCGGGGCGGCCGGTGCGAAAACTGCGAAGGCCACGGATTAATCGCAATAGAGATGCACTTCCTGCCCACGGTCTACGTTCAGTGCGAAGTTTGCAAAGGAAAGCGCTTTAACCGCGAAACGCTCGAGGTGGATTACAAAGGCAAGAACATCTACGAAGTTTTGGAGATGACGATCGAAGAGGCAGTGAAATTCTTCGAAGATATCCCGTGGCTTTACGATCGGCTGAAAATCCTGGAAGAGGTTGGCTTGGGATACATCAAACTGGGTCAATCGGCGACGACGCTCTCAGGCGGGGAAGCGCAAAGAATAAAACTCTCGGCCGAGTTGGGGAAAAGAGACACGCGGAGAACGCTTTATCTTCTGGACGAACCGACGACCGGCCTGCACTTCGCGGATGTGGACCAGCTCCTAAAAGTTCTTCAACGGCTAGTTGAGAGGGGAAATACCATCGTGGTCATCGAACATAATTTGGACGTGATAAAAACTGCTGATTGGGTGATAGATTTGGGACCTGAAGGAGGTGAGAAAGGCGGGGAGATAGTCGCCACCGGCACGCCGGAGGCCATCGCAAAGAAGGTACGAAGCGCAACTGGGGAATACCTTAGGAAGGTATTAAAATAACGAAAATGACGTCTTATAAAAACCTTCCCGATACGCCCGGCGTTTATATTTTCAGGAACGGTGCGGGGAAGATCTTGTACATCGGAAAGGCGGGAAATTTGAAACGGCGCGTTTCCAGTTATTTCTTGCGGCCGCACGATTACAGAATCCAGAAACTGGTGAGTGAGATAAAGAAGATAGAATGTAAAAAAACCGATACGGCCATCGAAGCGCTGATATTGGAAGCCGAGCTCATCAAGAAACATCAGCCGCAATATAACATCAGGGAAAAGGACGACACTAGTTTTCTCTTCGTCGAGATCGTGAACGAAATGTTCCCGCGGGTCCTTCTGGTACGCGGCAAAGATAAGCCGAAAGGAAAAAGATACGGTCCCTTCACCTCGTCTGCTCAGGCGCGCGAGGCTTTGAAGATCATCCGCCGGATATTCCCGTTTTCCACCCATGAAACCGGTAAATTATTGAGGCGCCCGTGCTTCGACTATCAGCTCGGCCTTTGTCCGGGAACATGCATCGGAAATTTCAGCCGAACGGAATATCTGAAAAACATAAAGAATCTGGAACTCTTCTTCGAGGGCAAGAAGAAAAAAATCATTCAAAACCTGAAAAAGGAAATGGCGGCCGCGAGCAGGGGAATGGAATACGAAAAAGCGGATAAGTTCAAGCGCCAGCTCTTCGCCCTCCAGCATATTCAGGATGTGGCCTTCATAAATGAACCGGGGATCCAAAATGCGAAAATCGGAGAGCACCGGATCGAGGGTTACGACATCTCGAACATCTCCGGCATTTCGGCCGTGGGAAGCATGGTTGTTTTCAAAAACGGCAAGCCGGATAAAAACGAATATCGGAAATTCAAAATCAAAACAATCTTCAAATCGGACGACACCGGGATGCTAAAGGAGATTCTGGTGCGGCGTTTCAGGAACGATTGGCCGAAGCCCGAACTGATCCTTATTGACGGCGGCAGGGGACAGGTGAACGCGGCAAAAGAAGTTTTGAATAAACTGGCATTGAGAATTCCGATTGTCGGACTGGCCAAGGGCCCGGAAAGGAAAAAGAATGAATTAATCGGTAAAATCCCTGTTTTTACCGACCTTAAAACGCTGATAAGGATCCGCGACGAAGCGCACCGATTTGCCGTGAGCTATCACAAAATGGTTCGTGGCCGGAACTTCATAAAACGATAACCGCTCCACATATGGAGCGGATATCGTTCTGGAATCTAGATTATTCGAGGTTAATCTCACCTCCGGATTCAATATAATTTATGAGATAATTCTTGATGCCTTGTTTTGCCGCCGAATCCTTTTTGAAATCCACCTTATTTTCTTTAACGTTTTCGTAGACAATATGGTACATATCCAAGCTTGCTAGAATTTCCCTGGCGACGACCATCGCATATTCCTTGTTCTTTTTTGCGGCGGCTTTCCAGACCAATTCACTTATTTTGGAATCCAAATCCTGGATTACTAATCCGATGTCGCCGTTTCTTATCTGACTATCGTATTCTTCCATGAAACGGACAAAAAAACCGTTCACCATGACGTCCGGGAATTGATCGAGTTGATCCTCTTCTTTTTCTTTCTTACTTACGATTTCTTCTTCCCCCTTAGACCGGATTAACGGCGGCGGGACCTTCTGCCAACCTCCTCCCATACGCTCAGTCATACGCTAAAAGATACTACGGAACGCTGCATAATTCAATCTAGAAAGCATAAATCACTCATTTTTAGCTAAAAAATATAACCTTCCCCTTGTTTTTCGTTATTTTAACGGGTCTGAATCAATTTTCGTCGCCCGTTTTCAACGATTTTTCGGACGCGATGCATTCTACCCTCATTTTTCCTAATTATCCCCAAAAAAGCTAGGAAAAATATGATATAATTAGATGGAATAAATGCGTCCAAAAATACGCAATTTTGTCGTTCTTTGCTCGGGTCTCGTAGTCCTTTCTTCCGGGTTTTTCTTCGCTTTTAACTCGCTAGCCCATGCCGCAACGACCGTTCCGCCTATCGTGAATTACCAAGGAAGGTTGGAGGACTCCAGCGGAAACCTCCTGGGGGGATCCGGAACTCCTTACAGTTTCCGTTTCTCGCTCTGGAATACCTCAAGTACTTCCGGCGGAACCCGATTATGGCCTACTTTATCTCCGGCCACCACGACCCTCACGGTCCAGAACGGTCTTTTTGACGCCCGCATCGGAGATTCCGATGAGGGATTCCCAGCTCTGGATTTCAACTTCACAACATCAAGCAAGATTTATCTCCAGGTCGAGGTTTACAGCACGTCCACCGCTTCATGGGAAACGCTTTCTCCCCGCCAGCCGATAGTCTCGAGCGGTTTTGCCATCAATGCCGACACGCTCGACGGTTATAACGCCGGCACGAGCACGAACAATTTGGCGCTCCTCGACTCGCTCGGAAATTTGAACATCGGCGGAGCACTCTTATCAAGCGCTTCAGGCACGAATGCATTGGCCCTCACCGGCACGCCGCTTTCATCAAGCACCTCATCTTTAATCCAACTTGGCTCGAATACTGTTCAAGGCGGTTCGGCGAACGGAACTTTCATCGGCGCAAACCCGCTCTCATTCCTCGGAGATTTCATGAATTTCCAGGTCGGATCGGCATCGGCCTTTAAAGTTTCGAGCAGCGGGACGGTGGCGATCGGCGCCGGGCAAAGTTATACTGGCGCGGGAGCAGTGACGGTTTCTTCCGGCGGCACGGGTGCGCTTTCTCTAGTTTCGGCTTCGAGCACACTTCAACTCAGCGCGACTCAATCCGGAACCACTGCGCCCATCATCCAGATAGCGAACGGAAATATTTTCACCGTCGGCTCAACTTCCACGAATCCGTCTGGCCTCCCCAATGGTTCCATCTACTACAACAGCGTCGCAAATAAATTAAGATGCCTCGAGAACGGCGCTTGGACCGATTGTATTGCTGGCTCGGGAGGACCAGCGGGCTCGCTTCAGTCGGCTTACAGCTCTTCAACGGATCCGGAAATTGTATTGAACTCCACCGTGGGGGGAATTTCTATCTTGGATAATCTCACTCCGATTGCTGGGAATCTTTTCGAAATTCAAAGCAACACGAGAGGTGTCACTTATTTAAGCATCTCTTCGAGTTCGGTCACACTGGCCACGACCACCGAAAATGGAACCTTGAATATAGCGGGCAGTGGCGCCCTTAAATTGGGCAGCATTACCAGGCTGGACTCGCTGGGCCAAGCCACCCTTACGACTTCAACTATCACTTCTCTCACGCTCACGAATCCTTTGGGCATCTCATCTGGTGGAACCGGCACTTCCACTACCCCTCAAAACGGCCAGATCCCGATAGGGAACGGTTCGGCATATACGATCGCCAATGTCACTTCTGGCACGGGTATTGATATCCAGAACGGCCCCGGTTCTATCACCGTCACTAACACCGGAGTCCAATCATTAACGCCCGGCAACGGCATTTCCGTGAGCACTGCAACGGGCACCCCGACAATCGCCAATATCGGGGTCATTTCATTGAGTGCCGGTGCAAATATTTTTCTAAGCAATTCTACCGGCACTATAACCATCGCAGCAGCCACTTCCACCGCCACCACTACCATTAACGGCGTCCAAAGCGCGGTCTTCACTTTCGCCACGAGCGGCGCCTCAGGCCTCTCCGTCGCTACTTCCACAAACACACTCACCTTCACCATCGCCACATCTTCGGCCTCCACGAACGGTTTCCTCTCCGCCGCTGACTGGAATGCTTTCAACCAAAAGGTCTCCTCATCAACTCAGGTCATTGCCGGAACGGGACTCTCGGGCGGAGGAGCCTTCAACGGAGGAAATGTTACCTTGAATAATGCCGGGGTTCTTTCATTCAACGGGGCAACCGGGACCGTGAACTTCTCCGCTCCGGCCACTACCACCATCAACGGGGTGAACGGGCCGAACTTCACCTTCGCAACATCGGGAGCGAGCGG
>Ga0187878_1000445_pt1 | contig 47315 bp, 52 predicted proteins | sample June2016WEW_17_1_FD_132979 | JGI IMG/M metagenome (GOLD analysis project Ga0187878, IMG submission 132979) | Peatland microbial communities from SPRUCE experiment site at the Marcell Experimental Forest, Minnesota, USA - June2016WEW_17_150 | ecosystem: Environmental > Terrestrial > Soil >... | reverse complement strand
TTTCCTCATCCCGGTAAAATAGCCCATCGCGAGTACAGGCTTGAGGTAATCGGGAAGCTCATCCATAAGCCTGACATACTCGTTGTACTCGAAAAATCCGGTCCGGACGTTGTTCTCTGCAAGATGCGGGACGTGTGGAAGGAATAACATCTTTGGGGGCGTGCTCTTCGCGGCAAGGGAAAACATCCGCTTGAGAGCCGACAACTCCCGGTTGATCGTGGCGCTCTCGGTGCCGTGGCCCTGCCGTTCAACAATGTAGTCCTTTATACGCTCAGTGGTGATCTCGGCTACCAAGCAATCAGTGAACGCTTTGTCAAGGTGCCCCTTACTGTCTTCTGCCCGCTCAAGGGATTTCTTCTTGTTTATCTTGTAATCTGTGATGAAGTCGGCCGCAATCTCGTCATACTTAATCCGATCGAGTTGCAGCCCTTGAAAGCGGCCCTCTACGATCTCCCCTTCCCGCTTCTTCAAGAGCCTTTTGGCCTCGCCTTCTTTGTCGGAATGGCTGCTCTCGCGGTAAGGCTTCCCCTTCCGGTAATACTTAATCCACAAGGTGTTTCCCCTCTTATAGATCATTCCCATTTACTTTCCCCCTTTCCCTTCGGTCCCCTTCAGGCCGAAAGCCTCATCCGTCACAAACTGTATGAGCACAACCGGCTTTCCGTTCTTTGTGACGGCTACCGGTTCCTTGGTCGCCTCGATCTCGGAGACGATCTGTGTTGCCCTGGCCCTTAACTCGCTTACGGTTATGAATTTCATAGGTTCGCTACCTCCTTCACTACTATTATAGCTGCTATTTTAGTAATGTCAAGAGATATTCTTATGGTTGAAACATCTTCACCATGGTAGCATGTGGGCAGAAGCACAAAACAAAGGGGATGGGCGGCATGAATCCAGAGATTTACGTGATCCTTGAAGAGATGAAACAAAAGCAAAATCAGGGTCCTGTAGGGAGCAGCGAGCATCAAATTCAAAAGAGCCTCTCAATCGGCATGGCCCGTCTTCTTGTCCTTCTTGCCGAGGAAGCGGAAGCACGGGGCAAGGAAGCGGAAACGCAGGGAGTTAGATTCGCGGAGCAGACGGAAAAACTTATTACATTTACGAAGGCGCTCACCTGGCTTACCGTTGGGCTTGTTCTTATTACGGCGTTTCAAATCTTTCTGATGCTGAAAAGCCTTTCTCATTAGCAGATGCGCGTGTATCAGACAGACAACAGCGGCTAGCCACAAGATGATACAAATGCCGGGATATATTCGGTCGCTAAGATAGTGGGTCATTCTTTCTTCATCCTCAATGGGGAAACCCCGTTTTGTTCCGCTCGATATAGCCGTCTAGGTTCTTCACGCCCCGATATCTAAGGCATGTTAAGGCCCCATGTAAGGGTTGACACCGCCCGGCCCGTAAATGGTGTTGTAAGCGGCTCCCGGATTTATGTTCATGTTCTTATTGGCCCAGGCGTACTGCATCCCCGACCTTCCCAGTCCCGTCAGAAAGGTAGACATAGCGCCCGTCGTTGCCGATGAAGCCGCCACTTTGCCGTAATATCTCTCAAGATCGGCTTCGGTCTCGCCGCTGTACTGAATCCTTTGCTGTTCTTCCGTTGCCTGTGCCGCCGTGAACGCTGCTATAAGGAGCGGGGAGCCGGAAGTAATGTCTACTCCCGCCTTGGCGTAAAGCGCCCGCTGCCGCCCCATGAGGTTTGCGTATTGAGCCTCGGAGGTTTCTTCGTGCTCCTTCATCTGCTCGAGGGTGACATTGGCGTTGTAGTCATAGGCCGCCTGCTGCGCCTGACCCTGCTTATACTGGGCGAAACCGGACACGGCGGAGCTTACCGCGCCCATACCGGCAAAAGCCATCGTTGCTGTTTGAGCTTCCATTAGAAAACCTCCTTGAAAATTTGAGAAAACATGGTTACATCCTGACCCTCTGGGCCGTAGGCTCTTAATCTGCCCTCTCTCTTGAAACCTAACTGCCTGAATACGTCGCCGTAGCCGTCGAAAGCAGTGGCTTGCACCCTTCGAAACTTGCACGAAATTGCAATCTCGGGGATGATCTGCTTCATCATGTCTAATGCGATCTTGCGATACTTCTGAAAGAGCGAAGAGTGAAGTACCCATACCTCGCCCCGCTTCCATTTGAGGTTGATGATCCCGCCACAAAGAACAACCATCCCGTCAATTAGAAACGTGCGGGCGGCGCTCCCAGGAGTCAGATACTTCTCAACCATCTCATCTACCGAGACGCTACTTGCCTGGCCCAGGCCCTCCGCTTTGTTCCGCTCCATGATCTCAACCGCGTGGTGTTTCTCGAAAGGGACGATTTCAGTTTTCATTGATTTTCCCTCACTTTTTACCCACAATAAGGCTAACCCGTTACATGGCGCTCTCTATATCTGATCTGACGATCCCGGTTCTGCTTCGCATTCTCGATCTCCGCGCATTCAGGACACCTTTCTTGACGATTGCTAGCTGGCGTAAACATCTTGCCGCACTGACAGGGCTTCCCCTTCTCTTTTCCGGCCGGTGTCTTCGTAAGTGGAACAATTGTTCCGGTTTCAAGAGCCGGTGCCGTAGTCGTAAGCCCCAGGTCTGCCGGCGTCTCACACATTGAACAGGATCGGCAGAGGTGCTCGTCGATTTCAAACCCCAGGACGCGGCAAGCAATCATCTTTATCACTCGTGAAACCATTGTGTGATGCGCGAGTAAAGCTCCTTCCCTCGCCCGGCTCCGTAGGGTCTCAAAGCGTTTCTCTGGTTCATCACACTAACCCGTGCGCCTGTGTCCCTTGCGTACTCGTCCAGGAGACCGGCCGCGCCGTCCAGTATGTCCATGGCCGCCCCCAAAGCAGCAAACGTATAAGCCTGCATGGTCGGATAGACCACGGCAAGGGCCTTGTTGGAACACGCGAGCTTTTCCTTTTCGATAGCCTGAAGGCGTTTATAGATTTCTTCGGCCCTTCCGGAAAGCTTTGTTACATTAGCTGTGACGGCCTCGATTTCTTGCCGTATGGCCGCGCCGGCCTCGATGTCTCCCGCCGCCGTCTTCTCATCATAGGTGCGCTCCAGCAATCGGATTCTCGCCTCCGCCACAGCGACAAGGTTGGGCGTGCTCTCGGCCGACTTCTGAAGCTCCGCGTTTAAGGCGACTTCTTCCTTCTCAAAGGGGGCTATTCTCGCCTGATATTCCATATTGAGGTCTTTGCGGAGATCCTCGATGTCAAAGACTCTTTGGTTGGCTTTTCTTTCCATGTGCCCGCCCTCCTGTTTTGCCAGTCTCAGGTCTTGCCAACTTCAGGTCAGAGAAGCCATCCATGGCATCGTCATCTTCCTTCGCCGCCCGCTTGTGTTCGAGTTCCTTCTTGCCTCGAATGACTTCGGCGTGTTGCGCTTGTGCGAGTGCGTTCACGTCTTCGGGAGACGCGCCGGGCAGTGTTCCGAAGTGTCTTATTACCGGCGAATCCAAGCTGATCTCGTGTTGTTCACCTCTGAAAAAAAGCCTCCAAAGCCTTAGGTCTTCACCCGCTGTTGCGGGGCCGTGACAATCTTTTTGACATTCTAAAAGCATACTGTGCCTCCTTATTGGCGTTTTCCAGGCCGAAGCCTGTCTACAATCTTGATGATGTCCGGGAGCACCTTCTCGTCGGCCTGGCGATCCCCGGAAACCTGCTTCCGTAAATCCGTGAGCGCCCGAAGGGAAGAAGAATCGATCAGGCCCAGGCCGTCGAGGGTCCCCAAATAGTGGCTTAAGGTTTTTCCAAGATGGCCGTACTTGTGGGCTTCAGTGAATGTGTCATGGAGAAACATGGGTAGCTCTCCGATCACCATCGAATCAAGCCCCATATTAGACCCGTATGCCTTCTCGCGGGGTAGCTCGACGGGCGTGTGGGGGGCATATGTCGCGTCGAGCTTTTCCTTCATAGCGGGGGTTTGGTTCGCGTCGCCTTTGGGGCTATTGGGGTAAAAGGTCTGTTCCGGTTCCACGTGTACTACCTCCTTAATCAGTTTTTGCTCGGCCCCGGATGGAGCCGGGTCTTCATGCTTCGGTGCTGGTTGCTGCGTGCGATGCTCGTCACTGTCTACCACGGGGGAGGTAGGGGCGAGAGATGTCTCTCCGCGTACCTCGGCCTCAAGCTTCTCGATGACGCCCTGGTAATCGTGGGCGAAAACGGGGTCCGCCGCCGCCATAGCCTTATGCCAAGCCAACAAATCACCCAACCACTCGGGGGTGTTCACTTCCGCCGACCTCCGGGGTGGAGCGGGCCGCTGTGCACAATTGTTCGTATCACATGGACGGGCTTATCGTAAGCCGGGACCGCTGTACCTTTGCCGGTTTGCCTGTCGCTGTCTGCCAATGCGCCGGGACTCGCCTTGCCTCCGCCCTTACTCTGATTGTTCGCCATAATGATCTATCTCCTTCCGCCCCGGCTGTGGGGTGTGTGAACCGGGATTGGCGAACGAGCCGCTTTCTCCATATGATTCGCCACGTGATCCTTTGTCGATGGTACAGCTGCTCGCCTCTCCGCCTCGATCTGTTGCGCTGGAGGGGGGAGCGGCCCTGTTCCTGCCGGTCTGGTGCTGCTGTTCTGATCTGTCATACGTCCTCCTTATAATATGGGCCGACTATCTGCCGCGCCCTGTAAAGCCTGTTTGCCCCGCTCGCGGACCGGAGTGGTATGTTCCCCCTTCATAATGACCTTTGACGTGCCCTGGGAGGCCGTAGGGCTTGCTGTGGCTGATTGTAGAGGCAATCTGCCGCTGCTCCTACTCATGGTTCACGTCCAGGCCAAAATCTAAGGGGTTGTAACCCGCTGTCTGAAGCCCGAAGCTCAATGGGTCATAGTTCTCTTGCCGGTCCTGCATCCTCAAGAGCATCTGTTCGGCTGGTGTTAGCACGGGCTTTTCAGATACATCTCTAATGGCAAGCTCAAAGTAATTGGTCGCATGGCGGTAATGATCCGCTGCGAGCTTCCGGTATCTGTAGACCTTCGTGCCGCGTCTCTCATCCTCTTCGAGCACCTTCGCTGTATTCGACATCTGAGAGGCGTACAATTCGACTTCAGGACAGCGCCGGGGTAGCTCATACGTTCCCTTCATTACTGCATTGTGGGTCATGTCGCAAAGCTCTGTCCGGGCATAGGTGATAACCCCGGCCTCTTCGTCAAGGCGTTCACCCGTCTTAATTTCGTCCATGTACTGACACCCAAAGACGGGAAATTTCTCGCCCTGCCTAAATTCGCGGACCTTGCGGGTTTCCGGGTAAAGGTCGATTACTGCCCTCGCTACATTGAAGCGGGCTGCAAGGTCGTGAAGGTCTGAAAATTCGGCTACCCTGCCGACATAGAGAATCTTCTTCCGGGCGTTCTCCATCTTCCGGCCGATAACAACATGAAGCTCTGAGCCTACATCAACACCCATGGCGCAGCGATACCGTTTCTCGTCTCGGGCTATCGCGTCCTGCCCGCAACAGGCGTACACATCTTGAGGGGTGAGGCGATTATCGGCTGCTATGTAAGCCATAGCAAGTTTGCTGTTATAGACTTCCTGAAGGTTGCCATTTGGCGGGTCCCGATAGAGCTTGAGGATAGACCCAGGCTCGACGTAGAGCGAATTAAGCTGACTTATCCAATACCCGGCGATCTCCCGACCGGGATACTGCGGGACCCATCGACCAAGACGCGGGTAAATCTCGGAACCGCACTTGAGACAAGCCCGGTAAACAGTGCCGTCCGGCTTCTGTTTCAGGCAATCGGGAAAGGAAAGCTCAAGACAGGTATCGGCCCCGCACTTCTCGCAGCGAATCATCCACACTCTTTGATCTGAGGCGTTATAGCGGGCGTCTATGCCGTAATCGGGTATGCTCGGGGTCGATAGATAGGCTTCCTCTTTGACCGCGCTGTGCGAAAGTCTTTCAAGGGCTTCATCGATCATTGCCGGGTCCATCAAGTCGGACTCGTCAAAGACGGTCTTATCTGCAGGAACAGACCGAAGCTTTGAGGCGTCTTTCTTCAAGCCCTCAATCAAGGTCGTTGCCCTGGCCGACCTGAGATAAAGCATCGAGGTCCCGATCTGCTTTATGTTCGTGCTATCGGTGTTCCTGACGTATCGCCCAATGGCAGCCGGGTTGTTCGTAATCAGGGGATTAAAGCGGGCACGTGAGAAGTCGGAAACATCGTCACCTGTCGGGAAGAGGTAAAGAACGCCGGTAGGATAGCGACCGTTGATCTGTCCGTGAAGGCTGCGAAGTACCTCCACTTCCGAAAAGCCCATCTGTGCGCCCTTCTTGACTACCCGGACCCTGGCCGTGCTCTGCATAGGCTCGATCTGATATTCATGGCCGGTTGTCGTGAAGACTCCGGCTTGCAGTTGAATCTTGTTTATGTGCGCCCAGTACCAGGCGTCCACGGCCGCAACATCCTTCGGGGAAAACTTACGCTTCAACATGGGGACTCCTATGGACAGGGGACTTTTTTATCGGGTTGGCATGGAGAGGAAGAGGTGAAAAATCGCCGGGCGGGGAGGGGGTAGGGGGGCTATCTGTCCGGGCATAAAGCATGCTTCCCCTCTTCGCGCGTGTATAGTCTTTACAAGCTTTGTTACCTCTTACCACTAAAGAATCAGAGCCTTTCTGCCTGGCTGTTCGATCTCGATTCAAAACGTAAACCTCGTCTTGTTACGCTCGATATAGGTGTCCAGGTCGGCCACGTCCAGGTGCACGCGCCGACCGTCCTTGATGTAGGGAAGCTTCCCGGCCCATAGCATTTCTCGAAGCCCGTCAACAGTGCGGCCCAGGTAACAGGCGGCTTCGGGGACACTATAGAGTCTCTTCGCCGGTCCCTTCGGACTCTTCCGGGACGCCTTGTACTCTGCCAATTTGATCGCGGCCCTGCCCATCTTACCTACACCTGACCCATGCTAACATCGGATATGCAATCCAGTGCGCCCTTGAAAGGGCTTGCTATTGCTTGTCTTTCCGCTGCCTGTGCCCATAACTGTGCCCGCGCCATTACTCTCCGCTCCCTGCCGTGATCGCTTTCGCCGTCTCGCCCAGCGCCCGGAGGCGGGCAAGCTCGCGCAGTTCTGTCTCTTCCTCTTCGGTGTAGGAAGACGGGCGAAACTTCGCGTTGATGTCGATGTCCTGGCGATCCGTCCAACCCATGTTCTTCAGGCAGAAAATCCCGGCCGCAGGGTTATTTGAATCCCACATGCGCTTTTCGTAGGCGTACTCGACCATGGCCTTGAGCTTTTTTGTTGCGTTTATCAATGCGGGGTTACTCTCTACCTCCTCATATTCGCAAAGGGTCTTTCTCGTTGTCCCGAGGGCCAAGGCAAGGCCGGTAATCGTTATCGGCTCTTTCTTTTGAACGCAGTCTTGGAAGTAGGCAAGGCCCTTTTCCATTAGGCTCTTAGCGGTGTACTTGAACGGTCTGCCTGGCTTCCGCTTCGCTATCTCGCCCATATCACCCTCCGAAATCGAGTTACCTTTCATGTTCAAAGTTACCTTTGTTACTCACTTTTATACTTTTCCCTATAGGAAAGTGAAAAAAAGGAATAATAGTAAAACCGGGTAACAAAGGTAATTGGTAACTATTCATATCAGGCATAAGCCTCTTCGCTCCTTCACGTTGCCCGTCCCTATCGAGGTCGGGAAACCCTTCTCTTCCAACACTTCTCCGAAGGTACGGCGGCCCAAAGGTTCCTCTTTGTTCTCGTCCGCCCAGCCGAGATAAGCCTGATAGAGGTCTTTAAATGCGGCTTTCTCCCCCGGTGCGACGTGGCATTTCTCATGCATGAAGTCACCCAGTACGTCCATGTCGGTGAGATACTGGCTCGTCGCGTCCCTTACGTCCTTGGACCAGCCTAGGCCGTCCTCTTGCCATTTCTGGCAACCCTCCACGGCCCAGGCGAGGATTCCGGGAAGTTCCTCTTTAATAAGGGTCTCGTGAAAGTTCAAAATGCGGCCTTCCTCGGGGATCGTGACCGTGAACGGGATAAGGCGTATCCGGCGCGACATGGCGAAAGTGGTGTCTTTAATGACGGGCTTGTGGTTCACTCCAAACCAAATCTTGAACGTGGGTTCAAACTCAAAATACTCACGATGTAGAAACCTGGCGGCCATTTCATCCCCCCCGGTCATGGACTTTATCAGTCCCTCCGCAAGTTTTCGGCCTCTCTCCGTCTCTATGGCAGAGACAAAGCGGCTGCCGTTAAGCCGGGCTACATCGTTTGGTATCTGACTCCCCTTTTTGCTTATGAAGGTATCCATTCTGCAAGTAACGGCGTAGGCGTCGAGCATCTTGGTCACAACGTTGAGAAAGGTACTCTTGCCGTTCTGCCCGGTGCCGTATAGGATAAAAAAGCACTGTTCGCCCGTATCGGCCGTAAGTGAGTAGCCAACGGCTCTCTGGACAAAAGCAATCAGCGTATCGGACCCGGCAAAGATCGTCTTTAGGAAGGCCGTCCACTTCGGACAAGCGGCCTGCGGGTCATAGGCAACAGGGACCATCCGCGTGATATAGTCCTCTCTTCGGTGCAGTAGAAGCTCCCCTGTTTTCAGGTCAATGGTTCCGTTATCGCAATTCAGGAGATACTTGTCCGCGTCGAAAGTATCCTGAGTAACGGCCACTCCTGATTTCGAGAGTTCGAGCATGGCTTTTATCTTGCTGTGCGATCCCAACTTGAGCGCAAGAGATAAGAGGTCTTTCCGTTGTCGATCTTTCGTCACTCCCGCCAGTTGATCGAGGATGATCCCCTGCATGGCCTCGGCCTTCTTGTTCACTTCAAGCGTGTCGTCCCCCTGCCACACCTTGCTGTTCCAAACATGCCACTCGCCGGACCATAAGATGTCCTTTCCATGTAGGGCGAGAAACCGCTGGGCATTGCCCAGGTCGTCGGTTCGATATTCTTCAACGGGGTCCGACTTGTCGGAAGAAGGGGAAGAGGAAGCGCCAGCCCCGGTAGCACGGCCGGCTGTATTACCGGAGGTTTCATAGGGCGCTGCCCCCTCCATAAAAGGCGCAAGCCTGTCATTACCGCTTATCTTTTGCCGGGCCGCCTTCCATACCCGGTCCGGATTGCTTTTGCAGGAGTTATGAAAGCATTGATAGAGTAGTGCCCCGTCAGCGGTTTGAATGATCGCGGCCTCATTGCTCGTGTGCCCCTGGTCGAATACACAACCGTTGAGAAGTCCATAGATAACGGCTGTACCATTCGCTTTCTCCTTGTAAGGTATTCCATAACGGTTTAGGTATGCGCCTACATCAAGCCGACGACCGTTGCCGTTCGACGCCGCAATCTTTGGGGCTTTGGCCGGAAACATTACTTTTGCCTTTTCTATGGCCTCTTGTGATACCGGCGTGCCGTTCATTGATTGTCCCCCAGGTCGTCTATGTAGCTCACCCGGTACGGTCTGGCTTCTCTGTCCGGGCCTGCTGGTACTTCGTCGCCCTTCCGGGCAGCCGTGCCGTACAGTTTCCAAATCCGGGCCGGGTTGAAGCTCGTGCGGTCCAGGGAAACCTTGTCAGAAGAAAACCGCTCCGAAAGTCCCTCAAGGGTGCCCTTGATAAACTGCTTGTTTTCGTCGTTGACGGGAAGATCGGGAAGCCTGAAAAGAAGATGTCCGCCGTTGCCCGACATGGCGCGAATGGGCTGCGGGAAAGACATCTCCTTGATGATCCATTCAGCTACAATGTCCCTGAGCTCAAGAGCTGCTTTCAATTCCCGATCACTTGACGAGATACCGGCCGGTCTTTCAGGATCTAGGTCTACGGGCAGCCATCGGTAAAACCGGACGTTGTTATCTGAGGTCATAAGGTCCGAGGGCTTCAGGCGATTAAATGAACGGGCGATCAACCGGGAGTCTATGCCTTGCAGGGTGAAATAGATTCCGCCGTGAAGGGCCTTGTCTGCTTCCTTGACTGCCCTGCAGAAGGCTTCGAAATCGTCAAAGTACCCTGAGACTGTGCCCCGCGCATACTCGTTGCCCCAGGCTTCAGACTTCCCCAGGGCCTTCAATATACGGACTTCAACGACTTCGCCGAGCTTAACAAATATCGGGAAAACTTCAGGGTCAAAGAGGGTCTTTTTCATAACGACCTCTCGGTCTGGCCCTGGTAGACCCGCTCTCGTGCCCTGGCCGCCGCCTTTAGCACACCGATACGACCATCAATGAAGTCAACAACAACCGCCTTGTCCTTGCCTGGTGCGGGCCTAAGCACGCGTCCCACGTATTGAAGCAATCGACCGTCAAAGCGAATCGGGGTTGCAATGTAGAGAGTCGTCAAACCCGGACAGTCGAAGCCCTCTCCTATGAGCTGCCCGGTTGCGATCACGGTTCTTATCTCGCCCCGGTTCAAGCGGTCAACTATGGCCTTCCGCTCCCTGCTTGTCCTGTCGCCTGTCAATACTTCGGCGTGGAGGCCCCGCCTCTTCAGGAGTTTTTGAAGTGCTTCGCAATGGGCTTTCCGGTCTGTCAGCACAAGGGAGACACCCCGGCCCCGGCTGTTGGTCTTCACGGTATCGGCAATCAGGCAGTTTCGCTCTACGTCCTCGGTGAGTTCTGAGAGCATCCTTGTATATTCCGCCGAAGGGTCATAGGCCGATTCAAAGCGGGTTTCCTTGGTCACTACCTCGAAGGACAGGACATTGCCGGTTTCAATCAGGCCCGGCCTCTTGATCTCGTGTACCACGTCGCCCACAAACCAGAAGATGAGACGGGAAAGCCCGTCCCGGCGCCATGGGGTAGCAGACAGACCGAGCATGTACCGGCAATCGAAGGCCCTCACAACCTCTGTAAAGGTCCGGCTCGGGCAATGGTGACACTCATCAACTATCAGGTGCCCGACATAGGGCGATACCTTGTCGGCAATCTTCACAAGGGTTTGCACCATCGCAACGGTGATCTTCTCGCCTACCCTCATCTTACCGGCGCCGATCACGCCTATTTCCTGCTTCGGAATGTCGAGAAAGGTTTCTATCCTGGCAATGCATTGATTAAGAAGTTCTTTTGTGTGTACTACGAGCAAGGTGGGTTGCCCGCGCTCTGCAATGAGGTAAAGCGCCATGATCGTCTTGCCGCTGCCGGACGGCGCTGATAGAGTCCCGAAGTCCTTCTTGAGCATCGTCCCGGTCGCCTCTTCCTGAAAGGGCCGAAGTTCGCCCGTAAACGTGAAGTGAACGGGCGGGAGAGTCCGGCGCTGATCCTCGATCTGAAAACGGATGTCATGCTGGCGAATAAGGGCTATGGTCTGCCCGGTGAAGCCTCGCGGGAGAATAAGGGCGCTCGTGGAAGACTCACGGTAATAATTCAGAAAGCGCGGGGTGTTCCCGTTCCAGCGCCCCATCTTTTCATTTTCAAGATAGACAGGGTTCTCAAGGGTGAGTCTCTTTTTGATCTCGTCGCGGATTGCCCCAGGCGCACCCTGCACGGTAAGGGTATTGGAGAGGGTAAGCTTTGTCTTGAATCGTGAAGGGTTAGGCGGTGTGCATACGTGTTCCATTCGCCCCGTTCCTCCGTTCACTCTCCCCATTTCTTACGGCCAGCATACGGCCGCGCAGGTTCTTCAGAAAGCCCGCGAAGGTCTTTACACCCACTTCCGCATTGTTCTCATAGAGAGAGAGGATTTTATAGACTTCTTCATCGGCCGGTGCCTCGAAGATCACTCTTCCGCTGTCATGATCTTTCGTGAGAGTCAAATTGATGGAATTGAGTTCGAGAAATGCAGCTACTTGAATGTCGTAAACGGGGATTTTTCCCATCGGCTCCGTTCTCCTTCGATATCGTTGAACACAATTCTAAGCGAGGATTACGGAGTTGGTCAAAACGGATGGTAATTCGTTTCGGTAAGGCAGCTATTTGGCGCGGCGGAATTTGGTAGGAAGATGTTTATCGAGCGAGAAGGGTTCCTTTATATCTAAAAACCGGCTTAAACCCAAAAAACGATTGTCTTTGTAGCCGACGCTGTGGGCTATATCGACAAGGAAATCAATAAACCCCTCCGGGATGATAGTTTCGGGCGGGAAGATCGTTTCCTCTGAGGGTCTTGGTTCCTTGTAGGTGCTGCAAAGTTTTTTGGCGCAGTCGTGTATCTCGACAAGCCTTTTCGACTCCCTGCAGCATTCATGCAGCACGTCCAGGCAATCGTAAATATCCGTAAGGTTGATCGCCTCAAAGTGATTCTTGAGCTTGTAGTAATCGTGTCCTGCTGCTTCCGGTATGCGCTCTCTTTTTAAGATTTCAAGGACCTTGGTTATTCCCCGGCTCCCGCCCCGGTAGTATCGCATATCCATGATAAGGGCGAAAAGCAACACATTAAAGGCCCAGTCCTTTACATGCGTCCCCCGCCGATTGGTGCGTCTTTTGCGCTGCTTACGTGGTGGTGGAGAGTCTGGCGGTGGAGAGTTCGGATACACGATATCGGACGGCCTCGGCGGACGAGCGATAAACTGCCGCAACGAATCAAAAGCATCCGGTTTCTGTCCCTCCCTTTTCTCGTATTTCTTGATTAGGTGGTAAAGGTGAAGATAGGCTCGGATGTTGTTCTCGGGAAGTGGTTTTTTCCGGGGTAGCACTTCGGGCACGGAAGATGCTCCCTCCAGCTTTTGCCGGCCGGTAACCAAGTCAGCTAGTTTCTGGAGGTCCTTTGTTTGCTCTACGTATTGCCGGAAGACGAGTTCGGAGAGGATGCAAACATGGCGATTGATCTTCTGCAAGGCATCGAGATAATTTCCCCTGTCCGAAAGCGGCAGGTGTTGCTCAAGTATATCAACTACCCTTTGTCGTTCCACTCCGTTTTTCATTCCCGCCCCTCGCGGTCCCTGATTGAAGAGGGGAAGGCCGGTCAGGGAGCCGGCCTTGTCGCCCTGCAGAGGCTATCCCCTGGTTCGATTATACCGTCTCCCCTAACTCTCGACAACGTTCTTCTTAAGGTACGCCTCCAGGGCCTTCCGGCTGTACTTGATCCTATTCCCGGTCCTGGTGTACGCCGGACCCGTCTTGAGTTGGCGCCACTTTGCCAAAGCGTGAATACTGACCTTGAGAAATGTCGCTGCCTCTTTAGGTGTGAGTAGTTCTGTCACAGTATCACCTCCTTTGATGATATAAGCGAAAGCCGCCTTTGCTGTTTAGCCGCGGGAGCTACCTTCTCAGCTTCGCTTTTCTTTCTGCGGTTCGATAGGACGATCTCCGCGAACAAAAGCACGTCCTCAGCCCCTTCGAGTGAAACTTTCATAAGTTCTTTCATGACGAGCATCAGTCGTCCCTCTGTCTCAGTCATCGTGATTCACCTCATAAGCTTTCCCTCGGTCTGATCGGACACCCCCTATTTTTCTTTTGAATCCCGGATGTCCTGTATTCTCAGTATGGCTGTCTCCAGCCGGTCATGAGTGAGTTTCAATCCCGCCTCGATGTAGCACCACGGTCTTTCGCCGCCCGCGTTTTCCTCGGCTACAGAGTGAGCCAGGCCGCTAACGGCTTGTGTCTCGATAAGGTCCTCTATGATCTCGTTCAATTCTTCCTCGCTGGTTTGGATGGTCTTGTTCTTTTCCTCAGCCATTGGCCACCCCCGACACTATTTCCGCGTCCGTTATCTCTTCGATCCGCGCGTGGATGTCCCCGAGTATCAGGCCCAGCCCTATCCGCTCGTTCTGACTGAGCTTCAGCGGTTCCTCCGCTCCCTGGGGAAGCATTATTGATTCCAGAAAAGCGTCCTTGCTCCTGATCGGCCAGAGCTTGTCCTGCACGTCAATCACGTCCATCTGTTTCTTTTCCTCTTGCTCTGCCATGGTCCCGTTCTCCTTTCCCGTTCTGTGCTCCCCCGGCATGTGATCGGATTTACCGAAGGCGTGGTACTCAATAGTACAACACAATCATACTCTATGCAATAGTATATAATAACATACCATAGTGTCAAGATATTCTTTGGGCCTCGTTCTTTTCTGTCGTGCCACAAGGGGGAGAGATTTCCCGGTTGGACGGATTTGTATTGTGATTTACCGATTCGGATAGTATGATTGGGGAATGGAAGAGGCCCCTAGGCTCCTCACGGTAGATGAAGCAGCTAAGATGCTTCGCATATCCCGCGGCTCGCTCTACACCCTCATGAAGAATAAGAAAATCAGAGTCACCAAGATAGGCGGTAGGACGTTGATCGATAGGAAGGATATTGACGACTTCATAGAGAAGTCAAAAACGGAAGTAGAATAACGTCCATAATCGTACAGTATTGTCTATGTGGCTTCGCGTCAACGGCTGCCCCTTGCGACTTTCACTCTTCAAAGGGTGGTAGTGGCACCCCCCGCCCGGAAAAGCGGTTGTAGGGCATCGTAGGGCTTGTTTATCAGACCTCGAAGGGGTAAGAGGCAGCCCAGGCGCTTTCGGGCTTTCATCCTCTCCACGGTGTCCTGCACATGCTTCGCCGTCACCTTGCCTTCCGGGGCGGTATCGACGGCTTGCTGGTAGACTTCCTTCTTCTGTTCTGGCAGGAGTCCGGTCAATGGACGGAGACGGGATTCGGGAATTTGCCCAATTGGGCAATTTTCGGGGTCTTTGATGCTGGTGAGAGGGCGGGTCTGTTCTATATTCTGAATGTCTCCGATCGGAGACACGGCCTTTATTACTTTTGCCGCTGCAATCATCCGATATGCATGTGCACGTTCGATTCCCCAGCGATTCTTGCAGTAAACTTCAAACGTGCCCTGAGTCCGATAGAGGTGCTTGTCCCTGATGCGAAGGAGGGCGCTTCCTGCCAGACCTTCTTTTGATCGTCGGCGGGGAGAGAAATTAAGGGCCTACTCTGGCGCAGACTATCAGGTTTGGGAACCACGGTTCCCAAATTGTCTTCGAGTTCTGCGGCGGGAAGAGAGGTCAGAGGGCGAGCTTGTGATTCAATGCTCAAGCTGTTACCAATTGGTAACAAAAATGTTACCCGTGGGTAACAAATTGTCTCGGATCTCTGCCGCCTCAATCATCCTGTGAGCATGAATACGACTCATATCGGGAAGTGTGCCAATTGGCACGGTTTTAATTGGGATTCTGTTTAGGGTAAAACGGTTGCAATTGCAACCAAAAGGAATTTTGTCTACATTTGTAGACAAAGCCTTCGCTGTGCCTATTGTGCCCGTTTTTGTGCCCATGCCGGAATGTTGCCGACCGTTTTTTACCGATTCTTACCGATACATGGAAGAGAGCAAATCGACTGACTATCAACGGATTATAAGGAAAGAGAGGGGTTTTAAAGCCCCCCTCTTTTCCCCCTTTTCGGACTCAAAATCCGGTGGGGCTCACACCCCGTGCGGGTTCGATTCCCGCCTTCGGCACCACTTAACTATCTGATAATAAAGCGGTTTTATCACTCCTCAGACCCTTCTGGGGCGACGCTCTAGTTTACGGATGTTATTTTTGTGCTTGATTTTGGTGGTTTTCATGGACGCCAAGATCGTCCTTTTTCTGCTTACATCATGATGTGCATAGTGCTTTTTCAGCATCTCAGGGGAAACGCAAAGCAGTTCACCTATCTCTTCAAAGCCGAGACCCATATTAAGGAGGATGGAGGCGACGCTGTGTCTCGTGACGTGATACAACTTGACCGAATCCTTAATGTTGAGCCTCTTTCTGATGGACCTCCACAATCTTCCCGCCGCATCCTGGCTGTATGCCCCGCCGGTTCTAGGATTAGGGAACAGCCATGCATCGGGATGTGAGTTCCTGACCCTTTCCAAAATATAAGCCGCCAGTCGGGGGCAGTCGTCAGGCATGATCGGCAGGTCGCCGACTTTCCCTTTCTTGGCGGGACCATCGACCAAGACGTTTTTCGAAAAGTGTCTACGGTTCACGGTAATGGACATATCATTTAAATTAACATCCTTGCATAATAGAGCGCGAGCCATACATGGCCTGTGGCATAGTATAAGAGGTATTCGTACATTGGTTCTCTGCTCTCGCCTGCCAGCACTTCCTGCTCATCACGATCCACCCATTCAGGCATGTCAGGTGGCTGTACTTCTATTCTCGGAAACTCAGGTGGTACGAACTTGAGTTTTTTGCCTGCCCATATCATGAATGTGTTGAAGTCATCTACGTAATTCCGGAGGGTTTTCGCCTTCCAATCAGGATGACACTTCTTGAGGTGCTTTACGTACCTGTCGATATCGATGTCGTCAAGGGTATGCACTTCCTGATCCGGGAAGAAGTCTGCAGCCGCTTTTATATGTCTTTTATAGTCGGCTATAAAGCTAGGGGCAATGGTCCTTTCGTCAAAGAAGTCTTCGCTCAGGCCAGAAACGGTTCTTGACATGTACCCCTTCTGCTTGTAACGGTCGGGTCTGAATTTATTCGCACTGATGAGGGCGTCAATTTCCTTTTGCACGTCATAAGCCTGCTGGAACGAGGTCAACGGCTTCCCGTGCGACTCGCAGTACACCTTATCCCACCTTCTGCCGAGGTCCAGGTAGTACTTCCCCGGCCTTACGTTGAGGTGGTCCGGGCATACCTGTGCGCTAATGCGGGTAGATATTGACACCCCCACCAAGAAAAGGTTTGAAAAGCTGGGCTAACTAAAATTGCCGCAAATGTTGCGTGCAAAGTATCTGGTTGTCTTTAGAGAAAACGTACGAAGCAGAGATGGGAAGACTTTTCGGACTTAGACCGGTTTACCGGGTTCCGGAATAAATCTTTCCAGCTCCTCTCGCCAGGTTCAAAAACCACTATTTCAATCTATTCCATATTCCTTCCACCGTTTCTCGGTTAACTCATCATTTTCTTTAGAGATTGTCACCGAAGATGGTGGATAAATGTCATTTCCCCATTCAGGAACCTTTTCGTAATCCCAATTCCGCGTGGCGTCAATGAGGACTCTGGCCCATTTTCCCGTTCCAAATCTAACTTCGTTTCTGTCTCTCACCTTCGTACTTGGGTCTAACACTGCACCAAAACTACCAGGAAAGATAACGATATCGTTTTCTTCAGCATTTACCCGATATGAAATTGCCTCCTCAACAGACCTTTTGTTCCAGATATCGGTATCATCCTCAACGACAATAACGAATTTAAACAGATATTGGGCTGCAGAAGATCCCCACAGGGCGGCAGCTACCTGTTTTGCATGCCCCCTGAAATGCTTCTTAATTTTTACTAAAGTGATCGGAACGGCACTAACTTCAATAACCCCCGGCACACCTTGAGATTCTAATATATTCTTTGCGACTGCAGATAGGCTCACCACCAGAACCGAACTGTCTTCGTTAGGATTCTGATAATTCATGCCTTCCAGTGTTCCCCGAAAGATAGGGTTATCCCTGTATGTTAGACAAGAAACTTTAATAATTGGCCTTTTGGCCGACTCTCCATAATAGCCGGTATATTCGCCAAATGGACCTTCCATCTTATAGTCCCCTGGATTCGGTGAGATATGCCCTTCTATCACCATTTCGGCATCGGCAGGTACTTCCAAATCCACAGTTTCACATTTGACGAGTTTCAGTGGTTCCTGCAGCAGACCTCCGGCTATTTTATATTCCTCCAGATCTCTGGGTAATGGGGTGGCGGCAGAGAAAACTATTGATTCATCGCACCCATATACGACCGCTACAGGCATCGGTTTGTTTAACGCCTGATATTTTCTATAGTGAATACCCCATCCTTGAGCAGGCACCAATAATACTCCGATTTCGTCTTTATCGACTATCATACCCCTGTAAAGCCCGACATTTGTTATGCCGGTATCCGGGTCTTTTGTTACAACAGCGCAGAATGTATTTATATACCTTCCTCCGTCGCGATCGTGCCATTTGGGGACAGGAAATTTATAGAGATCTATCTCCGACTTCAAGATGTTTTGTTTAACCGGTCCATCCTTGACCATTATTGGCTCTATCGGATTTTTGAAACGACTCCTTGCTACCTCCACCAGATCTCTCATTCGGATATCTTTTGGTAGGTCTAACATCAAGGCAATTCTGCTTTTTGTTGCAAGCCCGCCGGTAAATAGTTGAGTACAGGGACCATCTTTATAACCTTTTATATTTTCAAAAAATAGGGCCGGCCCTCGTTTTGTAAACACCTTTCTCGTTATGGCGCCAATTTCGCCCTGCCAGTCAACTTCCGCCTGCACATGTTTGAGTTCTCCTTCGGATTCAAGTAATTTCACCCATTCTCTTAAATTTTTGTAGCCCATATTCCCCTCCTCATTAATTTTTGATTAGTCTTCCACATTTCATTGAGAATCAAATTCTATACTTAATGTCGATGCACCTTCGTCCATATCTGATATTTCAACGTTGTTATGCAATTGTCATTCCTAAACTATCTCCCTTTTCGCACTTTTGCGTATCTCTTTGCCCCCATTTATAACTTCTGTTCAAATGACCAACAGTGGCACACTAATTGCATGTATCCAAGAACAATTTGGTTGAGGCAAATAATTTCCAACGAGTACTGATGACGGAAATAGATCGACGATGCAGAGCGGAAAGTGTGTCGGAGAGCTTTCTTTGCATTCTATAGGCAAAAATGACGCATACAAAAACAAGGAAGGTTCACGAGGGAATTGAACAGTTGAATTGGCAGCCCGCTTGCCCTCTGCAGTCGCCGGAGGGAACCAAATGAAAGGGAGGGGGGATGAGGGAATTTAAGAACATTTGCAAAGATGAATGGATTCCCACTGTCTGCGGTCGCTGTTACGCTAACTGTGCGATACGCGTTCACCGCGTGAATGGCGTCGCGGTAAAAATTGAGGGAAATCCGGAAAGCCCTATGGGTTCTCGGGGTGGAGTTTGTGCGAAAGGCCTGTCCGGGCTTCAGGTGCTCTACGATCCTAACCGCCTCAACGTACCCTTAAGGAGGACAAACCCGGGAAAGGGCTTATTTGTTGATCCTAAATGGAAAGAAATCACCTGGGATGAGGCCCTGACGGAGGTTGCCGCCCGCCTGGAAAACGTGATCAGCGATGATCCGAAGAAGCTTCTCATTCAGGCGACAACCGTGCGACCAAGCTTCATGATAGCCAATATTTTTCCACTCAAAATTCTGCTTGGCCAACCCAATTATTATCTGGGCGGAGGGGGCCTACATTGTGGTCAAGGTGCGCATGGAATTGCGGGGCTACAACATGGTTCATGGTCAGTAGTTCCCGATTTCAAGTACTGTAACTACGTGATATATTTTGGAGCGAATAAGGGTAGCGGTTCCGGCCATTCCGCAATGATAACTACCCGGCTCGCGGCCGAGGCCAGAGCCCGAGGCGTGAAGTTTGTGGTTTTTGATCCGATGTGCAACGAGGCAGGCGGCAAGGCCACAGAATGGGTCCCGATACTTCCCGGTACCGATGGCGCCGTCGCACTCGCCATGTGTAACGTTATAGCCAACGAATCGAGGCTATTCGATGACGTATTTCTGAAAACTAAGACGAATGCCCCTTATCTTGTGGCATCTGACGGCAAGTACGTGAGGGATAAAGATTCGGGAAAATGTATAGTGTGGGATGCCAAAGAAAAGGCCGTCATGCCTTACGATCATAAAGTGATTCCCACTTATGAAGCAGCATGTGAAATCGATTTTGCCTTGGACGGAGAGTACGAGGTCGAGGGAATAGCGTGTGTTCCGTGTTTTCAGTTGGTCAGAAAACACTTGGAACAATACACTCCTGAAATGGCATCGCAGATAAGCGGTGTGCCTGCAGATACGATTCGTCGTATAGCCACCGAATTTGCGGAAGCTGCAATGGTCGGAAGCACCATTAGCATCGATGGCAATAGGCTCCCATTCAGGCCAGCCTCCGCGGTCCTCTTTCGCGGCGGTGAGGGCCATGAGAATTCCTACCACACCTGTTTTGCCGTGTCGCTGCTCGATATGATCGTGGGCTCCGCCGATGTTCCTGGCGGCACTCTCGGATGGCCAGCCAGATGTCTCGGTTTTCCAACGACCGGCAAGCTTGCCACCTCTCCTTTTATGGGTAAGGATGGTTTCCTGGCGGTTGAACGTTTTGGTTCCTCCAGCGGGTCGATCAAGAGAAAAGGCCCGTGGCCCGAAAAGCCTCCGGAGCTTCGGGGTGATCCATCGATATTAGATATTTTTCCCGCAGCCCACTTCTCCTTCGTTTTCGCATCAAGCGACCAGGAGGAAATATGGCAGAAGATCGGGTGGCAAAACCGTATCGAGATGATGATTTCGTGGGGTTGTAATACGGTATTAAGCGTTGGAAATAATGATATAGTGGCGGAGACACTTAAGAAAATACCTTTTATCGTTGTGTCGGAATTGTTTTCCACCGAACTGGCCGAAGGCTTTGCCGACATTCTTCTACCCGATACCTGTTATCTGGAAATGGCAACGTGGGCTGAGGGCGCGGGCATGAACTTTAACTACCCGTTTGGCTCCGAGGACTGGACGTTTCAGATAACACAGCCAGTGGTTATGCCGGCGCATGGGAGAAGAGATTTTTTTAGCGAGGTTGTGCCGGAACTGATCGACAGGATGGGGAAGAGACAGGAGTACAACGCGCTGCTTAACGAACTGTATGAGCTTGATGAGCAGTACAAGTTGGCCTCAGACGAAAGGTTTCCCGCTCAAGAATTAGCCGACCGGGTACTAAAAAACTTTTTCGGTGAGGATCGGGGCTGGGAATGGTTTAGCCCGCGCGGCTTTTTCTCCTGGCCGAAGAGGGTGGAGGAAGCGTATTGGAGGTACTTTGTCGATTGCAGGGTCCATGTCTATCTGGAGTTTTTGATGGAAGCGGGAGACAGGGTAAAAGAGATCGCTCAAAAGACTGGCCTGGAGATCGACCTTAACCAGTACGTCCCATTGATCTCGTGGTTTCCATGTTCAATTCATCAGGACAGTAGTCCCGAGTACGACCTTCTCTGCTTTTCTTACAGGGATGTCCTTCACACCGGTTCTCATACGATGGAACAGCCCTGGTTGGATGAAATGAGCCAGTTAAATCCTTATACATACAATATTGCCGTTAATGCAAACTACGCCGAGGAAAGAGGATTAGAAGACGGCGATGTAGTGGAACTGGAGTCTATGAGCGGACGTAAGGTTAGAGGAAGTATTAAGGTGATGGAAGGAATACAGAAGCAGACTGTGAGCATAGCGGCATGCTCCGGCCACTGGGCCAAAGGTATGCCCATTGCGCAGGGTAAGGGGGTTAACTTTGATACCTTGCTTGAAATAGATTTAAAGCACGTTGATCCTATTTCGCTAAATCTCGAGACAGCCGCAAGGGTCAAGCTCAAAAAGGTAGAGTAGCACCCATATATTGATGCAACAAGTCGCCTGGTAACAAAAAGGGGCCCTTGTCTTGGCCCGAAGGATGCCTTAAGTGTCTATCTTCAAAACTTTCCGCACGTTTTCTTCAAAGATCTTATTCTTGTCCACCTCTGGGATGGTCATAGCCTCTATGGCTTCTATCGTTTTTCTCGTGTAGGTGTCTCCACACTCGGCATCATAGGGAAAATCGGTTCCAAAGAGGAGCCGATCCGCGCCAAAAAAACTATAGGCACACATAAGCCCGGGCGTATTACCGTAAATTGCAGTGTCGTTGTAAAAGAGCCTGAAATATTCCAGCGGACGTTGCGGGAGCTGTTTCGTGAACTTGACATTAAGACTCATCTCATACCACTCACAAGAGCCTTCAATCCGACCAGCCATAAAGGGTACCATGGCGCCCGCGTGGTGAGTGATCAATTTAAGGTTTGGCAGCCGAGCCAGTATCCCGCTGAAGACCAGCCGGGCCATGCAGAGTGTAGTTTCATAAGGCCATCCGAAACACTGATTGAGGCAATATTTTGAGCTCTTTTCGACCGTGTAATCTGGCATCAAATATTCCCGCCTCGGATGGATCCAGATAGGTAAATCGAACCGGGCCATCATTTCGTAAAGAGGTATAATATCGGGTGTATCCAAGGGCTTCGTTACGGATATGCTCCCGCCGAATCTTGGTGTTACCAGCAATATCCCTCGAAGATGGAGGTCCCTTATTGCCCTTTCCGCCTCCTTCAGTGCGGCGTCCATATCCTGAAGGGATAATATGGCGACTGCACCTAGAAACCTATCGGGATATTTTGCGACTAGCTCGGCCATTCCGTCATTGTATATCCTTTCAAGGTCAATAGCCGTCTGTCCGGATGCCACGAGATCCAGCGGAGGCCCAGTGGGGGTCAATATTTGACATAATCCTTCATACTTGTCCATTATGCGAAAGCGCTCATCGAGGTCCAAGAGCGTTCTTGTTGCCTCGGTGCCATTTATTTCTCCATCAAGCAAATCAATTAATCTCTTGATACCAACACGTTCTTTCAGGGCCGACCAATACTTTTTGGGTAAGATATGAGTGTAGCAATCAATCTTTCTGCTGGACATATTGCTTTACCTCCTCCTCAGATAAGGTTAGAAAGAGCCACCATATCGTAACTCGTCAGCAATCATAGACACCGGAGAGGCAAGAATGCATTCTCTGAGGACCGAATTGTATGCAACTTTTGTGCCGATCAAAAAACACAAGTTAAAATCTATCGCTATATTATATTTTTCTTGCTACAATAGGAACGTGTCTATTTTTTGGACACAATAAGCAGAAAGGAGAAACTATTTGATGAGCCGAATCAACATTATTCTGGAGGTGTTGGATGAGGCCGGGCTAACTCCCCTCATTGCCCGAGCGTTAAGATTTGTTTTAAGAAACCCCTATGATAGCCTCATTGTGGTGGACAAAGATGGAAGGGTAGAATTCATGGACAGAGGCTCAGCAAAACTTTTCGGATTGGACTCCGGCGGCATAAGAGGCGCTCGCTTCCAAGATTTATTCCCGGACTCAAGTCTACCCAGGGTCTTAGAAACGGGTATCCCTATTGTGGGAAGAGTTTTCGAAATAATGGGGCGCAGCGGGATCGGCTCCGCTTATCCGATTATTGCGGACGGCAAAATAATTGGTGGCCTCTCGCGGCTTACACGCTATTCCCTGGAAGAAGTACAGAATCTAAACAGGGAGATAAGTAGGTTAAAGAAACAGGTTCTGTATTTTAAGGAAAAGGTCCAGAACGAATATGATGCCATACATGTCTTCGACGATATCCTTGGCACAAGTTTTTTAATCAGGGATTCCGTAGAGACAGCAAAAAAAATATCTTTAATAAACAGCGACGCACTGATAACTGGAGAGAGTGGGACAGGTAAAGAATTGTTCGCGCAGGGCATCCACAATTTCAATAGCAGTGATAAACCGTTCGTGAAGGTCAATTGTCCCGCCATTCCTTTTGACTTGGCAGAATCGGAATTATTTGGTTACGAAAAAGGGACGTTTTCTGGTGCCCTGACATCCGGGAAGATAGGAAAATTTGAAGCCGCGAACAAGGGCACGATATTCCTGGACGAGATATCGTCCCTACCGCTTTCGATTCAAGCAAAGCTGCTAAGGGTTGTGCAAGAACGAGAACTGGAAAAACTGGGCAGTACTAAAGCAAAGAAGATAACCTTTAGGCTTATCGCTGCGACAAATAAAGATCTAAGAATCCTGGTAGAACAGGGAAAATTTCGGGATGATCTGTATTACAGAATAGCGAAAGCGATCATCCGTGTCCCTTCCCTCAGAGAGCGAAGAGAAGATATCCCTATATACCTGAATCATTATTTGAAAAAGCTGAACTTGGCATTTCAGAGGGAAATCGAAGGGGTAACGGACAAGGCAATGCTCGCCTTCATGGACTATGACTGGCCCGGAAACGTGAGGGAATTAATCAATATATTGGAACAAACCATACTTAAAGCCTGGAATAATAAGAAAATTGACGGAGAATGCTTACCGAACGAGCTTCTTTCAGTTGTCTCCCAATCAAAAAAAACGAAACCGGCACCTTATAACAGCGTCAGAGAAAAAATAGTAGATCAAGAAAGACGACTCATCATGGCCGGATTAAAAAGTATGCATGGTAATAAAAAGGAAACAGCACGATTCCTGGGTATGCCAAGGTCCTCTCTCTACAAGAAGATGAAAAAATATAACATTAAGATCTAAAGTGAAGGAAAATTTTCTCCGAAGCGGTTCAATAGTGGACACAATCCTTTGCGGTGAATCGTATCTTTTCTTAGTGATACCAGGATCTTGTACATTCTCATGTCACATGAGAATGTACACATCGTGGACACGCAGGGTCATGGAAATCGGTGTCTCTCTCCCACGCGGTCGATAGTGGTCACAAGCTTAATTTACGGCTAATCGTAACTTTCCTTCATTATAACGAGTGGTCCATTTATCCGGGGACATGTCCATTTTGTAGACACGCACGTCTATGGCGCGAATGAGACAGTCCCTTTATTCGCATGATCAGAAGTCTCCGAAGAATCACTACGTGTCGGAAATACAGGGACAAAAGAACCTGCGAGGGTCACCCGTTTCAGGGAACAGGGACCCTTCGGGACTGTCGGAGGACGCGCCTCATGGCCCGAGCTCCAGACGGCTCGATCCCGAGAAGGTTCGTGCCGTCGTGGAAGCCACCCTGCATACCATCCCCAAAGATGCGACCCGGTGGTCGACACGAACCATGGCGAAAGTGCAGGGCATCAGCCATGCAACTATACAGCGTATCTGGGATACTCACGGATTGCAGCCCCATCGCGTGGAAACCTTCAAATTATCCAAAGACAAGCGGTTCGTAGAAAAACTCACCGATGTGGTCGGCGTCTATTTAAACCTGCCGGACAAAGCGGTGATACTCTGCGTGGATGAAAAATCCCAGGTGCAGGCATTGGACAGAACGCAGCCGGGGTTGCCGATGAAAAAGGGACGCTGCGGGACAATGACCCACGACTCCAAAAGAAACGGCACTACTTGTCTTTTTGCCGCCCTCAATGTTCCTTTTCAAGTATCTGCTCTACCTTCTTAGTCCAGACAAAGGGTTTAGAGTCCTCGTTCTTATAACGAATATATTCCTCTATGGCAGCCACAAGCTCCTGTACGCTTTTGAAGATTCCCCTGCGAATACGTTTGCGTGTGATCTCCCCGAACCAGCGTTCCACTAAATTAAGCCGGGAAGAACTCGTGGGTGTAAAGTGAAGGTTGAAGCGGGGATGTTTTTCAAGCCATGCCTTTACACTGGGGTGATTGTGAGTCCCGTCGTTGTCGAGGATCATATGGATATCGAGACCCTTGGGTATTTCCCGGTCTACGGTGCGCAGGAACTTAAGGAACTCCGTATTCCTGCGGCGGGGGGTAGCAGGACCCGATGACTTTCCCTTTCAGGAATTGTTGTGTTATTGAAACACCGCACGAGGAACGGCGTAGGGTCTTTCCGTCAATGGCGATAATTCCTTTCGTGACCGCCTGTATGGCCGCCTCCACCCAGCCGAGAAAGGTCTGCTGGAATTCTTTGGGATTCGTGCTCGCAAAGATCCGGGCAAAGGTGTCGTGAGCGGGAATGCCGTGGGGGAGCTCCAGAAACTGCCGGAACCACTTCCTCTTGGTATGACCGAACTCCTCAATCTCCTCCCATGTATCGGCGCAGCAGATCACCGCGGCCAGTGCTATGGTGACAATATCAATGAGTTTGTGTCGTTTATTCGACTTCCGAGGTTCAGTAAGGTCCGAAAGGAAGTCCCCGATTGAGTTCCTGGTGTCCATGTATACCTCCATCTGAGAACGTTAATAATTTCAGGTTGTGAGCGACGAGGTTTTTACCCCCATAACCGTCGGCAGTAGACCCTCCCGTTGGTCGCCGGCTTTGAGCCTGGTGATGGCTCCGGCCGGCCGCACACCTGTGAGATGAAAACCCTCTCTATAGGCCCGGCGTCAAAGACTCTCAAAAGCCGCTATCATAGCAGGAGCCGTATGAAAGTGCGGGGCAACGGGTGAGAGCGCACCCGGATCTTGCACTTTTCTCTTGCAAGAACTCGCCTATTGGGGGAAGATGAAGCATATCATCACGAGTCTCGATTCACCCCACATGGAGTACCCGATGGAGGAAACCCTATAGGGGACGCAAAAAGCCACAGAAGTCCGGAAATGTTGAACACTGCTTGTCGGGTGAGACAGGCTCTTCCCGAATCTCAAATCGATGTCTGAAAGGGGTAAGGCTCATTCTTTCGTCGGTTTTGGGGGTGTGCAGGCCGTCAGAAATGAGGGCGAATTGAGCGTCGCCTATACAGGTAGAGAGTACATGTACCATCAAATGTCTAGATATTTATGCTAGTTAGGTGATTTCCAAATGCTACTTGCCCTGGGTCAAACCGTCATTCTCTCCTGAATGTCATCCATGGCACATTCATTGCATCAATTGTAGACAATATTATCGGGGGGAAAGCGATTATGACCGTAGCTGGTGGCATACTTCTCCTGGCGCCATTACAAACTGCGTCAGCGAAATGGTTGCTGCAAGGGGACGGTTGTTCTCCCTTTTTCTATCGCGACCAATGGCGAAAACGACGAGATTAACCCCGAAAAGCCGCTGGGAATACGGAATGGTGCAAAATCTTATCTTTAGCGAGGGACCACATGATAAGGGGAAATAAGTCGTCTGTCTTAACAAATGTTCGAGTCTTGGATTTGTCTCGGTTTTTAGCCGGACCGCTATGTGGAATGCTGTTGGCTGACATGGGTGCAGAGGTTATAAGGGTGGAGCCAATAGGGGGTGGGGTGGATAGAACGTGGGCCATATTAGGTCCAGACGGTGAGACCCTCACGTTTAAGATTCTGGGGCGGAATAAGAAATGTATTACGTTAAACCTATCCACCGAGAGGGGAAAGGCAATTTTCCATGATCTCGTTAAGAATTCGGATGTGGTCCTCCATAATTTTCCGCCTGGAACGACCTTAGCCAGTGAACTCAGCTATGAAAAATTAAGGAAGGTAAAGCCTTCAATTATTGTGTCTGCTCTTTCGGGTTACGGTTTAGATGGACCAGATGCTGAAGAGATTTGTTTTGATTTTGTGACTCAGGCCAGAGCAGGAGCGATGGTACTGAATGGGTTTCCTGGTTCCCCTCCGTTAAAAACGACCGTTCCTTATGTCGATTGCAGCTCGGGGATAGCAAATGCATTAGGTATTATGTTGGCGCTTTATCACAGGGAAAAGACAGGCGAAGGCCAGTTTGTCGGGACCGCCCTGTTTGATATGGCTTCTTACATCACTCAGCACGCAGGTGCGCTCATATACTTCACGGTATATGGTGAAACACGAACGCAAGTTGGTAATTGTGGTTTTGGGAGCTACATGAACTGCCTTAAGGCTAAGGATGGCTGGGTAATGTTTGTTACAGCTAGCAACGATATTTGGAAAAGATTTACAAAGGCTATCGGTAAAGAAGAACTAAATGACGATCCCAGATTCAAAAATGACATGGTTCGCGCCCTGAACGCACCGCTTATTGACCCGATAGTTCAGGAATGGGCTGACGAGAAAACAAGTGACGAGATAATGAAAACGCTCCAGGCTGCCCGTGTGGCCTGTGCCAGAGTAAATACCGCAGACCGTTTGTTGAATGACCCTCAATCAGTGGCAAGCGGGATGGTAGTTCATGTTAACTATCCGGACATCGGTGAAGTCCCCATACCCGGAGTTCCTGTGAAGCTCTCCCGGACTCCAGGGTCCATCAGGAGCCTGGCCCCTAAACTGGGTGAGCACAATGAAGAAATCTATTCCGGTCTTCTGGGGCTCAATGGAACAGAACTTTCTCAGTTACGCAAAGAAAAAATCATTTAAGGTGCCGACGATGAAGAGTGGGCTCACAGAGATTAAGCTGCGGGGATTTGGCGGCCAGGGTGTTGTCATGGCGGTAGAAATCCTCGCAGCCATCATGTCTAAGGCAGGTTACGAGATCCAGTCGTTCTCTCAGTATGGGGCTGAAAGACGGGGTGGTCAGGTGGAGAGTTATCTCCGGATATCAAAGGGGCCGATTGTCAACCATTCCAGGATCTATGAGGCCGATTATCTTGTCCTTACAAGCAAAGCACTCTTCAAAGAGGCTCAGATCATCCCGAACATAAAAGAGGGGGGCACTCTCTTCGTGAACGCCCGACGGGCCGATACATTTTCTTTGTCCGGCAGACACGTGGAAGTCGTTACACTGGATGCTGACAGCATTGCCGCACACCATGGGGTGATCCTTCCAAGCGGTATGCCCGTGATTAATACCACAATCGTCGGAGGTCTGATAGCACTATTCCCCGATGTCCCTTTTGACCTCGTCAAAGAGGTGCTGAAAGAGAAGGAGATTCCGGCGGTGGAAAAGAATATTGCGGCCGCCGAGGAAGCGTACCGGTATGTGAAAAAGCCCACGAAAGGTTTCCCCATAGTGCAGCAAGAAGGCGGAAGAGAGGCTCTACAACAAAAAGAGAACCCGGTGTTTCGACCCGGGGCATCGCCCTGTGAGGTCGAGTGTCCCGCGGGTGTGCCGGTGAGGGAGATTGTTACCTGGGTACGGCAGGGAAAAATTCACAAGGCATTAGTGGCACTTAAGGCTGAAAACCCTCTCCCGGGCATTTCCGGCCGGGCCTGTTTCCATCCCTGCGAAACTGCATGCAACAGAAATGAATTTGACGAAGCAGTCGCCATCAATGCACTCGAACGGACCGTCGCTGATCGGGCCCGAAATGTCGTTCAAGTGAAGAAACCGAGGAGGACGTACGGAAACCACAAGAAGGTGGCGGTAATCGGGTCCGGGCCTGCGGGACTGAGTTGCGCATACTTCTTACAGATGATGGGTCATCGTGTGACGGTCTTTGAGGCACTACCTGTTGCAGGAGGCATACCCCGGGTTGGTATACCGTGCTATCGTCTCCCCCGCGATGTGGTTAATCAGCAGATCAAGAACGTGATCGACACTGGGATTGAGTTGAGAACGGGCATGGAGGTGGAGAGAACACTTTTTGAAAAGATTATGGCTACCTACGATGCGTGCTTCGTGGCAACCGGCGCTCATCAATCTACGAGACTGAAAATCCCGGGGGAAGAGAGCCCCGGCGTGATGTCGGGGCTCGAATTCCTGAAGCGAGTGGCTCTCGGAGAACAGGCGACGGTGAGGGAAAGGGTAGGGGTGATCGGTGGCGGCAATACCGCAGTCGATGCCGCGCGGACAGCAAAAAGACTTGGTGCCAAAGAAGTCTCCATCATCTATCGGCGCTCCCAGGAAGAAATGCCTGCCCATAAAGAAGAAGTGGCTCAGGCAAAAGAGGAGGGCGTCTCGATAGAGTACCTGGCTGCCCCGGTTCGAATTCATGGGAGCGGCAGGCGTATCAACCATCTGGAGTGTGTACAGATGGCCTTGCTTGATACGCACGAAAGGGAGGATGGCCGCAGAGAAGTGCGGCCGATCGAAGGAAGCACGTTTACGATGAATGTAGAGGGTGTTATCACCGCAGTTGGCGAGGGCATCCATGTCCCCTTTTTGCCCGATACAATTCGTAAAAATGGTTCGCTCGTTAAGGTCGACATTTTCGGAAGGACATCGCTCAGAGGTCTCTATGCGGGGGGCGACGTGGCCACTGTATCCCGCTCGATTGCCCACGCTATCGGGTCGGGCAAGAGAGCAGCGATAGGGATAGACCTGTTCTTCAAAGGGAAAGATGGAGCAGAGAAAGAGTACCGTTCCATAGCCGCCTATCTCTCACGCAACGATACCAAGGACGTTCCAAAAATAGTCTCTGTCTCGGATTTGAATCTGCACTACTTCAGGAAGGCGTCCAAAACGAGCTCAAAGATGTTGTCCCCGGAGACACGGGCCGCCCACTTTAATGAGGTGAATGGAGGCCTTTCTAAAAATGAGGCCATAAAAGAGGCAGAACGGTGTTTCCGCTGCGGTACCTGCGTCTCATGCGGGAACTGCTATATCTTTTGTCCCGATATCGCGGTTCATTTTGACGAATCGATGGCGTTGCCAACAATGAGTCAGGACGTTTGTAAGGCATGCGGGATCTGCATCAATGAATGTCCTCACGGGGTGATAGAATGGGGAAAAGGCTGATCCTTAAGGGGAATGAAGCAGCTGCATATGGTGCACTCCTCTGCCGTGTCGAGGTTGCCGCCGCATATCCCATTACCCCTCAGTCGGAGATACCTGAGACATTAGCGCGTTTCTCCGCTCAGGGACTGTTCAAGGGGAAGTTTGTCAACCCCGAGTCAGAGATGGGGGCCATCGGGTATGTGGCGGGAGCGGCCGCAGCAGGAGCGCGTGTGTTTAGTGCTACCTCTTCGCAAGGACTTGCCTGGATGCACGAAATGCTCCATTACGCCGCAGGGGCTCGCCTGCCCATTGTACTTGTGGATGTGAATAGGCCCCTGGGTGCCCCGTGGAATCTAAAATGCGGTCAGATCGACAGCTTATCCCAGCGGGACACAGGCTGGATACAACTCTACTGCGAATCGAATCAGGAGGTTCTTGACACCATCATTCAGGCATATAGGATAGCCGAATCGGTGAGTCTGCCCTGCATGGTCTGCATGGATGGCGTCTTCCTCTCATTCACTGCGGAAAGCGTCGATGTTCCGGAACAGGCGGAGGTGGATGCATATCTGCCGCCTCATAAGACAGTGGTCAGACCGCACGCAAATAGATATAAGTTGTACGAGCGTGAGGGCGAGGTGCCCGAGCCCTACACCGAAGCAATGACCATAGAGTTCGGTTTCATGCTGGATCGCTATAAACTGCACCATCTGGAAAGTCAATGTTTGGAGACTGTCCTCCGCGCGGATAGAGAGTTCCGGGAGGTATTTGGCCGTGGATACGCTCCGGTGGAAGAATACCGGTGTGAGGATGCGGAGGTCATCGCGGTCCTGTCGGGAAGTGCTGTGGGGACAGCCCGTCAAGTCGTTGATACGCTGAGGGAGAGGGGATATCGGGTGGGATTGGTCAAGCAAAAGATGTTTCGCCCTTTCCCGGTCGGTCTGGTCAGGGATGCCTTAAGAGGAAAAAAAAAGGTTGCCGTTATTGAGAGAGATTTATCCCCCGGGCAGTGCGGGATCTTCTATCAGGAGATTAAGTGGGCCCTCAATACGGCGTGGAAGAACGAGTTTGGGGTTATATACGGATTTGTCGCAGGATTAGGTGGAGCCGATATCACCCCGCAGTTGATCGAGAAGGCAATACTTTTCACATTCGAGAAAGAAGAGCCCGCAGAGGAGGTAATCTGGCTGGGTCTGCCAGTAAATGAAGGTGAACGCTATGGAACTATCATATCCTAAGGAAGAATACTTTCACTCTCCCCATATGGCATGCCCTGGATGCTCCATACCCCTTGCCTGGAGGTATTTTCTGAAAGCCATGGGAGATGAGATAGTCCTTGTCACACCGGTCGGATGTTCAAGCGTGATCGCCAGTCTTCCAGACCGGAGACTTCACCGCCAGGGTAAGCCTATAAAATTACTGAGCATTCCCCTTGGCTCCACGGCAACCTTCGCAGGGGGTGTAAAAGCCGCCTTTACCGTGAGGGGTGACACGTTAACGCAGGTAGTGGCGTTTGCCGGAGATGGAGCAACCTTTGATATCGGTTTCCAGGGGCTGTCTGCATCTGCAGAAAGAAACGAAGATATCATTTACGTCTGCATAGATAACGAGGCGTACATGAATACGGGAAACCAAAGAAGTTCAGCCACACCAGGGTATGTCGTAACTGCAACCAGTCCCCACCAGGCTCCAAAAACCGAAAATAAAAAGGACATCGCGCTGATTCTGGCGGCACACAATATACCGTACCTGTGCACTGCCACTATTGCCTATCCGGACGATTTCATGAGAAAGGTAAAAAAGGCAAAAGATATCAAAGGGTTCCGGTTTATCCACGTGCTCTGCCCCTGTACTACTGGTTGGAGGTTCGCTACTGCCTTGACTGTCGAGATATCCCGGCTGGCTGTGGAAACCGGGGTCTTTCCTCTTTTTGAGGTCGAGAATGGTGTGAATTTCACTATCAATGAAGGGCCGAAAGGTGTGCCTTTGGGAGAGTACTTGGGGATACAGGGACGTTACAGGGCGCTCACGCCCGAACAGATAGAGCAGTACCAGAAGGAAGTAGAGGGCAGATGCAACAGATTACAATGGATGGCCGGTTACCGCAGTACGCAACGAAGTAAACGTGGAGGGGCGAAGGGGAGATGAAGGACCAGCTTAAAGTCTCCGATGATGTCTGGATACCTACCGTATGTGGCCGCTGTTATGGCAATTGTAATATTCGGGTCCGTGTGGTCGACGGCGTGGCAGTGAAGATCGAAGGGAATCCCCACACACCTATGGGTTCTCGGGGTGGAGTTTGTGCGAAAGGCTTGTCCGGGCTTCAGGTGCTCTACGATCCTAACCGCCTCAACGTACCCTTAAGAAGAACAAACCCTGGAAAGGGCTTATTTGTTGATCCTAAATGGAAAGAAATCACCTGGGATGAGGCCCTCGACGAGATTGCTCCCCGACTGAAAAAGATCATAAGTGAAGACCCTAAGAAACTTATGATTCAGGCGACGACCGTGCGACCCAGCCACATGACGACGAACATGTTTCCCTTGAGAAAAGTTCTTGGGCAGCCAAGCTATTACCTTGGCGGAGGGGGGCTCCATTGTGGAAACGGCGCTCATCCTGTAGCTGGCATAGTATATGGTGCGTGGTCCATAGTACCTGATTTCAGATACTGCAATTACGCAATCTACTTCGGAGCTAACAAAGGCAGCGGTTCCGGCCACTCTGCCATGATGACGACAAGACTCGCTGCAGAGGCTCGGTCTCGGGGCATGAAATTTGTGGTCTTTGATCCCATGTGTCATCAGGCTGGGGGAAAAGCGACGGAATGGGTTCCCGTCATCCCGGGCACGGACGGGGCGGTAGCTCTTGCCATGTGCAATATTATAGTCAACGAACTGGGAACACTGGATACTGTGTGCCTGAAAACCAAGACCAATGCTCCCTACCTAGCCGGGCCCGACATGAGGTATGTGCGGGACAAGGAAACAGGTAAGCCCTTGGTCTGGGACGTAAAGGAAGGGAAGGCCGTACCCTATGATTACAGAAGTATTTCTTCTTACGAGGAGGCATGTAACATTGACTATGCACTGGAGGGAGAGTATGACGTAGAGGGGGTTAAGTCGGTACCTACCTTTGTACGCGTAAGGGAACATTTGAAGACGTATACACCTGAGATGGCATCTGCGATAAGTAATGTCCCGGCACAAACTATTAGCCGCATTGCCACAGAATTTGCGGAGGCTGCTAGGGTTGGGAGCACCATCACGATCGATGGTGAGGAGCTCCCGTTCAGGCCCGCATCAGCGGTCCTGTTTCGGGGCGGGCAAGGCCATACGAACTCTTATCATACGTGCTATGCGGTGGCGCTACTTGATCTCATCGTAGGGGCCGTGGACGTGCCGGGTGGCACCTTGGGCTGGCCGGCGAGATGCCTTGGTTTTCCTGATACGGGTAAGGTGTGTACATCCCCTTCAATGGGTAAAGATGGTTTTCTGACAGTCGAGCGATTTGGGTCCTCCAGTGCGGGAATGAAAAGAAAAGGGCCGTGGCCCCCGAAAATGCCGGAGCATAGGGGTGATCCGTCCCTGACTGATATTTTTTCGCTGACACACATGAGCTTTGTGTACGCAGCGAGTGATCAGGACGAATTGTGGCAGAAGACCGGATGGCCCAACCGGATCGAGATGCTCATTTCATGGGGATGCAATACGATAATGAGCGTTGCAAACAGGGATATCCTGGCTGAAACACTAAAGAAAATTCCTTTTGTCGTTGTGTCGGAATTGTATTCAACGGAGCTGGCAGAGGGCTTTGCAGATATATTGCTGCCGGACACCTGTTACCTGGAGATGGCGACGTGGGCCGAGGGGTCGGGCATGAATTTCAATTATCCCTTCGGCCTTGAAGATTGGCATTTTCAGGTAACGCAACCCGTAGTAGCTCCCAAATATGAGCGGAGAGAGTTTTTTGGAGTAGTTATACCGGAATTGATGGATAGGATCGGCAAGAGAGCGGAGTTCAATAGCGTTCTTAACGAAGCGTACGAGATAGACAATAACTTAAAGATCAAACCGGACGAAAGACTGGCTCCCCACGAGGTGGCCGACCGAGTAGCGAAAACGCTTTTCGGGCGGGACAGGGGCTGGGAATGGTTTAAGGAGCACGGTTATATAGACTGGCCCAAGAAAGTCCAGGAGGCATACTGGAGGTACTTCGTCGATTGCAGGGTGCCGGTCTATTTAGAGTACTTGATCGACATGGAGGAAGCGGTAAAGGGCATAGTCGAAAAGACCAAGATCGACATTCATTTGGATCAGTATACGCCTTTGATTTCGTGGTTCCCCTGCCCAATTCACCAGGATAACGATTCTGCCTACGATCTCTACTGTTTTTCCTATCGGGATGTCGTTCATACTGGTTCCCATACCGTTGAGCAGCCATGGCTGGATGAAGTGAGCCAGATGAACCCGTATACGTACAATATCGCCATGCATGCAAGGACTGCTCAAAGAAAAGGACTGAAGGACGGTGATCTTGTAGAGTTGGAATCTTCTGCAGGGCGCAAGGTTCTGGGGAGGCTCAAGTTGATGGAAGGGATACAGGAGCAAACAGTGAGCATAGCGGCCTGCTCTGGGCATTGGGCAAAGGGTATGCCCATTGCCAGAGGCAAAGGAACCAACTTCGATATTTTGCTGGAGTTAGATTTACAGCACGTTGACCATCTTTGCCTGAATATGGAAACGGCCGTAAGAGTCAAGATCAGCAAACAGAGTTAGAAGGGGTGTGCTCATGGCCCAGTGGGGAATGGTGATAGACCTACAAAAGTGCATCGGTTGTTACGCCTGCGTTGTGGCATGTAAACAGGAACATTTCTTGCCGCCCGGCGTATTCTGGAGCCGATTAGTGATCAGCGAGACAGGGAAATACCCCACGGTTACAAAGATCATGTATCCAGTGCTCTGCAACCACTGTGAAGACGCAATTTGTGTGAAGGTCTGTCCAACCGGTGCCACTGTAAAAAGGGAAGACGGGATAGTCTCGATAGATTACAACAAATGCGTTGGCTGCAGATATTGTGTTGTTGCTTGTCCGTACCAACAAAGAACTTACAACGCCAACAGCAATAGGGAGTACTTTCCCGGCCAAGGACTCACTGAATTCGAGCTTATTGGCCAACGGCTCTACCCGCTTCAAAAAGGAACTGTGGTCAAGTGCACTTTTTGCCTCGAGCGAGTGGACGAAGGTCTCGAGAAAGGGCTACGACCAGGCGTTGATCGGGAGGCGAGTCCAGCATGCGTCATTACATGCCCGGCTAAAGCAAGATATTTTGGCGACTTGGACGACCCACAGAGCGAGGTGTCGCGTTTGATAAAGGAGAAAAAGGCAGCTCAATTTCACCCTGAATATGGCACTAATCCATCTGTTTACTATATTTCGCGATAAGGAGGCGCCCATGAGGCCCTACGAATGGATGGTGAAGTATACGTCTCAGACTGAATGGATAAAGGGGCGGGGCATGCTCTTTTGGATCGCCTTCTTTTTTGTCGAATTGGGGGCTGGGATGTTTCTCATCTCATCCCTGTTCGGAAATGTGATAGGAGAGGTTATCGGCTGGCTCATTTGTGCCCTGTTAGGCGGCGGCTTTCATCTCCTCTATCTGGGACGCCCCTTCAGGTTTTACCGCATGCTTTTGAAGCCCCAGACTTCTTGGATTTCCCGAGGTTTTCTCTTCGTATCCGGTTTCTTGGCGCTGGGAGCAATCCACCTCGCTCTGTCTTTCTGGGCGAGTTCTAATCTCGGTCTTCTGGTTGTGGTCGCCGTCTTATCTTTCCTGGCCATTATATACGGTGGTTTTGCCATGAATTATGTTAACGGTATTCCGCTCTGGAACTCCGCACTCCTCCCGGTATTGTTTGCTGTGGCAGGGCTTTGGGGAGGTGCAGAGCTTAGTGTCGCCGTGCTGTTGTTAGGGGGCGGCATGAATGAGGGGCTGGAAAGGCTTATCCAGATTTTGCTGGTGGGCTTTGCCCTCATTTTACCCATGTATCTCATAAGTGCACGTTATGGTTTGCCGGCGGGGAAGATATCGGTGGGGGAAATCGTCCGAGGAAAATGGTGGCCCGTCTTCTGGGGAGGCGTTGTAGTGTTGGGGATAGCACTTCCGCTGATTATTACTCTGGGCAGCCTACTGGCTGGCCTACTGGTAATTCCTGTTGAACTCCTCTATATCTCGATTCTCTTTGGCCTTCTCGGTGACCTCGTCCTTAGGTACCTCATTCTGAAGAATGGCTTCTATAATCCGCTGGTGCAAGCGAGCCTCAGCAGACATGGCAAGCATGGGTAGATTCCGCAGAAGAACAACGGGTGGCGAAAGTTTCAGAGAAGGGTGGTTCGGGAGAGAATATTTGGACGTAGGATGGGGAGAACCCAAATAAATAATCTCCACGAGCAATTACTGAGAAAAAAGGGGAGAGCAGCATGAAAAGAAAAAGTCTCACGTGTGTGGCCATAATTGTAGGACTACTTATTCTTATTCCGAGTTACTCGAATGGCGCGCCAAAACAAGACCAGAAGCCCGTGGCCCGGGAGATAAAGTTTTTCTCGGGCAGTCCGGCAGGGGGAGGGGTCTGGTATATGATATCTGTCGGTATTACGCAAATTTTTCAGAAATCGATCCCGGGTCTATCCACGTCTTTAGTCCCCGGAGGCGCCGGTGGTGGGCCTATGGTCGTTGGGGGCGGCAAAGCCGACGCGGGTTTGGTCAACCTTGGCCCCCTCCTTGATGCTCAGGAAGGCCTCCCCCCGTTTCCAAAAGCGTACGGTAATCTCAGACTCATAGGCAGCCTCTATGATCATGTCTTTCAGATCATCGTCCTGAAGGACTCAGGCATCAACAAGATTCGAGATTTAAAGGGGAAGGTAATCTCGCCCGGGGTCAAAGGCCAGTGGACCGAATTTTGGTTCAAGAAGTTGGTGAAGATATACGGTCTGAACCCGGATAAGGATGTCAAGATCGTCTCTCTCGGTTTCGGCGATACGGTCTCGTCGATGAAGGACAACCGCGTAGATTGTCTGGCGACGGCAGGTCCCCTCATGATGGCGGCTATGGAGGACTTGGCGTCATCCAGAGAGATTAAATATTTGCCCATAGACGGGCCGGAACTTAAGCGATTATGTGAAACGGTGAATGGGTTTCGACCAGGAGTAGTCCCGGGCAATACGCTTGTCCAATCGAAGGTGTTCCCCGACCTGGTAACGGCCCTTATGCCGTTGTCTGTAATGGTCAGAGCCGATCTGCCGGATGATCTCGTATATAAAATGACCAAGGCATTAGCTGAACATATAAAAGATTTACAGCAGCTTACTCCCCCGATGCGCGGGTTTGACCCTAAAAATCTTGCTCGCAGCATAAGCCCCAAGGTCATATTCCACCCAGGTGCCGAGCGATATTATAAGGAAAGAGGATGGCGATAACAACGGAAAGGCTGCGCCGTACCCTATTTGCAGGTGTAGCAATTGCATTTTCGGTATTTCAATTGTATATGGCCACGGCCGGCCAGTTGGACCCTTATCTGTTCCGCATCATTCATCTCTATTTTGCTCTGGTCTTAACATTCCTCGTTTTCCCCAAGAAGGGGACCGAGTCCCGTAAAATAAGGATTGCAAACTATATCTTCTTAGCCTTCACAGTATCCACCGGTATATATCTGGTCCTGATGTGGAGCCGTCTTGTTGAAAGGTTCCCTCTTATCCAACCTCTTCCAGAGGGTGGGATGATCTGCGGGCTGCTCTTTCTTCTGGTCCTCTTAGTGGCTCTCCACAGACACGCCGGAATGGAGTTGGTCTATGTGGTGGCCGTTATCCTATTGTACGTACTGTTTGGCAACTGGATGCCTGGAATTTTCTATCACTCGGGTTATAGCCTGTCTGATATTGTGGACGTTAGTTACCTCAGCACTGAAGGTACCTTCGGTGAAACTCTGGGTTTATCAGCAAACTACTTGTTCCTATTCATTTTGTTTGGCGCTTTTCTCCTCAGGACTGGTGCAGGTGACCTGATCCTTGCATGTGGCAGAGCGGTGGCAGGCCACTTGACGGGAGGGGCGGCGAAGATAGCTACCATAGCCTGTGCAGGTATCGGGAGTATCTCAGGCTCAGCAGTCGTCGGGGTGGCGACCGTAGGGAGTATTACAATACCGCTTATGATAAGTAACGGGTACCCTGCCTATCTGGCCGGAGCAGTGGTAGCAGCCGCTGCCTCCGGGGACATCATTATACCCCCGGTGATGGGCGCCATTGCCTTTCTTATGGCGCAGTATCTTGGAATGCCTTATGGTAAGATCATCGGTTATGCGCTTCTCCCGGCACTGATGTATTTTTTTTCAATTTTTTGTGCGGTTCATTTTGATGCGAAAAAAAGGCGGTTTCCCGTCATTCCGAGAAAGGAGCTGCCTCCGGCGCTCCCCATTATCAAGCAAAAATGGCACCTATCGATACCGGTAGGGGTATTGATATACTTTCTCATAAAGCAGTATTCGTTAAGTTTCTCCGTTTTGACCCCCATCTACATACTCATGGCGATGCTGCTGATAGTTTCCAGAAAAAGTCTGAAATCAAGGTGTCTCGATGTTATAGAAACGCTGAGAGACGGGGCGAGGAACGCGCTGTTGGTCGTCGTATCGTTGGCGGTTGCCAGCGAGATTGAAGGTCTGCTTAGTATAACCGGTCTTTCGTTAAAGATAAGCGCAGTATTGGTCCAAATATCGCCAAACGTTTATGTTCTTTTGGGTCTGTCAGCCGCGACGCTGTTTGTTCTTGGATTGGCCTTGCCGTCTTTTGTCATATACATTACGTCGGTGCCCATTTTAGCGCCCCCGATGATACAATTTGGTTTAGATCCCGTTGCGGTCCACTTTTTCCTGGTCTATTGGGCGCTACTCTCCATGGTCACCCCCCCGACCGGTATCTCCTTTTACGCGGCTGCCGGGGTAGCGGGGGCACCAGTCATGAAAGTAGGATGGGCCGCCACGCGTATTTGTGCCCCGGTTTACCTGTTAACCTTTTTCTTGGCTCTCCACCCGGCAGTTGTGCTTCGAGGCTCCAGCCTGTGGGAAACCCTTTACTACCTTACGGCTGCAGTTTTTGGGATAGTGTGCATATCTTCGGCAAACTCTGGTTATCTGTTGCGTGATCTGAATTTAGTTGAAAGGATTTTACTTATCATTGCGGGAGTTCTCCTCATATATAGTCAACCTCTTTCATTTGCCCTGGGCGCCTTTATTCTTGTAGCTGTCGCGGGTCATCAGGCTTGGATGAAAAAAAGGGGTCAGATTATCGTGGACAAGGAAGTCGGAAATGAAGTTGGCTGAAGGTGTACAAGACGTTTTCGGCCGCGATCCCGACCTATATGATGGGATCCGACATTCGTTCTGCACGCAGATAGTGCAAAATCGAGAAATCTTTCCATCGGGCAGGCGGCCCTGAGACGGCCGTCACATCCCCTCTTGCACCCAGACGGAGCCTCTAAAGGCGACCGAGCCTCCCGCCGAGGAATTGACCCACGAGAAAGGACCCGGCAAACAACGGAAATGTGACGCTCTGCCAGCCCACACCGGACAATAAGCGCAGGGCGATGACGAGAGGTACTGGCAGATGAACGGCAAGAAACCACTGCACCGACAGTTTCCGCGCGTGCGACCGCCAGTAACTAATGAGGAGATTAAGCAGGATAGCGACGCCTGAGAGGAACGCGAGATTCATAAGCTATACACAAGCATATTACTCCGGCGTGCAAAAATCCGAGGTAACCCCGTAAATTTGAAGCGTCCAGGGACGCGAGCCCTGCCATCGTGTCAACACAAGTCACACAAGCGATCCGGTCACGACGACCGGCAGGGAGCCTTGACGATTGTACATCGAGGTAGCTGAGTTAATTCCGATCTGAGATTATTTACGGTTTCCAAAGTAGACCTTACGATGGGCATCCGACCCCCTTTGCCCCGGCCGGATACAAAAAGGGGCTCGCCATTCGCGGCCCCTTCTTCTTTGCATCCCTCCGGATACCGTTCAATACCGAGCGGCCTCATAGCGGACTCAACAGCATGACTCCTTATGAATTTGCTGAAAGAACGGCACTGACAGGATGAATATGCAACCTCTATTCTCGGCCTGTACTAAAAAGGGGGTACGGTCACCAGGAGTCTGATAATCCTTGATGTGCCGGTTGACGCCAGGAGAAGCGGGCAATAATTTCAAGGAAAGCCTTCTCCCATCGCACTGGAGAGGAGACGTTCGAATCCCTCTCGTCATACGTGCAATTAACTCCTGTATCGAGTCAATGACCCTTATGGCTGGAGTGAAAATTTTAGGATCGCCCCAGTTTTGAGGGGTCTGAGAGTGGCTTCAAACAAATACACTTACTTTTCTCAATCGGCGTGCCTCTGGGGCGACATTGGGGCGACGTTTTTCGGGGTCATTGAGCCAGAAAAGCCTTGCAAATACACAACTTTTGCTTAAAATATTGCGGGTTAGATTCCCGCCTTCGGCACCATAAACTCTTGCAAACCTTACCTTTTTCCATCCCCTTTTTTCTCCGGTGACAGTCTGGCGACAGTTCCCTTCCTTTTCAACGACAGCCCGCATAAATCTGTTCTTAAAACCTCTAAATTCCCATGCACATACCTATCCGTGGATCTGGACGCCTTGCTATGCCCCAAAGCTTTTTTCGAGCGGATGCTATCACTCATTGAGTACCAGCCGGGACAGACTTTCTTCCTGAAAGGGTGCGTCTCTCTCTTTTTTTCTCTCTATACTCCATTACATGCCGTAATCATACCGCCCTGATTCCGCAAGAATTCGCTTGCGCCCCGTAAGACGATTGTGATAGAAGAAACCGACAGCCTGCTGAGAAGGTCTTCAGCTTTCACAGAGCCGGACAGCCTGCCAGCCTGTTTCTTATCGAGAGGTTCTATGCGTGTCCGCCTTTTTAGCCTGCTCCCGGCTCTCATGTTTATTGTCCTTCTCGCCGGCTGGTCGGGCAGCTCATCAGTAGGAGGCGACCCAACCCTTGTCGCCCAATTTGAAGGAGGCAGCCTCTACAAGGCCGGTCCTGTCTCTGTTTTGCAACTGCACGGGACACATTACGAGATGGGCAGGCAATACGGGATGCTGCTCAAAGACGATCTTAATGCCGCTTACAACCTCCTGATTGCCACGTGCAGCCCGTCCTTCCCCTATGATCGCATGAAGCAAATTGCGGATAATGTTTATGGTCGTTATCCGCAGCAATATCAAGACGTCATTATCGGCATGGCGGAGACTTCCGGGCTGGGGCTCGAAAAGCAGACTATTCTGAACGCGCTGGAATGGATCCCGAAAATCGATCACTTCGTCCCTCATTGCTCCGGAATTGGAGTATGGGGCGATTATACCACCGATGGCAGCCTGATATTCGGCCGGAATAACGACGATGATCTTGATACCTACGGTAATTTCGGCGCGTATGTCGTCGTAGCGGTATTCAACCCGACCGACTCGGGCATGCCTGTTGCAATTATAAGCTATGCCGGGGTCGTTTACGCCGCGACCGCTATCAACCGTGCCGGCATCTTTATGGAGCTGAACAGCGGAAACTGGCAAGGTTACGACGTAAATCGGCCACTTTTGGTTTCGACGATGTTTTCTTTTCTTGAAGCTTATTCTACCCAGGACGAGATGAACACCGCGCTCCAGACAGTCACGGCCGACATTTCCTCCATTGTAAACGTGGCAGATCCGGCCATTGCATACAGCTTTGAAAATTCCCTTGAACGGCGTCAAGCGCAGACCGCCGGACGCAAGCGGATTGCTCGCCGCTACCAACCATTTTGTAGACCCCTCGTGGCGAATACCGCCTCCTCAGCCGGATAGCGCGAACGGCTGGACGGTATTGAGGCGTAATAATCTTTTGGCATTTGCCCAAGCCAATAAGGGCAGTCTGAATGTCGATATGATAAAGCAGGTCATAGCGACCCCGATAATGGACGGAGGAGTTCTTGACGTGGGAACCATATACCAGGTTGTTGCGGTCCCGAAAGATTTGACGATATGGCTCAGAACGCCCAATCACTTTGACTGGCAAAAAATCGACCTGAACAGTGTCTTTTATTAGGATCCGGCTTTAGAGCTTCCATTACGAGGCCACCCGCCCACCAAAAAACCCTTTCAACTTTTCCCCATCCGGGCTACAATCGAAAAGACGGCCCTTTCGGGCCCGACGCATCAAGGTCGACGCGAAGCCGGTCTCGTTGCGGTAGGGCGGACGAGAGCCGCGGGCAAGACCCTGAGCACGTAATACGGAATCGGTTTTGAGGCGATGGAAGTAGCCGTCAAACTCTTTGGAAACCTCGGACATTACTTGCCGAAAGGGGGCAACAGGTTCTCCCTCTCGAAGGCGCTCGACGACGGGGCAACGGTCGAAGATTTGCTGAGGAGCCTTGACATCCCCGGGGAAGTGCCCGTGATCGTGATCGTCAACGGCAGGCGCGTCGAGGGTTTTCACGTCCTGAGCGATGGAGATGAGGTGAACCTGTTCCGGCCGATAGGCGGCGGATGAGGATTGTTATGAAACGAATCGAGGCCATACGAGCCGAGCTTGAGAGGAGAAGAGCAAAGGCATTGCTCGCAGGCGGGCAGGAAAAGATAGATAAGCAGCGTGAGGAAGGCAAGCTCACTGCCCGCGAAAGGGCGCATCTCCTTCTTGATAAGGGGACCTTTGTGGAACTGGACCGGTTCGTGACCCATGCCTGCAATGATTTTGGAATGGCGGAGAAAAAGATTTACGGTGACGGGGTCGTCACCGGCTATGGGAAGATCGAAGGTCGACAGGTCTTCGTGTTTTCACAGGATTTCACGGTCTTCGGCGGCACCCTGGGGATGGCCTTTGCGGAAAAAATATGCAAGATCATGGACCTTGCGATGAAAACCGGCGCCCCGATCATAGGACTGAACGATTCGGGAGGCGCAAGGATCCAGGAAGGCGTGGAGAGCCTCGCCGGCTACGCCCACATCTTCTTGCGTAATGTCCTGGCCTCCGGTGTAATCCCCCAGATTTCCGCGATCATGGGACCCTGCGCGGGCGGCGCAGTCTACTCTCCGGCGATGACCGATTTCGTCTTCATGACCAAACATAAGAGCTACATGCACATCACGGGTCCCGACGTCATCAAGGCCGCCCTGAGGAAAACCGTGACGAAGGAAGGGAAGCCGATTACCTCGGAGCTCCTGGGCGGTCCCGGCGTGCACATGACAAAAAGCGGAGTGGCCCATTTTGCGGGTGAGGATGACGAAGACACGATCAGGCTTGTCAGGGAGTTGATGCTGTTTCTCCCGCAGAACAACAAGGAGAAACCGCCCGTCATGACATGCAAGGACGACCCTGACCGCATGGAAGAGTCCCTGAAGACCATTATTCCGGAAGATTCGAGGAAAGCCTACGACATGAAGAAGCTGATCTTGCAGATCGTGGATGAGGGCTATTTCCTAGAGGTGCAAAAAGATTATGCAAAGAACATAGTCGTCGGGTTCGGCCGGTTCGGCGGAATGCCGGCGGGTATCGTCGCCAACCAGCCGAACTTCATGGCCGGCGCCCTGGACCCGGACTCGTCGGTGAAGGCAGCGCGCTTTGTCCGGTTCTGCGATTGCTTTAGCTTTCCTATCGTCACGTTTGTCGATGTCCCGGGTTTTATGCCGGGGGTCGATATGGAGGAAAGGGGCATTATCCGCCATGGAGCAAAACTCCTCTATGCCTTCTGCGAGGCCACTGTCCCAAAGATCACGATCATCGCGAGGAAGGGTTACGGCGGGGCCTATGATGTGATGTCAAGCAAGCATATCAGGGGAGATGTGAATTATTGCTACCCCACGGCCGAGATTGCAGTCATGGGGGCGGATGGTGCAGTCAACATCATTTTCCGGAACGAGATCAGGAATTCCTCCAACCCTGAAGAGACCAGGAGGCAGTTGGTGGACGAGTATCAGGAGAAATTCGCGAGCCCTTACAAGGCAGCCGAGCTTGGGTACGTTGATGAGATTATCGAGCCTGAGGAGACCCGGCCCAGAATCATTCAGGCCCTGAGGATGCTCAGGACGAAGGTCGATGCCAACCCCTGGCGGAAACACGGAAACATACCGCTTTAGAGAGACGGCGGGGAAGGCGGGCGTGGGCGATGGACTGGGACGGTCGGGCCGAATTTGAGCGTTCGAAGAAGACGACGCTGGAGAAAGCCTTGTTAAAGGCTAAAGAACGGGCGCCGAGGTTCGAGACGACCTCGGGTATTGAGATCAAGCGGCTTTACACGCCGGAAGACGTGGCTGAAGTCGATTATCCGAGAGACCTCGGTTTTCCCGGTGAGTACCCCTTTACAAGGGGGGTCCAGCCGACCATGTATCGCGGGCGCTTCTGGACGATGCGGCAGTATGCGGGGTTCGCCACTGCCGAGGAGACGAACAAACGCTACAGGTATCTGCTGGACCAGGGACAAACAGGGTTGAGCGTTGCATTCGACCTTCCGACCCAGATCGGTTATGACTCCGAAAACCCCATTGCCGAGGGCGAGGTGGGAAAGGTGGGTGTGGCCATCGATACGCTTAAAGATATGGAGGTTCTTTTCGATCACATCCCCCTCGACAAGGTCTCCACATCGATGACGATTAACTCCACTGCGGTTATCCTCCTGGCCATGTATCTGGCGGTGGCGGAAAAACAGGGGATAAGGGCGGGCGACCTTCAGGGTACGATCCAGAACGATATTCTGAAGGAATACGCGGCCAGGGGCACCTATATCTTCCCGCCTCGTGAATCGATGCGCATCGTTACCGATATCTTTTCCTTCTGCAAGGATCACGTGCCGCGCTGGAATACGATCAGCATAAGCGGCTATCACATCCGGGAAGCGGGTTCCTCGGCCGTGCAGGAGGTGGCCTTTACGCTGGCGGACGGCATTGCTTACGTAAAGGCGGCGATCGAAGCGGGGCTCGATGTCGATGCTTTTGCATCCAGGCTCTCTTTCTTCTTCAGCTCCCACAATAATTTTCTTGAGGAGGTCGCAAAGTTCAGGGCCGCCCGAAGGCTCTGGGCAAGAATCATGAGGGAACGTTTCAAGGCCGAAAGCGACGATTCCTGCACGCTGCGGTTCCACACCCAGACAGCCGGCTGCACCTTGACTGCCCAGCAGCCGGAGAACAATGTGGTGCGTGTTGCCCTGCAGGCCGTCGCCGCGGTACTGGGAGGGACCCAATCCCTCCACACAAACTCGAGAGACGAGGCGTACGGCCTGCCTACCGAGGAATCAGTGATGATCGCCTTGAGAACCCAGCAGCTCCTCGCCTTTGAGAGCGGTGTTGCCGATATGATCGATCCTCTCGGGGGGTCCTATGCCATCGAATCGCTCACCAATGAGATCGAGAAGAAGGCAATCGATTATATTGAAAAAATAGACGCCATGGGAGGGGCAGTCGCGGCTATAGAATCGGGCTACGTCCAGCGGGAGATAGGTGAAAGCGCTTATCGATATCAACAGGAAATCGAATCTAACAGTCGAACCATAGTAGGAGTCAACGCGTTCCGGATTGCGGAAGGGCCGTTCACCCGTTTTCTCCGCGTCAGCCCGGAAATCGAACGGCACCAGAAGGAGAAGCTCGCAGCGGTAAAGAAGGAGCGGGATGACGGAAAGGTCATGGAAAGTCTATCGGCTGTGAAAGCGGCAGCTCAGGGGAAAGATAACATTGTCCGGCCGATTCTCGAAGCGGTCCGCCTATACGCAACGGTCGGCGAAATCTCGGACACCCTCAGGGGCGTTTTTGGGGAATACAAAGAAGCGTAAGGGAAATGGGGGGATGATGGAGCGTAGGATCCGAGTGCTTATCGCCAAGCCGGGCCTCGACGGCCACGACCGCGGCGCAAAGGTGATAGCCCGGTCTCTTGCCGATGCCGGGATGGAGGTGATTTACACAGGGATAAGGAATACTCCTGAACAAATCGCAAATGCGGCCATCCAGGAAGGGGTGGACGTGGTGGGCCTCTCCTGCCTCTCCGGGGCGCATAACCACCTCTTCCCAAGGGTCGTTGAGATATTGAGAGAGAAAGGCGGGGGCAATATCTTTGTGGTCGGGGGAGGGATCATCCCTGCAGAGGATATACCGGAATTGAAAAAAAAGGGGATCCGGGAAATCTTCTCACCCGGTGCGCCGCTGAAAGAGATCGCGGCCTTCATCGAGAAGCTCATGGAATCGAAATGAACGGCCCGGCCTACCGGACGGAGCGGAAATGCCCTGACATGGGGAAAGGAGCACGGACTTGATAAGAAAGCTGCACCACATAGGCGTGGCGGTCGACAACATCGAGGCGGCCGCCAAATTCTACGAAGAGGTGCTGGGCCTCACGCTCGCCCATGTTGAAGTAGTGGCGGCCCAGAAGACAAGGGTCGGCTTCCTAAGATTAGGAGAGACGGCCATCGAGTTGATACAACCTTCCGGGCCCGATTCCCCCCTCGCCAGGTTCCTCGAGACGAGGGGCCCGGGCGTTCACCACATATGTCTGGAAGTCGATGACATCGAGAGAGAAATCGAGACCCTCGAAAAAAAAGGCGCAACAATGATTGACCGGGCAGCCAGGGCCGGCTCGCACGACGCTAAGGTTGCCTTTATCCATCCCAGGTCCTCAGGGGGCGTGCTCATAGAGCTTTTCGAGCCTCCGCCAGCGTGAACCCAAATCCCCCGGGGCTGTCCTCATGACCGGCCCTACGACGTTTAACCATTTCGATGGAGGTGGCCCATGAGGGTCCTGGCATTCAACGGAAGTCCGAGAAAGAAGTGGAACACCGCCACGTTGCTCGAAAAAGCCCTGGAGGGCGCCGCTTCACAGGGGGCGGAAACCGGGCTTTTCCATCTATACGATCTAGCGTTCAAGGGGTGCGGGAGCTGTTTTGCCTGCAAGATGAAAGGCGGCATGAGCTACGGGAAATGCGCCGTTGTGGACGATCTCTCTCCCCTTTTGCAAGCGGTCGAGAGAGCGGACGCCCTTGTTCTCGGCTCTCCGATCTATTTCGGGACGGCTTCCGGAGCGATGCGCTCCTTCATGGAACGCCTGTTGTTCCCCTATCTGGCGTATACCGATCCTTACCGATCTCTTTTTCCCCGAAAGATACCCACCGCCTTTATCTATACCATGAACGCGGGCCCGGACCGATTTGAAAAACTCGCGAGCCAGCACGTCGCGGTAAATGCGATGTTCATGCAGATGACATTCGGGTCCTCGGAGTCGCTCCTTTGCTTTGACACGTGCCAGTTCGAGGACTATTCCAAGGTGATGGCGGACCGTTTCGATCCGGTAAAAAAGGCGGAGAGGCGGCGCGACGT
>Ga0187878_1000444_pt1 | contig 47370 bp, 42 predicted proteins | sample June2016WEW_17_1_FD_132979 | JGI IMG/M metagenome (GOLD analysis project Ga0187878, IMG submission 132979) | Peatland microbial communities from SPRUCE experiment site at the Marcell Experimental Forest, Minnesota, USA - June2016WEW_17_150 | ecosystem: Environmental > Terrestrial > Soil >... | reverse complement strand
CTCGAGCGAACCTGGGTCCATGCTGGCAAGATTAGAGAAACCGAAGCGCGCTTTGAGGCGCTCGGCCAGCCACGCGGCGCCGTTCTCGAGGGCGATATTGGCCATCTCCTCGAGATAGTACTGCTTGAGGAGGTCGCCAGCGGAAGACGCGGCGGCTTCGAGCTCGGGCCCGGCTGTCATGATGAACGGGAAGACCTTCCGGGCCTGGTCGAGGTTCCGGCGGAGGATCCGGCTATGGAACGTGATTCCGGCGATCTCGACCGCGTCCTCCCCTTTCTCGCCCGTGTAGGAGACCTCGTAAACGGCGCGGAGGTGGATCAAGGAACGGGCTTGGGCGAGGAGTTCGTCGAGGTTTATGGCCCCCGCCCGGGCTGGGTTGTGGCGCAGGCGCTTGGCGAGGGCCTCGGGGTCGAGGGTGACGGGGATATGGTCGATCGTTTCCATGGCGTCCATCTATGATTACCCCAAATGTGAATTACTAATCAACTCTTTCTATCATGATGCCCCTTCCAAAGGTAGTGTCTGGTAATGTCTCATCCTGAATGGTTTCTTATATGGCTTGACTAATTATCTGAGCGCGCATATTTTCATATCGTCGACTTCATGACAGAACGGCCATCAATAATTTCGGAATTGGTACGCCCTAAAGTTGCTTCTGGATGGAGATATGCCCGAAGCCGCTGCCAGGATGCCTGTGAGAAGAAGGTGAGATGAGAATAAAGATATTCCTAATTCTGGTTCTCGCCGTCTCACAGGCGATGTCATGTTCGACGCAGGAGCCTGCCCGAAGGCTGAAGCTCGTCTGGGCCGAGGAATTCAACTATAGCGGCCTCGCCGATCCCAAAGTCTGGAGCTATGAGGTCGGCTTCATCAGAAACCAGGAGGCCCAGTACTACACGGAAGGGCGTTTGGAAAATGCCCGCGTCGAAGACGGCTGCCTGGTGATCGAATCCCGGAAAGAAGACTTCACGGGCGCGAACTACACCTCGGCCAGCGTGAATACCTTGGAAAAAAGAGATTTTCTCTATGGGAGAATCGAGGTCAGAGCCAAAATCCCGACGGGAAAAGGTGAGCCGAAAACGTCTTATGCCCTCCCCTGAATGACGCAGCACATTGGGCCGTTCCTATCATTTGAGCGGTTTCAGGTGCGTGGAGAAATCCCGCAATGACGTGTCAAGGCCCAAAACGACGCCGACCGCAGCGACAGGCTTGGCCGGGTTCCCTTGGACGATGGTCATCGGCGGCACCGAGCGGGTGACCACGCTCCCCGCCGTTACCACGGCGCCTTTACCGATTCTCACGTTGGGCAAGACTATCGCTCCTGGTCCGAGTACAGCCTTCTCTTCGAGAACAACCCCTTCATACTCACGAAAATGGGCGATGATCGTGGACCTGATGCCAACAACGGCGTCGTCATGTATTTCGACGAGGTGGGGGCAGGACGTCTCGATAATCGCATCGTAGCCGATCCAGACGCGTTTCCCGATTTTGACGCCGCGCAGGCGGTGCAGCCAGACGCGCAGGGTCGTGGCACCAGGACTGTTTCGAGCAAGGAATTGCAGGGTCCGGATGGCGATACCGATTAATTGGTTCTCGTTGTTTTTCATGGTTTACCTCATCATCAGCAGACCGTAGCCATCGGACACCAGCCCATGGGCAATTCGGGAATAGCAAACTCTCTGGTCATGGCGACAACCTGCTGCTGACCGCGTTCTTCGCTACAAAACAGCTGAATTTGCCCAGCATGGTGAGCTCTGCCGGATCCATCGGTTCAAAGTCCACGGTGATCTTAAAATGCTGCTCCACCGCGGAGATCATCTCGATGACGCCGAGAGAATCCACGACGCCGGCCTCGAGAAGGTCGAAATCATCAACAAGCTCCGTGGGGTTCACGCCGGTCGCGGCGATAGTGGCGGAAAAATGGTCGAGAAGGAAACGCCGAACATCATTTTCTGTGATAGGTGTCATAGCAATGTCTCAAGGTGCTTGATCAGGGCTTCGCGGTCGTATTTGCCGTTCGCATTCAGGGGAAACCGCGGGAGATAGTGATATCGCCGCGGCGTCATATAAGAGGGCAGGCGCTCGGCCACGCGCTGCTTCAGGTTCGGCCGGGTAGGCCCTTCGGCCTGGAGGAAGACTTCCACACCGCCCGCGCCACCGACAGTCCTGGGCCACCCCAGCGCCACAACACCGTCGACACCGAATTCTTCCCGCACCACGGCTTCGACCTCGCCTAGCTCGACACGGTGGCCGAGGATCTTGATCTGGTTATCCTTACGACCCAGGAAAAGCAGGGGGCCCCTATCGACGGGTCTCCGGACGCGATCTCCAGTCCGGTAATAGACCTCGTTTCGTCCGAACGGTTTCACAAAGGCCGCCTCCGTCCTGGCCGGATCAAGCCAATATCCCAGCGAGAGTTGCGGACCGGTCATGAGCAGCTCGCCATCCTCCCCAGGTCTCACCTCGTTCAGCGATTCATCAACCACGAGCGGCACCATACCGGGGAAAGGCTCGCCGATGGGAACGATACCATAGGCCGACTCTGACGGCGAACGCGCCGCATCCCAGCGGTATTGGGTGCACGCGATCGTGAGCTCGGTTGGGCCGTAAAGGTTATCTACAATGGAATTCGGCGCGGCGTCGGCCCAAGCCTTGGCCACTTCAACCGGGAGGGCTTCTCCACAGAACATGCTGACCCGTAACCCCGGATACGCACCCGCCTTCAGGGCGCCCAGCCGCTTCATGAATACGGCGGTCGACGGCACCGAAAACCAGATCGTCAGACGCGCATCGTTGATGAACCGGCCCAGGTTGATGAGCATTTTCTCGGACGGACAACAGACGCAAGCGCCGCGCTCCCAGGCGACAAACATGTCCGCCACCGAGAGGTCAAACGTCATGTCAAAAGTCTGAGAAAACCGGTCCTCAGGAGTGATCGAATACTGCTCCGTAATGAAGTCGACGTAGTGCCGGACGTTTCGGTGAGTGACCATGATCCCCTTTGGAACGCCGGTGCTGCCCGAGGTGAAGAGCAGGTCGGCGATAGAATCCAGGGAGACTTCCACGGGGCCCCATTGCTCTGGTGACGCGAGTGCCGAAGCACCGATAAAGCGATGCTCCGGCCACCGTGCCGCCAAATCGTCGGCCGCGTGGCGTTCGGGAAGGACGACGAGTATTCCGGAATCAATCCCTTCCAGGACCTGGTCCAACTGCCTCTCCGATGCTGAATCAACAACCACGGCGCGGCACCCCGAGCGCTGCAGCATCGCCCTTGTGCGCTCCGGTGGAAACTTGCAGTTGAGCGGCACATATCCGTGGCCCCGAAGCAAGGCCCCGAGAATGCCGGCGAAGGCGGTCACCGATCGATAGGCGAATACCGCGATTAAGGGCGGCCCGCCCGCTAATGGGTCCTGGATAAGCGTAGCGGCCAGCGAAGCGGCCTTTTCAAAGAGCCCCGTATAAGTCAGGACCTCGCCATCGACTTCAAGGGCAGGGCGGTTGCCAAAGGCCTCGACCGATTTCAGAAATCCATGGCTGAGGCTCTTTTTCTGATTCTCTTCCATTCTAGTTGACAAGAGTTGCTTTTCCACGGCCATAGCCCATCAATAACTCATGCTTGCCAATCCGGCCGCTTGAGCCAAACCCTACCTTGGGTCACCCGGAATTTCCGGAAATTGAAGATTCGGGGGCCACACTTCGGACTCATTTTAAACCAACGTTTGTTCTGATGCAAACGCATTCGGGTTCCTGTATTTCACGATACGCCCCAGCGCTTCTTTAGATAATGCCGGATGGCCTCGAACGAGCTCAACTCCTGCAAATCCGGGAGATCGATTTGAATCCCGTATTCTTCTTCGAGAACCGCGGCAAGCCTTAGGGCCGCAAGTGAATCCCAGTCTTCGACGCTCTCAACGCTGGCGGACCGAATACCGTCAGCAGCGAGGGCGGGGAATACCGCGAAAAAACACCGGATCAAACGGTCATCCATTTCCGTCAAAGGCTTCCTCTTCAACGTGGTGAGATAATGAAGGAGTTTTTTCGAAAAAAGATGTCTTCGAAATAAAAAATCCGTGCGCCGGAAGATTGTCCAGCCATTGTTTGAAGAACTCCTGGAGGGGGCCGTTCCGGGGCGTGGCCTCGAAATCAAAAACAATTTCATCGGCCTTGAACTTCTCGAACAAGTACTTCAGGCACTGATGCTCGATACGGCGGGAAAATGCCCGGCAGCTCATGACCCAAGTGTCAACGAGGATCTTTTTGCTTTCGGCTCTTCCCAAGAGCACGGCGATCTTGCCCAATGGCCCGAACTTGTCTTCGTATGTCACCGTGACGAGAAACGTCTCAGGGTTTTTCAGGCGGCTCGACCAGGCCGATTCGTTGAATCGCCTGCCGTTGAGATTGAATTGGTTTGTCTTGTTGATCAGCTCGAAAGCCCTGGCGTCACCGGCCTGTTTGCCGAACGTGAACAGAATTTTTGCTCCGGCATTCTGGAGAAAATCATCTAGGGAGCCAGGCGTCGTTTTTGAGTATTCGCGTAATACATTCGCGTTGCGAAGACTCCGGAGCCGAATCGCATCTTCTTCGGTAACGACGATCTTCCCGAAAAGGTCCCTGAGCCGCCTGAGCAATTTCCAGAATGCGACATAGTCACTCTTGGGAAAAACGATGCATTCCATCTCGGGGAATGCCGTGTGGACCTCAGCCACTTCCATCGTGCTGTCGTCGATGAAGACCACCGAGTCAGATCCCACGTTCCAGACCTCCAGAATACGTTGAACCGATTCCGACTTGCGGTTCCAATGGATCTCAAAAGGGAATACACTTTCTTGGGGCAGAATAAGGTCTTTACGCACGAAGGCCTTTTCTACCAGGGCTGGGTCATTCTTGCTGGCAACGCCGATCAGGATTCCGGCGCTCGCGAATGAGGCCAGTAGCTGTTGATATAGCCCGTGCATATGAGTATGTTGATCCAGGTGCCAGGTCAGTCCATCGACGCCGACCTCGCCCAGAATTCCCGCCCACAGCGTGTCATCCAAGTCGGTGATAAGGCCTTTCTTGGGGGCCGGATTCTGGATCAGCGTGGCTAAGATTTCCGCGACGATTGAAGCATGGGCAAGGGTGTACGGAAATCCAGCCATGACTTCGGATTTCACGTCAAAACGTTCGCCCAAAGGCGAGAGCTCATCGAGGCATTGCGCGTTGACAACACGCACGCCTGGGGCTAGAGAAATCGGCGATATGAACGAGGCGACAATCTCCCGCAACTGCAGCTCGCAGGCGCTGCCTTGTTGTGAGCGGGTCGTGAATAGCGGCGGCAAGGGTAGAGTCGGCGGACAGATGCTGAACGGAATCGAAAGCGATAGCCGCTTGATCGTATCTCCAAGCTGGGCCGTCCGTTGATGGGCCGACTCCACGATATCAGGCAAATCCGTTGATCGCCATCCCCCCAAGCTCCGAATACCCAGCCGCGGATCGAGATCCTGCCATTCCATGACGACAGCGACTACCTCAACGTCGGAAGGCGAAAGACGCTCGAGGTTTCCCGCCAGGTCCCCGAAAAGCCCTGTTTTTATTTCGACCCGGTGTTGTGGAAGAAGCGCTCGTAAGTGCGCCGCCAGAAAGGTTTGAAGGTGAAGCGGCGTAAAACCACAGTCCAGGAATACTCTCAGCGCAGGGGCATTTTCCGAAACAGGCTTTTTAAGCAGTTCCAAAGCATCGATCAGTTTCACGCTGTCTTGGCCGCCTTTCGCATCAAAACACGTCCAGGTATATGGCATCGAGCATCCCCATTTCGGGTTGCCCGTTCCAGATGGAAAAATAAGCGTGCACGGTCCGCTGTGAGGGTCGGAAACCCGCCGAAAGGAAGGGCTTCGTTTCTGCATAGCCGAGGATGGGAACGACGGCCATCCTGGCGCCGGCCGCGATGGCCTCATTTTTGAGCTGCCGGACCAGTACCGACCGTCCCTCCGGTTCGAGATTACCCCAAAGGAGGTCCTCGATGAGAAGGCACTTCGTGCGCTTTGGGTCGGCAATCGGCATGATGTAGCCGGTCAGGATTCCCCGCCGTCCCCCCGTGCAGTGACGAGCGACAAGGGCCCCAAGCCGGCGCGAACACTGCCACTCGGCCTCCGGCTGGCTCCAGATTCGGGCCAGAGGCGTGCTCTCGGAGATTGGCGCGGCCAATTCCAGAAAATCCCCGAAATTCCCGTCACCAGGGCTATTCTCCGTGTTTCCCGTTTCTTTTGGCCACAAAAAACAGGATAGGTAATGAATGGCGTAAACACGCTCGACGGGGATTTTCAATCTCTGACAGCTTGCGATAATCATACCGTTCATCGGTTCGCCTTCGACGCAGTAGTTCATCATGCCGTCAAAGCCCCTGGCTTGGGCCCTTTTCACGAGCTCGCTCCAAAGAACGATTCCATAACCCTTTTTCTTATATTCATTGGAAACGCTCAGGAACGAAATGACGATAATGCTTAATTCCCGGTCTTTGAAACGGAGGCGGCGCGGGAAACCCGCGACAAAGGCCAATGGTTTCGAACCGTCATAAAGGGTAGGCGAGAACGAAAAATTGGCACCCGGATACTCGAAGAAGGACGCGAGGAAATCGGCCGTGTAAAGTAGCGGCTGCTTATCGTTATTCGCCCAAGAAAGCTGAATCAATGAGGCGACGTGTTCAAAATCGCCATGGAAGTTCTCTATGATCAACGGTTTTATCCCCGTCAAGCTCGGACTCGATATCGCCCATCCTGAAAATTACATTATCCCTGGCTACGGACCGATGTCAAGAGTCGTACGACATTGAGATACTGGAAAAGGAGCTCATGGAAGAGCACCTTCATCTTCTGTTATCATTCTCGCCGTCTCGATCGATAACGGATATCTCGCTCGTACAGTCGGAGACCGGATGATTCGGGACGTGATAGCCAGGTATATCGATCATCCCTGCCAGCCGCCATTACGACATAAAGAAAGATAAGATAATTTTAGCCGAACCGCCAGATAAGGACATTAAATTGGATTAAGCCATCGATTTCCGGCGATCGAAAAAGAAGGAAGCCGTGTTAGTCGGACAAGAAGTGCGATGGAGAAGTCCCGTGGAGCCTCCACCAAAGTGCCTTCAATGCGGCTGCCGCCACCATGGGTCCACCATTCCTCAGGAGTCTAAACGCCAAATCTCGACGGCGCAATTTCAGTGCTTTCCATATCCAAAAATAGACTTTGCTGCCGATATAGGCATATCTCGAAAAACTGCGAGCCCTCCCACCCGGGTATTGGCCACACCGTTCGGCCCTGATCAAAGACAAAGTCCCACCGACCATGGCCTCGATGTTTCCAACGTTATTGGATTCATGCACGCGGTAAGCGACCGTATTTGGTCGGATGACGATCACGCACGGGCCGGAAGTGCCGACCCGGAGCAATATGTCGTGGTCTTCCATATGAAGGACCGCGGGCGCTCTTTTTTGTCTTGCCCTGACCAGTTCAAAAACGGATTTCCGCATGACGATCTTGCTGCTGGACATGCCCAGGCCAACGTTCTTCGCCAGAAAATCCTTATATGCAAGCACCTCGATGGCATTCCCGCTATGACCGGGATTCCTCGGAACAAATTGGGGTTGATTAAAATACGTCATCGAGCCGAGGATTAATGCGGGAAAATCAAAGGCCTTGATGACCTGGTCGTACGTCGCGAGGGCTCCGGGCAAAAAAAGATCGTCACTATCCAAAAATGCCAGATATTCTCCCTCCGCCTGAGCGGCCCCGACTTTACGAGCGGCATTGCCTCCCCGATTCTCTTGATGGATTGTCTTGACCCGAGCCCCGTAGGATCGAAGGACATCGGGTGTCCGATCGGTGGAACCGTCATCGATGATAATCAGCTCGTAATCAGAAAAAGTCTGGGACAATACCGAATCAATCGCTTGGCGGACATACTCCTCGCGGTTGTATACGGGTATCAGGACGCTAAAGCGCATTGCTCTTTCGCCGGAAGATCAGCATACAACAAAGCTGAGGTTTTCGCTACGGCCAATATGCAGGGCGGGTCATTGAAAAAAAAGAGCAGATATGATTTCAACGCCCCGGGGCGATCGAGATCAACGCCTTTAACGTCCGAAACCGCTCGAGATAGTCGTCCGCTGTAAAGGTGAGCGTCCGGGCGTCCAGCCGCTTGGCTGGGCCCAGCGTCGCCCCCGTGTCGGTCTGGGCCGAGACGTGATAGGCGAGCTCGAAATGGCAGGGCGGTGCGATCTTGAACGGCTTGACCCGTCCGAGCTTTCCCAGCACGTCCTTGACCCCGGCCTTGATCATCCGACGGGCTTCCCTTCATGGACACGAGCTTGGCGCCGAGCCGGCCATACGCTTCCTTGACGGCGACGGTCACGACGTCCTTCCCCAGGATCTCACTCGTCTGTCGTCAGACGGCCGTATCGCCGCTGACCGGGATCACCGGGACACCCTAGTAGTCGGCGATTGCGGCGTTGAGGCCAAGCTCGGGCATCTCGACGCCGTTGACGCGGACGGCCCTGACGACACTTCCTGAGATCGTGTGTTCGAGGATAGCGCCCTCCGTGCCCAGGGTCGTCTGCTCGCCGTGGACGATACCCGAGATCCCTTCCATATCGAAGGAGACGATCGGGTTTTCAATATTCGGGGTTAAGTGGTTGGGCCCTTAAGTATTCCGTCCGGGCCCGGCGGATGGCGATGTTGCGATAAAACCGGGTGACCATGCCGGCATCCAAGCCGATGGCGGCCGCGACTTCCTCCGCGGGAACTCCATTCAATTGGCCAAAGACGCAGGCGTCCATCTTCTCGTAAGGCAGGACGAAGAAAAATTCGTCCTGTCCCTGCGCCAGCGAGTGGATGTCGGCAGAAGGCGGGAGGTTCCTGATCTCTTCCGGCACGCCGAGATATTCCGCAATTTGAAAAACCTGTGTCTTGTACAATTGAGCAATCGGCTTGAAGTCGCCCGACCCGTCTCCCAGTTTTACGAAGAAACCCTGATCCGTCTCGAGTCGGTTGGACGTTCCTCCCACGGCGTAATTGAATCTATCGGCGTAGTGATACTCCAGCATTTTTCGCGTCCGCTGCTTGAAATTGGAAAGGGCGACAATCTTGAGGTAGGCATCCGCCGGGAGCCTTTTCTTGATCGTGGCCCCCTCGGGTGATTGGGCCACGATCGAAAAAAACGCGAAATCGGTATTGGCGGTCGGGTCGGAGATGACCATTTTCATCTTCCAGCCCTCAGCATATTCCGGGACCAGACTCCGGACCGTCTCCGCATGCTCGTGATAGAAGCCGAGCGCCGCCAGAGTGGCAGAGATATCGCGATGATAGCTACGGATACCCAGACCATCGGCGACCATCCGGCTCCATTCCAGGGTACGGGGGTTGGAATCCCGCTCCGGCATCAGGATGCCGACGACTCGCTCGGCTCCGATAGCCCGCACGCATAGGGCTGCAGTGACGCTGCTGTCGATGCCACCGGAGATACCGACCACGGCCCCCCTTTTATGCAGGACATCGCTCAGAACATGCCGGATAAAAGAAACGAGGCGCCGGCTCTCGGCCTCGCAATCAATCTTGAGAGCGTCCAAGGTGAACTGTGTTTTGCGGGCCTGTTCTTTCATGTCGCCTCCTCTACGAGCGTGTCTGATTTCAAGATAGCCCACTCTTCCCCAAGCTGGCGGAAGCCTGATCCTTCAGGCTCTTTTTATCGACCTTTCCATTTGGCGTCCTGGGGAGAGAATCGACGAACCAGAGATACTGGGGGACCTTGTAGGGCTCGAGGTGTTTCCCACAAAAGATCTTGATCCCGGATTCATCCAAGCCCGATCCCTCTTTTGTGACAACGAACGCGCCAGGGACTTGGCCATTGATCTCGTCCGCCACTCCGACAACCGCGGCCTCCGCGATTCCCGGCATCGAGACGATGATATCCTCCACCTCCCGCGGACCCACCCTCCGGCCAAAAGATTTTATCAAATCGTCTCTGCGGCCCACGAAATACAGCAGCCCTTCCTCGCCCAGACGAAACCAATCGCCCGTGTGGAGGACCCGGTCGGCCGGATATCGGCCCGCCCTGAAGAACTGCTCCGTCGTCTCCCGGTCGTTCCAGTAACCCTGCATGACGTTCGAACCGCGGACGACCAGCTCCCCCGTTTCTCCCGGCCGGACAGGGTTTCCCTTTTCATCGATGACCAGAGCGTCACAATTCGGCATCGCGCGGCCTACCGACTCAGGATACGAATCGATCAATTCGGGGGGGAGGAACCCGACGCGCTTGCATTCCGTCAGACCGTACATGGAGAAAAACGTAACGTTCGGCAGGAGCTTCCGGAATTGGCGTATATGAGCCGCCGGCCACAAGGCCCCGGTGCTCGTTACATAGCGAAGTGATGAAAACCGTTCCACCGGCATCCTCTTCATTTTCAATAGAACGGCGCTTATCACAGGGACCACCGGGAACCCGGTGACGCCTTCTTTTTCAATGGTTCGGAGCATCGGCTCGAGGAATCCCATCTCGCGCTCGAGGACGATCGTTCCCCCGAACATGAAGCCCATGAGGACTTGATAGAGGCCGTAGTCGAAGGCCAGCGGCAGAACATCGAGGATCACGTCATTCTCGTCATTTCCGATGTACTGGATGATACTCCTGGCGGCCGCCACCATATTATGGTGCGTGCACATGATTCCTTTTGGCGGGCCCGTCGAGCCCGAAGTGTAGATCAGGGCCGCCAGGTCGATATCGATGACACGCGGAAGGGCGACCTCCAGATTTGGCTCCCTCAGCAAAACCTCCCATTCGAGCCCCACCGGCGAAAAAGCCGAGGCCGGGTCGGGCCTCCCGGCCCAGACCACCAGGATATCGACGCTTCTGTCCGACAGGACGCTCTCGACAACCTCGGCTTTATCGATGTGGGTCATAACGAACCGGGCCCCCGAATCGCGCAGGACATGCTTCAAGGAGGAAGCCGTCGAAACCGCTTCCGCCACAACGAAGACCCCGCCTGCCTTGAGAATTCCATAGATCCCGATGACTGCTTCCACACTATTTTCCATGAAAACGACCACACGGTCACCCTTCTCGAGGCCTTTGTTGACGATCGACCGGGCCAGCCGGGTGGACGCTTGATCGATCTCGGTGTAGGATAACCGCCTGCCGTCGCACACTAATGCCGTTTTGTCCGGAAATCGTTGGGCCGTTCGCGAGAGCCAGGCGTGAACGAGGACGGGATCGAATTTCATCAAACGAGAGTCGCGCTTTTCTTCGCTACATAATTCGCGATATTCATGATGCTGTTCAAATTCTCGGGTATTAGCTCGGCGTCTTCGACGCGGATCCCGAAACGCTGCTCCAGGAACGAGACGATTTCCAAGACTCCGGTGGAATCGATGATATGCTTTTCCAAAAGAGGTGTCGTCTCGGACAGTTCTTTATCGTCCTCGAAAAGGAACGTTTTGACAATAAACGACCTGATCTCATCGACGCTCATGAGGAACACCTTTCTTCCTGATGGGACGCAAGTTCCGGACAAATTCTATATACGAATGGTCCACTGTCAAAGGGGTCGTGACTTCCGCTAGAGGTTGGGCCGGGGGATGGCCGAAAAGCACGTGGGGCGGGACATCGCGGGAAACGACCGAGCCGGCTTGAATGACCGCTCCGGCGCCGATGCAGACGCCCGGAAGGACAACGCAATGCGGGCCGATAAAAACGTCAGACTTGATGGTGACGGGGCTTGCTCCGTCCCTGAGTCGGGCTTTCCCCCAGTACATGTGGGCGATGATGGAGGTCCCGAGTCCTATGCTGACATTATCCCCTATCGAGACGGCTTTCGGGTGAATCTCATCGATATAAACATACTGGCTGATCCAGACTCTCTTGCCGATCTTCACGCCTCTCCATTTGTGGAGCATGGGCCGTAACGAAAAACCGCCTGGCGCCGCATAGGCTAGCCGGCGGAGAAACCGCTGCAACCAACCGGACATTAAAGACAAATCCAGATCCCTTTCTACGAGTTCAACGAATCGTATATTCCCTTCGATTTTCGGCCATTTCGTTTACCCACAATTTCAAATGATACCGAGTATTATTATGCAAATTCATCCTTCCAGAGTCAAGTGCATCTCGACCCGAGCCAGAACTCACAGGCTTTGACGAGGGGGCGGGCCGGCATCATCTTGACTTTCAAAGGGAAACTATTAATCATAGAGAAAGCCGCATGGAACTCCAAGTTCAAGTACGGCGCTTCAGAAATCGAGCACCTGGATCTGAGGCCCAACAATTTGATCATGTGGGAAGCCCTGAAATGCTATCGCCATCAGGGCTTTGAAACGATGAGCCTGGGGAGGACGGAGCGCGAAAACGATGGACTTTTGCGATTAAAAAGGACATGGGGACCAAAGGAAGGCCTGGTAACATATTACAGATATGACCTTAGGAAGAAGACATTTCTCGAAAAACGGGCCGGAAGAGGCGCTTTATACGCAAGCTTGTTCACCCGGACCCCGGTGAGCGTTTTTCGTGTTTTCGGCCGCTTATTCTATAGGTATTTCGGATAGAGGGAGAGATCCCTTATGCCTACGCGGAGAGCATTCTTGAGAGAGCTCTCATGGCTTGCGGCGCTTTTGCTTGTGTCCTGTTCTAAGAGGAAATCTCAGACACCCCGGAGAAAGCCGATGAAGGAAAAAATGGCTGCGGTCTTTCGCGCGGTCAACGGGTCTCCCTCCGCGAACATGGAAAAGGTCATATCCATGATGGGAGGAATAGAAACGCTCGTCGGCACGGATGATATCGTTATCATCAAACCTAATCTCCAATGGTTCAACCAGGGCGCGCCCAATATCTTGGCCATGAACACGTTGATCACTCTGATCATGGAGAAAAAAACCGGCTTCAAGGGCGAGGTCGTCATCGCGGAGAATGTCCACAGAGGACCCAAACCTTGGGAGACGGGCGGCTGGAGCTGCCTTTTCAATCGAAATTCCGACATCCCGGGTATATCAAATTACAACGAGCTCGCCGCGCGTCTCAAAGAGAGATATGGGAATCGATTCTCGGTTTGCCACCTCGTCGATATTGGGAAAGGCACAAAGCGGGTCTACTCCCCGTCCGATGGACCGGGATGTGTCTTGTGTGACGGCTCCGGAGATATCCCGCTGCTCTCCATCAGCAACGGGCTGACTGGAAAAGACCGGCGTGACGTTATTATGAGCTATCCCATCTTGAAAACCGATAGGGGAACTCTCGTTGATTATCGATATGGCGTCTGGGAAAGCGGTTCCTACACGCGCCAACCGGTAAAATTCATCAATTGCGCGGCACTCAACCATCACAGCTCTTATTGCGGGATGACCAGCTCCGTCAAGAATTATCTGGGCGTTAGCGATCTGACCGGCGGCTCAGATCCCTTTCATGGCGGGAGATTAACTAAAGATTATTACAATTTTCATTCGTTCTCTTTTAATAGGAGCGCCAAGGGGCCCGTTCCCGGGATGCTGGGTGCCGAAGTAGGCTTTTTCCTGAGTACTGTGAGAAAGCCCTTTCTCAATATCACCACGGCGGAATACTGCGGGCTCATCGATAGAACCGATTTGCCCGTCGCCCATACCAGGGTTATTGCGGCGTCAACGGACCCTGTCGCTCTGGATTTTCACATGGCCAAGTATGTCCTCTATCCGAACTCTCTTGTGCCCGTGCATAACCCCGAAAACCCAAAATCTCCAACTTATCAATATCTAGCGCGATGCGCTCGAATTGGAGGCTATTGTTTTGACGAGGGCCGTGTCGATATTGAGTCCTTCGATTTTTCAAATCATTCAACTCAGAGCGATGACAAATTGATGGTCCGCGGCGAGACGCAATGGGGTGGCAATTTTAGGGCCCTGTTGAAATACACGGCATTTAGAATGAAACTGGTCGGATAACAGTCAATCAATCGCCATTCTTTAGGCGCAACAATCTTACCCTTGAATGGTAAAATCTCTTATCATCTTCGACGATAAAATTTTTCTTGATATATTCTTCCAATATTTCACAATGAAAATTTACCCCTAAGTATTGGCATAAAGTCCCGTTGACCATCCATATGCCATTTGGCTGTAGGCCTTCCCTCTCGACAGCCCCTGCTATATCCTGCTCACTTTTCAACGCAAAATCATTCAGATCATAATGTGCCATTGAAGTTCTATTTGGTATCGGAATGATAATATTTTTCCCCGAATAGTAATAAGAAAATGGCAACGCCTCATCTGAGATGAAAATTAATATACTTTGTCCTGGGCTCTCTTTATTGATTATATATTCAGCGACTTTCTTGAAATCCCCCCGTTTTGCCATCGGCTTATATTCCCTGACCATATAAATCGAATTGACCAGAAATATCAGCGCGAATGCGGGAATCAGGATTTTATTTCTTATTTTATCAGGCAAGATGCTCATGACCGAGAAGAACATCAAGAGTGACGGGACAAACAAGACCGCTGTGTGGGTGATATTCACCCATTCGTTATTGACGATATTCATGAATATTACAAAGAACAACGTAATAACGAGCGTCATGATCAATATCATCTTATGGCGGTCTCTGAGTCTTTCCCGATACGTCACAATCAAACCCAACATGGCGGCTAAACAGGCCGCGTACATAAGCATGTAGATTATCTCCGGCATCCAATCCAATCTCAGTAGATAGCGCAAAAACCGGGTCCCGACAGATAAATAATTTAGGAGATTATTATCGGTAAGTATGAATCTCGTGTGCTGTACTGTAGGCCGCATGGCTGTTACCAGCAACGGCAATGAACAGGCAATTGTCAGAATATAGTATCCGGCAAGCCTTTTCAGGGATTTCCATTTCTTTAATATGATGAGCCCGAAAAACAGTGCGGCAAACATGAACGCTGCATAATACTGGGTATAGAGAGAGAGCACACAAAAAACGAAAAAACATTTTCTTTTTCTGTTCGACGTAAGATCATCCGATATAAAACCTTCATAAAAATTCAGGAAAAGAACAGAAGTCAATAAAACAAGAAATGCATAAGGCCTTATTTCGGTTGCAGCCCATATGGCGTAGGGATTGATCGCCATAGCCATAGTCAGCCAACCGGGGCGGATTTCGGAAAACACTCTTTTGGATATTTTTGATATCACCAATATCGTCAAGGTCGTGCAAAGAATAGAAAATAATCTAAGAAAAAAAACAGAAGAAGCTAATTTTCCCCACAAGTTCATCAATAAGAAATACAGCGGAGGCTGCATTTCAAAATTGATGGCCCTGCTTAGAGTAAAGGATAAAGAACCGCTGATAGTATTCATCGCATAAGCTTCATCGACCCAAATGCTGAGCAATGCAGCGAGGGGGACGGTGATGGACAGATGAAGGATGATCGGGCCGACGGTTGCCCATGGGCTTTCATTGAAGGACTTCGAGAACATTTTTTCTTTGGCCATTTCCCACTACTTTTTTTTCATCTGGCGGACCATAAGTTGATCCCGTTACTCGGCCCCATTATATATATAAACAGGTTTTTCAAGAAGAGCCGCCGGGCCCACTGTCCGGCGAAAAAGAACGGTTCTCCTCCCCCCAAAGGGTTAGGAAATGGGCATAAATATCACCCCTCGCCTAATCGTATCGGAGTATTGCTATTTTCGTCCAAAACAAGAAGAATGGTATCGAAAATAGGCACCATCACTATCATATGAAAAAGAATGTCCGGCTCGTTACGATCGTCGGCGCGCGCCCGCAATTCGTGAAGGCGGCCGTCGTGACCAGTGCGATCGAAGCCTACAACCACCAAAATCACGCACGGCGCCTGGAGGAGGTCCTAATTCACACCGGGCAGCATTACGACTTTGATATGAGCCAGGTGTTCTTCAAACAGCTGGGTATCCCGGCACCCCATTATCATCTGGGGGTAGGCTCGGGGCGGCATGGCGAGCAGACGGCGAAAATGATGGTCGGCATCGAAGAAGTCCTACTGAAGGAATGCCCGGATCTCGTGATCGTCTACGGCGATACCAATTCGACCCTTGCGGGAGCGTTGACCGCTGCCAAGCTGAATATTCCCGTCGCCCATGTCGAGGCCGGCTTAAGGAGCTTTAACAGAGCCATGCCGGAGGAACTCAACCGGATTGTCACGGACAGGCTTTCGACCTTGCTCTTTTGTCCGACGGACATTTCAATCAGCAATCTTAAGAACGAAGGTATCCACCAAGGGGCACATCAGGTGGGGGATGTCATGCTGGATGCCTTTCTGGCCTACAAAAAGGCCGCTATCCAATCATCGAATGTTCTTGAAACGCACGACCTAAAGGACCGTTCATACTGTCTGGCCACGGTCCACCGGCAGGAGAACACCGACGACCCGTCTCGGTTGTTGAGCATTTTTTCAGCATTCTCCGCACTGGCAGATGCGGAGTGTCCATTGATCGTCCCCCTGCATCCGCGGACCCGCAAATCTCTGCTAAAGATCGAATCCCGCATAAGACCGAATCGTCATGTCAAACTGACGCTACCTTTTAGCTATTTGGACATGATCGTGCTAATTTCCCAGGCCAAAACGATATTGACGGACTCCGGCGGCGTTCAACGTGAGGCCTATTTTGCCCGGGTGCCTTGCATCACAGTCCGCGATGAAACAGAATGGACCGAGACCGTCGAGAGCGGGTGGAATATCATCGCCGGGACTCAAACCAAGCGAATCACTCAGGCCTTTAAGAGCTTGACCGGCGTCAAGCTGCCTGTGCCGCCACCGTATTTCGGAGACGGCAAGGCCTCCCGGCAAATCGTTAAAATCCTTTCTTCTCAGATCACATGATAGAGGACGGATAATGTGCGGCTTCGTAGGTCTTTTCAATAAAGATAAAACCCCTGTCGATTTCCGGCTGCTCTCCAGGATGGCGGAGAAAATCAGCCATCGCGGTCCGGACGAAGAAGGCCATTTGGCGGAAGGCCCTGTTGGGATGTACCACAAGCGGCTTTCCATCATCGACCTCGTATCGGGGAAGCAGCCCATGAGCTTCGGGCCGTTGAGCATCATCTTCAACGGAGAGATCTACAACTACATCGAGCTGCGGGAGTCCCTGAAAAGGGCGGGCCACGTTTTTTCCACGCAATCCGACACCGAGGTCATCCTTCATCTCTACCTCGAGGACGGCCCCGACTGCGTCCACCGCCTGAACGGAATGTTCGCCTTCGTCCTCTACGACCGTGAGAAGAAACGGGTCATGGCCGCCCGCGACCATTTCGGGATCAAGCCGCTCTATTATTTTGAGGATGGGCGTCACCTGATCTTCGGTTCGGAGATCAAGGCCTTTCTCGAACACCCGGCCGTCAGAGCCGAGCCGGATTTCCACGCCATCCAGGAGTATCTGATCCTTCAATATGTCTTCAACTCCGAAACCATTTTCAAGGGCATCCATAAAGTCCCTCCGGGACATTATTTCCTCATCGACCTCGAATCCTTTAAAACAGAAACCATCAAGTACTGGGAACCGGATTTCACGGTGGATACCCGGCATCGGGAAACCTATTTCGTCGAACGCCTCAGGGAGCTTCTTGAGGACACGATCCGGATTCAGTTGAGAAGCGATGTGCCGGTGGGAACGTACCTGAGCGGCGGCCTGGATTCAAGCGTCGTGACGATGCTCGCGTCCCGCATCTACCCGCACCGCCTCAAGACATTTACCGGCGCTTTCAGGGAAGGTCCCGAATTCGACGAGACCGCCTATGCTCGGGCCGTTGCAGAGGCCTCTCGAGCTGATTTTTTCGAAGTCTTCCCGACGGAGGACGACTTCATCTCCCTTCTCCCCCGCCTGATCTATCACATGGACGAACCGATGGCCGGACCCGGACTCTTCCCCCAGTTCATGGTTTCCCGCCTGGCCGCACAACACGTGAAGGTCGTCCTCGGCGGCCAGGGAGGGGACGAGATTTTCGGCGGGTACGCTCGGTACGTCATCGCTTATCTCGAACAGGCCCTCAAGGGCGCCATCTTCGAAACCAACGACGAGGGCGAGCACATCGTGTCGCTCAAGTCCATCCTGCCGAACCTGCCCGCCATGAAGCGATACGTTCCCATGCTCCAGAATTTCTGGAGGCAGGATCTTTTCGAGCCGATGGACGCAAGGTATTTCCGGCTGATCAACAGGAACGGGAGTGACCGGAGCGTCCTCAGCGACGACTTCAACAATCATTTCGATATCGAACGTATCTTTGCCAGGTTCAAGAAGCTCTTCAATCATCCGAACACCTCGTCTTACTACAACAAGATGGTCCACTTCGACCTCACCGCCAGCCTCCCTGCCCTCCTCCACGTGGAGGACAGGGTTACGATGGCTGTTTCTCTCGAGTCCAGAGTCCCGCTGCTCGATCACCGCGTCGTGGAATTGGTCGCCTCCATGCCCCCCGCGTTGAAATTCAAGGGCGCCGAGATGAAATACATCTTCAAGAAGGCGACGGGAGACGTCCTTCCCCCAGTCATCCTCAAGCGCAAAGATAAGATGGGGTTTCCCGTTCCTCTTCATCTCTGGGCGCGGAATAAGCTGCGCGCGTACTGCCAGGATATTCTTCTGTCCTCGGCCTGCCGGAATCGAGGTCTCTTCAACATGGCCCGCGTCGAGAAACTGATCGGCCACGAGGAGGCTTTCGGCCGCCGGCTCTGGGGAATTCTCGCTCTCGAGCTCTGGTTCAAGGAATTCATCGACAAAACGCGTCCCGAGAAAGCATGAACAGGCAAAAAACGGAAGTCCGGAACATCGCGGTCGTCGGGGCGGGCATCGTCGGGGTCCCGATGGCGGCCATGCTCGCCGATCCCGGAGTGAACGGGGACGCTCCGGCGGACTGTCGGGTCATGGTCATTCAGCGCAACTCCCCCACCTCGGGCTGGAAGGTGGAGGCGATCAACAACGGGAAGTCCCCCATCGGAGGAATCGAGCCGGAGCTTGACCGGATCGTGGCCGAAGCCCGCGCGCGCGGGCGGCTGGCCGCCAGCCATGATTATGCCGATCTGAGGGATGCCGATGTCATCCTGATCTGCGTCCAGACCGACAAGAAAGGGTTCGGGCCGGATTACGGGCCTTTGGAGGACGCGGTCAACCGGATTGCGGAATCCCTCAAGAAAAGGAGGTCCGGGAAGATCCCGTTGGTCATCTTCGAATCGACCCTCGCCCCGACGTCCATGGCGACCTGGGTCACGGATCATTTTAGACAGCATGGGTTTTTCGACGGCCGGAACATCCTGCTGGGCAATAGCCCCAATCGCGTAATGCCCGGCCGGCTCGTGGAGCGGATCAGAGAATCGGACAAGGCCGTTGGAGGGCTAAATCCATTAACACCGAAGCTCATCGGATCCCTGTATTCCCGGATCGTCAAGAACGGCAAGCTCCATCTCACAAACAGCCTTACCGCGGAACTCGTAAAAACGCTTGAAAACTCCTACCGTGACGTCCGGATCGCCTATTCGGCCGAAATCGCCCGGGCTTGCGAAGAACGGGATATCGATTATTACCGGGTCCGAGAGGAAGTCAACCAGAGGCTGGCCTGGAGTGACCAGGCTTCAACTGCTTTGAGCGCGGTTCCGACCGGCGGATTGCTCATCCCGACGGTCGGAGTCGGCGGACACTGCCTGCCAAAAGATGGGATCCTTCTCCTCTGGAGGCAGATCGAGAGCGGGTCGGACATGTCGGCCAGCCTGATCCTCGAAGCCCGGCGAATCAATGACGAGTCCCCCTCGGTGACGCTCTCGTTGATCGAGCGGCATTTTGGGGACCTCGCCGGCAAATCGATCGCGCTGATGGGGACTGCTTATCGCTCCAACTCCGAGGATACCCGCAATTCGCCGACGCTCGTCCTGGCGGCGTTACTGTTGAAAAAAGGCTCGAAGGTCACCCTCCACGATCCGTACGTCAAACAAAATGATCAAAACTTGATGAGGTCCCGGCTCACAAGGCATTTTACGGGGGACCTCGATAGAGTCCTTGGAAAAGCAGAAATTCTTGTTTTTTGCGCGGCACACCGGGTTTATCACGAAGATCTAGGGCTGATCTTAAGGGCCGCTCCGAGATTAAAGCATATCTTCGACGGCTGTAACCTCTTCAGCCAGACTGGCATTCCGGTGACAGGTGTCTCGCTCAAGGGCTTCGGGAAGGGCCGTGGGAAGCCCCCAGGGGGATTTCTGGCCTATGCTTGCCAAGGGTTCAGAACCATGGAAAAAGGGTTCGCTAACGAGATCGAATCCTTCATCCGCTTCGCTAACGAGCGCTATGCACAGGACAAATTCAATCGCGCGGATTTCAAGAGAGTCAAAGCCATCGCGGAGACTTGCGTCACGGGATGCCGGGTCGCCGATCCCGGGCCGGTGGAGGGGCCGGCTGCTTGGGGCGGATTCTCCTCGCGTCTGGTCCAAAAAGCCGTCCAGGCCGGCTCAACCGAGAAAGGCCTAACAAAAACCGGTCGCCAAAACCGCAAGAATCCCAAGACATGAGCATGAAAAAAAGGCCCCTAGCTGCGGTGTCCCTCGACCTCGACAACAAATGGTCTTATATGAAAACCCACGGCGATCCGGGGTGGGAGGATTTTCCTTCTTATTTGGATATCCTGGTCCCTCAAGTTCTCGATTTCTGCGACCGCTTGAATTTGAAAATAACCTTCTTCGTCGTGGGACAGGATGCCGCTTTGGACAAGAACCGCAAGCCCCTAGCCGAAATCACCAGGAAAGGGCACGACGTCGGGAACCACTCCTATCGGCATGAACCCTGGCTCCATCTTATTCCCAGGGAACAGATCCGGGAGGAAGTCCTTCTGGCGGAAAAAGCTATTGAAGAAGCCACCGGGCGCAAGCCGACCGGATTTCGCGGGCCGGGCTTCAGCTGGAGCAAGGACCTGATCCTCGTTCTGAGGGAGCTCGGCTACCTTTATGATGCATCGACCCTCCCCACCTGGATCGGTCCGCTGGGGCGCCTTTATTACTTCTGGAAATCCGACCTGACCGAGGACGAAAGGAAGAACAGGGACAAGCTCTTCGGCAGCTTCCGCGAGGTCCGCTTTCCGGTAAAACCCTATTATTGGACCCTCCCGGACGGAGGACGCGTCCTGGAAATCCCTGTGACGACCATGCCGCTCTTGAGAGTTCCAATCCATTTCAGCTACCTGCTCTACCTCGCTCAGTTTTCCGAGGCCCTGATGTTCGCCTATCTCCGGATAACCGTGAATTTATGCCGGCTGACCCGGACAGTTCTGAGCTTCCTGCTTCATCCTCTCGATTTTCTGAGCTGTGACGAGGTCTCCGGGCTTGCCTTTTTTCCTGGAATGAACATAATGAAGGAGAAAAAGGGAAGGGTCTTGGGGAGCGTCATGGAAGTTTTATCGGGCAGTTTCGAGCTTGTATCTATGGATACCTTAGCTAGATCCTTGACGGTCGATGAGAGGCAATCAGGATCCAGAAGGATCTAGACCCAGAATATCATGATGCTGAAGTGAGGTTCGGGATGAGCAACGGCAATCGCCAAGGAACCGGCGCAGCGCCAGAGAGGCCTCTCCTCACAGTCATCGTCCCGGCCTATAACGAAGAAAGTATCATCCAGAGGAGCCTGTCTGCCATCTGCGAATACCTGGCCGCTCTCGAAACAGAATACCGCTGGGAGCTGATCGTCGTCAACGACGGAAGCACCGATGCGACCGGAGAGATCGCCGAGTCCTTCGCGTCGAAGCGGGACCATGTCATCGTCCTCCATCACAAGTTCAATTTCAGGCTGGGCCAAGCTCTCCGGTTCGCCTTCAACAGGAGCCGGGGCGATTATGTCGTTGTCTTGGACATTGATCTCAGCTACTCCCCCGACCATATCGGCAGGATGTTGGCCCGGATGAAGCAGACGGGAGCCAAGATCGTTATCGCCTCTCCTTACACCAAGGGAGGGAAGGTCACCAACGTCCCATGGTTCCGCAAGCTTCTCAGCTTATGGGCAAACCACTTCTTGGCCATGACGGTCGCCAAGGACAGCCAGTCCGATAAGCTCACCACCATAACGGGGATGGTCCGGGCCTACGACGGAGATTTCCTGCGCCGGATGTCGCTCAAATCCATGGACGTCGAGATCAACCCGGAGATTATTTATAAGGCAAAAATCCTCAGGGCCCGGATCATGGAATGCCCAGCCCATCTGGATTGGAAACCGGAGTGCGAGAGCAGGTCGCCCATCAAGCGGCGGAAATCATCCCTGAAGGTCGCGAGAAGCCTGGTTCATCATGTCCTTTCCGGATATATTTTCCGCCCCTTCATGTTTTTTATCGTTCCCGGCGCCGTCATTTTCGCTCTCTCCTTATACCCATTGACCTGGACGGTCCTGAACACTATTCGAGAATACCGTCGCATCGCGAATCCGGCTTTAACTTTTGATTACAGATTGTCGGAAGCCATCGGAACAGCCTTCAGAACCTCGCCCCACGCCTTCATCGTCGGCGGCATCGCTCTTCTTGTCGCCATCCAGCTCGTCAGCCTTGGCTTCCTGTCCCTTCAGAAAAAGCGGTATTTCGAAGAGCTATATTACCTCAATACCATAATGTATCGTGACCTGCGTCATGATAACGAATCCGGCACCTCTTCATTTCAATGATTAGAACCCTATATCAGGGTCGAATGACGGATAGACGTAAAGATTGAGTATATCGTTATAGTCCGGGTACTCAAGTATGGCTTATGAAGAAAAGTCCATCGGAATTGTCGGAAGCGGCCTACTCGGCATGGTTCTTGCTCTACGCTTAGCCGAACATGGTCATAGGATCACGTTGATAGAATGCTCCGAAAACGCCGGGGGGCTCGTTTCTTCTTGCCGTATTGGAGATTATGTATGGGACCGTTTTTATCACGTTATATTATTATCCGATTCGCACACCCTATCGTTAATTGACCAACTGAAGATTAGAGATCAGCTCAATTGGCGTGAAACAAAAACAGGTTTTTATAGCAATAGAAAACTCTATTCCATATCAAGCTTCATAGAATTTCTCAAATTCCCGCCTTTAAATATGCTAGATAAGATCCGTTTCGCCTGGACAATTCTATACGCCTCAAAAATGAAAAATTGGAAACGACTAGAAAAAGCATCAGTTGCCGATTGGCTGATAAGGAATTCTGGTCAGCAAACCTTTGAAAAAATCTGGCTTCCTCTCCTGAAAAGCAAGCTGGGAGATAATTATCGGATCGCCAGCGCGTCGTTCATTTGGGCACATATTTCAAGGCTATATGCTGCGCGGCGCACCGGCTTAAAAAAAGAAATGTTTGGCTATGTGAATGGAGGCTACAAGACTGTCGTTGATCATTTGCAGCGTTTATTGAATGCTCAAGGGGCAAGAATCATCTGTGGAACACGCGTCCATAACGTCGTAGACTCACGAAGCCGGGTGAGTATTGAAACCGAGAATGGCAATTCTTTTCTGTTTGACAAATTGATCATGACTATCCCGTGCACGCAGATTCCTAAACTGTGCCGGCAACTCACACTCTCTGAAGCCACACGTTTAAAAAGCGTGCATTACCAAAACTTGGTTTCCACGGCCTTTCTTCTTAGAAGATCTTTATCTGATTTTTATATCACCAATCTCGTTGATGATTCCCTTCCATTCACAGGGATTATTGAGATGACAGCTCTGGTTGATAAAAATAACTTCGGAGGAAACGCTCTTGTCTATCTCCCTCGATATTTAACAAAGGACGATCCCTTTATCAATAAAAATGATGAAGATATTAAGAATGTCTTTTTTTCATCATTAAAAACCATACATTCTAGTCTAAATAGTCAAGATCTCATTGCTTATAGTATTTCCAGAATTATAGATTTCCCCATTATCCCGACCTTGAACTACTCTACGGATTCACTTCCCCTATCCGTCACGTCTATAAAGAATGTTTTCATAGTCAATTCTGCGCAAATCCCTGATGGGACAATAAACGTCAATGAAATAATAAACTTAGCGAATATTAAGGCCAAAGAATTAAAAAATATATTGCTCCGAACACGGTGATGCTGCAGAGAGTGATAGAAACAATAGCGAGCTTGACAAAGGGAGTCGCTAGAACAGAGGCGACCAAATTATGGCGATACACGCCGTTAAGGATCCTAGAGAAGTGAATAACATCATATTGATATATCCAAAAACTGGACTAGACACAGCCGGAACGATTTCCATACCCTTATCGCTACTCTTGATTAGTGCAAAACTTACTGACAAACCCGATTTTGCGATATCAATTATCGATCAAAGAATAGAGAAAAAATGGGAGGCAAAGCTTAAAACCGAGCTGATGTCCTCTAAGATATTATGCGTTGGCATATCGACGATGACCGGCACGCAAATAAAATTTGCTTTGAAAGCTGCTGATATTGTAAGGCGCTTAAAGCCCCACGTTCCTATCATCTGGGGGGGAGTCCATCCAACCTTGAGCCCAATAGAAACGATTAGGGACCCACTCGTTGATATCGTTGTCGTTGGCGAAGCTGAAAACACTTTCCCTGATCTTGTCCAAGCTCTTCTTGAAAAAAGAACCTTAGACGATATCTCTGGAATTGTTTATAAAAATGATGAGATGGATATCATTAGAACCAAAGAGAGAAATTATGCGGATTTAGACCAATTGCCCGATATCCCTTATCACCTCGTTGATACGACCAAGTATTTCTATGACATTATCGGTGAAAACGCTTTGCCAATGATCTTTTCCAGAGGTTGCCCACATCGTTGCACCTTCTGTTATCGCTCAAATTTTCCTCCTCCAAAATGGAGGCCCCTTTCTTTAGAAAAGATTCGAAAAGAGATAAAGGCTTTAATACGGCTGGGCGCGCGGACAATTATCCCTTTGGATGATAACTTTTTTGTAAATAAAGAAAGAGTCATCAGAATATGCGAAATGTTGGAGGAGGAAAAAATCCGCCTGAATTTTCACGTTAATTGCAGGATCGATTATGCCGATAAAATGGGCGAAAATGAATTGATATTACTCAAACGTTCAGGGTTCGTGTCCTGGGATTTTGGCATCGAATCCGGCTCTCAGAAAACTCTGGATTTTATGAAGAAAGACATCAACATAGATCAAGTCCATCGAGTGAATCTGAAATTGAAAAATGTTGGTATTCTGCCAACCTATAGTTTTATGGGGGGCTTTTTGAATGAGACTTATGAGGATCTCAAAAAAACGCTGGCTTTAATGTTCAAAATCATTACGGATTATCCCGAAGCCCATCTGAGTCCAATAAAGATATTCACTCCTTTCCCGAACACAAGAATGATCGAGACATTGCCTGATAGCTATTGGCGTCAGCCGACGTCACTGAGAGAATGGGCGAAATATGATTATAACACTCCACATATCACCTGGCACTCCAAAAAGCTTACTCGTCTTCTAGAAAAAATCTCGTTTTATTCTTACTTTATCGACAACAAAAGAATTAAAATGATTTTGGGAAAGAATATTCTTTTGCGGTTCTTTTTAGACATCTATTCTTGGATTGCACGACTCAGGCTAAAAAAAGGAATATATTGGTTTCCTGTTGACTTTCTTTCGATGAAGGTATTTTACAAGGCTAAAAAGTTATTATAAAAAGCATGTAGAATAATCCGGATTGTCTTAAGTTTCGATTGAGCTATATCGAGGTACGCATCAAGACCCCGATAAGCCGCAGCAAAAAAACCGACTGTTGCGATTGTCCACAAAACGGAATCGATTCTTCTTCGGACAGCCAAATACAGGATAAGCCCGCTGCGCGCCGTATCTAAGATAGCCAAAAAGCAATGAAAGAGGCATCCCCTTGACGTTATAATTCCTGTTCCGGCTAACCTCTTGGCCTCTCCGGGGGAATGCCCAGGTGAAATAATGAAAGTAAGGACCAAATATCCCCGACCGGAAAGGACATAACTGAAATAAAAGCCACAGAGAATAAATAGGGCTTTATTAGATGCCGAAAGTCAATACAGCGACCCCCGTAGTCGCCGTACCCGGCTGATCAGGCCCGGCTCCACATTCCTCGAATACGCCGAGCTGGTGTATTCCCAACGTCCCTGAGCGGTCAGCCGACGCCCCGCCGGCGTATGATGAATACACGGTAAACAGGAAGCAGTCGCCCGATCGCCGGTGGTGCCCGCCGCTCCGCCACGACGTCACCGGCGGCGCGCAGCGCAGGTATGATTTGCGCTCGACGCCCTTCAAAGGTGTCCTCGGCGCGCTCGCCGGTGAGGATTTTAAGCCCGAGATCGAGCAGTGGTGAACTCCCCGGTGTCACCACGACTGCGACGCCACGCGGCGTGAGTACTCGGACGGCCTCGCGCGCCGCCGTGGGCACGTCGGGTACAAACTCAAACGTGCTGATGGCGACGACGGTATCGAAACTCCCGTCAAAATAGGGCAATGCGCAGGCGTCGCCACTGGCGAGCAAAGCGTTCACGCCGACGCGGGCGAGTTGGCCCGCGACGGCAGCGGCGGATTGGTGAAAATCGAGGCCGTAGAGCTGGTCGCAATGGCGGGCCAACTCGGGCAGGAGAATACCGCTGCCGTAACCTATCTCGAGCAGACGGGCGGCGCGAGGCCGAGCGCGAAGTATCGACGCGACGGCCGCGAAACGCAGGCGCTGGACTTCACCGAGGATCGGCCGGTAAGCCCAATCGCCCTGGTCGAGCGGATTTGTCTTTATGAGCAATTCGCGTGGCAACAGGCGGAGCCTGCGGCGCTCTGGCGCGGTTGTCATCGCCGCCCGATCGGGGCAATCTGGAGGAACGGCACCTTTCCTCTCATCACATCAGGCATTGCAAAGAAGTGACTCCCTCTCCTCGACCACGCCGGAATTATATCGTCGTCACGTGGAGAAATCAAGACTCTGAATCCGTCACCTGCATTGGTGACACGCTGGGCTGAGGATGAGCTTTAACCCAAGAGTGACATGGTATTCGGCCGGCGGCATGTCATGCAGAAAATATTTACGGACGCCGGCCTTCAAAGGTGTTCTCCGTACGATCTGCCGTGCGGTGGCCATCGGGATCCTAACAGGGTAGTCAGGAGGTTTGAAAAAGTTCTTTGCAAGCTGTCATGGACGCTCATCGTAGCCAACGAATTGACCCTCTTGAATGCGAAGGGAGTCCACTCCTGTCGCAGCAGGAAATCAATACCCAACAGAGTTGACGGCATGTCGTGTTGACGTCGAGCATTCAAAAAAATGGAAAAAAGTGCTATATTAGCCGAGGCGTCGAGGATCGAGATTGGCTATATCTTCCAAGCGGGCAAGAGCTTAAGATAATGAAGCTGATCGATTTCTATTATCAAGTAAAACCCATCTTCCCGCGTAGGCTGCAGATCTGGATAAGAAGGATAATCGCGGGCTATAAGCGGAGAATTTGCACGAATGTATGGCCGATAGACCCCAAGGCGTCCACGGCACCCCAGGGTTGGAAAGGTTGGCCCGAAAAAAAGAAATTTGCATTGGTCCTTCAGCACGATGTCGACACAATAAAGGGCCTCAAGCAGTGTACCAAGCTTATGAATTTGGAAAAGGAGTTGGGGTTCCGCTCATCGTTCAACTTCGTGCCCGAGGACTATCCCCTGCCCCCCGCCCTGCGGCATAGCCTGGACGAGTCGGGGTTTGAGATCGGGGTGCATGGGCTCAAGCACGACGGAAAGCTCTTTAGGAATCCGATTGAATTTTGCAACAAGGTCCCTCGAATAAATGGCTACATCAAGAAATGGGGTGCGGTGGGCTTCACGTCCCCGTCCATGCTTCGCAACCTCAGTTGGATAGGCGAACTCTCCATCGAGCATGCCTGCTCAACCTTCGACACCGATCCTTTCGAGCCCCAATCCGACGGTGTGGGGACCATATTCCCCTTCATGGTGAATAACGCCCTGAATACGAGGACTTATGTCGAGATCCCCTACACGTTGCCTCAAGACCACGGGCTCTTTGTGATCCTGCAAGAAAAGGACATAAGGATTTGGAGGCAGAAGATCGACTGGATCGCCCAAAACGGGGGGACGGCCGTGTTGAATACTCATCCTGATTACATGAGCTTTGATGAAGGTCGTTTAGCCAATGAAGAGTATCCGGTAAGTCATTACCTCGAGTTCCTGGATTATGTAAAAAGGAAATATGCGGATCAATACTGGCACGTTCTTCCCCGGGATATGGCTCGATTCTGGCGAAGAACAATGTCATGGCATGACCTCAGGTCCCCGCTTCCGGAAAAGGCAGAGCTTTTACCGCAGGAGTACTTGCTCCGACAAATTCAAAGGACTTCGAAGGCATCTGCAAAGATCTGGATTGACCTCGACAATACGCCGCATGTTCCTTTCTTTATCCCGATTATCAGAGAGCTGAAACGGCGAGGGCACGAGGTGGTTCTGACCGCCCGCGACGCGTTCCAGGTTTGCGAGCTTGCAGACGAGAGCGGGCTTCATTACCTCAAGGTCGGCCGCCATTATGGCAAGAACCCGATCATGAAGATCATTGGCCTGATATGGCGAGCGGGACAGTTGGTCCCATTTGCCGTCCGGCAGAAACCGGGCCTGGCGTTATCGCACGGAGCCCGCTCCCAAACCCTGGCCTGCAATCTGCTTCGAGTTCCGACCATCCTCATCGCCGACTATGAATACGCGCGAACCGCCCCGCTAACCCATCCCCGCTGGACGATCGTGCCGGATTCCCTGGAACCGGAGGGCCTGCCCGCAAAAATCAGCCGGGTTCGGTATTACCGGGGGATAAAGGAGGATGTATACGTTCCTGAATTCAAGCCTTCGGCCGCACTCTTGGCGACGTTGGGTGTGCGAGAAGCGGATATGATCATAACCGTGAGGCCTCCGGCGAACGAGGCCCACTATTATAATCCGGAGAGCGACGTGCTGCTTGTCGAGTTGATGTCGAGGATCTGCCAAACTCCAAATGTCCAGGCGATCCTGTTGCCGCGTAACCATGCTCAGGAGGAAAGCTTCCGGAAGGCCCATCCCGGCTGGTTCGTGGACGCAAAGATTATCGTCCCCCCTCGGGCCGTGAACGGGCTCGACCTTCTCTGGTTTTCCGATTTCGTGGTCAGCGGCGGCGGAACCATGAACCGCGAGGCCGCCGCCATGGGGATACCGGTCTACAGCATATTTCGCGGAAAAACCGGGGCCGTGGACCTCAACCTCGAGAAGCAGGGCCGGCTGACGATGATCCATAGCGTTGAAGAAGTCAGGTCCAAGATCCAATTTGTCCGCCGGAACAAGGCCCGTCAGCCTGACAACAAGCCCCGAACTGCCCTGCAAGATATCATCGAACACATCGAGGATATCATCCGGATTGAGAGGGTGCGTTCAGGAAATCAACAAAGCGCTGCCCAACCTGAACAGCTTTAGCGATTGCCGGAGATCCACGAATGCGAAAGCTAAAAATAATGGTCGTGGCGGGTACCCGCCCGAACTTCATAAAGGTGGGCCCTCTCCTGAAGCAATTCGCCGTCTATAATTCCAGCAAGAAGCCGGCGGCCTTAAAGGTAGAGGCGCTGCTCGTCCATACCGGACAGCATTATGACGCGAACATGTCCGAGGTCTTCTTCCGTGAGCTCGGAATCCGCCCTCCTGACGTCAATCTTGGAGTCGGGTCGGGTTCGCATGCCACTCAAACTGCTAAGATACTCACGGGTTTCGAGATTGTTTGCGAAAGGGAAAGGCCGGCTTGGGTCGTTGTCGTAGGAGACGTCAACTCGACGATGGCTGGCACGCTTGTCTGCGCGAAGCTAGGCATCCCCGTCGCACACATCGAAGCAGGCCTTCGCAGTAACGACAGGACGATGCCCGAGGAAATCAACCGCATCGTGACCGACGCTCTGGCGGACCTGCTTCTCACTCCCTCCGAGGATGCCAACAGGAACCTCGCCCATGAAGGCGTCCCTGAGGAGAAAATCAAGTTCGTTGGCAACATCATGATCGATTCCCTCGTGGAGAACCTGCCGAAGGCACGTTCACTCGATATTCTCGCCAGGCTTGGCCTCGAGTCCGGCCGTTTTATCTATGTCACACTGCATCGACCGTCGAACGTGGATGCCCGCGCCAGCCTCTCGACGATCATGTCCGGGTTGGAACAATTCTCGCGGCACCTGCCGATTGTCTTCCCGATCCATCCACGCACGCACAAGAAGCTGACCGAATTCGGGATGACTCCGCGGCCTGACGGTCGGCTTCTTTTATTGGAGCCGATCGGATATCTTGAATCTCTATGTCTCACGGAGAACGCCAGGCTCGTGCTGACGGATTCCGGAGGTCTCCAAGAGGAAGCCACCTTCTTCAGGACTCCCTGCCTGACGCTCAGGCCGACAACGGAAAGGCCTGTCACGGTGACCATGGGAAGCAACCGTCTGACGAAATTCGATAGCCTTATTGACGACGTCGGCACGGTGCTTGGCGGCCCGGAGCGAACGGGACAGATTCCGCCATTATGGGACGGACACACGGCGATAAGGGTCCTCGAGCATTTGCTGGCGGCTTCCGTCGGATAAACATGGCCAATCCCACGATTGCGGACAAGGAGAGGGCCAGGGAAACCACGCTTAAGCTCCTAGCCTATTGCCGGGCCCATGATTTTGCGGGCTTCGATCCCTACGATGCGCTCAACAGCAGCGTTTTTAGGGCTTTTCCTTTTCTCAACTTCAAGCTCGTCCGGCTCTTCCTTACCCAAGCCGTAAAAAGATGCCCCATCAACCTCAGGCCCCTGCTTCTCGTGCCAAGAACCCTCAATCCCAAAGGTATTGCGCTCTTCCTTTCCTCGATAACGAAACTTCATAAAATCGGACTTATCGAGAAAGACAACTTGCCAGGCCTAACGGCGGACAAACTCCTTAGCCTAAGGTCTGGGCATCAACGCCGTTCCTGTTGGGGGTATAATTTCGACTGGCAAACGAGGACCTATCTCGTGCCGAAAGGGTCTCCGAACATCGTCTGTTCGACGTTCGCCGGCAATGCGCTGCTTGATGCTTTCGATTATGTCCATGACCCCGCTTATCTTGATACGGCGATCAGCACAGCGAACTTCATCCTGGAGACGCTCTTTTGGAGAGAAGGGCCGTCAACCGCTTGTTTTAGCTATACCCCTTTGGAACGAACGGAAATCCACAACGCCAACCTTCTTGGCGCCGCTTTCTTATGCCGGGTCAGCCGGCTTACGGGAGAACGGAAGTTCCTCGAGCCGGCCCTCAACGCGGCGCGTTACTCGGTCGGGAAGCAGCATCAAGACGGCGCCTGGGATTATGGCGAATCGCTTGCCCAACGATGGATCGACAACTTTCATACCGGTTTCAATCTGGTTGCCTTACGGCGGATCGACCACTATGGTGGAACCATGGAATTCGAAATCTCTATCCGCCGGGGATTTGAGTTTTTTAGAAATCATTTCTTCCGGGAGGACGGGGCGCCAAAATACTTTCATAACGCGACCTATCCCATCGACATCCACAGTGTCGCCCAAAGCCTGATCACGCTGACCGAGTTCCGGGATTTCGGGAAAGACAACGCCGACCTCGCCCACGCGGTCCTCGGCTGGGCCCTGAGGAACATGTGGGACAACCGGGGTTTTTTCTACTTCCAGAAGCATGCCCACTTCACGGTACGCACCTCCTTCATGAGGTGGTCTCAGGCATGGATGCTCTTGGCGCTAGCCACCCTCCTCGACGGACCGGAGGGCCGGGGAGAGAGGGTTCCGTGATCGAATGCATTTTCACGGTCGATTACGAGATTTACGGAAGCGGCAAAGGTTCGTTGAAGGAGTTAGTTTACGAACCGGCCAAAAAGCTCAAGGCGGTCTTCGAAAGACACTGCGCGCCCATGGTGATTTTTGTCGAGGCGGCCGAATTGGAGGTCATCGAAACTAGCGGCGCGGACCCGGCCATGGATTTCGTTAAGGGCCAGCTACGGGATTATCGCGACAGAGGATTCGAACTGGGCCTTCATTTACACCCGCAATGGTATAACGCGCGTCACGAGAGCGGGGAATGGAGTTTGGATTATGGAGAATACAACCTCTGCATCCTTTCACCCGAACGAATAGACAAATTGGTAGCTCGCTCAATCGGCTATTTACAAAAAGTCCTGGGGGAACCTGGCTTCTCCCCCCTTTCCTTTCGGGCTGGGAATTGGCTATTACAGCCCACCTCGGCTGCGGCCAAGTCGCTCGCCGGGCACGGCATCAAGATTGATTCCTCCGTTTTCAAGGGCGGCCTTCAGCATCAGCATGGCCTAGACTATCGACGGTCACGCAGGAACGGGTACTATTGGCCGTTCTCCGATGACGTGAACATCCCCGACCCGAGAGGCCCCCTGCTTGAAATACCCACCTATACGAGGATGGTGCCAATTTGGAGGATGCTCAGTTCCAAGCGGATCGGCTTGCAGCAAAAGAGCGTGACAAAGCACTGGGATCGATCAGGCCGCTTGTCCCGTCTCAGGGATTTCCTACGCCCCGGCTTTCCGATGAAGCTCGATTTCTGCCGGTTGACGGTGAAAGAACTGACCTGGATGTTCGATGAGGAAATAGAGAAGGACCGAAAGAATCCAGGGCAGTATCGGCCCATCGTTGCCATCGGACACACCAAGGACCTCGTCGATATCGAAACGGTAGATACATTTCTGTCCTACCTGCAAACGAAAAGTATCCCCATATCGACCTTCAGGGATGTGCATGACAGGTTGGGCAGTGACGCAGTATTATGATGAAGTTGAATGATGCCCGGTTGAATTCCCTGACCTATGCCCTCATAACTCCGGCTAGGAATGAGGGCGCGTTCATCGACCGGACGATCCTTTCGGTGATCGATCAGACAGTCAGGCCGGTCAAGTGGGTGATCGTCAGCGACGGGTCGACGGACCGAACCGATGAGATCGTCATGAAATATGCGGCGGTCCATCCCTGGATCGAGCTTTTGCGCATGCCCAAGCGAGCGGAGCGGCATTTCGGGGGCAAGGCCATCGCTTTAAACGCCGGCCGTGACAGAATGCGAAATGTCGCGCATGACATCATCGGTAACCTTGATGCGGATATCACGTTCGACGAAGAGTACTTCGCCTTCTTGCTGGACAAGTTCGCACGGGACGAAACCCTGGGCGTGGCCGGAACGCCTTTTCGGGAGAGGGACACGCAATACGATTATCGATTCTCCAGGAAGGAGCACGTGTCTGGGGCTTGCCAGCTGTTCCGACGTGAGTGCTTCGAGGCGATAGGCGGCTACATCCCCCGGAAAGAAGGCGGCATCGATCTGACCGCCGTCGTGATGGCAAGGATGAGGGGCTGGAAAACGGAGACGTTCACGGAAAAGTCCTGTCTGCATCACCGGCCCATGGGAAAAGCCGGCCCTCACTATCTGAAGTACACATTCAGGAGCGGCCACGGCGATTACGTGTTGGGAGTGCATCCTGTCTGGCAGTTCTTCCGTTCGATCTATCAGATGAGCGCGAAGCCCCTCTTCATGTCCGGATTTCTACTCCTGTCGGGGTACTTCTGGGCCATGATCACCCATCCGCCCAAGCCGGTTTCGGATGAATTCGTCCGTTTTAGAAGAAAAGAGCAAATGCGCTGGCTGAAAGAGTACTATCGAAGTATCATAATCAGGATATGATGAGAGTTCAACCTATCGTTCTCAACTGGCGCCCAGAGCTTCCCGTTTTTGCCCGTGAATCCTTTTTAAGGGCAGTAAGCGACGAATACGGCTGGCTGGGCGGTTTCGCCGAATCAGACGAGCTGAGATGCGTTCTCCCCTACACGATCGTTCGGAAAGCCATCTTCCGCATGGTCCGCTTCCGTGTGGAAACGATTCCCATGGCCCAGGGCTTCGACGTCTCCGAAGAGAAGGTTTTTTTAAACGGAACGATCGAATATTTCCGGTCGATCGGCGCCGACATGGTTATTCCGGCGACTACGAACACGATTTTTCGGACTTATCCGGACGGGGCCGACGCCGCCCCCTATGGCAGTTATATTATTGATTTAAGTCAGCCTGAGGATCTCCTGTGGAAGAATATTGACAGGATAACCCGGCAGAATATCAAGTCGGCATCCAAAGCAGGCATTTTCATTAGGGACGCGACAGATGGGGAGCTAGATAAAGCTTATTTGCTGATACAGGATACATTCAAGAGATCGAAACTCCCTTTTATGGACCAGGAATCTTTCAAGCGTTTCCTCTTGGGACTAGCGGAATACGGGAAGCTCTTGATCGCCGATCAACAGGGTGTCGCTCAAAGCTTCGTTGTCTTTGCTTATAGTGATTATTGCGCCTACGCCATCTATGCAGGAAACGCGGTTGACCAGCAGCAAGGCGCGAATAAGCTCCTTTATTGGGAAGCCATCCGTTTGTTTAAGAGCCTGGGCGTCCGGGCCTATGATTTTGTGGGCGCCAGAATCAGCCCGGAGAAGGGGTCAAAACAGGAGGCGCTTGGCCTGTTTAAGAAACGATTTGGGGCAACACTCAAGCACGGCTATATGTGGAAATATCCTCTCCATCCCCTGAAATATCGCCTCTACGGCCTAGCCGCCCGCCTCCGAAGCGGAGGAGATATTGTCGATGCAGAGAGGCATAAACTAAAGAACTTCAGCCCCGCCGATACATGAGGCGTGTATGTTAGGTTTATTACCAACAGAACTCCATCAATATTCCATAAGTGATGTCATCCGCGGGATGATTGCCGCGTGGAAACCCGTTGATTCGCAGGCTGCTCTTTCGTTACCGGGGCTCGGCGAGGGTATCCCCATCAGATCGGCCAGGGCCGCGGTGATCGTCGCCATCAAAGCCCTCGGCCTACCGCCGGGATCGAGGGTCGGCGTCCCTCTCTATTGCTGTCCAGTCGTGTTCAAGGCCATCAAAGCGGCAGATTGCGTGCCTCGATTTCTGGATATCGATCCTGGAACCTTTTGCCTCTCCCCTGAGGCCCTGCGGACAAAGCACTCCGAGATCGATGCCGTCATCGCCGTCCACATGTTTGGAAACGTCTGCGACATGCCCAGGGTCCTCGACATCATGCAGGGCAAGCCGGTGATCGAGGACTGCGCCCAATCTATCGGGAGTAAGCTTGATGGCCGGGCGGTCGGCTCGTTCGGAGACGTTTCCTTCTTCAGTTTTCGGTCCGGGAAATATCTATCTGTGGGCGAGGGCGGGGCGCTGTATTCAGAGAATAAAGACCTCCGCGGGCGTATCTCCGAACTGGTTGGCGCCTTGCCCGTGCCTGCCCGCGCCGAAGAGATAAAGCATGTGGCCACGACCTATATCCGGTCTAAGCTCCGCAGCCGCCCATGGTGGGGCTTATTAGGTACCCGCGTATGGGCCGTCTACAACAAAAAAACAGATTTCGCGGACAAATCTCCGATTGTCATGGGCCGGATCTTCGCGTCGGACTTGTCGACGGTCCGCAAGCGGTTGCCCCGCCTGGATTCCATGATTTGTTCACAGCGGGCCCATACAGATTATTACGAGCACAATGTGCGTTTGGGCCCCGGCATGCTTTGTCCCGAGGGGCCGGGGAACTACTATAATCGGTTCATGTATCCCATCGTCTTTCCTTCGACCGAGCAGCGGGATATGATGGCGGCTCATCTGAAGAGCCGGGGGATTGGCACTTCGAGACCTTACGAAGATGCCATTGCGGGCGCCGCGAGACACTATGAGTACGCAGGTGAATGCCCAATAGCAGAGCAGATGTTAAGAAGAGCCCTCATTATCCCCGTTCACTCCAAACTCAGATCTATTGACATAGAACATATTGCTCGTTGCATTAATGAAGCCTTGGGGCAGATTGGCGGCCAGGGTATAGTTCAAGTTAAAGTAAAGGGAAGGACTCTGTCAAATGATTAAGGTCTGTATCGTCGGATGTGGCAAAATAGCGGATGCTCATGCCGGGGCAATTTCCTTAATCCCGAATTGTGAAATCGTAGGCGTATGCGACAATGAAGAGTTGATAGCCAAGCAGTTGTTTGAAAGATATAAAATTAAGCAATATTTTAGCGATATCCATAAGATGTTGGAATTAACCAAACCTGACGTAGTCCATATTACAACCCCGCCACAGAGTCATTTTGAAATCGGAAGAATATGTCTAAACGCAGGCTGCCACGCTTACATAGAAAAACCGTTCACTATTAATTCAAGTGAAGCTGCTCAACTTATTCACCTTGCAAACCAAAAAAACCTGAAAATGACTGTGGGGACTGACGAACAATTCACCCATATGGCGATCAGTATGAGAAAACTAATTAGAGACGGCTATCTGGGCGGGCCGCCTGTTCATATGGAAGACTATTATGGATATGACCTGGGCGATGAACAATATGCAAAGGCATTTCTTGGAAACAAGACCCATTGGCTTTGGAGTTTGCCCGGCCAATTACTACAAAATATCATCAGCCATGGGGTAGCGAAAATCGCGGAGTACTTAGCGGGGGATGATGTAAAAGTAATCGCACATGGATTCACGAGCGATTTTTTAAAAAGAATGGGGGAACACCATCTCATAGACGAATTGAGGGTCATTATAAATGATACTGATAAAGTAACGGCCTATCTTACCTTTTCTACACAAATTGGATTACATGATAGAGAATTCAGGATCTACGGACCCAAAAATGGATTAATCATCAATCAAGATCATCATTCAATCATTAAAGTTCCCGGCAAGAATTATAAGAGCTATCTCAATGCATTCATCCCGCTTAATTTTTCCGCAAAACAGTACCGACAAAACATGTCGACAAATGCCAAGTTGTTTCTAAAACGGGATTTTCATATGAAATCGGGGCTGAAGCAACTCACGGAACTTTTCTATAAATCAATTTCAGATGCCTACCCGTTGCCCATCTCTTATAAGGAGATTCTTCTAACAACAAAGATCATGGATTCGATATTTAGTCAGATTCACGCCGAATGTTAGTTTACGAGCCCAATCAATATGGAGAGAGGGGAAGTGGAATTGGCCTTTGATCGAATAAAGCTTTTTCGAAGGCGTCAATTTGTGATGGGTCACGAATACGTCAATTACGAAGGCTGGAAAAGGCTGAAATTTGACGACAGATTTTATCTCACCGTCCACCCCGACTTGCCGACTACCTCTGTCGAAGAGAAAGAAAATAAGGTCCTATTATTGGGCTATATTATTGATCCGGCTTTCCCAATGTTGAATGATGAGGCCATTCTGCGGCGCTTGGTTAATAGCCCTCTCTCATTGAGCGATGTCGTCACTGGTTTGGAACATCTGATGGGGCGTTTCGTTCTGATCGTAAAATCCAATGAATCTCTTTGGCTATTCCATGATGCGTGTGGCCTCCGACAGGTGCACTATTGCCGGGATAAGCAGGATGCGTTGTGGTGCGCTTCTCAGCCCGAAAGTTTGGCTGAGCATCTCGGGTTTGATTATGATCCAGATGCGTTGAGCTTTCGAAATATGCCGGCATATCGCCTGACTTTGGAAGATTTCACTTTAATTGGGGATCGGACGCCTTATAAAGAAATAAAGTATCTCTTGCCGAATCATTATCTTGATTTATTTCGAGGTACAGTCCATCGGTATTGGCCAGTGGCCGGCTGCATTGGGTCGCTTGCCATTGAGGAAAGCATCAGACTTTATTGCCCGATATTGGAGAATAGCATAAAGGCAGCGGCCCAAAGGTTCAATTTGAAGATGGGAATATCCGCCGGCTGCGATAGTCGGAAGTCGTTGGCAGCTGCCAAGGCAGTAAAAGATAAAATATATTTCTTTACTCAAACACCTATGGAAGCACACAAGGTGGATATGGAAATTCCTTCTCGATTATTGCCTAAACTGGGTATCAAACACCACAAACTCGAATTGCAGCAGATGACCCAGGAATTCCGGGATTATTACGAACGGAGCGCTACTTGGGCACGAGAAAGACACGGTCACATCGCCTACAGTGCCCTTAACTATTTTGGGGCAGAGGCTACGGTATTAAATAGCAACATAAGTGAGTATTCTCAAGTTTGTTTTTGGCTGCCCAAATCAAAAATCAATGGAGAAGGATTAGCCATACTTAAAGGCCTAAATCATCCCATAGCTATTAGTGATTTTCAAAAATGGCTCAGTAGTGCCAGTGCCGTGTGTGAAGCAGCCAACATGAACATACTTGTCCTATTTGATTTAGAAGTAAGATCACGGTGGGTTGCCAACACTTTTTCTGAATGCGACATTGCCTATGAAACTTTTAACCCATATAACAATCGGAGACTTTTTTGTATTGAGCTTTCGGTTAATGAACGCAGCAGGCGGGGCCGTCGTTTAGATGTTCCTATTAAGCTAATTAAAAGCATGTGGCCAGAGGTATTGACTGAGCCCATCAACCCTGAAGAACATCTATCGGGAAAAATAAAGCAGTTCATCTGGAGATCCATCGTCCACAGAACCATTACTCCTTGGATATCCATCGTTGAGTATCTTAGATATGTTAAGTTAAGGTCCCGTTTTAAAAAACAACCTTGAGTAAATTGATGCGGTGCATTTGTCGACAATCAAAACCATAAGAAGATGTTGAGCAGCTGGAATATCGAGCCTCCATGTGAACCCAGGAGTCGATTTGGTCGTTGTCATGGGGAAAGATGGTTATGGAACCTCGCCATGATAGAAACGGCAACCACTAGCAGACTCCATCGTACGTTAAGAGAACCCATCTGCCAATCATACAAGGATGGCAAATCAATTCCCTGAATCTTTGAAGGAGGTTTTCATGGGCTGTGCACAATCAAGCAGGACTAAGTTCCCGAAAGCATTTTATCTTCTCCTCGCCAAAGGAAGGGTGCTTCTGCTGAACTCCTATGCTTACTATAAAAAGAAAGGTTTCTTATCGCTTGTAATACTCACACTGCAGCGTCTGGGCTTCCAGCATTTTGACCGTTCGCTCATATTTTTTGCACTTGATTTGGAACAGCTAACAGATGGCTCAAAACAATCCTACACATTTTCGACCTTAACTCAGGAAGAAATTAGGAATAATCCTAAATATGATGATGGTTTCTTCTCCAAGCGCAGGGCGCTCTATAGGCTAAAAAAGGGTCACCGTCTATTTGTTCTAAGAGAAGGCGACGGGCTTGCTTTTTATGTGTGGATAGAAGTCAATGTGGCAAGGATTTCGTGGTTCAATCATCTTCCTGTGAATCTGCCGAAGAATATGGCATATATGGCCGCAGTCTATACTCCTCCGCAATTCAGGAATAGGGGGATTGCCTCGAGGATAAAGAATGAAGTGTTTCGCTATCTAAAAGAAGATGGATACACGAAAATTATTGAAGTGATACATCCAAACAATGCCGTCGCCTTGAAAGTGGATAAAAACCTTGGCTTCATAGAATATCAGACGATGCGCTATAGACGCTATTGGCATCTAAAAATATATACTATTAAAAAGGCGAATTCTCAGGAAGTGAAAACGACGCTTTCTGTCTTTCGCTCGCCGAAGAACATCTGGAGGACATATTTATAGGTTACCCAGTTGGCAGCGTCTTATCTATTAACTAGAACGTGATAGCATACGATATGTGCCCATCGGGACCCCTACAATAAAGTTCCGATACGGCCTGCTCCTTAGGTAATCTTTTGTTATTATTCTCTCCGGATGCACCATAAGTTCTACATCGGCAGAACGTGCATGGTCTGTGATCTTTTTCAGGCGTTGATCGGCATAGTCCATCTCTAAACTAAAAAAAAACTCGGTGCAATGATAGCGACGAACAAGCCAGGCATCAACAATGCGCCTATAGAGTCTATTAAGGATACTTTTTTCTCCTGGCTCAAACGAAAAATTACGTCGAACGCATAGCCCGCGGGGGATAATCCTGCCAAGAATAAAGTTCATGCAGAGATGCATATGATGGTGACCGTCAATTTTTTCCGGCTCCTTGGAGAATAGTCGGCAATACTCATCATATTGAGCCGCGAAAATGTACTCGAGCTTCTTTTGTAGAAACGGATTATAGATAAGTTGGGCCCATTTGCTAAAGCAAAAATAGCTGACTATCGACGAGTGCTGTTGCCGTACCCGAGATGGGACCTGGCGGGCATCGAATACTTGGGTCAAATTAAGGTGGAGACCCGTTGCCAAGCCGGCTGTTGTAGCGAGCTCTGCGGCTCGCTCGGAATCCACCATAAATACCATTGCGCTTGCCGATGTTATCAGCTGTTGGCTGTAGCAGGTAATGATATTGTCCGTCGCCGCACTGGTTCTTCCAAGGTCATCTGCATTTATGATCAGCATTGTCAGTTACTTTTCACTTGCTCTTCCATTTATCCCCTAGGACAAAATCAATACTCGATATATCGAACCCAAGGAACGAAGATACTCCAGCCGGATAGGGTGTAAATTCACCAAAATAGATCTTGTTCTCCGAGTTGTATAAATCTACCCTTATGAAATCAAATCGCTCCGACAGGGATTCCGCCAATTGAACCATTTCTTTAAACTTCGGCGGACGTTGATATTCTCCATTATACTGCTTAAAGCTGGACCTAAACGTATAGCGTTCGAAGTTTCTATTAAACGCCATGGTTTTATGTTCTTCAAACCTGTCAATATGGACAGTGAGGATTTCTACCCGCCCAGAAAAACAATAGAACTTATAATCCACCGGGGGCTTATCATTTTCTCCTATGAACGATTCAATAATAATTGTTGGTCTTATGTTATTATATGCCCACCCAGTCCCAGTGTAATGGTCCTGACCGAATTTCTCGTTGAGCCATTTTTTCACAATCAGCCTCGTTCTCGACTTGTCAAGTCGGTTCTTATCCTTGACAATGATGTTATAGCCGCATCCATGATTTGTCTTTATGACGAACTTCAAGGGCAACTCATCAAATGGGATTTCCTCAGGAGAGTCTCCGTTCCAAAGCAATGGAATCAAGTACTCGCTCCCCACTTTCTTTGCCACATAATCCCTTACCCGAAATTTGTCCGAGATCAGAGTAAGTATGGGATCCCGGTCATGCAACATGCGGCTCCACAATTTCTCCGAAAAACTCCGCGGATGCATGAAGTTAGGCCAGTAGCGATGGACCATCCAGAACTGCGGGATGCATAAGCATCTAAGTATTGGGTCAGCTGGCCTATCTCCTATAACATGACGTACATACGTCCTGCATAGCGGCCAATAAAACAGTTTGTTAAACGCCGACCATAATTTCATGGATTATTAGCTTTAATTGGTCATTCTCATTTGCGTTTTGAACATCTGACGGCAAAATCCTCTTCTAGCCATGAAACCCCAAAAGCATTATTCGTTCATAAAATCAGGAGTGTTTTCGATATCTACGGATCCTTCTTTCTTCAGCACAGCGCGGCCCACGTGATAAATCAGAAACGCGTTCATAACCGCCCCCACCAGCGAAAACAGCGTAACAGTTTGCGGCGCACTGAAATATAGGCCGCCCAAGACCAGTGCCAATGTCCTCGCAGCCAGCAGCGCCAAATTATATAGGAAAACGAAGCCTTGAATCCTAATGATCCTAGCAAACAAAGTTGCTGGTAGGTTACAGAAAACGAAAACATACCAGAGTACAAGACTGCGCGTTAACTCGCCAGCCATGTGCCACTTAGAACCAAATACCCAAGTAAAGAGCTGTGGAGCCCATATTAATAGGATCAACGAAGGCAAGAGGGCCATCGCAAACAGGCCTGCGGTGGTTCTGACATAAAGGGAACCGAGTCTTCCGCCCTGATGCTCGATTTCGCACGCCTTCTGAAAGAGCACTTGTTTAAGAGCGGTTAATACGAAACTCATCGGCACCTGGATGGCACTGACCCCGAACGCGTAAGCTCCGGCAACTGAAATTCCATAATATCGAGTTAGTAACAGAACAGGCAGGCCCGTCGATAACGCATTGATGACATTTTGAGAGGCCGAATACATCGGAAAATCGCCGTAGTCTTTTGCTAGTCGCTTCATCAGGCCCCACCGGACACGGCCCCGCAAAGCCAAAAGGTCAGGAAGAAGCACACGAACTAAGTTGATGCTTGCTAACGCATTAGCCAGAATGTTGCTGATAATAAGCCCGGCAGCTCCTCTTTTTAGATAACCAGCGCCAATTCTCAGCCCACCTGAAGCGATGCTGCGAATCACCTGCGATGCTGAGGTATGCTTGAAGGCCTTGGCCCGTATTGCCCAACACTGGCATGTGCTATTAACTCCGGCTACCAGAGTTGCTAAGACCAACAGCGCCAGCGGCCAGGCGCCTCTCGTTTGCATCAGCCCATTCACGGTGGCAGGCACAATTAAACTAAACATAAGACATAAAAGTCCGACCGCTAATGTACATGAAACAGATAAGGCTAATAGATTGATGGCTATTTCTTTCTCTTTCGGAAGTAAAATCGCCGAGCTGTATTCCAAGGTCACACCTGCGGCAATAATGGTAGCAACTGCGTTGAAGGAACCAAAAATGCCAAATTCGGAGGGGGAAAAAAGGCGGCTGATAATTGGAGTAAGCGCGAAGCCAAGAACTTGGGCTACGGCCGAGCCAGACATCACAATAATGATATTTTTAAAGAAAGAAGATTTCTTTAGTTTAGCAAGGATATTCGCAGGTTGATACTTTGATGTCTGTGTATCCGCTGTTTTTTTCATAAGACGAACGGGATCCGCACTAAAAGCCTCGCTTCTTAACTATCTCGATCCCCATCATGGCGAGCAGCCGACTCAGATGGTAGCCTCCACTTTCCAGGCACTTCACCATCATATGGCTTCCCAGACACGCGCTAAAGGGGAAGAGCATAGCGTAAGCAAACAAGGCGGCGGTTGATTTCGCGGGCGCTGCCACCCGCGCAAATCCCCGCATATCGCCTATGCTGTTTCTGTGGGCGTTGAACCCATGGACTAGGCCGCGCGTCAGGTAGTACTTTTTTGTCCAGCGCTCGGGCGGCACGGCCTCATATACCGGCGCTTCTTCGATAGCAACGAACCGATATCCTGCCTGCATCGCTTGTTTAAAAAACGCCCGGTCCGAGCTACTCGTCTTCCTGTCCAAGTCAAATCGAAGCTGGTGTTTGTCGAAGACATCCTTCTTGAGAAGAACATTCCCGGTTCGTGTTTGATTCCATTCTAACAAGGTACCCGTTCGGTAAACCTGTCGTTCGCAGAACCGACCCTTAATCAACCAGGCTGGTGGTTTTTTGTCGAAAAAAGGATGCACGGGCCCCAGCACCCCGTCTACATCAAATGTTTGAATGCCTTTGAACATGGTTATTAGCCAGTGGGATGGAGGGAATTCATCATCATCAATAATTGCAACATAATTGCCGTGAGCAAGGCCTAAGGCTCGATTTCTTGCAGCGGGAATCGTATTTTCCGGCTCGATTTCGTACTCAACTTCCAAGCCCAGCTCCGCCCTCAGGCACATAATAGTTTCCTTAGCGGGTCCGGATGCGTCATTGTCCACAACAACAACCGAAAAATTAAATAGCCCCCCCGTTTCCTGCAATTTTAGTTTCCGCAATAAACGATCCAGCATTATATTGCGATGGAAAGTGCAAATGCAGATGGAGATATGGTCTTTCACAGTTTTCCCCGAACTATCGCCGTCTACATATTCCATAAATATACTCTTCTGGGTTTTACGAAACTCATTTAGAACTGTCCCCTATCCGAAGAGCCTTCGTAGAAGAAACCGTGATAAATAAAATAATTGCCGGCAGCGAACTCGTGAAGGAATCCATAGTAGACTCGGCAATGTTGAGAACTAGAGTCATAATAAGATAGCATATCCATAGGGTGCCCCAATTGAAATTGTAGGATAACTCCCGATGGGCCTTCCGGCAAGACGACAAATAATAAAAAGAAAATAAGAGGATGCCAACGAATCCAAGCATCAACAGTATATCCAAATATCCACTATGTGCTCCGCTGATATTAAACGCCGCTCTTGTCCCGGGAGTCCAGAACCCCCCAACCCCCCCTCCTAATATGGGTCGCTGCATTGCAACTGGCAAGAGGGCTGCCCAAACTCCCGTTCTGCCTTTTAAGGTCGCATCCCGCCCAGCTCTGGATGCAAAGATCGCCAAATTTGTGCCGCTGGAGAAAAGGGCAACAAGTCCAAAGATAATGATTACGGCTGCAATTGTCGTAAGTACTCCGGCTTGTAACTCAAACCCGAACTTTTTAGAAAGAACTAAGCCCAGGTAAATCAGCAGTCCCACGGCCAATGCATAGGTCGAAGTTGCGGAATAGTACAGACTTCCTCTCGGGCCTCCCATGAGCCAAAATGCCACAAGCAGGAGAAATATTTCAAAATGAGTCTGATACTTCCATACCGGAGTCTTGTGTCCTTGCCATCGCCCGACAAGTGACCAGATAAGGAAAAATGCAGACATGAGGCACAAGGAGGTTAGACCGTTCTTTTGTTGAGCAACGCCTATCCACATCATTTCACCAGACCAGCGGTCATATAGGACACCAAACTTGGGAAAATATTTTATTAGAAGCACTGAAAAAGGAATGAGTATATAGGATATTCTTCTAAGAATGCTTTCTATTGCCTGACGCCACGAAGGTTCGGAAAGTACAACTAAGGCCATAAGGATCGCTTGAAATTCTCGTATCCACCGTTTAAAAGATACCAACGGCATGTTAGACCAGAGAACGCTAACGAGCATTAGAACAATCAAAATAATTAGCCAGCGGTTCTCTTTCATAGCGCTGGACCAATCAACTCTCCTACGAACGAGTATCCAAAGAGCCACACACATAAGCGTGGTCAAGAATGCTCGGTCCAATGGACTTCCGGACTCAGGGTCTGCTCCCGATGACGGAAACCAAAACCCCAAAGGCTTGTTAATAGCATGAAGCATCCAAATAGTAGGCACCCATAAGGCTCGGGTCACAAAAGGTAGGAGTTTATGCTCAAGTCGAAGCAGAAAAAACACAAAGACAACGCAAAGGACCAATGCTAGCGATGGAGGCAATTACCTTTCCTTTGTTTAACGCATTGTTTATATTATAGATAGCGCCCTAATATGCGGATACGCGTGGAATCGTATAGAAACTCCAATATAATGTCAAGATGAGGGACTCCTGTTTATCCGGATCTGACGCTTACTTTACTCGTCGGAGAGTTGGCCCTCAGATAGGACTTTCTATATAATAAGGGAGCTAAGCTGCTATGAAGCGCGTGATGGGGCTTATAATAAGTTTATTTTATCTTGTTTTCATCAAACCTTTTCTATTCATTTTTAGATCACTCTCAAATGAAAATTCTTATTATTGCATAATCCTATTTTACCATTCTGTTCTTGATTCAGAATTCCGAAGATTTAAAAAACAAATGAGTTTACTTTCATTCTTAACGGAGCCAACTTCTATTGACATTCCTGATAAACTTATTAACGGCAAACGCTATTCTGTAATTACTTTCGATGATGCCTATCAAAACGTTATTGAGAATGCTGCTCCCGAACTTATAAGGAGAAAGATTCCCTTTACGATTTTTATCCCCGCTGGGGAGATCGGGAAAAAGCCGGGATGGCTTGCTAATACTGGCCGTAACAATGAAAATGAAAAAGTCGCGTCTCTAGAAGAATTACGTAGCCTCCCGGCCAGCCTTGTCACCCTGGGTTCTCATACGGTCCATCATCCGCAGTTAAGTCTTTTAAGTGAAGAGCAAGCGTATAAAGAAATACGCGAATCAAAAGATATTCTAGAAGCGTTGCTAGAAAGACCAATTAAATATATCGCAATTCCTCATGGAGAGCATTATCAATATATTATAGATTTCTGTAAACGTGCAGGTTATGAACAGGTTTTCACGATAAAGTATGAATCTCCATTTATCTCGGCAAATAAATATGGGAGAGGAAGAAATAACGCCAACCCATCGGATTGGTATCTAGAATTCATATTGAATATTCTTGGTGCCTATGATTGGCTTCGAGCTTATTCATTCTTAAAAGGGAAGATCCGGGGCGTTTTGATCAGGAATAGTCCTCAATAAGCTAGAGGTAATAATAAATGGAAACGATAATTAGACAAGCCAATAAGGATGACATTAAATCCATATGGACGTTCTTAGATCAGGCCTATGGAACGGGGCAAAAAGGGACAGCGCGATTTAAGTATCCTGATCGTTGGGAATGGCAATTCCTCGATAATCCTTTCGCCAATGAAGTAGGCAACAAGTTGCCCATCTGGCTGGCAATAAAAGACAAAGAAATTGTTGGCCAGATTTGTGTGCTCCCCGCGCGCATGAAAGTCGGAGACCAAACATACAACGGAGGTTGGGCTTGTGATCTAATCGTAAGCCCTAAGAGTAGGGGTGAAGGGATCGGCTATAAACTAAGCGAATCTCTATATAAACATTACCAAGTCTGCGTTGGCATTGGCATGGCTAATTCGACAAGACGTATCTGGGAAAAATTGGATCCTATCCCATTAAGGCAAATGCATTATTACTGGTACCCTATTAATTTGCATAAGAATATCTTGCGTTATTTTATCGGCAATAGATTTGGAGCTCTCCATGGTGCGTTCGCAAAACTAGCCAATATCACAATTTCAATTAAAAGAAAATTTAATCGCCTTCTAAAACAAGAGATCAAATCACTTATTCAAGAAATTGCTTTATTTGGTGAGGAAATCGATGCCCTAAGTGAAGGGACATATCGAGATTATGGCGCGATTGTAAAAAGGGAATCAATGTTCTTAAATTGGCGATTTTTTCGTAATAAAGAATTGAATTATCATGTTTTTATTTCCAAGAATAAAGGTCAAATAAAAGGATATATCGTTGTTAGAAAACCCCATCCTGCCGAGTTAAATTTCGGCCATATTGTGGATTTTTTTGCTGTCAGAAACGATATTGATACCATAAATGAACTGATATTATTCGCCATCAAATTCTTCGGTACATCCGTAGCTGCTATTAAATGTACAACGTCAATGATTAATATTGAATACCTATTAAAGAAATATGGATTTATCAAATTTGAAAAGTTAAGACCATTAGCGCTGGTTTCGGACCCAGTAATCAAGGAAAACGTAACAAGGGTTGCACAAGATTGGTTTATGACATTAGCTGATCAAGATCTTGATCAAGTTGTTTTTAACTTAAATACCAGCCAGCCAACATAATAATAGACCTTATCTTCCCTAATGGCAGCTTGAGTTTAAGGCAGTTTTCTCAAAGGATGGGGATATGGATATGGTGTGTAGCAAACTTCCCACGTATTAGCTGCACAAGCCCGATACAGTCTATACTCACCTGTCGCCCAATAGGCGACCCCCTTTGTACAGGTGGTTGGCCGGGCAGAGAGGGGGCCAACGCCTATGCCCGCGGTCCCGTTGAACGAAGCCTTCTCGGCCCAAAACTCTTTATCCTCCTGGG
>Ga0187878_1000443_pt1 | contig 47376 bp, 43 predicted proteins | sample June2016WEW_17_1_FD_132979 | JGI IMG/M metagenome (GOLD analysis project Ga0187878, IMG submission 132979) | Peatland microbial communities from SPRUCE experiment site at the Marcell Experimental Forest, Minnesota, USA - June2016WEW_17_150 | ecosystem: Environmental > Terrestrial > Soil >... | reverse complement strand
GGAGGTCGTTCGTGAGCGCAACGAAGCGGCCGGGTTGCCTGGCTCTGCCGACCACTAGTGTCGTGCGCGACGCCGGATTGAAGGCGCCTGCCATCGCTATCTCCTTGGCGCCCGAGCCTCGCTTGTAGACGTCGGCCGCACTGCGCTCGGGAACTCAGCCTTCTCGCCAGGAAGGATCGCACACCCGGAGCCTCGCTATCTCGCAGACCCCGAGAAACCCCAACCCATCAAATCGGCCATCGTCGAGACGATCGACGACATCGCCGAGGAGACCAACTTGAGCGCGCTCAATGCCGCCATGTCCGCCGTGCTCGGACCCTTGTCTCCGATCGGTTCGAGGGACTTGGCCGGTTCCCGCAGCACGATCCGCGCATCGTGCAGGCCCTGTCGGCCGCTTCAGGTCGTTGGGCTGTGAGGACTTGGCGGGTTACCGCCCTTTGCGGCTACCGGCGCGATCCCACCCCTGGGCCTCGACGCACCGAGACGTCACGTTCAACCTGACCACGTCTTCGTGGACCTCGGCGACCGCCAATAGTGGCAGATACAGCCTGGCCGACAAGAGGCCGCGGGATACGGTCAGAAGGGTCTCGCCCGAGCTCACAACCGTTCCGAACCCTAAGAGGGGAGTTCGTCGAGAACGGGGGACGCAGTCAATAGGTCCGTGAGTTGCGCTGCTCGGGGATGGTCCTCCTGGTTCTCGAACATTGCGACCCAATGGGTGTGGCGCGCCTTGGCCGCTGCAAGGGAACGTGGTTGCAGCCCCTTGACCACGGCCAGCAGCCACTCACGGCTCGCCGTGTCGAGATCGATGTCGTCTCCCCAGGAGACTTCTCTCGCGACAGCGTCCACTGCGGTCAACGTCTGGGCCGGCGTGAGCCAGGGACCTATGCCCGAAGCTGCGCTCAGCAACGCTTCCGACCGCTGCGAGACCAGACGAGAGAGCAGGTAATCAACGACGACGACGGCGTCGTCGTCAGCGTAGAAGCTCAGATGCGGGGCCCGAAAGAATGCTTCCTGATAGAAGTGCACGATGGATGCGGGCTGTTTTCGCACGACACGGGCAAACCACTCGGCGGCGCGTCTCTGCAGGGCTTCGGGTACCTTCGCCAGGGTCCGCCTGTACGAATCTGCAAGCGCCTTCGCGGAGGAGGTCCCTGGCCCGTGTGCCTGTGCCTCCGTCAGGTACCGCTCGGGAAGCACGCGCAGGAGCAGCTTCTCCAACTCTGCTTCTGTCAGTTTAGGAAGGAAGTGCTTCTGCAGCAGCGATGCGGTGTCCGGGTCTCCTTCGATCTTCGTGGCGAGTTGCTCTGCTGTGTATCCCAGATTGTCCCCACGAGCCTGGCCGACCTCGGCGACAACCATCTCGGTGAGGGCAACGGCCACGCGGGCTCCTTGCTCGTCCACTGACTCGCCAAGGCGAACGATGCGCCCTGGGTGGATCAGATTGCGGTACGAGCGAACGACATGGCTCAGCGCTGCGGTCTTCTCGGAGAGGACGCCTGCGTCCTTGCAGGCGTCTATGGCCTCGCCAAGTTCGATCTTGAGGAGGTCGCGGGAGGGTGCAGGAGCCGTGGACTTCTCTGCGGCTTCCAACAGGTAGTCGATGAGAACCGCTTCGACAATGCTGCCGGCCAGCACATGGACGGCCTTCCAAGCCCTTGCGCCGAGGGCGGCGTTCATCTCGGCGTAGTCGGCCTCGAGGCCAAGACGGAACCGTTCGTCGCGGATGTACTCGAAATTGGCCATCTGAGCCCATTGCCTTGTTCACACAGTCTACGAGCACTGGGGCTCTCCGTGGATCAGAGCGCGCTGGCAGCGCGCGGATACTCCGCCCTATGGTGGGCCAGAGTGCCGGCCCCAGCGCAACCAGTGACTGAGGCTCTCGGTTCCCCCGCGCCGCCTTGGCAGTCTCCGCGCGATCCCGCCGCGACGTGGTCATAGCGTGGCTTTCCGCGCGGGCCTGAGTGAGGTACGCGGGCGGCCAGATCGAACGCAAGGCCCCCACCATGAACCCGTAACTGCTCCGGGCCACGGCCAGCGGCGAATCGGCTCGTGTAACCTTGTCGGGCGCGGGTTCGGGGGCCGCGCCCATCGGAGGAGCATCGTGAATCTCAACGTCGTCCTGCCGCTCTGCTCGTCGCTGCTCAGCCTCGTCTTCTGCGCACTCCTGGTCGATCAGTGGCGGGATAGGCGGCGGTCGTACCAGGCCGTCTGGGCCATCGGCATGCTGTGGTACGGGCTGAGCGCGGGCACCGAGTTCCTGGGCGGGGCCCTTGGCTGGTCCGAGCCGCTGTACCGGGCCTGGTACCTGATCGGCGCCATATGGGTGGCCGGTTGGCTCGGGCTCGGGACCGTGCTGCTGCTTGGCAAGACGCGCTTCGGCTACGCCTTCGCCGGCTCGCTGTTCCTGGCAGGGCTGTTCACCGCGCTGACCCAGGCGAAGTACAACTACGCCGGCAGCGGCGTCGCCCCGATCCTCTACTTCGGCATCGCGGCGGTGTTGGCGGCGGCCATCGTCGTGGACACGTTCCGCGGCGGAGCGACATGGCCGCGCCTGGCCGCAGCCGCCCTGGTCGTGGGCACCATCGCGTCGGCCCTGATGATGGCCGTCGTGTCGCTCCCCTCCCCCGGCTGGGTCGTCGATCCCGTCACCCACATTCCGACCGGCGCGCTCTTCCCGGGCTACCTGCGGCTGCTGACGCCGTTCTTCAACATCACCGGGGCCTTTGCCCTGATCCTGGGCGGCATCTACAGCACGTACATCTTCATGCCCAAGCGCAGGGTCATCCGCTACTCGTTGAGTCGAGACCAATCGCCGGCGCTGTATCTAGGCAACCTGCTGGTGGCACCGGTTGCGATCGTCCTGAACCTAGCCGTCTCGATCCCGGGCGCGCTCGCCGCGCTGCTCAGGGGCCGCCTTCACAGCCGTGTCCCGGCTACGCTGCTGATCGCCCTCGGCGGCCTGATCCCGGCCATCACCAGCGGTCTGAACCGGTTCGGCAACACCAGCGGGTTCTTCGTCGGCGAGTTGCTCGGGGTCGTCTTCCTCTTCGCCGGCTTCCTGGTCTCGATCGAGGTCTTCAGCGAGATCCGCGTCCCGTTCACGAGCATCGTGCTGCGGTCGCGGGCCCCCGAGGAGATCGCCTGATCTGACAGGCGGGGTCGAGCCGGATGGGAACTCCTCGCCACGCGCCACGGGGGCCGAGCCAGTCGCCACGCCCGGAGTACAGTCAGTCCGCAGGGGGTCGGGTCCGCTGCGGGAGGTTTCATGGATGTCGTCGATGTCGTGGAGTTCCAGCGTCTGACTAATCAAGTTGTCGCGACTCGAAACGCGGAATCGCGCGCCTTTCTCCAGGCGTTTGACCGGGCTCCGGGGGCTATGGCCGGGTGGTCGGAACGAACCTGCGCCAACTGGCGGGTGTGGAGTTGCGCCAACGATGCGCTGCGAGGCGCAGTCGCCGAGCTAGAAGCCTTTCTCGGCGCAGACGGCCCTCAGGCTCGCTGAGCCCAGTACCACCTAACCCGCTCGGACACGATCAAGCCGTCGTCTGAGGCTGCCGCGATCTAGCCGGACATGCGATCCGGGCATATGGGAACGGCCGGCGCCAGTCCTCTCGGGCCCGACCATTCGCCATTGGCCTTGCGTAAGCAACGGCGACTTCTGACGACAGCGAGTGCCACCGGGCAGGGCGCCCTGGGCTGAGCTTGGAGTCAAGGTACTCTAGTCAACGATGCATCTGCCCCGGCCCAACCGTTGGCGCGCGTTCGCCACGGCGCCCTACCGGCCCTTCCAGGCAATCGCCGTCGGCCAGGCCTTCACCGCCTCTTATGCCTCGGACGCGCTCTTTGTGCCACTCCTGCTTCGGCTGGGGGCGCCCCCGGCGCTGGTGGTCGTGGTCGGCGCCGCCCCCCTCGGAGGCGCAGCCCTGCAGGCATTCGCGCCCCAGATCCTGCGCCGGTTGAAGGGCAACCTGCGCGGGCTCACGCTGAGCCTGGCCCTGGCCGAGGTCCGGGGCTTCGTCCTCGCCGCGATCGTGGCTGGGGTGGCCGCGGGCGCCGTGGGCCTGCTCATGGGAATCGCGCTCATCTCGGTGACCGTGGCGATCGGTCAAACGGCCGGCGTCCTGTCAGGCTCGAACATCTCCCTGTGGACGGCCGTCGTGCTGCCCGATGCCGAGCGCCGTCTGGTCGGCCCCCGGATGGGCGCTCTCACCATGGCCCTCTCGACCGTCCTTCTGCTGCCCGCCGGCTTCGCCCTCGATGCGGGGGCGCGGGCGATCGGCCTGTGGGCCTACGTTGCCTTCTTCCTTGTCGGCGGCATGGCGTCGACTCTGACTCCGTTGGCCGTGGCCCGGCTTCCCCATCCCGGGCGAGTGCTCGTCGCCCGCGAGACGGCCGCAGCCACCGAAGTGCCGCCCGTGTTCCGCCGCTTCACGGACGTGAGCGTGATTGCCTACTTTGGACAGGGCCTCATACCCTCCCTGTCGCTCTACGCCCTGAGCGTTCTCGGGATGTCGGCCGGCTTCGCCGTCGCCCTCGCCGGCGTCGCGGCGGCTGGCGCGCTCGCCGGCTCGCTGGCGGCAGGCTCGTTCCTCCTCGGCGGCTCGTCGAGCCGCGTGCTGCGAGCGAGTTTCCTCTTTCGGGCGGTCGCGGCAGCGTGCTGCGTCGCGGCGATCCCGGCGAACCCGCTCGCACCCGCATTCCTACTGGTCGGCTCGGCACTATTCAACGGCGCAGGGAACGCCGGGGCCCTCGCGACCAACGAGCGCCTGTACCGTCTCGCTCCGGCGCAGGCTCGTGTCCACTGCCAGAGCCGGTTCGTCGGCGCGACAGCGGCGGCTGCGGGCACTGGAGCTGTCGTCTGTGCGACGGCGCTCGCGCTGGCGCCTCCGGCCGCGTGGGCCGTGTACACGGCCCTGTACGCCGGGTCGGCGATAAGTCGAATCATCGCGACGTTTCGGACCGAGGTCTCGGCGTCATGGAGCAGCCCGTCGGCACCTCCCACCGAAACCGCGATTCCGGGCGATGGCACTGGCTAGTGAAGCCGCGCGCAGTCAATGAAGCCCGAGCAGCCGACATTCTGCTGCGCCGGCAGACGTGACGACGCCTGGTCGGCGGCCCAACTGGAATTGAGGCCGGGATAACGAGCCAGCCGTCGAGGTCGCGAGCGACAGCGCTCTGACGCGGCCCGCGAGCAGCTCGTCGTTGTGCCTGTCGCGCTCGTTCCGAGACGAGACCCTCATGTTCCGGGCACGTTGGAAACCGCCCGCCAGGTCGCGCCGCCATCGTGGGTCGCGTAGAGGACCGTAGTCTGAGCGTTCGGATCCCAGAGCAGGATGAGCCAGTCGCGATCGGTGATCGCCCACCCTCCCGCCGGGATCGGTCCGGCGTCGGAGCCACCGGGTGGCATAGGCGTCCAGGTGCGGCCGCCGTCGGTCGTCCGGAGCGTCCCGCCGCGGCCTTCCCAGGCCAGCCCGACCCCGGACGGCCGCATCGCGATCCCGCCGAGGTAGTCGCTGATCGGGATCGAGCCGACTGGACCGCTCGGCGGCGTCACCCTCGCGCGAACCGTCCACGTCCGCCCGCCGTCCGTCGTCTCGGCGACTCCCTTCGGCGCCTGCCCGGCCCCGCCCATGCCGGCGCAGCCGACCCAGCCGTGGAGCCGGTCGACGAAGCTGACCGAGACCGGCCAGCCGATCTCCCGACACGGCGATGCTGGGAGCGCCGCCCACGTTCGCCCGCCATCGGCCGTCGAAAGCAGCCCGCCCACGACGCTGCCGGGGGATGGTCCTCCAGGCACGACGCCCCAGCCATGTTCGGCGTCGACGAAGGAGAGCCCGACGAGCTTCCGATAACTGACGGGGTGCCACGTCACCCCTCCGTCGGAGCTGGCGATGACGGAACAGGTATCGCCTGTCCAGGCCGGGTTCGGACACAGCACCGACGCCCAGGCCGACGAGGGCCCCGACACGGTGACGAAGGCGAGGGCGGGCATCCCTAGGTCCGTTTCCGCCCATGTGCGCCCGCCGTCGCTCGTCCTCCAGACCGCCGCGTCGCCCGTCGTCGTGGCCCCGACCACCAGGCCGCGCGCCGCGTCGAAGAACGCAACCGACGAGACCGGCGGGACCGGCGCGGGTGTCGCCGATGGGAGGACTGAGGACGGGGTCGGGCTCGGCCCGATGGCGGTCGGCGAGGTTGCTTCGACCAGACCTGCCGTCGGAGTCGCGCGGCCCGATGGCGCCGGGATCGAGCCCACCAGCGTGGCGCTCGGGACGGACGGCCCCTTCGGGCCGGCGTTCGGGCTGGCCGCGTTACACGCCGCCAGCGCAACGAGCAGGGTGGCAGCAAAGACCGCGCCGATCTGAGTGTGCCTACGATCGATCGACCCCACGGCCGACACTCCTTCGACAGCGCCCGCTCCAGAAGCTGCCTATTCGGCATTGTGACCGCCATCGAGGCGGACTTGTGACCCGCGATGTCAGCTCGTTTTCCGGCGGACAGACCCGCATGCAGGATCGCGTTGACCTTCAGGACGTTCCGCCGCGCGAGGAAGATTGGCCAGCATCGTGGCGACCGTCGCCGCGGTGATGGCACTGTCCAGGCCGTAGCTCGCGGGTCGGAGGCCATCGGCGCAACCGCCTGACCGGCCAGGGTGGACTGTCAGCTGCCAGGCCGGGATGTTACCGGGTCTAGCGCAGCCCGGGCCATGTCCTTTAGCCGCGCGCCTCGACTGACCTAACATCGCGTCCGACAACGAGCCCTGGAGGGGGGCCGACATTCTGCTGGGCCGGCAGAACGGACGAGGCAAGGTCGGAGGCTCAAGTGGATCAAGCTCGGGCTGGCCCAGATGTCGGATTGTGGTGCCCGCCGCGATCGCAGAGGCGGTGGCCGACGCCTAGACTATCTGCTGACCTCCGGCTCGTCGGCCGAGTCGGCGACGGGGTCGCGCCATTGTTCGGGCACAACGATGCGGGCGTTGATATGGGCGTGCTCGGCTAGCAGATAGAGCAGGTTGGCGCCTGAGAGCAGTTCTAGCGGCTTGCCTTGGGCGAACTGGAAGGACGCCGAACCATAGCCCGACGTGGTCACGAGAATGCCCTTGCTGGCACCCTCGTTCTGCATTGTGCCGAACAGGTCGCGGACGGCCGAGACACCAACGGTGTTCTTGTAACGCTTGGCCTGGATGACGACCTTGCCTCCGAAGATCGGGCGAGGGTCAAACGCCACGCAGTCCACGCCTCCGTCGCGCGAGGCCTGGGTTAGCCGGGTCTCCAGACCCATCTTCGTGAAGAGGTTGGTGATCAGGGCCTCGAACTCACCAGGCGAAAGCTCCATGAGGTTCGGGCGCTGGTCGAGCTGAGAGAGGACGTCAGTCTCTGTTATGAACCTCGGGTCGACCATCTTAAGGTCCAGCACGGGGCGCACCGGAGCAAGGTCGGCCGGACTCGGCGACACGGCCGCCGAGAGACCCTTCAGACACGCGGCCGGATCTACGGCGTCGAGCTTGATGTTGCCGAATGTGGCTGCGGTGGTTCGCAGGGAGACGATGCAAGGCTTCTGTCTCTGGCCGGTCGCGCGATCGACGGTATCGACGATCCCGTTTAGGACGATCGTTTCGATCTGAGCCCGGCGGTCCGCCTCAAAGACCTCGTGCACGATCCGGATGGCAGACTGGGCGATCGCGCTCGCGTAGAGCGTCCGCCGCTTGGCCGCGGCCTCGGCGACCGGCTCTATGGCGTCCCGCGCCTTGATGTACCGGTATGACTTCTCCGTGGGGACAATCGAAAAGTCGGGCAGCTGGTAGTCGATGGCCAGGAGCTTGCTCTGGGGGTCGTGTGCCAGCGCGAATCTCTGCGGGAATCCGTCGGGCCACGCGGAGCCGCTTAGGACCATCTCAAAGTAGCCTCGGATGCTCTCCGCGTCGTTCCTGTCGAGGTCCGCCTTCATGGCGTCAATCTCGGCATGCTGCGCGGCGGTCTTGGACGTGATTTCCGCGACCTCGCGGTCGTAGGCCCCGCGAGCCGCCTGGAGTTGGGCGTTTCTGGCCGCCTCATTGGCCTCCCACGCCGAGTTGTCCCGCTGGAGCCGCATCTGCGCCTCGGCGATTGCCCGCGCGTGGCGCTCTTTCGCGCCGGGAATGAGGCGCTGCGCGAAGGTCGGTTCTAGAACGGCGTACGCACCGGCCTGTGGCCGCGGAATGGGCTGGCCAAGGAGTCCGGGAGCGAACGGCGGAATCGCGGGATGCTGCTTGAGGGTGTCGAGGTCGATGTAGTCGTCGACGGCCAGGGTTGCCTTGAGGATGTTCTCAAGCGATTCGATGCGCGAGGCCAGCTCCGCTTCTAGGGCGGCGGTTTCCTCTTCGCGGGCTTCGGTGTGGAGCCGCTTCGCGTCGCGCTCGTTCGCTGCGCGGGAGCGCTCGGCGGCCCGGACTGCCTGCTCGCGCGCCTTGATGGCGTGAGCTTGGGCGCGCTCCTGCGCTTGGCGCTGACGCTCCTTCTCGCGGCTAGCCTGCGCCCACGCTGCGTACAACCCGCTCCTGCGTGCCATCGTCCCTCCATCGTGTGGACCGGTCCCCGCTCGCCCAGCTCCGGGACCGATTCTAGCTCCAGGCTGTGACCGCAAGTCTGCCTAATTCGACCCTGGCTGACCGTCCATCCGGCACCGCTCGCACCGCATTTGCTGACGTCCGGAGTCTTGCCATCTACCCTCCTACACGCCGCGGAGTCTATCTCGCCGGCCGCACGATGGCTGCATGGTGTTCGGGAGGACGAAGAGGCGATCGCAGTGCCCGCAGTCGTCCCGGGTCAGCGATGCTCACCCTTTGCGTCGATCGCAAGACCGACCTGACTACCGCCGGCCCGAAACGCAAGGCCCGCCCGGCCTTCGTTCCGCCATCCCGACCGCCCCCCAGTCTCAGTCGCGGCCCGCGGCTGCTTCTTTGGCGGCGACCCGTATTCGCTTGAGCGTCTTCATGGCCGGGTCGCCGCCTCGCCCGAAGAGGTCGTGGAGGCGGACGTACTCTCGGTGCAGCAGGTCGTACACGCTCTTGTTGGCCTCGATCGGCTCGTAGACCACGTCTCGCAGGTGGGCCATCTTTGCGGCGGCCTGCTTGATCGTGGCGTAGCCACCGGAAGCCGCTCCCGCCGCGACGGCCCCGAACATCGCCGAACCCAGGGCCGGGGTCTGCGTGGAGGCCGCGACTCGAAGCGTGCGCCCCGTGACATCGGCATAGATCTGCATCAGTAGCCGGTTCCGCTCGGGCAAGCCGCCGCAGGTCACCACCCGATCGACCGCGATCCCCCCGGCCTCGAAGGCGTCGATGATCGTCCGCGTCCCATAGGCCGTAGCCTCGATCAGGGCGCGGTAGATCTCCGGCGGCGTCGTCGCCAGGGTCATGCCGACCAGGAGGCCCGACAGGTCCGCGTCGACCAGGACAGACCGGTTGCCATTCCACCAGTCGAGGGCCAGCAGACCCGATTCGCCCGGGCGGAGAGCCGCCGCCTCCTCCTCCAGCACCTCATGGACGGTCACCCCGCGCGCCCGGGCCCTCTCGTGGTACAGCGGTGGCACGCCGTGCTCCACGAACCAGGCGAAGATGTCACCCACGGCGGACTGACCGGCCTCGTAGCCGAAGAGCCCTGGGATGACGCCGTCCTGGACCACGCCGCAGGCGCCCGGCACGACCGGCGCGGAGTCCGACAGGACGATGTGGCAAGTGCTGGTGCCCATGATGGCGACCAGCGTGCCGACCTCCGTGACCGTGGAGGCCGGCGCCGACACGTGGGCGTCCACGTTGGCAACCGCGACCGCCGTTCCTGGCCGCAGGCCCGTCCACGCTGCTGCCGGCACTGTGAGATGGCCCGCGACCTCCCCGAGTGGGGCGATCGAGCGCGACATCTTCTCGTCCACGACGTCTGCGAACGCCGGGTCCAATGCAGCGAAGAAGTCCGGGGGGGGAAGCCCTCCTCGGCCGACCACATCGCCTTGTAACCGGCCGTGCAGTTACTGCGGGTCTCGACCCCCGTGAGTTGCCAGACGACCCAGTCCGCTGCCTCGATCAGGCGGTCTGCGGCGCGGTAGACATCGGGCGCCTCTCGGAGGATCTGGAGGGCCTTGGGAAAGAACCACTCCGACGAGATCTTGCCACCGTATCGGCTGAGCCAGGGCTGGCCCATCTGCGCCGCGACCCGGTTGACGTCGTCGGCCTCAGGCTGGCCAGGTTCAAGAAGATGAACGGATACGGGTCGAAGTAGAAGATCAGGTAGACAACCTGCAGTTCTCCGGCCTCGAAGCCGACGACGGTCGTTGGCTGAGTTCGTTAGCCGTCGGCCTGTGGCGCCCACGCCAGCACGGACCGGTCCACCGACGGGCGTCTCGCGTACGCTCCTACGATCTCTGGGCGATCAACCCATCGAGAACGTCGGGGTGTAACCGCGTTTCGATCACGAGACGGGCAGCACCGAGGATGCCGCCCGTTTCCGGGAGTTGGCTTGGGGAGATGATCAGGTCGCGAGTCGCAAGGGGTAGAGACCGTTGGTAGACGAGCTCGCGTATTCCGGCAAGGAGCTGGTGCTCAGCCCGTGACAGCGTTCCTCCAACCACCACAACGCTCGGATTGAGGATGCTGACCGTATCCGAGATCACCTCTCCGAGGATCCGACCCGCCTGGCGGAGAAGTTGAACCGCCATGGGCTCGTTGCGGAGTACGAGGCCCAGAACATCGCGACCATCCGTGGCCTTGAAGCCTCTTGTCCGAAGGTCTCGCGCGATCGCCCACCCGGCCGCGAGTGCCTCGACGCAGCCGATGCTCCCGCATCGACACAGCGGTTCGTCGTGTCCTCCTAGACGGATGTGGCCGATGTCGCCAGCCGCGCCTTGAGCTCCCCGATAGATCGACCCACCTGCAATGATCCCGCTGCCAATCCCGGTCCCAGCCTTTACGAAGAGCATTTGATCCACGCTCGGCCAGTAGCCACGGTGCTCGGCGATCGTCAGGACGTTGACATCGTTGTCGGCAACGAGAGGCGCGTCGAACTCTCGGCCGATCCGTTCCCGGATCTCGAAGCCATCCCAGCCTGTCATGATCGACGGGCCGACGACTCGACCAGCGCCGTAGTCGACGGGCGCCGGTAGGCTGAGACCTATGCCAACTAAATCGCCTGCCGGCCGGTCGACCTCGCCAAGCAGCGTCCGGAACCGATCGCACACCCATCGAAGGACAGGCTCGGGGCCACTTGCCACGTCCAAGGGACCGACTTCTTCAACCAGGACGCGCGGTTCGAGATCTGTGATCGCGACACGCGTGTGCGTCTCCCCGATGTCGGCTGCCAGGGTGATACCGAAGCCCGCATTGAATGAGAGCGCTCTTGCAGGGCGACCCCCGCTGCGGAGTGTTTCGTTGCTCTCGCGCACGAGGCCGGATTCGAACAGCGCCTCGAGCCACTGGGAGACCGTCCCTCGCGAGAGGCCGAGCTTCTGAGCTAGCTCGGTGCGACTACGTGCCTCGCCCGCCATGATCAGCGACAGCATCCGTGCGACGCCCGACGGCGCCGGTTCTCTGTCGCGCAGCCCGTCAGTCACGGCCCGATCTCCCTTCTACCTGCGGCCTTACGTCCGTAGCCGACAGCAACTGTAACCCGGATGGGGTCCTTTGCTCTGATCGCGACCATGTTACGCCATGCACTGCGCATAAGCTGGCCGGTTATGTACAGTGCGGTCTTGACTTCGCGCTGGTCCATGACGATACTGACGTGGGGTTGGGAGATGAGCCGGCAGCTTCCCGATTGGGACCTCGGTGAGGGCCGCGGCGAATGAGCTACATCCTCGGACTGGACGTCGGCACCAGCCGCTGTAAAGCGGCCTTAGTCTCCGCCGACGGCCCTGCCTTTGCCGCCGCGTCCGGCCCGTATCACGCCGAGGCTTCAGTGATGGACGGATCAGAGCAGGACCCGTCCGACTGGTGGGCCGCAGCGGTAGTGGCGACGAAGCGGGTGGTACGCGCTGCCGGGGCGAAGCCCCAAGATATTGTCGGCGTCGGATTGTCCGGGCAGATGCACAGCCTCGTGTTGCTCGACGCGGAGACAAGAGTTCTCCGGCCGGCCATCTTGTGGTCCGACAAGCGTTCGGCAACCCAGTGTCGGGAGGCATCGCGGCGGGTCCCCGACCTGCCTGAGATCACCGGCAACGCGCTCATCCCTGCGTTCACGTTGCCGCAGCTCCTGTGGATCCGGGAGAACGAGCCACAGGTGTACGGACGCATCGAGCACGTGGTCGTTCCGAAGGACTGGCTCCGTTTGGAGATGACGCATGTGCTGGCCACCGAGCCTTCGGACGCGTCGGGAACCGGCATGTTCGACATCAATCGGTGGGTGTGGTCCGGCCGCATCACCGACACGCTTGGAATACCGGAGCGGTGGCTGCCCGAATGCGTGCCCTCCGCCTCGGTTGCCGGGCTCCTGACGGCGAGAGCAGCGCGGACTCTGGGGCTGGCCGAAGGAACGCCCATCGCCGCGGGCGCGGCCGATCAGGCCGCACAGGCGGCGGCGATGGGGGCTGTTAAGCCGGGCGTCCTCGGCGTCACGATCGGCACCTCGGGAGTCGTGGTAGTCACGTGCCTCTCTCCCGCTCGAGGGGTATTCTGCCACGCCATTGACGGGCGCTGGCTCGCCCTCAACTCGATGCATGCAGCGGGCCTCAGCCTCGACTGGTACCGCGCAACATTCCACCCTGGCCGTTCAATCGGGGAGCTGTTGGCGTCAGCTGAGCAGGTCGACGCTGGGGCCGGCGGCCTGCTGTTCCTGCCATTCATGCTGGGAGAGCGGGAAGCGATGGAGCCAACCATACCGTCGGCCTTCGTCGGCTTTGGCACTGGCCACCGATCGGGTCACTTCGTGAGGGCAATCCTCGAAGGGGTCGCCTTCGAGATCCGGCGGATGGTGGAGCAATGGATCGGCGATGGCCTCCGCATCCGCCACGTTCGGTTTTCCGGCGGGGGTGCACAGAGCGTCCTGTGGCGACAGACCCTGGCCGACACTCTCGGCCTCCCCGTATCCAAGGGCGAAGGCGGTGCGGCCGAGGGGGCGGCGCTGCTCGGCGGAGTCGCGCTCGGCTGGTGGAGTTCCGTGGACGAGGCGGCAGCGCAGTTCCGTGGTGTGTCTGCGAGTGTCGATCCCGACCCTGGCAGCGGCTCAAGGCTCGACGCAGCATTCGGCGAGTATCTCAACTTGCTCGGGCGGCTCAATGCTTCGAAGCCCGCCAACAGCGCCCCGGGCCGACACGTCCGGGCACGCCAAGTCTCAGATGGGGGCCTCCGTCACGGCGCCCCAAGCGGCGAAGCGACAGTATGGGAGGGTTGAACGTTGCAGGCTCCAGCGATCGGCAGACCCGCCTTAGGGGAGGAGCAGCCCAGAGAGTCACCGCACTTGAGGCCCTCGATCCAGATCACGCACTGCACTGCTCGGTCGTTCACCGACAAAGGGCCTGCAAGGCTGCTTATCGCACACGTCACCAACTCGATCACGGGGTATTGCTCCGATGAGCATGACCACTGAGCCCCAGCCGAGGGTGCCCGTCGTGGCGCTCGAGGACATCTGGAAGACCTTTGGAGCCGTCCGTGCGCTCCACGGCGTCTATTTCGACGTGATGCCAGGCGAGACCCACGGCCTCGTCGGTGACAACGCTGCGGGTAAGTCGACCCTCATGAAGATCCTGACGGGTGTCTACGACCCTGACCGCGGAGCCATCGAAGTCAACGGGAAGCGCGTTCATTTCTCGTCGCCCAGCGAGTCGCGAGACATGGGCATCGAGATGATCTTCCAGCACTTCGCTCTCGCAGAGAACCTGGACATCAGAGCGAACATCTTTCTTGGCCGCGAGGTCGAGCGCCGGCACCTGGGGGGCCTGATCCGATTCCTTGACACGCGTCGGATGACGACCGAGACCCTCCGCATCCTCAAATTGCTCGACTTAGAGATGGACCCCAAACTCAAAGTCCGCAGGCTCTCCGGTGGTCAGCGACAGGTGGTCGCAATCGGCCGCGCGCTGGCATTCGATGCCCGACTCGTGATCATGGACGAGCCTACCGCCAACTTGGCCGTCGGCAAGGTCGAGAAGCTGCTCGAGCTGACAAAGCGTCTTCACCAGTTCGGCGTGGCAGTGATCGTTATCAGTCACAGGCTCGACGAGATCTTCGCCGTGGCGGATCGCATCACCGTTATGCGGCTGGGCGGCATCGTCGGGCGGTTCAACAAGGACGATGTCACCCAGGAGCAGGTCAGCCGCCTCATCTCTCACGGACGCGACGGTGCCGAGGAGGCCGGAGCATGACCGCGTTCCAGGTTGAGGCCGAGCAACGGGCGGCTGCGCTCGAGCGCCGGGAGCGGATCAAACACCGCATCGGCGACTACGGCCTGCTTGTCGTGTTCGCGGGGTACTTCGTCTTCATGGCCTTAGCCTCCGATCGATTCTTGACGGTCGGGAACCTGGTCAACGTCGTTCGCCAATCATCGGTCATCGGCCTGGTGGCGATCGGCATGACCTTCGTGATGATCACTGCTGGAATCGACCTTTCGGTTGGGGCAGTGGTAGGCGTGGCTGCTGTGGTCGCCGCCAGGGTTGCGATCGACCCTGGCAGCGGCCTGCTGCTTCCACTCGTAGCGGGCCTCGGCGTCAGCCTCGTCGTCGGTGGGATCAACTCGCTCCTGATCATTCGAGGCAAGATTCTGCCGTTCCTGGCAACCCTCGCGGTCATGGCCGGAACTCGGGGCTTCGCTCTGGTCTACACGAATGGACAACCGACTGGCGGCCTCAACCCGCAGTTTGACGTCCTCGGCCAGGGTTCGATCGGTCCGGTGCCCATACCCGTGATCGTCTTCCTGACGGCGGGCCTGGTGGCCGATCTCGTGCTCTCGAAGACGAAGTTCGGGCGCCATGTGTACGCCGTGGGCGGGAGCATCGAAACGGCTCGTGATGTCGGCATCCCGGTCTCCCAAGTACTACTTCGCGTCTATTTGCTGTCCGCATTGCTGGCCGCCGCGGCCGGCGTTGTTCTAACGGCCCGCGTGGACGGTGCTGACCCGCTGGTGGGGACTGGCTACGAGCTGGATGCCATCGCCGCAGTCGTCATCGGGGGAACCAGCCTGTTCGGCGGCGTGGGAACGGTCCGCGGGACCATCCTCGGCGTGCTTCTGCTCGGCATGGTCGTGAACGGCTTGAACCTCCTCAATGTCGCTTCCTACTACCAGCAGATGATCAAAGGGATCGTGCTGGTGCTGGCGGTGGTGCTGAACCGCTGGAAGTCCCAATAGGCCTCGCAGACAAGCAACGACGGAGCTGCCGTCGGAGTGGGAGGTGGTGCCCAGGACGCGACCCATGACAAAGGATCAATCGTCACAGAAGAGAGGAAACGACGCGATGACGACGTTCAGAACGACTCGGGGCTGCATCCTCGGGATCAGCCTGGCCCTGGTGCTGGCCGCTTGTTCGAGCAGCGGAAGCACTCCCGCGCCTGCAGCTACTGGGACGACGGCCCCCGCAGGCAGCGCTCCGGCCGCCTGTACCAAGACGATCGGCGCAACGCTGCTCAGCCTCCAGTACCCGTTCCTGGTCACACTCAATGACGCGATGAAGGCCGAAGCTGCCAAGGAAGGCGTCTGCTTCGACTCACTTGATCCCCGACAGAAGGTCGACACGGAGCTCAGCCAGGTCGAGGACCTGATCACCAAGAAGGTCGACCTGATGATCATGGTCCCGGTCGACGTCACGCAATCCGGCGCTGCAGCCAAGAAGATCAACGATGCCGGCATCCCGCTCATGTTCGTGAACACCAAGCTCGACGCCAGCTTCGCGTCGAGTGGAGGCAAGGTCGTGACCTACGTGGGGTCAGACGACGTGAAGGCCGGCGAGATCCAGGGTCAGTACGTCGTGGACACCCTTGGGAGCGGCGGCGGCAAGATCATCTACCTGGTTGGGCAGTACGGCGGAGCGTCCACCAACCTTCGGAAGCAAGGATTCACCGAGATTCTCTCGAAGCATCCCGAGATCTCGATCGCTACTGAGCTCGAGGGCCACGGCTCGAGGGCCGAAGGCAAGACGATCATGGAAGACCTCCTGCAGAAGTACTCGACCGGCCAGGTCCAGGCGGTCATCTGCCAGAACGACGAGATGGCCCTCGGGGCGCTCTCGGCAATCGAGGCAGCAGGCCGCCGCAGCGAGTTCAAGGCGATCATGGGCCTCGACGGTGAGGCCGAGGCACTCACCTCGATCTCGTCGGGAGGTTTGACCGCCACCGTGTTCCAGGATGCCGTTGCCCAGGGAACCGGTGCGATCCAGACCGCAGTGAAGATCCTCAACGGTCAGACGGTAGATCCTCTGATCGACATCCCGTTCAAGCTCGTGACCAAGGACAACGTCGCCCAGTTCAAGTAGACGAGGTCCTCGGTACCACTCTCCTTGTAGCCCACGCGCGGGATCGATCGGGCTCTCTCCCTCCGTCCGGTCGACCCCGCGCATCCCCTTCGACTGCCCGGGAGGACGCGTCAATGTCCGAGCTAAGTGATCGAGTCGCGATTGTCACTGGTGCGAGTCGGGGAATCGGCCGGGCGACCGCCCTCGAGCTCGCACGACGAGGCGCGAGCCTCGTCACCATGGCTCGATCCGCCGGGCCATTGGCGGACCTATCGTCCGAGATTCGCGCCCTTGGGTCGGACGCTTTGGCGATCCCGGGCAACGCAGCCGTGTCCCACGACGTAACCCGAGTCATCGACGCCGCAATCGCCCGGTTCGGCCGAATCGACATCCTGGTCAACAATGCCGGGATCGGCATCCTTGGGCCACTGAGCGCGGCGACAGACGAGGACTTCGATGGGCAGATCGCCGCGAATGTTAGAAGCGTGTTCTTGTTCTGCCGCGCGGTCATCCCGGTGATGGAACGCCAGGGTGGTGGATCGATCGTCAACATCGCATCGATCAGCGGCCTCAAGGGATTTGCCAATGCGGGCGTGTACTGCGCTACCAAGTTCGCCACGATCGGGCTCTCCCGCTCCCTGGACATCGAGCTCCGCGAGAAGAACATCAAAGTCACAGCCATCTGTCCGGCTGGAGTGGACACTGACTGGGCGATCGGCACGGGCCTCAGCCGGGAGGACGTCGCCGGTCTCGATCGACTTCGTCCGGAGACGATCGCGCAGGCCGTTGCTTACGCTGTCACGCAGCCGGCAAACGCCAGGGTCACGGAACTCGTTATCTATCCAATGATCGAACAGGGCCACCAGTAGGCCGCGCTGGGGCTTGGCGAAGAGTCAGCTCGGGCTGCCGACCGCCAGAGCGCCGACCTGACGCCGCGTGGAGATAGAGGCCAATACAACAGGAGAGACCCCGTCCACCCACGCCGCACTCGCGGCGGACCAACACGAAAGGTTCGGTCAATGATACTCGGAGCAATTACCCATCCCGATGTGTTGGCCGCCCTCGCGCGGGCGGGCCATTCGTCGCGAGTGCTCGTGGCGGATGCCCACTTCCCGGGCGCAACCCTCCTCGGCCCCTCCGTCCCCCGCGTGCAGCTGAACTTCGCTCCTGGCCTGCTCGGGGTGGCGGACGTCCTCGGGCCGCTCGCGCAGGCCGTGCCGATCGAGGCCGCTGTCGGGGCGACGCATGAGGATGACTCCCTCCCCGAGATTTGGGCCGACTACGAGAGGCTCCTTCCAGGCGTGAAGATCGGAACGGTGCGCGGGTCGCAGCTCACGACAGTGTTCGACCCCGAGCGCCTCGGCCTGGCCATCCTCACTGGGGAGATGCGACCCGCCTCGTGCATCGTTCTCACGCTTGGTATCCGACGGATCGAGTAAGGTCCGCGGAGCCCATCCAGCAGGAGAGCGTTGGACAACATTCGGATATGAGAGGGCGGAGCAGGAGCGTCCTGGGCCCATTCCAGCTGGGGACGGTAGGGGATAACGACATGGAGGTCCGGGACATCGTGGTCGGCGACGAGGTTGACATCTCCCGGTCGGTGATTGTCTGCATCAACATCTTCGGAGCGCAGCAGCCAACCTCGTTGACGACGCTCCACGGGGTCGTAACCGCAGCCAGCGGTGAGGCGCTCTTCGTCGCCTGCGACCCAGTGGGGGTCGGAAATCCAGATTCGATCACGCGGCGCGGCCATGGTACTCGTGGATCAGGCCGCCGAGCAGGTCCTGTCGGCGAATGTCTGGTGGGCTCACAGCCATCGAGGCCTCGCCTTTCGCCACAGGTGTCGCAAGAGCGAGAGCGCGATGGGGCCGTCCACGGTTGTAGTGCTCGGCATACGTCCGGAGCGTCCGATCGAGATGCCGCCGACCCAGGATCAGCGTCCAGTCGGTGCACTCCGCCCGGACGGTCTCGATGACCCGTTCCGCGTAGGCGTTGGCGTTGGGGGCCTGGATCGGAGTCAGGATCACCTTTGCTCCCTCCGAGCGAAAGACCTGGTCGAAGGGACCGACGAACTTGGTGTCGCGGTCGTGGATGAGGAACCGGATGGCGGGCGAGCGACCATCGAGGTCCGTGGCGATGTTCCTGGCCTGCTGAGTGACCCAGGCGGCGGCGGGATGCACGGTCGAAGCGCTCAGGTGGATCCGCCTGCTCCCAAGTTCGATGAACAGCAGGACGTAGAGCGTCTGGAGCCAGGCAGTCTCGACGGTGAAGAAGTCGCACGCGATGACCCCTTGCGCTTGAGCGCGGAGGAACTCGGTCCAGCTTGGTCCCGTCCGCCTCGGGGCGGGGCCGAGTCGCGCGATCCGGAGCAGGGTGCGAATGGTCGTGGCAGATACCCTGATCCCAAGCTTACGAAGCTCGCCCTCGATCCGTACGCAGCCCCACCGCGGGTTCTCCCTCGCGATTCTGAGGACGAGTTCACGAACCTCTGGGTCAATCGGAGGCCGTCCAGGCTGACCCCGTCTTGCCATTGCTGCCTCCTGCGGTGGACAGCAGCATGATTCCAGTTATCCGACTCCACGAAACCCAGGGCAGTCCAGAGGCCTCCACGATTCCCAGGGCGAACCAGAGTGCTGCGGGTAACCAGCGTTTGACCGGAGCTACCTAGCCGGTACGCGCCACTCCACCCCTTTGAAGCGCTCCAAGCGGCGGACTCCGATGCCCCCCACCGCGGTCGTGGAAATAGAGAAAGCACTGGAGGTTGAGCGCAACCTTAGCTGACGCCCCTGAGCTGGGCGGCCCTGCCACTCCCAGCCCCTTCTTCTGGCCTACCATGCAACCTCGTGACGACCGAACTGCCAGCACGTGCACCGCTCTACAGAACCGACCTCGGGGAGATGTGGGTCGGCGATAGCCTTGAGGCGCTGAGTCAGATCCCGACGGGGTCTGTGCAGGCGATCATCACCTCTCCTCCCTTTGCCCTGAGCACGCCCAAGAAGTACGGGAACAAGGGGCAGGACGAGTATGCCGCTTGGTTCCTCCCTTTTGCGCGGGAAGCCTACCGGGTGATTCGAGACGACGGGAGCCTAGTCCTAGAGGTTGGCGGCAGCTGGCAGCGAGGCAGACCGATTCGGTCTACTTACCACCTTGAGCTCCTGATAGCCCTGGTGAGTGATATCGGGTTCCAGTTGGCCCAGGAGTTCTACGGGTATAACCGCGCCAAGATCCCGGGCCCGGCAGAATGGGTGAACGTCCGGCGAGAGCGGGTGAAGGACGCTGTGACACCCATCTGGTGGTTGTCGAAGACCGACCATCCGAAGGCAGACAACCGTCGAGTACTCCGTCCCTACGGTCCGGACATGAGGGTGTTGTTTGAGAAGGGCTACAACCACGGGCCCCGACCCTCGGGCCACCGTGTGGGGAACGGGTTCGGAGCCGATCGAGGTGGGGCGATCCCGAGCAATCTGCTGGCGATCGCGCACACGCGATCACGAGGCGACACATACGCCACGTACTGCCGCTCGATGGGCCTGCCGATCCATCCAGCACGGTTTCCACGTGAGATTCCCGAGTTCTTCATCCGTTTCCTGACGGAACCTGGGGACTTGATCTTGGATCCATTCGCCGGTAGCAACATCACCGGCGCGAGCGCCGAGGAGCTTGGACGGAAGTGGATTGCGATCGAAATCCGCGAGGAATATGCGCGGGGCTCTAGGGGTCGCTTCCTGTCTGCGATCGACGGCTAGCACATCGCTCATCATCGACGGTCTGTTACCCCAGTTCCCCCATGTCCAACATCCCGGACGGCTGTTCAAGATCTGCCAGAAGCGATTGTTGAGTTCTCGGCAGGAACCGTGTAACCCGCCTGTAGTGTTCGAGATACAGCCGGTCTGCGGTGAACTCCTCAAGGCCGCGCCGCTTTCGGTACAGCTCTCTGACGACGAGTCGAGCTGCCACGTCTGCCACCGCCTCAGCGATGACCAGGCGCGCCGCACGGCTGTGAACGCCATCGGTATCGAGCACCGGTCGGAGCGACGGATGTCTGACCCACACCTTGAGCAACCGAAGTTGCTCACCGGTCGTTTCGTCGGTCACAACGTCGCTGACTGCTCGGTAGGGGTTCATGTCCTCGTCCACGAGCTTGATCTTGTAGCGGACGCCCTCTTCCTTTTGGGTGACGACGACACGAGTCGTCGTTGAGATCTCGGAAAGACTGGCCCTAACGGTTGCCGAGGCTCCGAGTGTGCGGCCCTCGACACGAGCCACGCCACGGTAGAACTCGAACTCCTCGTCGAGCTTGAGCTCCACTGTCGGGGTTCGAACCGCCACTCCATCGTGACTTGAGCTCACTACTGCGGTCGCCCCGACCGATGCGACTAGCTGGGCAGGCGCCCGAATGACCACCGACTTCTCTCTGTTCAGCCCCACGCGGTATGTGGGCTGTTCGAACTCCAGGGTCTCGGGCGGCTCAATCTCAATTCTCTCGATGGGCCTAGACTCTCGGACCTCAACGATCGCTTCTGCCGTGTGGCCTGCGCCGGATGCCGAGATGATCGTCGATGAGGCGTCAATAGGCCTGAGCCGAACCTGAGTGATGAGCAGGTCAGGATTCCGCGGATGAGCAGCCAGCCGTGGTCCGGTGTCCAGGATCTCCACGACGCCCTCAGGGTCGGCGGTCACTTCCACGCTGTCACCGGGGGCGGCGATGTCCGCCCTAACGATCGCAGAGAGAGTCCGATCTTCTCCGAGATAGGCATACGCGCTCTCCGGGACGAGCCGGATTGGCGGAACGATGCCGCTCCCGGGGCCCGTTACGTCCTCGGCCTCGATCTCACGCAACTCATCGTTGATCAACTGCCCGAGTTCACGCGCCAGTCGATCGAGTGCGAGACGCGCCCGGTCATCCTCGATGTGCGCCTCGTCGCGTGCCCTTGCCTCTTCCTCCGCTATGAGACGTCCAAGGGGTGCCTCAGCGGCCGCTTTCAAGGCCCGGGCGAAGGGATGGTTGGGCACGAGGCCGTCTCGCCGTCGGCTGATGATGGGTACGTTGTTGCGAGGATCCAGTGGTGCCCCGGCTGCGAGGCGGTCGTCGTGCTGGCGAGCGAGTTCGTCGATGAAAGCACATTCCAGCTTCCCCCCGAACCAGCCAGCGCTCGGCTTGTTCTCGAAGCCGAACAGTGTGTTGTCATAGATCGCACGCTTGCCCTTGATCAGCACGCCAGATGGTCTGGTTGCGCTCTCAGGGCCCTCGTCGCATCGGTCGGGAAGACGCCATATGCGGAGATGGGCCTTTGCTTCAGGGTAGCCCTCGATAGCCAGGTCGGCCTCGAAAGTGGGGGTCGCCGCGACCGCTGGATAGTGGTAGATCAGCGAATCGGTCGTAGAGCTGTTCACCATGTGCAGGTCTACCCTGCGAGCGGGATCGCTCAGAACATCACGAAGTTGGTAGTGGCCGGACAGTCTGGTCTTCAGGGTGTCTCGGCGTGGGCAGCGCACTCCGGCCCGGGCACGAATGGTCACGGACGTCCCGTTGCCTCGGGGCACGCCCATGGTCTCCCGATGGCTCGCAGTGGCGCGTTCGTCGGCCTCCAGCGTGGAGTTGCCATCTTGTCTGAGCAGGAGCCGCGCATAGCGGTGGTCGCGGATCGATTCGAACGTGACTTCGCCGAAGGCCGCGACGTCCTTGGCGCCCCGCCCGAGGTTGCCGCGACGGCTCTCCCCTCGCTCGAATCCTGAGGTCCTACCGCCCAAACGGGTGATCTTCTCCACAAGCTCGGTCGCAGACATGCCGATCGCCCGATCTCTCACAACAACTGACCAATCGGCGCCCCGGCTCCTATCGACCGAGATGCTGATCTTGCCGACCTCGCTCACAGCCCCTTCGGCGTACGCGTCGTCTGCGTTCGTGATGAGCTCGATTAGGCCCCTGACAATGTCACCGCTCATCGCCTCCTGGGCATCCTGATTGAAGGCGCGACCGGTGTACTCAACCATCCAGGTGTCGCCAACACGGACTTTCACTTGGAAGCCCCTCCGTACCACTTGGCCCCTACTTGATCGAGGAACTCCAGGAACGACAGCACGTCTCCGCGCCGAGCTGCCTCAGCGGAAGACCGGTAGATTGCCAGCCTCTCGTGCCAGGCCTCCGCGGAGCTGTCCGGTGCACAGAGCAATGCCTCGGCCGCCTCGTACCGAGTTGGCTCCCTTGTATCGCCGTGGAAGAATCGTTGTGCCGCTGGAGTCGCCACCAGATCCTGCAGTAAACGTTGGGCACGGACGCGAATCGCCGGTGGCCGGGCGGAAGGTCCCCGCAGGGGCTCCAGTCGATCCAGTCTCGCCCGAACGTACTCGATCCCCTCTGCGGTCAGTTGACGTCCAAGACCGTTCGAGGTCTTGATCATGGCCCGGGGATGCTTCGCCTCGAAGTCGCGAAGAGCTTTGTAGAGCGTCTTGTAGTTAGGAAGCTTCTGCGTGCGCCAGCCGAACCTCTCGGGGGCCAGCTCGTAACACTTGAGAAAAATCTCTTCGACGTCCACGAAGTCGCCGGTCCCACCAAGTAGGTACAGCGCGTAAGGGAGGACGTCAGGGTTGTCGATGACGGTCCTGTCTGGCATGGCGCACCTCCTGCGATGGTGGGTGACCTTAAGCGGCCGCTGCGGCCCACACCCCTGGCCGCGGATCGAAGAACGGGGTTATGTCGAAGATGTAGCCGGAGCTCTGCGAGCAGCGAGTGCATGTCATGACAAGCGAATCGAACCATCGCTGGCTCAAGGGGATGACCATTTCGGAAGCTAGACGCCATTGACCCCCGCACGAGCAAAGACCCATGTGCTCGTCTTCATCGTCAACGTCATGGACGACGGCAATCGAACTGCCCATTCGCCTACCCTGCGGCCGAGCTGGTGCGACGCCGCGGCTGAGGACGGCGACGCCCACCATGGACTGCCGGAACGTGGACGTCCCGAAGGCCGTAGACGCCCCGACCCGTTCTGATGAAGCGCGAGTCGCGGGTCAAGTGGGCGATCAGATTGGCCGCCGGGTCTTGCCCTGGAACGGTGACCCCTCGGGATGTGATCCCTTGAAGCAGGTCGCGGTAGTAGACCCCTGACTGGCTGCCGCGGACGATCTCTGCCGCCAGGTCCAGGAAGCTGGATGATTCCGGCCGCGCTCCTGCGGGTCGCTCCACCGCTGGTGAGCCCTCCAGCGCCAGCAGCTCGTCAAGGTTTTTGAGCTGCTGCTCTCTCCGTCCTATCTGCTCGCTCAAGCCGCGGAGTTGCCCTTTCAGCTGCTCCAGCTCTTCACTGACTTGCTCGCGCTTCGCGGTGAGAATGCCCGTGTAATCCACTGGTCACTCCTGCAGTTTGTCGCAAACTGGATGGAGTATAACACTCCAAGAGGAGCCGCCGTGAGGAATGTTATAACGCCCCGGACACGACCAGGAAGAGGCTGTCTTTGCCATCCACGGAGTCAACATCGGTCCCGAAGATCGCTGTTTCGTCGGGTGTGAATGAGTCTCCCGACGCAGGGCCGAAGGTGACCCGGATTTCGAAACCCTCGGTCTTGTCGACGCCTGAGCTGACGTCCTCCTCGTCGAACGCGTACGACCGTCGCCCGACGCCGAGGGCATTCTCAAGACCCTGAAGCACTGACGTCTTCCCGACATTGCTTGGGCCGACGAGGATGTTCTGCCGCTGTAGCGGGATGTCTACCGCTCGAAGTGTGCGGAAGTTCCGGAAACCGACATTGAGAATCTGAATCACATTGACCCCCAAGCTCTTGCCTCCAGATCTGACCGACTCAGTGCGTCGTTGATCGCCGGAGGTGCAGCCCAGACGGTGAGAGCCCGCGCCTGATTGGACTAGCTCAATCGCGCCCGAGGCGCTGAGGGTATCGCTTCGACCAAGCCATGTCCCAACGTCTCTGCGCATGCTGGTGGGTTATGGGCAGTGCGCGCTGTCGCCCGGCCAGACGACATTCGTGGTTGAACGATCCTGCGGCCCCGGTTGACTCCTCGGCGAGGGGTGGAGCCCGCTAGTGAGCTGCGCCGGCTCGCCGTCGGCCGAGCCGGCGAGCCCGATAGGTCAGATGGGCTGGCCACAAGACGAGGTGGTCCAGGCCGAGCGCGCCGTCGACGCGTCTGGCGGCTTCCTCTGTTTGCCCAGCCCGTATGAGGGTATCCACCACGTCGAACAAGGCCGCGAGCCGTTCCGTTGCGACTGGGCTCAGAGTTGGCACGAGCACCCGCTCGGCCTCCTTCGTCTCAAGCTTCAGGACGCCGCCACCGTACGCGCGTCCCTCGATCTCAGCACTCAGGAGTGTCAAGGAACTCGCCATCGCGGCCGCTAGAACGCGTGGCGGTGGGGCCGACGGCCCCAACTTGACGCCATGCAGAAGATTGCTCGACCACGCGGAAGCGTCGTTCACTATGAGCCGAGGCCCGAGATGGCTCATATAAGGGAGGAATGCATCAGGCTTCGAGCGTGGCAGGGGCACGGCATACCACGGGCGGCGGACGCGGCACTTGTAGCGCGCCGCTACGCCCAGCGCCTTACCCTTCTGCAGGTAGGCGAGCAGCTGTTTGTCGTTCGGTTCAGGGCGGTGGGCGAGATCGAGTAACAACCGGAGGTCGCCGTTGCTGGCGAGGAGACCTGCGACATCGCCAGGCCGGCGCAGCGTCGGCGTGAACACGTCGGCTGGCAGCCGGAGGCTCGCGGCCTCTTCGTGTGACAGGATGAAGAAGTCGTTGGCGCCGGAGACAAAGCCGATGTCGACGCTGGCGATCGCACCAAGCGGCGACGCCACGCCTGAGGCCCGCGCCTCTTCGTAGACCGATCCCGCCTCAGCATCCATCGACCCGCTCCAACGTCCCTGCGGCGCGATCGCAGCCAGGTCAGCGTAGGTCCCGACGTCGAGGGTGTTCAGGGTCTGCTCGTCCAGAACCCGAACCACGCGCAGGCCGCGGCGGTTGTCGTTCGATGCGAGTAGCAACAGAGCGTCGACCTGCGCATCGGCGAATACACCCCGATCGAATGCCACGACGATGACCGAGCCGAAGCGTCGAAGGAGCAGCTCGCGAACCGGGCCGCCGTAGTCTGTGTGGAGCAGCTCGGCCGGGAGCACGAGGGCGAGGCGACCATGCGGCGCCAGGAACGAGACCGAGTGGACTACGAAGTGGGCCCAAGACGAGGCGAGGTTCGTCAGCTCGACGCCCTGCGCTCGCGCCCTACGGAGTCCTTTCTCGCGGGCCTCGCCAGTGAACCCGTGGTAGCGGATGTACGGGGGATTGCCGATGACCGCATCCATCGAAGGCATCGCCGAGGGCTCAACGTCGAAGAAGTCGGAAGTCAGGATCTGAGCGTTTGGCGCCAGAACCCGGACCTTCTCCGCCTCGATGGGCTCTCGCTCGATGCCAGTCAGCCGGCCGACCAGATCATCAGCGCCGAGATCGGCAAACCGCTCGGTGACGGCCGCAACGAAGGCTCCGTCCCCACACGACGGCTCCAGGACGCGATCGCTCGGAGTCCGAATGGCCCAGCGTGCGAGGAAGCGGGTCAGCCCTGCAGGCGTGTAGAAGGCGCCTCGAGCCTTGGCTTCCTGGGGCGTCTCGATGATGGCCTGGCTCATGTCGCAATCCTACGATCGGCCAATTCGCTCGGGCTTATCCGCCTCTTGGCGTTGCAGCTCGAGGAGATCCTGGCAGGCGCGGTAGAGGACGTAATCCATGCTCACATCTCGAGGAACGTCAAGCTTCTTGTAGGTCGTTGGCGTGGCCTCCGACACCGGCCCGAAGCAGAAGAGACCGACGCCATCGAGCACCTGAGCGGCCGTGTGGGCGAAGCCGATCGTCGCCTTGAGGTCGGTTTCACTGACGATGCGGGCCGCGATGAACAAGTACGACCGAGGCGGGACTGACCGGAGCCAGGTCGTGAGGTTGCCCCCGGGAGCACTAGCCGCCTGGCCGCTGGCAGCCATGATCCGCCCGAACTCGGCCTTGAGGTCGATCGTCTTGAAGGCCGCTTCTTTGACACGTTTTGCCAGGTCGGCCGACCCCGGTCGCCCGATCGCCTTCTGCTTGGGGGACAACGGGTGGCGAGGCGTGCCGACGGCCTTTACCTCCAGGGTGAATCGGACGATGCCAGTGTTGGGGTAGGTCACGTCGAGGTTATGGCTTTCGAAGACGAAGCCACGGACGCCTCCCCGCGAGAACAACTGGACGCCGCCACAACCCTCCAGTAACAGGGCCAGAAGATCGTTGAGGAAGTCACCCTTGCCGTTCTGAAGGTCGCCAATGTCCGCAATGCCAGCCGCTACGTTGGCGTCGAACTCCTCCATGGCGCGGACAAATGCGTCTTCGACTTCGCCCCAGGTCCGCGGTCGGGCTCGTTGGGCGGCCTGATACATCCTCAGAAGCGGGGCACACGACGGATGGCTGGCGACGATTTGGCTAGTCGAGCGCGGCTTGCTGGTCGGCTTCGGCATGCGCTCAGCATGGCACTTCTTCGCCACTTCCGAGCCTGGAACTTGCACTTCCGTCCGCTACCCCGCGGCCCTCCGCAGGGCCTGCTGCCGACGGTGCTAGAGCAGCTTGCAGGCCCCGGTCCCGCCCGCTTGACGGTGCGACAGCGCGACCGGCCAGCCGCGACGTTGACTCGCGTGCGCCAGACTGGTCGCCATGGACCACCGTGACCATGTCAGGCTGATCCGGGAGGGCGTCCTGGGGGGCGGGAAGATCTGGGCCGACCTCGGGTCGGGTGAAGGAGCGTTCACCCTCGCCCTGGCCGACCTTCTCGGTCCGAGCGGCTCGATCCACACGGTCGATCGGGACAACCGCGCCCTCGGGGTTCAGGTGCGGGCCCTGCGTAACCAGTTCCTGAACGTCAGCGTCACGCCGCTCGTTGCCGACTTCACAATGCCGCTCGAGCTGCCCCAATGCGATGGGATCGTGATGGCGAACTCGCTGCACTTCGAGCGCGACAAGCTCGCCGTCCTCCGCCTCATCCACGGCTACCTCCGCCCGGCTGGTCGTCTCGTCCTCGTCGAGTACGACACCGACCACGGCAACCCGTGGGTCCCCTTCCCGCTCTCGTTTCACTCCTGGGCCGCCGTGGCGGCGGAGGCCGGCTTCCGCGACACGGGGCGGCTCGCGTCGGTCCCGAGTCGGTTCCTCGGGTCGATCTACTCGGCCGTTAGCTTCCGCTGAGCGGTTCAACCGCCGGGGCGTGATCATCGCGCTACGCCTTAGGAACGCGGTCTGAGCAGGCGCTCGGCACCGGGCCGATCGGACACTGGCCGGTGTGGAGCCCACGACCTAGCCGACGTGGCGTCCTGGGCCATCCAAGACGGTCGCCGCCCCTGACCGGCCGAGGGCCAAAGGACGACCCGCTGTCTGTGCTGAGCATCAGCACTGTCCGCGCCGACCCGTGGCTTCTTTGTCCCAGTCCGCCCCTAACGGCGCCTCTGGCGTCTGGCCCCGCTGGGCCCACCGGACCACCACGATATCCAACCTTATCGTGAGCTCTCAGGCTGGTAGCCTTCTCCGGTTTTTGGAGCCACAGCAACGCCTGCGAGTAGACCTGCCAACACCAAATGACCTGAGCGTCTGCCTCTTGCGCAGAATGTCGCGACCCCCTGGGGGCCTCCACATCGCCCCCTTCCGCCCCTCTCGCGCGATCTGCTATAACTACGCCTGCTCGCCGAGCGGGAGTAACTCAGCTGGCAGAGTGTCTGCTTCCCAAGCATCGCGATGGGCCGGAGGGCTAGCCCTCCGGAATGCCGGAAGCCCCCTGCACCTCCCCTCTCGGCCTCCCATTACCGCCCCGGCATTCGAGTGACCTCGACGCCGGCCAACCGCGACCCCGGCGGGCTCTCGAGGTTGTCCGGCTAGCGCTGCCCGAGCATGAAGCCGACCGCCAGCCCGACAAAGAGCAGGCCCAATTCGAAGGCTAGCTCGCGGCGCCAGCTGCGGTGAAACAGGGCGACTGCCCGCAGATACCAGAGCGGCTCGTCGATGAGATAGACCTCCTCGATGCCCAACTCGGCGGCGAGTGGCGCCTTCTGGTCGGCGCGGCGAATGTGACTATGCGGGAGCTTCACGGCTCGGCCTCCTGACTGCCCTCGCCGATAGTGGCGGGGTCGGATCAGGGGCGGCTCTAGCCGATGTCGGTCATGGCCCGATCATGCCACACCTGCGCGGGCGAGCGAACGCCGCGGCCCCGACCGCCACGCCCGTCGCCGCGAGCGAGCTCACAGCGGGCGTCGGCACGACCATTCCGAACTGGTCTGCTGGCATGGCACCACCCCGGACGTCGGCGACGTAGATCGGTGTAGAACGACGGCCCCTTGCCACTTCCTGCCCCCCTTATCGATGATGCCCTCAACCAAGTGACCGAACGCATGGTCGATATCAAGGGAGGCATCCATGAAGACCGCCCTCGCAGCGACGCCCACCGTCTGCGCCCGAGGTCCCAACGACCGCGAGGCGCTGCACCTGATCACGAACCGAAGGAGCCCGGGATCGATCGCGCCCTCGCCTCGCAAATGGCGTCCCCGGCGTGCCCGGATCGGTGCACGGCCACTGACGCCGCCGGGCGCGCAAAGAGTAGATCGCGACCCCCTCGACTCGCCTAGCCATATTGAGTTCAAAAGCCCAACAAGCGAGGAGCCCAACATGACACCGACCGTTAGAGCAAGCCAAAGGTCGAGCCGAACCCCCGCCAGGGCCCCGCGCCATCGAGGCCGAGGTGGTCCCCAACCGACGCCCGCCCGGGCCGACGGGGACGCCAGTCCGACTCACGAGGCGACGATCGCGCCGCAGCTGCGCTCGCTGGTCGTACCGATCGAGAGCGTCACCCTCCACCCACGGAATCCACGCCTCGGTGTGGTCGAGGCGGTAGCTGCGAGCCTGGCCCGCTTTGGTCAGCAGAAGCCCATCGTCGTCCAGGCCAGTACTCGCTTTGTGGTGGCTGGCAACCACGTGCTGCGGGCCGCCCAATCACTCGGCTGGCGCGAGATCGCCGCCAACGTGGAGGCTCTCGACGACGCCTCCGCCATCGCATTCATGCTCACTGACAATCGCACCAGCGACCTGGGCGGCTATGACGACGCCCTGCTCGCGGCCATCCTCGCCGAACAGGCGGCACAAGAGAACCTCGCCGCCACCGGATATGACGCCGATGACGTGGCCGCGATCCTGCGGGCGGCCGAGCTCGCCGATACCCGCGACGCAGATGCAGTACCCGACGTACCCGTACCGACCGAACTCTATGTGGAGCCCGGCGATCTGTGGGCCCTCGGACACCATCGTCTCTTTTCTGGCGACTGTGCCGACCCCGCTGCCGTCGCCCGGCTCGTCGGTGAGGATACGGTCGACCTGCTCTGGACCGACCCACCCTACGGCGTCGCCTATACGGGCAAGACGCCGGCCGCCCTGAAGATTGCCAACGACGACCTCGGCATCGAGGGCACCCGTGAACTCGTCGCCGCCGCCCTCCGGCTCGTCCCGCTACGCCCCGGAGGCCCCTTCTACATCGCCGCCCCCGCGGGTCCTGCGCACCTCGCCTTCCTGTTAGCTCTGGCCGACGCCAACCTCACCCTCCGCCAGACCCTGGTCTGGGTGAAAGACCGCTTCGTTCTGGGTCACTCCGACTACCACTACCGCCACGAACCGATCCTGTATGGCTGGCGTGATGGTGCGGCCCACACCTTCCGCGCCGATCGAGGCGAGGATAGCGTCTGGGAGATCGCTCGACCAGGCCGCAGCGATCTACACCCGACCATGAAGCCGGTCGAGCTTGTCGAGCGGGCGATCCGCAACAGCTTCGCCCCCGGAGATGTGGTGTATGACCCGTTCGTTGGCTCCGGGACCACGATCATCGCCGCCGAGCGAAGCGACCGGCGCTGCCTCGCGATGGAGCTCGATCCGCGCTATGTCCAGGTGGCGATCGAGCGCTGGCAGACCTTTACTGGGTCGCGGGCGACACGGGTGGCGCGGCCATGAGCACGCCCAAATCGCGGCCCGGAACCGATCACCCCGCCGCACCGCCTCGCGCCGCCCGTGGCCGACGGCCGGCATCCGAGCTTGCTGCCCTCCGCGGCCGGATCGAAGGCTTCATGCTCGCGGGGTTGCGCTCGCCTGCGATCCATCGCGCCCTCACCGGGCCCGAGTGTCCCAACCCGGTCATCATCTCGGAGCGCCAGGTCCGCGCCCACATGCGGGCCATCGAACGTTCCTGGAGCGAGCGGGCCTCAGGGGAGGCGCTGGAAGCGGACCGCGCCAAGGCCATCGCGATGGTCGAGGAGGTCGGTCGCGTCGCGCTCACTCGATCGACGATGCACGCAGGCTCAAACGTCGGGGTCGGGTATCTCAACGCCTATCTGAAGGCGTCCGAGCGCTATGCCCGTCTGCGGGGTCTCGATGCCCCGGTCCGCACCGAGATCGCCGGCCCAGACGGCGGCCCGGTCGCCCTCATCGCCCTGGCCGACCATCCGGCCGAGCATCTGGACCCACGCGAGGAGGCGCGACGGCTTCGCGCGATGGCCGCCGACGCCGAGGCGGAGGCCGATGCGCTCGAGGGGGACGAGGGGTCAGAGCCATGACCAGCAGGTATCGCCAGCTCCTGCGTGAGGCCGCGGCCAGCAGCGACGCGGCATTTGCGGAGTACATGAGCGATCTGGTGTTCCCAGAGCATCTGCGCGAGGCGAGCCGCTTTGCGCAGCGTCACGAGCGAGGCCTGATCCTGGCGCCGCGAGGCCATGCCAAGACGACGCTCTTTCTTCATCGCGCCGCCCGCCTGATCGGAGCCAGCGAGGGCCGGTGCCGACTCGGCATCCTGACCGCCGTCGACGCCGACGCGGAGAGCCGCTCGCGGGCCATCCGTGCCCTCGTCGAGCACCCTCGCTTTCGCGAGGTGTTTCCCTGGGCCCAGGCAGGGGTCGAGGGCCGGCCCTGGACCGATGCCGCTTGGACCGTCCGCGGCGTCGATCTGGGCAAGGACGTCACGTGTCTTGCGATGAGCCTGGGCTCGGTCCGCGCCGGACCGCGGCTAGATGAGTTGCTCGCCGACGACCCGGTCGGTCTCCAGGAGAACGCGACTGCGGCGGGACGAGCCAAGGCCCTAGAGACGTATCTCACCGTCGTCGACCCGATGCTCACCCCCGACGGCAAACGCATCTTCCTTGGCACCCGCTGGCATGAGGACGACATCTACGCCGAGCTGATCCGCAAGGGCTGGCCACATCTGACCTACAAGGCGATAGCCGACGACGGGACCGCCCTCTGGCCCGGGTACTGGTCGCTCGACCGTCTACAGGCCAAGCGCGTCGATATGGGCAGCGCTCTCTTCGATCTCCAATACCAGAACGATCCAGCGGGCATGGGCGGCAACATCTTCAAGCGCGACTGGTTCGCCTGGGTCGATAGCGTGCCCGCGGGCTCTCGACGCGTCGGGCTCGACCTCGCGGCGAGCAAGAGCGAGCGCTCCGACTACACCGCGGCCCTCGAAGTTATCGAGGACCTCGGCACGCACGACCTCTACTTCGTGGGAGCCTTTGCCGCCCGACTCGACGAGGGTCATCGGCGGTGGCTGACCGGCCAGGACGATGACGGCAGCCTGGTCGGGACGGTCGGGAACAACCCGCTTGGGCCACGCCTCCTCTGGCCGATCAAGCTTCTGCCGCCGGGCTTCTGCGGGGCGAGCGGCTACCCGGAAGTGCCACGCCAGCTCACCGTGCTGAATATCGAGGCCACCCAGCACCAGAGCACCTTCGTCCGGGAGATGCTCGGCAAGACCCGACTGCCGGCGCTACCGGTCCATCCCGACTCGGACAAGGTGACGCGCTCGCGCACGCTGGCTGCCCGCTTCGAGGGCCGCAAGGTCTTCTTCCTCCGGGGCGCGCCCGGCATGGGCACCGGACCGAGCGATCCAGGCGAGTTCCCCCGCCAGCTACTCGCCTTCCCCAACGGCGAGCACGACGATCTAGTCGATGCCGCCGTCTACGCCGCCGACCTCAATGGCACGGGCAACGACTTCTACTTCACCGCCGGTCGCCGCTGAGGGCGCCTCGACCGACGAGCTACCAGAAGCTCGGCAAAGTCGCGCACGAGGGCCCGCTCATCGGCGCTGAGCCGACGCATCGGCGCATCCGCCGCACCAGAGTCCCCGCGTTCGCGCCCAAGGTGCTCAGGATCGATCCCCCACAAGCTCTCGAGGAGTTCGACGAAGCTGAACCCTGTGGCATCCGATGCCGCGAGAAGGTCTGCCGGTGTCGGACGCGCCCGTGATGGACGCGTGGGATCGAGGAGGGCAGCGATATATCCGGGGTCGCGGCCCATGGCCGCCGAGAGCGCTCGCATCGAGAGACCGGATCGGGCGAGTACGTCGCGGAGGGCGTCTCGGAACGCCTCGTCGGTCGGGGTCAAGACGTGATCCTCCTTGGGGTCCGCGCTGGCTTGATGGTTGCTCGAAGCGCCATTCTGACGTAATATAGCGTCATGCTAGCGCGAGCGGACGACCCTGTCGAGACCGCTTCGCGTGTGGCGTTCACGAGGCCCCCGCGCAGACCCGATAGCCTTCCGGCCCTGGCTTTGGCGCCACTCATCGCCGAGTACACCGCGACCTTCGGCTCGACCTGGGCAAAGGTGACCCGACGCAAGCACGCCGATGACTTCGCCCGTCTGGTCGACTGGCTCGAGGCCAATGGGCTACCCGTGACGACCGAGTCGCTCGACTTCATGACCCTCGTCGACTACGTCAGCGACCTTCGGGCGCGACCCAAGGTCTGCGGTGTCTGGCGAGGGGGCCCCGATGCCCTCGGACGCTCATTGGCTGCCGGATCGCTCGAGACGCTTTCCGCCAACAGCGTCAATGCCTACGTCCGACCGTTACGCTCGCTTGCCATCTGGCTCGTCGATGAGGGCATCCTCGCGGTCAACCCGTTCCGACGCTCTCGCCGGCGAGCCTCGCTCAATCCCCTACTCCCGTCGGAGGAGACGCCGACCAAGAGCGCGACACTCGACGATCTGCACGCGCTCGAGCGGGGCTGTGCCGGGGATCGCCCCCTTGATCTGCGCGACCAGGCGATCGTCTCCATCCTGGTCACAACCGCCGCTCGTAACTCGAGTGTGCGGCTCTTGCGCCTGGGGGACATCGATTTCGAACGCTCGGTCATACGCTTCCGGCGGGCCAAGGGCGGCAAGACACTAGAACTCGCCCTGCAGCCCGGGACCGCGACCGCGCTACGCACCTACCTCGAGCGCGGCCGTGGCGCCTTCCTACCTGCCTCCCCTACTCACACCGACGATCCGGACTGGCTCTTCCTCTCGCACGCAGGCGGTCTGCCACGGCCATTGACGATGAACGCCCTCTCGCTGATGCTCACGCGCCGCTATCACGTGGGAGGTGGGAGCCTTCGTTGCTTCGGCTCTCACCGCATCCGCCATGCCACAGCGACGCTTCTGGTCAACAACGGGATGCCGCTCGAGGAAGTCAGCCGGTATCTGGGCCACTCCTCGACCATGCCGACGCGCCGCTATGCCTTGCAGACGACCGAAGCGCTTGGCGTTCGGGCTGCCGATGCTCTCGCCCGAGCGGGGCTCGTAGGCTGAGGCTCCCGAGTTCGGCAGAGTACCAGAGCGCATCCCCCACCTCGGTGCCGGAAACCGCATCGATCGGGCACGTCAGAACACGCGTTCGGGCACGGGGGCACGTTCGAGTTGCTGGTCGGGGCAAGTAGAGTCGCCCCGAGACTATACGGGTGCTGATGTCGTCGCCGGCTGCCACCTTGCGGCCTTTCGCGACGCCGAGCCGCCGCAGCCCATCTTCAAGTACGGCACGCACCAGCGAGGCCGCCGGCGCGTCGTAGCCCGCCGACAGCAGGTGATCGGCCATCTCCAAGAAGTCGTTGAACACGTGGGCGGACACCAGGTCTGCGGTCCGGCGCAGGTAGCCGTTGGCTACGTCTTCCCGCAACGCCGACAGCACACCCACCCCGATGGCAGCCGCAACCGGTCCCTCGGTCCTGGTCTGGAGAGCGAACTTCTGGTGATACTCGCTGTCCGACCCCGCGACAACGTCGATGCAGGTCAGGGCCTGGACCTGCCAGCTGTTGTAGAGACGGCAGGACATGTCCGACTCGTGCCGAATGGACGAGGGGGGTTCGTTGCCCTTCGTGATCAGAGCGTCCAGCGTGGCCAGAATAGTGTCAGTGGCGTTCACCCCGCGCCCTCATTAGGCCGTGCCGGTAAGCAACTTGAAGTCGTGTTCGGTCACAAGGCTCGTGGCGGAGACGAACAAGCCCCAAGCCTTCCCCCGGTCACGGCCCGAGAACCCGTCCAGCTTGGCCCGCATCACTGCATCGATGGCAATGGGTCGGTCAAGAAAGAGGCGAGGATCCTTCAGCTGGAAAGTCCACCGGTACTTCAGGGGCTCCTTGACGATAGCTGGCATCGGTTTGTCTTCAGGCACGGAGCCAACTTCCGCTGTTGCCACCACACCTACGGACGCCTGGTAGAACGCCACGTGGTCGCCAGGCTGGATCTTCGATCGGTTCGGAGTGTTCTGGCCAAAGGCCCACATGCTGTTCCAGCGGATCAGCCTCTCGATCGTTTCGCGCGCCGTTTCGTCGGGGATGTCAGCGACGGGGATTAGGTAGTAATGCCGCTGTCGAGGGGGAGCAGCAGGGAGCGCCGGGGGAGCCTGATGCGCCGGCCGGGTAAGCCCGGCAGCCGCGGCGACGGGACCGCCCGCTGCTGGCGCCGGCTCTGAGACTTCTAATGCGCCGGCAGCGATGCGCTGCAGCAAGCCGACTGTGTCGTCAATCCAGACGACCGATGGCCACAGGATCGCCAGCGCTTCGTCGTGACTGATGATCTCCTCGCGGATCAGCTCGGCGAGCGACAGGACAGCACCGACGCTGCCTACCCTGAGTTCCTGCGTTCGCTTCTCCGCGACGATCGCGCGCTCCAGCTGCTTCACATCCGGATCGACCCGCGCACAGACGTACAGGCCGATCACACGATCGTCAGCACTGATCCGGCCATCAGACCTCAGGCTGTCAATGTAGCTCGACAGAACGTCGGTCCTGATGGCGGATGCATCTGTCGTCTTGACTTCGACGACAACGACGTGCTCCCGACTGCGCCACAGGCCATCGTGTCCGACCTGCCCTTGGACTCCAGCGTACCACCCGAACTCGACCTGGAAACCCATGAGCGAACCGAGGTAGTTCACAAGATCCTGCAAGGCGCGCGCGTACTGGGGCCCAGAGTGCGTTGTGCAGGTCTGCACGGCGTCCCGCACAAAGCCAAGCTCGGTCAGCCCCGCTAGGTACTTGCGGAACCGCTCGCGCGGTGTGTCCGCGCCGAGCGTATTGTCGAGCGCGCCGACCAGATTCAGGATCGTGTCGAAATCGTCGATCATCCATCCTCCTCAGATGGCTGCCTGCACGGGATTGTACGACCCACTGTCCTTCGAATTCTGTGCGCACGGGCCGAACGCGATCCCGCACCTGATGGCTAGCCGAGGTATCCCGATACCTGGGCCACTCCTCCACGGTGCCGACCCGACGGTATGCCCAGCTGACCCCGGGGCCCTCGGCCGTGGTTCGGGGGAGAGGCCGTCTCACTGCCGACTACTGCCACGAACCACCCGTGGCATCCGCCGGTGCGCCGGCAAGAAGCGAGGAGAGAGACCACAGCTCGTCGGGATGTCGAGCAGCGACCGTCCGACGGCCAGCGGCCGGCGGTGACTTTCGAGCGGCCGCGTCAGGCGCTCCTGGCCCGAGAGCAGCAAGGGCCCCCAAGAGGCAGGCTATCCGTACCGATCGCCGCCGCATCGGTGGGACGACTATCCTTGAGCCGAAGTGAGCGCTGCCCTCTCCGCCGTTCCGAACCCGTTCCTCGCGCTGCTCGCGCACCGCACCCCGATCGTTGCCGACGGCCCCATGGGCACGCGGTTGGCCGAACTCGGGCTGCCCGCGGGCGACGCCCCCGAACGCTGGGTACTCGAGCCCGCCGGACAGGCTGCCGTGCGGTCGGTCCATCGCGCCTATCGCGAAGCGGGCGCCCAGATCCTGCTCACCAACACGTTCGGGGCCAACCCGACCCGGCTCGCGCTGCACAGCTTGGCCGGGCACCTCGATGAGATCAACCGGACGGGGGCCCAGCTCGCGCGTCGCGAGAGCGGCAGCGGAATGGTCGTGGCGGGATCGATGGGCCCCACGGGCGAGTTCCTGGCGCCTCTCGGCACTCTGCCGTTTGAGAAAGCGGTTGAAGGCTTCACACGCCAAGCTGCTGCGCTTGCCGCGGGCGGAGTGGACGTGCTGTGGATCGAGACGATGACCGATCTTGAGGAAGCTCGCGCGGCGATCGAGGGTGCCCGTCAGGGTGCCCCTGGGTTGCCCGTTGTGGCCACGCTGGCCTTCGGCGCCGGCGGAGCCACGCTGATGGGCGTCCGGCCCGCCGAGGCGATCGCGGTGCTGGCAGATCTCGGGGTGAGCGCCGCCGGCGCCAACTGCGGGACCGGCAGCGCCGAGGTCGAGCGCGCCCTTGCCCGAATGCACGCGGCCGTTCCGGCGCTGCCCCTCATCGGCAAGCCCAACGCCGGAGTGCCCCACCTAGAGCATGGCGTGGCCGTCTATCCGGAGACGCCGGCCGACCTGGCAGCGGCCGCCGGCCGCATGTCGGCTGCGGGCGCCGCGGTCGTTGGGGTGTGCTGCGGGGGCTCCCCCGCTCACGTGCGTGCGATTGCCGCAGCAATGGGCCAGCGAGGCCGCTGACGGACGCGGAACCTCATCGGCCCCACGGTTCCAATGACACGCAGTCGTAGCTCGTTGCCGGTCGTTGAGCCGGCTTAGTTGAAGGCCCTCCAATCTCCCAGACCAGGGGACCGCGCCTCGGACGTGCCGTTCGGCCAAGCCCGCGAGCACCCTGGAGAGCTCTCCGCATCGACGTAGATCTCTAGCGGGATCCTGGACGATAGGGACCATCGGGCTAGGTGTTCTTCCCCGTCAGGTTGTTGACGGGCAGGCGACTGATCGGCGGCTGCCCGGCGAGTGACCAGTGTGGACGACGACGGTTGTAGAAGTCCAGGAATCGGCTCAGGGCAGCGATACGCTGGCCGGGCTCTGTGAATGGGCTGGCATAGGCCCATTCGGCCAGGAGAGTCCGGACCATCCGTTCGGCCTTGCCGTTGGTCTGGGGTCGATACGGTCGTGTCCAGCGGTGACCGAGCCCGAGCTCGTCGCAAGCCTCGGCGAAGGCGCGGCTTCGATAGCAGTTGCCGTTGTCTGTCAGGAGCCGTTCGATTGTGATGCCATGGTCGGCATAGAAGCGCCAGGCTCGGCGGAGAAACGCCGCAGTCGTCGTAGCTGACTCGTCGGGAAGCTCCTCCGCATAGGCCAGGCGGCTGAAGTCGTCGATGGCGACGTGGACATGGTTCCAGCCAATACCTCGGTGGCGGTTGACCTTGACGCCAGGGATCCGATGCCCTCCGCCTGGACCGATCCGGCCGAGCATCTTGGTATCCAGATGGACGAGCTCGCCTGGGCGCTCGCGCTCGTAGCGGACAGCTGGTTCCCGAGGCTCCAGGCGATCGAGACGGCTGATGCCGGCCCGTCGGAGAAAGGCGTAGACAGTCGAACGCGCCAGACCGGCTTCCCAGGCGAGGACGTGAGGTCCGACTCGGAGTTCCCGACGTCGAGCGCAGACTCGTTCGGCCAGCTCAGGTGGATGAGCGCGGGCCTGGCGGCGGACGAGGCTCCGGCGATCGACGAGGCCGGCCGAACCTTCGACCCGATATCGCGACCACCATTTCGACCCGGTCTGGCGGCTGATGCCGACCGCCCGAGCCGCTGCGGTGATCGTCCAGCCAGAGCCGATCCGTTCGACCAGGATCGACCGGCCCTTCGGAGTCAGGCGGGCGTTAGCATGGGACATGAGGGCCCTCTCTTCGGTTGTGGCTTGCAACACCAGCAACCGAACGATACGGGCCCTCACCCGTCAACAACGTGATTGGGAACTAGAGCTAGGCGGCCTGGCTTCGTATGGCCGTCTCGGACGATGTTCACCAGTGCTAGCCTTTGCGGCGTGACAGAGTGGGAGTTGTGCTACTCACCTGACTACCGCGGCTTCGTCGTGACGGTCCACCCGACCGACATCGTCCCCCCAGCGCACGGGCAACGACGCAGAACACCCGGGTTCGAGTCCGAGTCTCCCGAAGCCTCCCGTGTTCGTCCGATAGTCCTCCATCGCGAGTACAACTGGCGCACACCGGACGGGATCTGGCAACGCTGGTGTGTGGGTATCACCGACGGGCGAGAGCAGGTTGCTCGGGCGCAGTATGCCGGCACCCAAACCCTTGAGGTCGTGGTCTTCGGATGTGCTTTCTGGCCGCCGGGAACTCGGCCGGACGATCGGGTTCGAATCCCCACCGGCCAAGACCGCTTCGCATGCGCCTCCTTCGACGCCGCCCGAGGTGCGTGGACCGAGTTGCCCGACGACGAGTGGGCGGAGCAACCCCAGCCAGCCGATTGCTGACGTCGGCCTAGCGTTTCGCCGCTCCGTGGAAAGCTCTCATCTTGCCTCCATCACATCCGAGATCCGGCCCGCCGGGGCCAAGCTGGCGCAGCAAATCACGACCGCTGCTCGAAAGCCGACTCAGTACCCAGCGGCCGTCCGCTTGTGTCACCGATCGGTTTCCCCTCGACTCGCCGGTCGCACTCGCTTCGTCGAGGGCTTGGAGCGTAGCGCCCCGGCTCAGAACACGATCGTGGCAACCCTTCGCTAGCCTTCTGGCCCCGATCAGAACCGGCAGGCCTCGACGAACAACTCAAAGAAGTCTGGCTCGGTTTCGAGCTCGGCGTGCTCGATGCGCACCACGACCGTCTCCAGCTCTCGGCGGCGGATCGCCGAGAGGAGGAGCGCTTTCGCGCCCCGGACTGAGGCGTTGCCGACGCGGACGACTTTCTCGGGCGGAACCGGGGCGAGAAGGCCGATCGCTATCGCGTTGCGGACGTCGAGCGCGTTGGCGAATGCCCCCGCCAGGAACACCCGGTCGACTTGTTCGGGCCTGACTCCGAGCCGGCGCATGAGGACGAGCTGCCCGACCGCGTTGGCGGCCTTGGCCTGGGCGAGGTTGCTGACGTCGGATCGGTCGAGGTCGATGCGGCGGTCCGGCACCACCTCGATTGCTATCTTGCCGTCTCTGAAGCTCGTATCCGCCATGAGCAACCCCGTCCGGCTCGCCTCGGCCAGCACGTCGACCAGCCCAGAGCCGCAGATCCCCTCCGGGGGTAGGTCGCCGATCGTGCGCCAGGCGAAGGCTCCGTCCACCCACCGTACCGACTCGATAGCCCCCTCCGCGCCCGCCATGCCGTGGCTCACTCCGCCGCCCTCGAATGCCGGGCCTGCCGGGCTGGAAGCTGCAAGGATACGCTGCCCATTCCCAATGACGATCTCGGTGTTCGTCCCGATGTCGATCAGAAGTGAGACGCCGGACTGAGCCGCGAACTCAGTCGCGATGAGGTCGGCTGCCGTATCGGCACCGACATGGCAGGCGACGAGTGGCACGCCAAAGACGCGGCCCTGCGGGTGGATCAGCAAGCCGAGTTCGTGGGCGCGGCGGACGAGACTGGTCGTGGTCGCTCGGCCCTCCCGGACCGCCACCTCTGACGCCGAGCGGAAGGGCCATCGCCCGAGGGGGCCGACGTCGAGGCCGAAGAAGAGGTCCCGCATGGTGGGGTTGCCAACCACCACGGCTTCGTAGACCGCGTGGCGGTCCAGCCCAAAGGAGCGATAGGTCGCCTCGAGTTCACGGTTGAGGGCGCGCCGGAGAGCACGGCGAAGCTCGCCCGGATGCTCCGCCTCGTACGCGATGCGGCTCATGACATCGCTGCCGCCGAAGCGCTGCGGGTTCTCGAAGGCAGCGGCACCGAGCGAGCGCCCCGACTCGAGATCGACGAGCTCGAACACGACCGTGGTCGTCCCGACGTCGATGGCAAGCCCCAACAACTGGTCGCTGGCGGGCCCGATCGGCTCATCGCCGTAGAGGGCCATCGCGCCGTTGCGAGTGACGACCGGGTCGAGCTCGAGTGGGGACCCAGGCCCTTGGCCTGACGGCATCAGGATGCGGAGGCGCCGGCGCAGGATAGTGAAGCGGACGTTACGGTCGGTCCGCTCCACGACCGCCTGACAGGCCAATCGAAAGCCCGACGGCAGGAAGGCCTCGGCCTCGCCCGGAGGACTCAGGGCCTCGTCCCCTTCGGTGACCTGCACCACACACTCGCGGCAGCGTCCGGTTCGGCGGCACGAGGAAGGGACGCGCAAGGCCAGCTCGTCGGCCTCGTCGAAGAGGGAGCGGCCGACCTTCAACGGGCGGTGCTCGTTCTCGTGGAGCAGCTCACCCACGCCACGCTCCTCGCCTGTACCGATCCGTCATCGTGCTCACGGCCCGATGGCGCTTTCACCTGGCACCGACGCGTTCTGGCTCTCCTCAGCGCGAATGATCGCGGGGTCGTAGCTCATGGCCAGGCGCTGGCCCGGTTGGAGCACCAGGAAGTCGTCATCCCAGTCGCCCTCCAGGAGACGGCGGATCAGCACGAGCTCGCCTGCCAGGCGCTCGAAAAGCCAGCCGCGCCTCTGAGCCTCTAGACGCACCTTCTCCTCGGCCGCCGCCGTGTCACCCAGCCCCGTGTCGAGGAAGACCGCGCGGTCGTAGTGGGAGCGCCAGGTGCCGGTCACCTCCATCAGGTAGGCGGCGTTGTCCTCGCCGAACCGGCTGACGTAGTCTGCGTAGGCGGCCGCCTCCGCCTCGTCGGTAGTCGCGCCAATGCCGACCAGGCCGCCGGCCGAGTCACCCCCGTCGGCCTGCGAGCGCTCGATGTAGTCGGGGGCATACCAGTAGGTGCCAGGATGGGCGGCGAACTCGCTCTCATAGCGCTCGCGGCTGCCCAGAAAGAGAGTGATGCAGTCGTGAGCCCGGGGCACCACGAGCGGGACACCGGCGGCCGCGATACCCGCGCTCGCTCCGCCGCAGAGCCCATATGCCAGGACGACCGCGTCGTATGGCGGATCGGCTTTCGACGCCTCGTCTATTTCCGCCTGCAGCCGCTCACGCAACACCGCCGGCGTGTCGTGGAGGCGGCGGCGCAACAGGCTCACGTCCACCGCGTGGGGCGAGCGCGCGGCGCACAGATAGACCGGGCGCGCCAGCACCTCGCAGCTGACGACGCGGAGCCGAAGCCTCAGCAAGACAGCCTCCGATGACTAACCCGACCAGGTCCGAGGAAGACGAGAGCCATCATGGTTCACCCGTGAGCTCGCCCGCGCGGTAGGCCTCGAGGAACTCCAGTCCGTAAGGATCCGCGCCCGTGAGCAGGTCCGTCGCGAGCTTGTATGGACGGCTGGATTGGTCGCGGCCGAAGACTCGCGTAAGGTCGCTGGCTACGGGATCGACGATCCCGCTGTCGGCTCCGGCATCGGCAGCCAGGTCGATGAAGACGTCGTTCACCAGCCGCCGGGCCGGCAGCCCGAACGAGACGTTGCTCAGGCCGCCTGTTATGTGCATGTCCGGGCCCAAGCGCTGCCTGATCCGGATCACGGCTTCTAGAAACCACGCCCCTGCCTCTGGCTCAACGGCCACGGGGATGACGAGCGGGTCGACGAACGTCGCATCTGCCGCGATGCCGCGTCTGGTCGCTTCCCCGACGATCCGCTCCGCGTTGGCCACTCGATCGTCCGAGCCGGCCGGTAGGCCGCCCTGGCCCGCCGCGCTCGCGACCACCGAGCATCGTGCGGAAGCCGCCATGTCGAGCACGTCGAGGCGCTCGACCGACGCGGAGTTCAGGAGGAGCCGCTCCGGGCACGTACTCGCCTCGACGCCGGCCCGGATAACCGAGGCGTTCGAGGAGTCGAGCGACGGCGGCGCGGCGCCGAGGGCTTCGACTATCTGCACCAGGAGCTGCATCGCCGCCTGCTGGGTCGAGGTGTCCTGGGCGACCTCGTCGACGTTGAGATCGATGTAGTCCGCCCCGGCTCCGGCCTGGCGCCGGGCGAGCGTTTCGATGTAGGCCCGGGCGTCGGAGGCGTCGGGCTCCGAGCCGGCCAGCAAGCCGAGCAGCGCCGCCTGGACGTGTTTGACCCTGCCCCCCGCATAGTCGGCGCTCTCGCGCAGGGCGTCTGGGATGGCCAGGTATCGCTCCCCCCCAGCTGTCTCGAAGCGGATGACATCGCGGCCATCGGGCGCCGGGGCGATATGCCGACCGGAACGTAGCAGGGTCCGGGTGGCGTGGATGTTTTCGCCGATGATCGTGAATTGGGCACCCGACCGTGTCGGCCGCATCTAGCTGCTCCTCCTTGCTTCGGTGGACGGAGACGTGCTCACCGCTCGCCGCCGTCCGCCGGGTGGATGGGCGGCCGCGTGGCGTGGTCGCGGCCCAGGAAGGTATTGTTCCAGGCACTCGTCCTTCGCAGCGCGTTGTCGCAGATCACGACCGGCCGCTCCAGCATCGTGACGGACTCGCCGTATGGCGCCAGACGACCATAGGCCCGGGCCCAGATGCAGGCCTTGCCCGGGATCTCACACTCGCCCGCGTTGCTGCCACCACAGGGACCATTGCGCTGGTTCTTGACGCACTGGCTCTCGGGACACAGGTATGCGATGTCAGGCAGCGAGCAGTCGCCGCAGTCGCGGCAGTCATACAGCGGGATTTTGACGGCCTGCTCAAGCACGTGGAACGCACCGCCCAGGTGGGCCCGTTCAATCCCGCGGAACAAGCCGCGGGCGAGAGGTGCCAGGGGCGCCGACTCGGTGTCGAAGACCAGGCCGTGGACCGCCCGGTTGAAGCGGTAGGCGAGGCCGGGACCACCGAGGAGTCCCCCGCCCTTGTGCGTGAGCGACACCGGCTGGGACGAGCTCAGGCTGGTCTGGTGATCCTGGTCGTAGGCATACCAGGTACCGGGCATGGTGTAGGTGGTCGAGGCCACCAGGGCGTGCCAATCTTGGCGGCCGTACTCGGCGGCCTTCTCAAGGATCGCGAAGAAGTCCTCGGCCCGCGTCGGGCCACCTAGGTAGATGCCGGCGTAGCCCAGGCCGCGAGCGATGGCGATCTGGCGAGCGGCAAGATCTCCGAAGAAGGCCTTGCCTTTGTCCGGCGAGGCGGCCTCTCGCTCGATCCTGTTCAACAGATCCATGGGGATGGCCACCCCCGGCACCTCGCCGCTGGCCACGATCCGGGCGGTGGTCCGGGTGAGCACCATGACACTCGCCATAAGCGTGACAGGTACATCGCGATCTGCGACCCAGCTAGTCAACTCGCCGAGCTTGCGCATGTCCCAGCCAACCTGGGTGATGGCGTAGCGGGCGCCGTTGCGGACCTTGTTCTCGAGCTTGAGGAACTGGGGCACCTGGTCGCGCTCGACGATCTTGTAGGGGTTGACTGCCGCACCCAGGAAGAAGTCGGTCTGGTCGGGGGTGCCGGCGTTGCGGGCAGGGCCGAGGTCCTCGATGTCGCGGTCGCCATCGCGCGCTATCGGCCGAGCAACCACCGTGCCGCCGATCCCCTTGTTGAGGCGATCGTAGAGGTGGAGCAGTGATACCGAGTCGATGTCGAACACGGGCTTGGCCACCCCCAGGTAGCCCGAGCTCGGGTAGTCGCCAGTCAGGACGAGCAGGTCCTCGATCCCGGCGCTGCACAGACGCCAGCCCAGGCTGAGTAGCTCGTTGCGGTTGCGGTCGCGGCAGGTGACGTGGACGATCACCCGCCGGCCACGCGAGACGAGTTCCGCAGCCAGCACCTCGGGGCTCAGGCGGGCGTGACCGCCGGCGTTGTCGGTGATGGACAGGGCGGTGATCCGGGGATCGGCTTCCAGCTCGGCCGCGAGGCGGCGCGCGCGCTCTCCGGCGGGATCGTCGAGCGCGCCCGCCCAGGGCACGAGCTCGGCCACCACGACGGGTCCGCCCGAGCCTGTAAGCGCGTCGCGCAGGCGGGGCCGGGTATCGGTGGCAGGCCCTGACCCAGTCGCTGGCTTGTCAGTCACCTGCGGTCCTCCTGCATCGGTGCGTGATCACCCGGCGCCCGCTCGTGTCGAAGGTAGGCAGGCCAGGCCGTCGCAGCCACAAGCAGTGCACTGCCCACCATGTTTCCACGCGTCACTGGAATGAGATTCGAAACGAAGCCGCCCAGGTCACGTTCGAGTAGGTCGGCCGAGGAGCCGATCGCGATCCAGAAAGAGGCGGCGCCACGGCCCGAACCGCCAGAGCCGCCGGGATGAATGACACGTTCGCGATCGAGGAGCAGCACGTTGCCGGTGACCAGCTCGGCGCCGCCCACCACCACCAGCACGAGGCCCAGGCTGAAAGCCAGGCCTGCTAGGAGGCGCGTCACCCCGTACGGTAGCGAGGGCCCCCCAGCCGCAGCGCCGCTCGCCCCAGCGGTAACGGTGAGCGAGAAGATGGCGCCGAGGGCGATGAAAGCGCCCGCGAGGATCGATAGCAGGAAGCTGGTGCGGATGTCCAGCTTGATCTTGGAGATGCCCACGTCCACAGCCTTACGAGCCATATCGGGCGGGTTCAGTGCGTCCAGGAATCCGGGGCCAGTGTGGCCGCTCGTTCCTGGGACGGCCATGGCGGTCGAGGTCAGGCCGCTCAGCGCCATTAGAAGAGGCCCTGGATGTTGCCGTCCCCGTCGATATCGATCTTCTCGCCGGCCGGATGGGAGGGCAGGCCGGGCATCGTCCGCATGTCGCCGGCAAGCGGGGTGATGAACCCGGCGCCCGCCCGCAACTGGATCTCTCGGATCGGCACACGAAAGCCGGTCGGGCGGCCCTTTAGGGCAGCGTCGTGGGAGAGACTGTACTGAGTCTTGGCGATGCAGATCGGTAGGTTCCCGAAACCAAGGCCTTCGTACAGCGCCAGTTCCTTGGTTGCCGCCGGAAACTCATCGACACCGGCCGCGCCATAGATCCGCACCGCGATCGATTCAATCTTCTCTCGAAGTGGGATTTCGTCAGGATAGAGGAGCGCGAAATTCGGGGCGCCCTCCTGGGCCGCTTCCCACACGGCACGGGCGAGGTCGGTCGCCCCTCCCCCGCCGTTGGCCCAATGAGTCGAGACGACGGCGTCCCGTGCTCCGGCTTCCAGGGCCACTTCGCGCACGGCCTCGACCTCGGCCGCCGTGTCGGTCGGGAAGCTGTTGACACATACGACGACCGGTACGTTGTAGCGACGGACGACCTCGATCTGGGCAGCGAGGTTGGCCGCCCCGCGCCGCACAGCCCTTGGGTTCTCTTCGAGGAGGGCCGGGTCGAGCGGCTTGCCGGCCACGATCTTGCCGACGCCGCCGTGCATCTTGAGGGCTCGGATGGTGGCGACCACAACGGCCGCGTCGGGCCGCAAACCAGACACGCGGCACTTGATGTCGAAGAACTTCTCGGCGCCCATGTCGGCCCCGAAGCCACCCTCGGTGCAGACGATATCGCTGGTGGCTAGCGCAAGACGGTCGGCCAGGACCGAGCTGTTGCCGTGAGCGATGTTGGCGAAGGGACCGCAGTGCACGAACGCCGGGCCGCCTTCGAGGGTTTGGAGCAGGTTTGGCTTGAGGGCGTCGCGGAGCAGCACCGCCATCGAGCCTGCCACTCCGAGATCCTCGGCCGTCACAGGCTTGCCGTCCCGGCGCATGGCCAGGACGATCCGTCCGAGGCGAGATCGGAGGTCTGTCAGGTCACTCGCGAGGGCGAGTATGGCCATGACTTCGGACGCAACCGTGATCTCGAACTCGGTCTCGCGGGGTTGACCATTCTCGCGGCCCCCCAGACCGATGACCACGCGCCGGAGCGAGCGGTCGCTGATGTCGAGGACGCGCGGCCAGAGGACACCGAGGGGGTCGATCCCGAGCGGGTTGCCATGGTGGAGGTGGTTGTCGATGAAGGCCGCCGCGAGGTTGTGAGCAGCACCGATGGCGTGCACGTCGCCGGTCAGGTGGAGGTTGAAGTCCTCCATCGGGATCACCTGGGAGTAGCCGCCACCAGCCGCGCCACCCTTGATCCCGAAGACTGGGCCGAGGCTGGGCTGGCGGATGGCTGCCGCCGCCCGATGGCCGATGAGATTGAGACCCTGGACAAGCCCGATCGTGGTCGTCGACTTGCCCTCGCCTAGAGGCGTGGGGGTAATGGCCGTGACCAGGACGTACTTGCCGCGTGGGTTCGTCCGCTCCAGGCGCTCGATAGCCCCAAGGCTCACCTTGGCCTTGACCGGGCCATAGAGCTCCAGCTCGTCGTCGTGTATCCCGAGGTCACGAGCCACTGCTGCGATCGGGCGCGGTGCCACCGAGCGCGCGATCTCGAGATCGGACGGCATCGGGGTCGTGACGGGGGTCGTCATCGGGCGGTCTCCGTGAGAGTGTAGGTGGCAGGACCGGAACCGAGGGCTCGGCGTCCCTCAGCCTTATCCCGGGCGGCGTGCATGAGATGGCTAAGGAGGATCGCGTTGGTCAGGGGACCGACGCCCCCCGGGGACCGGGGTGATAGCAGAGGCGACCGCGTAGGCGGAGTCGTCCACGCGGGGCAGATGAACCGAACTCCGCCGCGAACGAGTAGAGGCTCTGGCTGCCGATGGTCACTGTCCCGTTCCAAAATGGGAGTGCCCCACCAGACGGACGATCTCGCGACCGATGGGAAAGCCGATTCGGGCAATGTCACCTCACGGATTGACTATCCGTTGCTGCTAACGGCTAGGCCTACCTTAGTGATCCAGTTCGAGCTGGTCAACATGGTGGCATATGTGCATACTACCTACACCGCGCATGAACGAGCCGCACGCACGTCGTGAGGTGGGCTTAATCTCCGACACACACGCGACAGCTTCCTTAGCGAGGAGAGTAGGGTGAGACCGTGACCGACTTCAAGAGCTCCAAGGGCCCGATTGTTCAGGTTTGCATCGATGTTTTCACACTCGAAGAGGCAATCGAGGTCGGGCACCGAGC
>Ga0187878_1000442_pt1 | contig 47378 bp, 41 predicted proteins | sample June2016WEW_17_1_FD_132979 | JGI IMG/M metagenome (GOLD analysis project Ga0187878, IMG submission 132979) | Peatland microbial communities from SPRUCE experiment site at the Marcell Experimental Forest, Minnesota, USA - June2016WEW_17_150 | ecosystem: Environmental > Terrestrial > Soil >... | reverse complement strand
ATGCCGCTTCCGCCGGCCCTCCGCTTCAGGCTCATCATGCCCTGGAAACAAACCGTCGCTTCAGGCTCATTGACCATTGGAAACGGACTCCCCGTTCAGGCTCATCCTGTATTGGACAATTCTCCCGCTGGCGTTGGACACCTCCGAGGAAATATAATACGGCAGGTCGGAGCCGGAGGATTGCATGTCAAAACCGTTCTCGTTTGGAGAAGCTGGCATCGACGTCGATGCCGGCAGTCAGCCTTCCCTGGAAGCGCCGGAGCCGGACACCCCGTTTCGCATTTTGATTCTGGGCGACTTCAGCGGGCGGGCCAGCCGAGGAGTCTGTGAGCCCAATCTTGCGGGGCGCCGCCCCGTGCTGGTGGACCGAGACAATTTCGAAGAAGTGCTCGAGAAGCTGCGGCCGGAGCTGCGGCTGACGCCCCAGATTTCGATGCGCTTCCGCGAGCTAGAGGACTTTCATCCCGACCGCATTTTCGAGCGCGTGGAGGTGTTCGCAGCGCTGCGAGAGATGCGGGAGAAGCTGAGCGACCGCGCCACCTTCGCGGCCTCCGCGGCGGCCTTACAGCCTCAGGCGCCGGCTGCCCCGCCGGCGTCGCCACCGCCCCAGGTCAGCCTGAGCGACTTGGTCGACGAGACCCAGACGCGCGAGGCGGCGCGGCCCTCCCGGGCGCTCGACGATTTCAGCGCGCTGGTGAGAGAGCTGGTGGCGCCGCACCTGGTGCCGGGCGCCGACCCGCGGCAGGCGGAGTTCATCGCCATGGTGGACTCGGCCACCGGCGACGTGATGCGCACCGTGCTGCACCACGCCGAATTTCAAGCGCTCGAAGCTGCCTGGCGCGGGCTGTTCTTCCTTCTACGCCGGCTCGAAACGGATGTCGAGCTCAAGCTGTACCTGCTGGACGTCTCGAAGGCCGAACTGGCGGCCGATCTGAAGCGGGCGGCGAACCTGCGCACCACGGGGATCTACCGCGTCTTGGTCGAGCAGACGGTCGAGACGCCCGGCGGGCAGCCCTGGGCGGTGGTGGGGGCGAACTACACCTTCGACGACAGCGTCGATGACGTCACGCTGCTGGGATACCTGGGCGGGATCGCGCGCGCGGCGGACGCCCCGTTGCTGGCCGCGGCCAGCCCCCGCGTGCTGGGCGCGGAGTCCCTCGGGAAGACGCCCGAGCCGGAGAAATGGCGCGCGGTCGAGCCCGAGCGCGCCCAAGCGTGGGAGATCCTGCGGAACTTCCCCGAGGCGCGCTATCTCGGCCTGGCTCTGCCCCGGTTCCTGCTGCGGCTGCCCTACGGCAAGGGGACCGAGCCGGTCGAGCAGTTCGATTTCGAGGAGTTCGAGGGCGCTCCCGCGCACGAGGACTACCTCTGGGGGAACCCCGCGCTGGCCTGTGTGTATCTGCTGGGGCAGGCCTTCGCCCAGTGGGGCTGGGATATGCGGCCCGGCGCCCTCCGCGACATCGGTGGGCTCCCCGCCCACGTGTACCGCGAGGACGGCGAATCGCGGCTGAAACCATGCGCGGAGGCGCTGCTGACCGAGAAGGCCGCCACCAAGATCCTGGACCAGGGCCTCATGCCCTTGCTCTCGCTCAAGGACCGCGACGCGATCAGGCTGCTGCGCTTCCAGTCGCTGGCGGATCCACCCGCGCCGCTGGCCGGGCGCTGGGCGGAGTAGAGCGCTGCTCTTGGCGGATCGGAACCTGGCGCGGCGTTTGGAAGCGGCCGTCCTCAGGGATCGGGGCGGGTCTGAGGCCCGCCCCCTGGCCGGTACTTAGCGATGCGAACCGCCGGCGTTGCCGGATGCGCCCCCGACCGCCACGCTGGTGGTAGTGGAGGCCGTGCTGGGCGTCGAGGATACCGCCGAGGCTCCCGAGGTTCCCGAAGAAGTGGAGGCCATGCCCGTATAGCCGGAGCTACTGTACGCGCGGCTTGAATCCGAATACCCTCCCGAATTGGAAGGCCAAGAAGGGTTGTAAACCGACCAGACTTGGGTGGGGCTCCAGTACTGGTAACCCCAGAAGCTGGTGTACACCCCGCGGCAAGGCACGAAGGTGAACATGCCGAAATCCGGGTTGTAGAGCCAGGAGTTGTACAGCAGGCCGCGGTAACTGGCCGACCGGGCCGCGGATGGGTTCGCCATGGCCAGGTCCTCGGCGCGCCGGCGGGCCCAGCGGTACAGCGCATCACCGGTCTTGTTGTCGAATTTCTCGGCCAACATGAGGCCGTTCAGCAGGAGCAGGTGCGCCTTCTTCACCGTTGCCGTCTGCCCAGCCTGCTCCACCAGCGCCTCGCCGTCGTACACGCGGAGCTGGGCGGGCTCGGAGTCCAAGCGGTAGAGGCCGTTCCGGACCAGGGTAACGACGGCGTTCTTGTACACCAGCGTCACGGTATCCCCTTTAACCAGAGCGCCACCTTCTACGATGATCGAGCCGCCGAACAGCTCCAGGCGCGTATCTTCCAACCGGTCGGAGAGCATCTTGATGCGGGAGTTCTCGCCGACGCGGAGAAAAACTCCGGGGCTGAGCAGCACCTCAGCGCGCGAATCCTCAGTCTTGAGCTCCTGGTTGGTTTTCATCTGCGGGAAGAGGCCGCTCTTCGACAGGACCTCCTTGTCTTCCAGGAAGACCTTCCCATCCAAGTAGTTGATCTGGCCGGCCTTCGCGGAAATCACCGACTGGGCCAGGACGGGTCCGGAGAAGCCCATCAAAATCACTGCCAAACAGAGAATGTAAGTGGCAACCTTCATAAACGCCTCCCGCTACTGCTAGTCTACTCGCTCCTCAGACGTCTGTCACTGGGGGCCGGTTTCAGAATTGTTAACTGCTTGTTACCTCGCGCCGATTGGGATCACCACCGCATTGCTGTGCTTGCCGTTCGCGGTAACCACCAGCTCCATCGGAGAGGCGGCGGCTTCCGGGATCTGGAAGCGGATGACGACCACGCCGACTTCGCCCTGGGCGGCTCCGGCGAAGACCGGGTCCAGGCTCAGGCCGCCGCTCAGGATCGTGACCGGGTCGGCCAGCGGCAGGATGAGCGTTTGGGGGACGGCGAATCCATCGGGCGCATTGCCGCGGTAGGGTCCGAAACCGGTGCCGAACAGGGTGATGGTCTCCCCCGGAAGCGCGGGTTCCTCGGGGGTTACCAGAGTGCCGTTCGGGTGCGTGGCCAGCGCGTACTGGAGCCCTCCGACAGGCTGGGTGAACAACCCGGGTGCGTTGCGCACCACCTGGAAGCTTGCCTTGACATCGTCGTGGCCGTCCCAGTGCACCGTGAGGCTGTAATCGCCCGCCGTGAGGCCCGAGGGAAGCTGCGCGTTGATCTGCTCGGGGGAAACGAAGAACAGCGGCAGGATGCGGTCGGCCACGCGGACGGTGACGCCGGCAAGACTCTGTGCCAGCGGGCTGTGGGGCCCTACGGTCGGGGCCGGACCGAGGCTGCTCCCGTAGATCGCGATGATCGAGCCGGGCGCCAGACCGGACTCGGGAGTCTCGGCGGCCGCGTTCCGCACTCCGGCCGGAGCGACGTAAGGCACCCGATCGAGCACCGCGCGGACCGAGTGAGGTCCGTTCATTCTCACCGTTCCCGAGAGCAACCCGCCGGAGAGGTCGCCCTCCCAGTAACGGAAGCGGAACCCAGCGCGCGGCTGGACGGTGACAGCGACCGAGGTCCCGGCCGCGAAGAAGCCGTCGGGCGAGGCGGGCTGGAAAAGGAAGTCGGCGCCGCCGGCGGGGTCCGATGTCGCCGCGAGGAGGTAGAAGTAGGGATAGGTGGCGACCAGCGTCTGCCGGTCGGCGTTGAGCTTGACGGTGCGAGTGAGGCTGGAAACGCCATCGGACCAGCCCTGAAACTGTAGGCGGGATCCATCTCCAATGGCATAAGAGGCGGGGGCCGAGACCGCCACTTCCGCGCCCGCGGAGCGATAGACCGTGCAGGCGCCTTGGCAGGCGCTGCCGTCAACCGTCAGGGTGACCTCGGACGGGTCGGCCCGGACGGTGAGGCTGTTCAGCGGCTCATAGGTGGCGGTCCAGCCGTTGGTGTCGGGTCCAACCGTAACTTCCTGGGTTGCGGCGCCGCCCCCTGACCAGGAGCGGAACAGGTAGTGCCGCCCGGCGGAGTCCGTCTGTTCCGCGGGCGCCGAGATGGTGTGGCGCGAGCCCAGGCCCCAGGTGAAATTCACCTGAGTCGCGGTGCGGCCGTCCACGATGAGCTTCAGCCCCTGGGGACTCGAGATGACGCCGACCGGGATGCCGGGGACATATAGCGCGGTCAGCGTGACCGGGACGCTCGCCGCACCGGTGATGTAGTCATGGTAGTCGGCCCCGCCGTCGCTCCAGGAATCGAACGCCCACAGGCCCCCGGTCTGATCGCGCTGCGCCGGGAGGACCCCGACCGCGTGCCGGGAGCCCCCGGCCCAGTCGAAGGCGACCGGCGTGACAAACGCCTGGTGGTCCGCGTAGACCTGTAGGCCGGGGGGCACGGTGACCAGCGTGATTCGGGCGGCCGGGGCAAAGTGCGGTTGCAGAGTCTTGGGCCCGTCTAGCACGAACGACAGCGCCGGAGCGCTGGCGCCGCTGAATGTGCCCAGCCAGCCCACGAAAGCGAACCCAGGTGGGGTGTAGACTTGCACCTGCACGGTCATGCCGCGGGTGCCCCAGAGCACCTGGCTGGCGGTGTAACACGAACCGGCGCCGGGGATGCTGAGGTAGACCTTGCCCCATCCCGGTCCCGCGTCGCAGGACATGGACGCCGAGGCCTGGTCCAGCGTCAGCGTGACGGCGTAGTAGACCGCCCAGACGGCCTTGTAGTACGGGATAGCGGCGGAAGCCGTGATGACGATGGTCTCGCCATCCAGCATCCTCTGACCGTCGGAATTCTGCCACTCCTGGAACTCATAGCGCACGCCCGGGTCCGGCGGCGTATACTCCGGGAGGCCGAGCACGTGCGTGCTGTTCTCGGGCCACAGGAAGGTGACCGGGCCGCGGTAGGGTTGCCCGTCTACGGTAAACGTTCCGCCGGGCGGATCGCTGTAGATGCGGGTACTTACGATTCTCTCTTCCGCCCAGAGCGTCCCGGCGGCCAGCAAGACTGCGATCCAGCGACACATGTCCTTGTTACAGATCGGCATTCCTCGGCGAGCTTCCATGCGGCAAACCGCTGACAGCCGGGCTAGGTATGTCGAGGTGCGCGCGGCCGTATACTAGGGAACGGTGTTCGCGTACCAGCTCAGGACCGCGCTTCGCATCGCCTGGCTGGCGGTGAGCCTGGCGGTGGGCGTCGTGCTGCTCGCGCCGCTGGTGCTGCCCCAGGAAACGATCTATGCCCTGGCGCCGGTCTGCCAGTGGCGGGCGAAGTACAACAGGGAATGCATCTTCTGCGGAATGACCGCGAGTTTCATCGCCATTTCCCGGGGGGACTTCGAGACGGCGGCGCAACGGAACAAGGGGAGCATTCCGCTGTACCTGGCGCTGGTGGCGAACCAGTGCGCAGCCCTCTGGTTTGCGCTGGGCCAGCTCGGACGGATCGCCCCTGGGCGGTACTGGGCAACGGAGGAACTCTCATGCAGACACTGAGCCTGGTGTGGGGCGTACTTGCTCTGGTGGGGATGGTGATCTCCCTGATCCCTTGCCTGGGCGTACTCAACCGCGTGAACATCGCCTTCGCCGCGGTGGGTGTGGTCGTCGGCGTGGTCACCATGGCGACCTCGAAGGCCTCGAACAAGGTCCCGACCATCACCGGGCTGGCCTGCTGCGGAATTGCCATCGTCGTCGGAGTGCTCCGGCTGGCCTAGCCAGGCACGGGAGTCTCCGGCAGCCCGCGCCGAACTCGGATATACTCTTCTGGTATCGCATCTTCGGAGGTCAGACATGTTCTGCACAAAATGTGGCGCCCCGGTCCCGGGAAGCTTCTGCGGAGTCTGCGGGACTCCGGCCCGGCCGGCGCCGCCCCCACCTGCCGCCGCTCCTCCTGTACCACCGGCGCCAGCCCCCGCGGGAGCCCCCGTATGGGATTACGCAACCTGGGCAACCCGCGTGATCGGATACCTGATCGACAGTCTGCTGGTGTCGGTAGTCCTCGCCGTGTTGCTCATCCTTGCAGTGACCGTCTTCGGCGGGCTCATCGGGCTGGGCGGCAATCTCCGTTGGGAGGGCTTGGAGGGCCTCGGAGCCACCGGTTGTTGCTGCCTGTTTTCGTTGCTCCCGCTCGCCATCCTGCTGATCGGGCTGTGGAACAAGGTGTACCTGGTGGCGCAACGGGGCTATTCGGTGGGCCAGGGCGTCGTGAAGATCAAGGTGGTGGACGCACAGGGGCAACTGCTCTCCCAGGGCACCGCGCTCATTCGGCTTCTGGCGCACGTCGGCCTCAGCTTTCTTCCCTTTGGAGGTGTGATCGACCTGCTATGGCCGCTGTGGGATGATCGGAGACAGACCCTGCACGACAAGGCCGTTGCCTGCTACGTCATCAACAACCCGGCGGGGCGGTGATGAAGGCGCTGGGGGCCAGACCGGGCTCGGCGGCCGTGGCGGTCGCGCTGCTGATGCTGCTCCAGCTCGCGACGGCCGGCCTCCTGTTGCGGGCCTCCGGGGAGGGAGTGTCTTTCGCCGGGATTCCGATCGGCGGGGCGTGCCTGTTCCGGCAGAGTACCGGCCTGCCCTGCCCGACTTGCGGCATGACCCGCAGCGTGGTGCTCAGCCTGCACGGCCACCTCTGGACCGCGCTCCGCCTGAACCCGGCGGGGCCTCTGTGGGTGCTGGCCGTGGCGGTGATCGCCGCGGCCCTGCTGTGGTTGGGATGGCGCCAGCGATCGGCACGCTCGCCAGAGACCCAAGCGGCCGCGCGACGCCTCGTGCGCGTGCTTGCCCTCGCCCACGGTGGCGCCGTGGGCGTGGTTCTGGCGCTCCATTGGTTTCGCGCGCTGGCGACCCGCGGGTAGGCGTATAATTTGAGCTGGGTCTTGACTCCAATGCGACTGCGAGCCATTTTTCTGCTCTCCGGGCTGCTGGCCTTGATGGCGGCGGACAAAACACCGCCGGTGGCGCAGGCCGGCAACGACCAACTCGGGATTACGGCGGTCGTCTACCCCGACAAAGAGGCCGTCCGGCAGGTGCTCGGCTCCGATCTGGGCGGGTTCTTCATCGTGATTCGAGTCGAACTGACGCCGAAGGGCGGCCAGACGCTGAAGGTGAATTGGGACGATTTCCTGTTGCGGAGCTACAAGGACGGCCAGAAGTCCGAGCCGTTCGCTCCCAGCCAGATCGCCGGCCGCGGGGCGCTGGTGATCTCGAAGACCTATTCGGGCGGCGGCGCGGTGTCCGAGGACCGCGGCCCAATCTGGGGCGGGATTCCCGGCACGGGCACGTCTCCGACGCGGCTGCCGGGAATGAACCCGCCGGTCACGGGAACCGCCGCCAGCCAGGAAGGAGCGGAGGCGGCGGCGACGACCGGCGCAAAGGACAAAGAGAACCCGCTGCTGGCCATGCTCACCCAGAAGGTTCTGCCGGAAAAGGAGACCCGCGAGCCGCTGGCCGGGCTCCTGTACTTCTCGCTCGAGGGCAAGCACAAGCCCAAGGACCTGGAGTTGCAGTACCGTGGCGCCACCGGCAAGTTGATCCTGCACTTCCGCTGAAGTGAGAACGACCGCCTTCACAAGTTCAGTTGATTCCGATGCTGGGGAGCTGGGTGGGCGGCGGGACCGGGCCCGCGCCGGGCTTGGGCAGCAGGTCTTCCAAGGTGGCCTTCGAGAGCACTTGATCGACCACCTGCTGCACCGAGCGCCAGAGGAAGCGAATCGAGCAGTCGGTCGAGTGGGCGCAGACCGCCTCGCTGCCGGGGTGCTGCTGGCAGAACTCGGGCGCGTAGAGGCGCCCGCCAAGCACGGCCAGCGCCTCGGCGACCGTGATGTGGTTAAGCGGCCGCGCCAGCCTGTACCCGCCGGCCTGCCCGCGCTCGCTCTTCACCAGCCCGCCGCGGCGCAGCACCCGCATCAGCTTGGCGACATAAGGATTCGAGAGCCCCTCGGCCCGGGCGATCTCCGGGATGGTGAGGCTCGCCTCCGGCCCCCCGCGGCCGATTTGCAGCAGGCAGCGAACCCCGTACTCCTCCTGGGCGGTGATCTTCATCAGAACAATCCCAACTGGATCAGCGCGGCTTGCGAGAGCCGGCCCCGGTCCCAGGGCGGATCCCAGACCAGTTCGACTTCCACGTCGGTCACTCCGGCAACCGCGCGGATCTTGCGCTCCACCTGTGCGGGCAGGCTGCCTGCCACCGGGCAATTGGGCGCGGTCAGGGTCATCCGGACGCTCACGGCGCCCGCCTCGTCCACGTTCAACTCGTAGATCAATCCCAGGTCGTAGATGTTGACCGGGATCTCGGGATCGTAACAGCTCCGCAGCGCCTCGATTACTTCCTGCCTCAGTTCGTCCGTCATTGCGCTCCTGGCTACTCCGTCGATACCTTCTCCCCTTCGCTGCTCAGGGCCGCGTGCAGCGTGTGCCAGGCCAGGGTCGCGCACTTGATCCGCGTCGGGTAGTCGCAGACGCCCGAAAAAACCGCCAGCTTGCCGAGCTTGGGCGCCTCGCCGGCCGGCTCCAATCCGGTCACCAGGTTGTGGAAGCTCTCGAACAGCGCTTCGGCGCCCTCCAGCGTCTTGCCTTTCAGGCTCTCGGTCAGCAGCGAGGCCGAGGCGGTGGAGATGGCGCAGCCCGAGCCTTCGAAGCTGATGTCGGCGATCACGCCGTCCTCGATCTTCAGGTACATCGTGATCTTGTCTCCGCACAGCGGGTTGTAGCCCTCGACCTTGCGATTCGCGCCCTCCAGCGGGTGCTGATTGCGCGGCCGCTTGCTGTGATCGACGATCACCTGCTGATACAGATCCCGGAGCTCCGTGCTCACTCGAAGATCTCCTTCACCTTGCCCAAACCCTGCACCAGGGCATCGATCTCCTGACGAGTATTGTAGAACGCGAGCGACGCCCGCGAGGTCGCCGGAACGCCAAAGCGTTCCATCACCGGCTGCGCGCAGTGGTGGCCGGCGCGAATGGCGATGCCCTGGCGGTCCAGGATGGTCGAGACGTCGTGCGCATGCACGCCTTCCAGCACAAAGGACAGCACGGCGGCTTTCTCGCGCGCCGTCCCGATGAGCCGCAGGCCCGGCACCTGGGCCAACGCCTGGGTGCCGTAAAGCAGCAGGTCGTGCTCCCAGGCGGCGATCTGCTCGAGGCCGATCCCAGTGACGTACTCGAGCGCCGCGGCCAGCCCGATGGCGCCGGCGATGTGCGGCGTGCCCGCTTCGAACTTGTAGGGCGGGTCGTTGTAGGTCGTCTTCTCGAAGGTGACCGAACGGATCATGTCGCCGCCGCCCTGCCAGGGAGGCATCGCATCCAGCAGCCTAGCCTTCCCATAGAGCACGCCGATCCCGGTCGGGCCAAACACCTTGTGGCCGGAGAAGGCGTAGAAATCGCAATCCAGGTCCCGAACATCGACCTTCAGGTGCGGAGCCGCCTGCGCGCCGTCGATCAGAACCGCCGCGCCCACGCCGTGCGCCATCTCGATCATCTGGCGCACCGGGTTGATGGTTCCCAGCGCATTCGAGACGTGCGCCAGCGCGACCATCTTCGTGCGCGGGCCGAGCAGCTTCTCGAACTCCTCGAGAACGATCTCGCCCCGGTCGTCAATGGGCGCCACGCGCAGGAAGGCGCCCTTTTCGGCGGCCAGCATCTGCCACGGCACGATGTTCGAATGGTGCTCCAGCCCTGTGATGAGGACCTCGTCCCCGGCCTGGAGATTGGCGCGGCCGCAAGTCTGGGCCACCAGGTTGATGGACTCGGTGGCGCCGCGGGTGAAGACAATCTCATCCGCGCCGGCCGCGTTGAGGAAACGGCGGACGGTTTCTCGAGCGTCCTCGTAGGCCGCCGTCGAGCGCTCGCTCAGCAGGTGCACTCCGCGGTGCACGTTGGCGCAGTCCCGCGTGTAGAACTGCATCAGGGCGTCGAGCACCACCTGTGGCTTCTGCGCCGTGGCGGCGTTATCCAGGTACACCAGGGGATGGCCATGCACGGTCTGCTGGAGCGCGGGAAAATCCTCGCGTACCCGCCACACATCGGGCGCGGAGACGATCCCGGCACGGGGGGACGTCATGATCCGGCCCCCGACAGCCGCCCGGCGAGAGCGCTGGCCAGCCGCAAGCCGATCGCTTCGATCGGAATGCTCCCGAGGATCTCGCTGGTAAAGGCAACCGTGAGCAGGCTGCGCGCCTCCTCCAGCCCGATGCCGCGGCTGCGCAAGTAGAACACCGCCTCCTGGTCCACCTGGCCGACGGTGGCGCCGTGAGTGCAGCGCACGTCGTCCGCGTAGATCTCCAGTTGCGGCTTGGTGTGGATGACCGCCTCCCGCGACAGCAGCAGGTTCTTGTTGCGCTGGATGGCGTCGGTCTTCTGCGCCTCCGGGCGCACGATGATGCGGCCGTGGAACACGCCGTGCGATGCGCCGTCCAGAATGCCCTTGTAGAGCTCGTGGCTGGTGCAATGCTCGCGGGCGTGATCCAGCGTGGTGTAGTTGTCGATGTGCTGGCGGCCGGTGGCCACATACAGCCCCTTCAGCGTGCACTCCGCGCCTTCGCCCGCCAGCACCGCCGCGATCTCGTTGCGCGCCAGGCCGGCGCCCAGCGCGATGTTGTGCGAGGTGACGCTGCTGCTGGCGCCCTGCTCGACGCGCAGCATGCCCCAGTGCAGCGCGCGCCTGGTCTCGTCCTGGAGCTTCAAGTGGCCGATCACCGAGCCGTCTCCGGCCACCAATTCCGTTACCGCGCAGGTGAAAGAGGGCTCGTCGCCAAGGCCGAGATACGTCTCGACGATCGTCGCCTGGCTGTCGCGGCCCGCCAGAATCAGGTTGCGCGGGTAGGCGGCGCCGCCGGTCGCCACGAACAGCAGGTGAATCGGAGAGTCGAGGACGCAACCGTTCCCGATCTCCACGAATGCGCCGTTTTCGAACGAAGCCGTGTTCAGCGCCACCAGCGCGTTGTTCTCGAAATCGGCGTACCGCCCCACCTGTCCAGCCCCGCCCGAATCGAGCGTCTCCCGCAGGCTGCCGGCTTTCACTCCGGCGGGCGCCGACGAGAGTTCCGGCGCGAAGCGTCCGTCGACGAACACCAGCCGGGGGCAGCCCAGGTCCGCGAACGGCGCCCCGGTCAGGTCAACCGGCGCAGCGGTCTCCGTCGGCACGCGCAGCAGCTTCAAGAATGGCGCGAGGTTGGTGTACTTCCAATCCTCGTTCTTCGTGGTCGGGAATCCCAGAAGGTCAAAGCGCTCCCGCGCGGCCCGGCGGATGCCGCGCAGCTCGTGGATGGGAAGGACGGCGGCGGTCATGGGATTACACCCTCACGGTTTCCGGCTCCAGCCAGGCGTAGCCCTGCTGCTCCAGCTCGAGCGCCAGCTCCTTGCCTCCCGACCGCACGATCCGCCCGTTGTACATCACGTGCACGAAGTCCGGAACCACGTAGTTGAGCAGGCGCTGGTAGTGGGTCACCATGACGATGCCGCGCTCCGGGCTGCGCATGACGTTGATGCCGCCCGCCACCGCCTTGAGCGCGTCGATATCCAGGCCCGAGTCGGTCTCGTCGAGAATGCACAGCCGCGGCTCGAGCACCGCCATCTGGAAGATCTCGTTGCGCTTCTTTTCGCCTCCCGAGAAGCCTTCGTTGACCGGGCGCGCCAGCAGCGCCTCGTTCAGCCCCAGCAGGCCCGCCTTCTCTTTCACCAGTTGCAGGAAGTCGATGGCGTCGAGCTCCTCCAGCCCTTCGTGCTTGCGGCGCGCGTTCAACGCGGTGCGCAGGAAATACATGTTGCTCACGCCCGGGATCTCGACCGGGTACTGAAAGGCCAGGAAAATGCCCTCGCGCGCGCGGTCTTCCGGCTTCATCTCCAGCAGGTCCTTGCCGTCGAACACGACCTCCCCGCCCGTCACTTCGTAGACCTCGCGGCCGGCCAGTACCTGGGCCAGCGTGCTCTTGCCCGAGCCGTTCGGCCCCATGATGGCGTGAACCTCGCCGGCCTTCACCTTCAGATCGATGCCCTTCAGGATTTCTTTGTCTTGCACTCGTGCTTGTAGATTTCGGATTTCGAGCATTCGCCCCTCGCTTACCCCACGCTGCCTTCCAGGCTCACGCTCAGCAGGCGCTGCGCCTCCACGGCGAATTCCATGGGCAGTTCGTGGAACACTTCCTTGCAGAAACCGTTGACGATCATCGAAACCGCGTCCTCAGTCGAGATGCCGCGCTGCCGGCAGTAGAAGATCTGGTCCTCGCCGATGCGCGAAACCGAAGCCTCGTGCTCGACCTGCGCCGTCGGGTTTTTCACCTCGAGATAGGGGAAGGTGTGCGCGCCGCACTGGCTGCCGAGCAGCATCGAGTCGCACTGCGAATAGTTGCGCGCGCCCTCGGCCCCCGGCAGGATCTTCACCATGCCTCGGTAGCTGTTCTGGCCATGACCGGCGGAGATGCCCTTGGAGACAATGGTCGAGCGGGTGTTCTTGCCCAAGTGGATCATCTTGGTGCCCGTGTCGGCCTGCTGGTAGTTGTTGGCCACCGCCACCGAGTAGAACTCGCCCACCGAGTTGTCGCCCATCAGGATGCAGCTCGGGTATTTCCAGGTGATGGCCGAGCCGGTCTCAAGCTGCGTCCAGGAGATCTTCGAGTTCGCCCCCAGGCACTTGCCGCGCTTGGTGACGAAATTGTAGATGCCGCCCTTGCCTTCCTTGTCGCCGGGATACCAGTTCTGCACGGTCGAGTACTTGATCTGCGCGTTGTCCAGCGCCACCAGCTCCACCACCGCCGCGTGCAACTGGTTGGTGTCGCGGATGGGCGCCGTGCAACCTTCCAGGTAACTGACGCTGGCGCCTTCTTCGGCGACGATCAGGGTGCGCTCGAACTGGCCGGTATCCTTGGCGTTGATCCGGAAGTAGGTCGACAGCTCCATCGGGCACCGCACGCCCTTGGGCACGTAGCAGAACGATCCGTCGCTGAACACCGCCGAGTTCAGCGAGGCGAAGAAATTGTCCGTGTAGGGAACCACCGAGCCGAGGTACTTCTCCACCAGCTCGGGGTAGTGCTGGACCGCTTCCGAGAACGAGCAGAACAGGACCCCCAGCTTGGCCAGCTTCTCCCGGAACGTGGTAGCTACCGAGACGCTGTCGAAGACCGCGTCCACCGCCACTCCGGCCAGCAGCGCCTGCTCCTGGAGCGGGATGCCCAGCCGCTCGTAGGTCCGGAGCAGCTCGGGATCCACCTCGTCGAGGCTCTTGGGGCGACCGGCCGCCGCTTTCGGCGCGGAGTAGTAGACGATGCTCTGATAGTCGATGGGCGGGTAGTGGACATTGGCCCACGTGGGCTCCTCCATCTTGAGCCAGTGCCGGTAGGCCTTCAATCGCCACTCCAGCATGAACTTCGGCTCGTTCTTCTTCGCCGAAATCAGCCGGATGACGTCCTCGTTGAGGCCGGCAGGCACCGAATCGGTCTCGATCTCGGTCACAAACCCGTACTTATAGTCTTGCTGCGTAAAGGCTTGGATCTGTTCGCTGGCAGAACTCATCGCATCTCCGGAAACCGCTCATCTACAGGATAGCGCAATCTATACCAAAAAGTCAAGATTGACCAGGCCAGCGGCATTCGGCTGCCAGCCGAAGGGTTGCAGGTTCGAGTCCTACCTGGGGAACCGCTTAGGTGAAGTCGTTGGTCGAGTGGGGCGAGAGCCGTGAGTCCCTCGGAGTCCCGGTATACCTCAGGCTACGTCGTCCATGCACCAGGGCGGCGTTGAACTTCTTGGAATCTCGACCCTCCGCAAAACGAGGTTCCTCATCGCCACGACAGAGCCTCGCGTCCCGAACGCGTTTGGGGCGGACCAAGGATTTTCCGGCAACCCGTGTGATATACTGTGGTATATATCATTCGAAGGAGGTCGCGATGCCACGCACCGCGAAGCTGTTTCGCAACGGTCGAAGTCAGGCAGTTCGCCTGCCTTCCGACTTTCGGTTTGAAGGCAGCGAAGTCTTTATCCGGCAGGACCCCGCGACCGGAGATGTGATCTTGTCGCGGCGGCCGGAATCATGGGAGAGCTTTTTTCAACTCGCGCAACAAGCCCGTGTGCCGGAGGACTTCATGGCCGATCGAGCTGATACCAGAGCGCAGAAACGCGATCTCTTCTAATGGCGAGCCGATATCTCCTGGACACCAACACCGCTAGCTACATCATAAAGGGCAACGTTCCTGCCGTTCGTCACCGGCTGGTGGAAGTCCCGATGGCACAGGTCGCAGTCTCCACGGTCACCGAGGGTGAGCTGCGCTATGGAGTTGCGCGGCGGCCCGATGCAGCGCACTTGCAGACGGTCGTCAATGAATTCCTGCTCAGGCTGACGATTCTGCCGTGGGATTCGGAAGCGGCGCAACAATACGGGAGACTCCGAGCATCGCTCGAAGGCGAAGGACGGCCGATGGGAAACCTCGATATGATGATCGCCGCACAGGCCCTGGCGTCGGACCTCGTCCTGGTCGCCCATGACCAAGCGTTCAAAAGGATCGAGAAACTGAAGACCGAAGACTGGACGAAGCCGTAAGCAGAGTTCGAAAAGCGTCCAAGGTGGGGAGCCAAGAACCTGATTTTGCGGGGACCGCTGTTTCCCACTCCTGAACATCGGCGATTCACAGAGAACGAGCGGTGCGTTCGATGGCGCTCGCGCCATGATTGTGGTACATTACCTCACTGTCAAAAGGGGGTATAGAGCTGCGTCCGGACCGGCATGAGGAGCTGAGAGAACGGGTCGTCCGCGCGGCGGAAGCGGCTCTGGCTCACCACCAATACGTCAGCGCGATCGATGTCCTCACTGGAGCCGGACTCCTGGCGCCCACGCATCTCGAATCCTGGCGGAGAGGGAGAATCGACTTCCTGGAGCGGGTGATCCAAGCGAATCTCAAGAAGATCACGCGATCGATGGCAATGTTCCGTCAGTGGGCGTTGGAGAAAGGTCTCAAGCCCAGCGAAACTCGCTACGTGCGCCGCACGCGGACGGGAACTGTGGACCTGCAATTCAGCAAGAGCGGAGATCCCGCCATCGAGAAGAGCTACCGTACTCACCATGTTTCACCCGCCCTATCCGCGCGCAAACAGCAGCAGATCGCGGAAAAGTTAAGCCGCTCCGCGCAGCCCGTGGTATTCGAAATCCTGCGCGACTCCGAGTGCTCGGAATGCGGCGCCGAGCTGGCGCGGGGGTGCTTCCTTCTTATGGAGGCGGACCAACCTCTCTGCCTGCCGTGCGCGCGACTGGACGGCCTCGAGTACCTTCCAGCCGGCGACGCCGCCTTGACGCGTCGCGCCGCTAAATACAGCGAGCGCACTGCCGTGGTGGTGCGTTTCAGCCGGTCGCGCGGGCATTATGAGAGGCAGGGCATCCTGGTGGAGAACTCCGCCATAGAAAGAGCGGAACAAGAGTGCTCGCTGGACGCCGACGAACGGGCCAAAGCCAGGGCTGTTGGCGCCGCGCGGCGGAAAGAGCGAGACCGCGCATTGATCGCCCAGATGACCGTGCAGATAGGAAGCCTGTTTCCCGGTTGTCCGTCCAAAGAGGCGGCGGCCATCGCCGCACACACGGCCGCACGGGGCAGCGGCCGGGTCGGGCGAACCGCGGCGGGCCGAAACCTCGAGGCGCACGCTCTCGCGGCCGCCGTTACGGCGGCCGTCCGTCACAAATATACCGAGTATGATGCGCTACTGACGGCTGGTGTGGATCGTCCCCTCGCCCGGCAGCGGGTCGCCGATCGGGTGCAAGAGATTCTGGCAGCCTGGAGAGAATAGGGCGATTCACAGGGGCGCCTCACACTTTTGCCCGGCTCCCCCAGCGCCTGCGCGCCCGATCGGGAAAAGACGGCTCCTTGCTCGGTCCTGCGCCTCGAATGACTCTCTCCGCCAGCCGAGCGCTGGATTGCTGCGCCCGCGCCGGTGGCCGAGTTCCTTCAAGACCGCTACCAGGCGGTGTTGATTCTCCCGCCGTAGACGAGAGTCCGAAAATCGTCCAGGATGGGGAGCCAAACTTTTCCAGAAGTCGCCCTTGCTGTTTAAGCAAGTTGCGCCTCCGAGCCCGAAGACCCAGATCGGATTCGGCCGTGCCGCTGGCGGGGCGCTATTGTTTTGACGACTCGACCAGGACCTCCTGGAATGGAGGTGATGAAGCGCAAGACTCCCAGGTCCTTGTCCTATGCGGTCTTCTAGGAACAGGCTCCTGAAGGCGGGTACGTGGCGTTCGTTCCGGCTTTGCCTGGTTGTCACACCCAGGGCGACACCTTAGAAGAGACCGAGCGCAACGTCAAGGAAGCCATTGCCTTGTACCTGGAGAGCTCGGCGGCCCACGGGGAGGCGAGTCCCGAGGAGGGGCGATCGTTTCAGGGGAGGGTGACCGTTCCCGTCTCTGTTCCCGCTTGATTCACGGCCAAGCTTCCGTCTCTGACTGCGCGGAAGGTGGTCCGGGCGCTCAAGCGCGCCCGAGCAGCCCGAACAGCCGCCTCAACTCCACCGGCGGGGCAAGCAACAGAGTTAGAACAGCCTCCCGCATGGGGAGCCGATGGCGCCCGGCCGCTCCGTGGGCCGAGTCAACCAGCAAGCAGCATGAAATCCCCGTAGGCCGCACCCACCTCGTCCGCTGTCAAGAAACTGAGTCCCGACGCCCGCGCCTGCGCGATCAGCATCCGGTCAAATGGGTCGCGGTGGTGCCACGGCAGTAAAGCCACCTCGCGAGTGTGAGCCGCCAGCAGCGGAAGCCTCTCGAAGGACTCGCCCGCCAGTCTCTCCTCGAAATCGGAAGGAAGCCGCAGCTTACCCAGGCTCTGTTTCAACCAGATCTCCCACAAAGTAACCGCACTGACGAACACTGCATTGTCCGGGTTGGCGATCAGTTCCCGAGCGCGAGCAGTCAGTGACGGACTGTCCGCAAGCCACCCGAGCAGAATGCGCGTGTCGAGAAGAATCCTCACCCGACCCGCTCCGGCATCCCGAATGCTTCGGCGATGTCATCGGGCAGCGAATCGAAGTCCGCCGCCACCGAGATTTCCCCCGCCATGCAACCAGGTGTTCGTGGCCGGCTTGGGCCACGATAGGCAACCAGCCGGGCCACGGGTTTTCCGGACTTTGCCAGGATCACCTCATTACCCTTCACCACTTCTTCGATGAGGGCAGAGAGTTCAGCCTTGGCCTGCGAGATGTTGCGGACAACCATACTCGAAAGATACCACAGATCAGACCAGGTCTGGTCTGGTTTGCCAGAGAATACAGACGTGGAAGAGATCAGCGGCGCTCAGCCCGCAAGGCCAATTGGGGCAGGCGGCTCCCAAAACAGAAATGCCCACCTCACGGGGGAGGCAGGCATTTGTTAGCCCTGTTCTACCAGGGCGATGTTCAACGGGAGAATCGGTTTCGACGGCAACGCAACCGCCAAAACTCGTTGTGATTGGATCTTATTTCACCCGGGCGGGTAAATCAAGCAAAAAAGCTGGAGAATGGTTTTTCCGTCCAAGCCCTTCTAGCCAAAAACCTTAGCCACTGTTGGCATTTTGATCAGGCGGTGGAAAACCGAGGAGGAGGGCGTAACGCCGGGCCTTGGCTTTCCCTCTAAGCGTCAGAAAAAAGGCAAGTTGTGCCGCGCCAAACCCCTGTCGTCAGCGCCGGTCCTCGAGATGCAGCAGAATCATCGGCTCCTCGGAGCTCCCCCAGCCCGTCCAGCGCTTCAAGAACCCGAATACCAGCCCCACCACCAGAAACACCCCCATCAGAAGGCCGATCAGCATGAAAATGTTGATGATCAGGTTGCCGACGTTGTCGCGCAGGGTGGGTGCCCGCTCACTCAAAGTGATGTTGGCCTGGTAGCGCACCCCGGCGAGCAGCCTCTCGGCCTCATCCGCGTCGGAAGGCGACAGGATCACGGCCACCAGCGGCCCGCTGCGTTTGGCCATGGCCCCGGTGAGCTTCTCGAACTCCGCCAGGCGCTGGCGGGCGATCTGGGGGGTCGGGTACGAAAAAATGGCCATCTTGAGCGGGTCGGACTTGGTTCGGTACTGGGCCAGGCAAACCTCAGCGCCCAGGTGAAACGCCGCGACCGACGGCGGAATCCGCGGCTCAAACCTGTCCAGGCCCGCCGGCCCCAGGACGTAGCGTTCCGAATTTGGCACCAGGTTGCCGGCGGGGAGGTAGTCTTTCAAGGTCGGCAGCGGCGCCTGGCTCACGTCCCGCAACGACTCGAGAAACGGCTGCAAGTCTGCCGCCTCCGGCTTCCATCGCGTGAATCGGAGCAGGCAGTTGTGATACACCAGCAGCGTGCCGTTGCCGGTTTCCGCCGACAGGGGGGCAAGCTTGGAAGGGCGGCTGCCGGCAGGCCGCTGCCACTCGAAGGCGGCCATGGCGCCGGTCGAGTCGTTGAGGCGGAAGGCCTCCACCTGGAACGGGTTGGCGCATCCGCTGTACTCGGCCAGCTCGGCCTGCTGAAGCCCGTACTCGTCCCATAGCGCGCGGTCGGCCAGCGCCGCGGGCTTCGAGGCGCGCTTCACGCACCCGCCCAACTGGTCCGGCCACACGGACGTCCACGCCGGCAAGCCCGAGACCAGCACCGCCCACCCGAGAAGCGCCGAAGGCGTGCTCATGACGACGCTCCGCAGCATCTCTTGTACTTCTTCCCGCTCCCGCAGGGGCACGGCTCGTTGCGCCCGACCTTGGCGCCCTTGACCACGGTCTTGCTCGAGGAGGCGGAGGAATCGCCTCCCACGAACTGGAGTTGGGCCAGCTCCTTCTCCTTCTTCCGTTGAATGTTCCGCGTGAAGTCCTCGATGGTGGCTTGGGCCGCGGCCCGTTGCTGCTGCGCTGCCGCCGCCACGGCCTCGGCTTCCGGCTCCTCCTCGACCTCGGACTCCTCCTCGGCGAACGGCAGCGGCGGCGGTCCCCCCTCACTCGTCTGGAGGAAGAACAAGTACCGCACCACTTCGTCCTCGATCCGGTCCACCAGCTCCTGAAACAGTTGGAAGGATTCTTTCTTGTACTCGACCAGCGGGTCCTTCTGGCCGTAGCCGCGCAGCCCGATTCCCTCCTTGAGGTAGTCCATCGAAAGCAGGTGGTCTTTCCACTGGGTGTCGATGACGTGCAGCATGATCAGGCGCTCGGTCTCGCGCATGATCTCCGCCGAGACCCGCTCTTCCTTCTGCCGGTACTTCTCGGAGAGTTGCTCGAAGACCGTCTCTTCGATGTCCTCGCGGCTAAGCTCGGCCAGTTCGGCCGTGTTGGTCTTGACGCCGAGCTGGCTGTTGATATCCGTTTGGAGGCCGGCGAGGTCCCAGGTGCTGTGGTGCGTCTTCCGAGGAAGGCGCAGCTCGAGGTACGAGACCAGGATGCGGCGAACGGTCTCCAGCACCCACTCCCGCTGGTCTTCCCTCTCGAGCAACTGCCGGCGCCAGCGGTAGATGTACTCCCGCTGCTTGTTCATCACGTCGTCGTACTCGAGCAGGTGTTTCCGGGCCGCGAAGTTCTGGGCTTCCACGGCCTTTTGCGCCGCGGCGATGCGCTTGGTGATCAGCCGCGACTCGATGGGCACGTCCTCTTCCATGCCCAGGCGCAGCATGAGGTTCTGGATGCGCTCGCCGCCGAAGATGCGCAGCAGATCGTCCTGAAGCGAGAGGAAAAAGCGGGAGCTGCCGGGATCGCCCTGCCGGCCGGCGCGCCCGCGCAACTGGTTATCGATGCGGCGGGACTCGTGGCGCTCGGTTCCGCAAATGTGCAGCCCGCCCAGAGCCACCACCTCGTCGTGTTCCCGGTCGGTTTCCTCCTTGTAGCGGCGCAAAACGGCGTCCCATTCCTCTTTCGGGACCGCGTCCGGGTCCTTGTTCTGCTTGCGGAAGTACTCCTTGGCCTGGTATTCGGGGTTGCCGCCGAGCAGGATGTCGGTGCCGCGGCCGGCCATGTTGGTGGAGACCGTGACCACGCCCTTGCTCCCGGCCTGGGCCACGATGAAGGCCTCGCGTTCGTGATTCTTGGCGTTCAGGATCTCGTGCTTGACGCCCATGCGGCGCAAGATGCCCGAGAGCTTCTCCGATTTCTCGACCGAGATTGTGCCCACCAGCACCGGCTGGCCGCGCTCCTGGCACGCCTTGATCTCCTTGGCCGCATTGCGGAACTTCTCTTCCTCGGTGCGGTAGACGACATCCCGGTTCTCCAGGCGGATCAGCGGCCGGTTGGTCGGAGCGACCACCACGTCCAGCTTGTAGATCTTGTCGAACTCCGCGGCTTCGGTCTCGGCCGTTCCGGTCATGCCGGCCAGCTTCTTGTACATGCGGAAGTAATTCTGGAAGGTGATGGTGGCCAGCGTCTGGTTCTCGCGCTGGACCTTCACGCCCTCCTTGGCCTCCACCGCCTGGTGCAGCCCGTCGCTCCAGCGGCGCCCGGGCATGAGCCGGCCGGTGAACTCGTCGACGATGATGACCTCGCCCTCTTTGACCAGGTAGTCCTTGTCGCGTTGAAACAGCACGTGGGCCTTGAGCGCCTGCTCGACGTGGTGTTTCCACTCGATGGTCTCCATGTCCCACAGGCTGGCCAGGCCGAGCATCCGGGCGGCCTTGTCGAACCCCTCGTCGGTGAGCGCCGCGGAGCGGCCTTTTTCATCCACCGTATAATCTCCGGTGTAGTATTTCTCCCCGGGCTCCTTGCCCTCGATCACCTCGCCCCGCACCAGCCGGGGAATAATCCGGTTGACCTTGAAGTATTTGTCGGTGGATTCCTCGCTGGGGCCCGAGATGATCAGCGGCGTGCGCGCCTCGTCGATGAGGATCGAGTCCACCTCGTCGACGATGCCGAAGTGGTGCCCGCGCTGGACGCAGTCCTCCACGCGGAACTTCATGTTGTCGCGCAGGTAGTCGAAACCGAACTCGTTGTTCGTCCCGTAAGTGATGTCGCAGCCGTAGGCCTGCTGGCGCTCCCCGTCGTCGAGGTCGTGCACGATGACCCCCACCGGCATGCCCAGAAACCTGTACAGCTTCCCCATCCACTCGGAGTCGCGGCGGGCCAGGTAGTCGTTCACCGTCACCACGTGGGCGCCCTTGCCCTCCAACGCGTTCAGGTAGACCGGAAGCGTGGCGACCAGCGTTTTTCCTTCCCCGGTCTTCATTTCGGCGATTTTCCCACGGTGCAGAACGACGCCCCCGACGAGCTGAACGTCGAAATGGCGCATGTTGAGGACGCGCCGCCCCACCTCGCGCACGACCGCGAACGCCTCCACCAGCAGGTCGTCGAGCGGGGCGCCCTGCGCCAGCCTTTCCTTGAACTCGACGGTCTTGCGGGCAATCTCCTGGTCGGAGAGCCGCTGCATGGCGGGCTCCAGGTCGTTGATGGCGGCGACCAGCGGCTGCATCGCCTTGACCTGCCGCTCGTTCCTGGTGCCGAAGATCTTCGCGAGGATGGCGTCGAACATGATCGGGGCTTGGCTCTATTTTATCAACTAATGCAGGCAGGCTTTCGTGGAGCAGTCAGCGCTGCGGGTCTTGAGTCTGCCATAGCATGCCCAATCCTCGCGGCAGCTTCCGCCGGCCTCCCGACATCCGGAACGTGGCCATGCCCAGCAGCGCCCGATCGGGGATTGTCTCGCTGCGGCCGATTTCGTCTCCGCGCGCGGCGCTCACCAGCCGCTGTAAACCGGGTAACCGTTCGACGGATTTGAGCTGCGCGAAGAACTGCCCCCGTTTTCCTTCGAACTCGAGCTCGGAGAACTCCAATCCGACCAGGATGTGCGCGGCCGGGAGAGTTTCTTTGTCCAGCCGCCGGATGCGCCCTTTGAGTACGGCGCCCTTGGGAACCACCAGGCCGTGTTTCTCCGTGGCCGCCTCCAGCACTCGCGCCGTGATGAGATCGCCGACGGCCGCCTTCGCCAGGTCGATTTCGGTCTCAAGCTGCACGCGCAAACCAAGCCCGGCCGGGATCGAAATCTCAGTGCTGCGGCGCACGGACGTCGAGGTCTCCGGTGCAGGCTCGCCAAAGGTGATGACCGACTCGGCCAAGTACTGCCGGCAGTGACTGAATTCGGTGGCGTTTTGGTGCTGCTCACCGGCGAGGTCGGTGAGGATGAGCTGCGCGCTCTGGGGCAGTAGCACGTCGGAGCTGCCGATGCGCACCTTTCCGTAATCGATGCGGCTGACCACTTCCCGCACCGGCAGATGAGGCGGCAGCCTCTCGGCGTGGATTTCGAGGCGAAGCAGCTCGAGCGACTGCGCATCCGCCCAGAAGGAACCACGGGTCCCCACCTCCGCGGACACGCCGCCCACCCGAATCGTCCAGGAGTCGAAGAGGGACGGAACGCCGAAGTCGTAGCGCAACGCCCGCCGCCCATCCAGGTCCTCTTCACCATGCCAGGTGATGGCAGTGGAACGCGCAAACACCGACCGCAGGTGGAGAGCAAACTCCCCGGTTGTCGCCAAGCCGCTGCCAACGATCTGGCTGGGGAGCTGTTCCTCGAAGCGGTTCGCGCCCGGCAGGGAGAACAGCTCCGTGTCGCCGAGGTGCGCCACTTCCACCCGCACGATGTCCACCCGCTCCTGCAAATGCGCGGCGCGATGGCGCGCAGAGCGCTCGACGGTTGCCAGGCAGGTGTAGTCCGGCAGGTGCGCCAGCTCGCGCTGGACGTTCTGGCGAATGCGGGCGAGTAACACTGCCTCGCGCGGCAAATCGGCGCTCTGCGCCGCCCAGCTTGCTAGCACGCAACAGGCCGCCCCAGCCAGCACCCGGGAGGCCGCGGCAATGTGAGACAAGTTCCGGCACTCCACGCTGCCTCCCCGAGAATCATGGCACAGCCCCCCGAGAGCGTCAACCTCACTTCCTTACGGCCACGTTCCGGGAGCGCGGCCGGCCTCCGAGAGGCGCAGTGGAATCCAAAACGAAAGCACCGCGCCTTGGCCGGGCGAGCTCGCGGCCGTCACCTCGCCGCGCATCAGGTGAACCAGTTCCTGCACCAGCGCCAACCCCAGGCCGAGGCCCGAGTACTTGCGCGTGAACCCGCTATCGCCCTGGCGAAAAGACTCGAACACGAGCCGCAACTGGTCGGCGGGGATGCCGATGCCGGTATCGCGCAGCGTGACGCTCAGGCGGAAGCGCCCGGGCGACAGGCGGGCCCAGGCAGCCGTCAGCTCGATTTCACCCTCCAGAGTGAACTTGATCGCGTTGGTGAGCAATTGCTTGAGGATCTGGCGTAAACGCACCGCGTCTCCCACCACCAGGCCAGGCAGTGGCTGCTCCAAAGTCATGAACAACCGGACGCCCCGGTCCTGAGCTCTCGGCCCCAGATCGGCCACCACCGACTGGAGCGCCTCCAGAAGATCGAAGTCCGATTCTTCAAGCTGCAGGTGGCCGGCCACCAGCGTCGAGAATTCCAGCAGGGAGCTGAGCTGCTCCAACGTCTCTTCGGCGCACATCCGGACCGCCAGGACGTAGTCCCTCTGCTGTTCCTCGAGCGCGGTTTCCAGCAGCAGGTCGGCCATACCCACGATGCCCGTGAGCGGGGTCCGGATCTCGTGGGTGACGCCCGCCAGAAACTCGGATTTCAAACGCCGGAACTCCTCCGGCTCCAGCCTCTGCGTCTCGGGATGGCGGTCTCCGGCACTCATACCCAGTCACAGCATCGGCAGCCCAGGGGGACAGCTTTAGCCGTGGCCCCCGCGCCGGCTGTCCTACAATGGAACAAGCTGGCTTCCCATGCATCGACTGTTCCGCCTGCTGCCCTTGGGACTGCTGTTACTCGGCCCGGGATACGGCCGCCAGGTTCAGGGCCTCTGCGGCGCCTATCGGGACAGGTTCCAGGAAGACCTCCAGCTTCACCGGAAGGTTTTGAGGCTGCGCCGGGACCTCCTGCTTCGGGCGCAGTCGGCTCAGAGCACCCCGCGGCCGGATGCCGGCGATATCGCCGTCATCGAGGATGCCGACGGCGTGGTCGCCCGCCGCGACGATTTCAACCTCGACCGCCAGACGCTGACCTTCACGCCTTCCGACGCCCTGGCCACCCGCTACAGGGTGGCCGTCGGGGGGGCCTCCTACGACGCCGCCGCGGCCACCTCGGGCGCCCTGATCGCCGCTTTCGGCGACGACGATACCCGCCAGTTCGCGCTTCCCTTCTCCTTCCCGTTCTTCGGCGCCGCCTACCCGCGGATCTTCGTGAATTCGGACGGCAACCTGACCTTTGTTTCCGCGGACAGCGCCTCCATCGAGCGGTCGCTGGGCCGCTTGACCGCCGGGCCGCCGCGCATCGCGCCGCTGTTCGAGGATCTCGACCCGAGCCGTTCTCTCAACGGCGTCACCGTCCTTTCCGATGCCAGCCGGTTCGTAGTGAGCTGGGTTTCGGTGCCCGAGTACTCTCAATGGGGCACCGGCGTGCCCCAGACCTTTCAGGTCCGGCTGTATCCGAACGGCCGGATCGAGTTCGCCTACGCTGGTGTGCTGACCACTGCCGCGGTAGTGGGGATCGCGCCGGGCGGATTGCAGGGATCCACCTCGGTGGTCTCCTTCCTCGACTCTGCCACCCAGCAGGAGGAGTTCTCGGCGGCGGTCGCCGAACGCTTCGGCACGGATCTCGAACTGGACCTCCTGACAGCCATCCAGAAGTTTTACGAAAACCACGAGGATTCCTACGACTACCTGGTGGTTTTCAACAACCTGGGTATTCCCGACAGCCCCTCTTCGCTGGCCTCGGAGCGCACGGTGCGCACGCACTGGACCGGGAACGGCGATCAGCCAGTGGACCTCGGCGCCTGGTTTGGCTCGGCGAGCCGCCTCGAATCGGTGATCAACATGGGACCGCTGAGCCAGTATCCCAGCGACCTCAACGCTCCCATGCCGCAGCGGCCCGAGGACACCTCGATCACCATCCTGGCGCACGAGGCGGGGCACCTGTTCCTGGCCTACGCCAGCATCCCGAACCCAATCGCGCCCGATAGCCCGCCCATGCTGGGAGGACAGAACGCGCACTGGAGTTTCAACTTCAACTCGGATGCGTCGCTGCTCGAGGGCAACCGTATCCAGGATAACGGCGCGGGCGCCTCTCCCCGCTTCCTGACCACCGGCTCGGCTCAGCACTACTCGCCGCTGGACCAGTACCTGATGGGCTTCCGCGCGGCCGAGGACGTCCCGCCTTTCCACCAGTTGTTCTTCGTCCCCAACTCCCCCTACCCCAGGACCAGACTTCCGCAGACCGGGGTGAGCTTCAACGGCGACCGGCGCGACGTCCCCATCGCCGAGCTGATCGCGGCGGTCGGACGGCGCACGCCGGACTATACCCTGGCCCAGCGGCGCTTCCGCGTCGGGTTCATGCTGGTGCTTTCGCAAGGCGCGCAGCCCTCGGACGCGGAGTTGGCCAAACTGAACCGCTTCCGCACGATATTCGAGGCCTACTACCAGAAAGCCACGGCCTGCGACAACTGCCAGTTCCCCTCCTTGCCGCCGAGTGTCGATACGACCCTGCGGCGCGCGCTTCGGCTTTCCATCTTTCCGATGGCGGGCGTCCTCCGGAACGGTTCGATTCCGGTGACCGTCTCGGTGCTGACTGCGCCGCAGGCCGACCTTGGCATCAGCCTGAGCGCGCTGAATGGCCTGGTGAGCGGTCCGCCCTCGGTGGTGATCCCGGCCGGAGCGACCAGCGCTTCGTTCAACCTGACGGGAGTGAGGCCGGGGGTCGAGGACCTGGTGGCGACGCCGGCCGACGTATCTTACGAGACCGTCTACACGCGCCTGCAAGTGGCCGGTGGCGCGGCCGGTCTGCTGTTGACGCTGGTCTCGGGCGGCAATCAGGTGGCATCGCCGGGAGTGCCCTTGGCGCAGCCGGTGGTCTTTCGAGTGACCGATATCAACAACGTTTCCTACCTGGGCGTGCCGGTGCAGGTCTCTGTGACTGGCGGGGGTTCGGTGACTCCGTCCGCGGCCGCCACGGACTCCACCGGCTCGGTCAGCTTCCAGTGGACGCCGGGGTCCGATCCGCCCAACCATCTCACGGCGACCATCGACGGCGGACCCAGCCTGACGGTTGCGGCGCTGGGCCGCCCCGCATTCACCCAGGCGGGCGTAGTCAATGCTGCTTCCTATTCTCACGACATCGGCGCCGGTTCGATCGTCGCGCTGTTCGGAGCGAACCTCTGGGCCGGAATCGACGCGGATGCCCCGGGGCTGCCCTGGCCTACCCAGTTGGCCGGCGTCCAGGTGCTGTTGAACGGCCAGCCGGTTCAGTTGACGGCGGTCCGCGAGGGGCAGATCAATTTCGTGGTTCCTTCCGGCCTGGCTCCGGGAACGGCCACGGTGACGGTTTCAAACGGCGCGGGCGACTCCGCGCCGCTCGAGGTTCCGATTGCCGCCGTGGCGCCCGCGATCTTTATGGACCCGGCCACGAATTTCGGGGCCATTCAGGTGGCGTGGTCCGGACAATGGACCAATGTGCACCCGGCCAAGCCCGGCGACTACGTGGAAATCTACGCGACAGGACTCGGGCCAGTCCATCTTTCTTCCGCGGGGCTCGAGGAAACCGACCAGCCCGCCGAGGTGTTCCTCGGCTCCCAGCAGATCGTGGACGTGCCCTATAGCGGCCTGGTGCCCGGCTACGTCGGCCTATACCAGATCAACGCCCGCATTCCCGCCGGCGCCCCGGCCGGCGTCGGGACGCTATCCCTCGAAATCGGCGGCCAGCGCAGCAACGTAGTGAACATCAGGGTGCAGTGACTGCGCCACAGACCCCTACAGCCCGCCCTTACTTGACCTGAAACACCGTGTTGGGTGTGCCCGCTATGGAGCTGTACTTGTTCACGTAATAGATCTGGATCTGATTCGGACCGGATGCGAGTTGGTTACCGTTCGGCAGGACCTGCGGCACCTTGACGTTGATCTGCCACACTCCGACCAGAAACGGCGCGAGCCCCGTGAACTGCACCACGGAGCTGTCGAGCCTCTGCCCGCCCATGTAAACGATCAGGACCCGGTTAGGGTCTGTGTGTTCGCCGCTGCTCGCCGCGCCATCCGCGGGCATCCCGTCCAACAAACCCTGGCCCAAAGCGTACAGCGTGATCACCTCGCCCCGATTCGCCGGCCTGACGCCGCCGGGGCAATACGTCGGGTCGGCGGTGGTACCCGCCACTCCGTTGCAGCTCGCGGGATTGTCCCCAAACTGCTGGGCGACCACCTGTCTTCCCCCCACCACTCCGGCGGGAAAACCGGGGTTTGTGAGCAGCGCCGGCGCCACCTCACCCATGTTCACCTGCGGCGCTCCCGTGGCCGTGGCCAGAATCTGCCCCGTGGACGCCTGCATGAGCACGGCAGTCACCGGAGCGGACGTGTTGGTGTCCTTTGGCACCTGGAAGTTGACCTGGGACGAAGACACGTGCAGAAGCGGCGCGGGAGTGCCATTGATGAGCAGTTGGATATCACCCAGGGTAGTACTCAACGGCACGCTGGGGGCGTGGGTCGTAGTCATGGTCCCGAAACTCCCCGCGGGTGAGAACGGCCATGCGGTGGCCAGCGAGCCGGGCGCGCAGCAGGGCTGCGTGTAAGTGGCGTAAGTATTGGCGTCCGGCAGGAAGTTTCCCGAGCTGGTGAGCCACAGCGGCGGGAAGTAGAACGCGACGCGGTTGGTGCCCTCCGCCACCAGCAGGTTCCCAGACCCATCCAGCGCCAAGGCTGTGGGCCACATGGGATAAGCGGTCACCGTGGAGTAAGCGAACACATAGTCGGCCACCCCGGTCAGCGACGTCATGATGAATTCCGGATACCGCAGAATCCGCCCCGCCTGGCTCGTGCCCAACAGCTCCGCCACCCAGATCTCCCCGTTCGCTGGATTCACCACCACGCCCACCGGGCTCCTCAGAGACGTGGTCCCGGTCGAGTAAACGATCGACAACGACGGAGGAGAGCCGCCATGAGGTCCGTAGCTGGCGGCTCCGTCGTACACCAGAATGCGGTTGTTCCCGAGGTCGGCGATATACAGGCGTCCGCTGGTATCGGTGGAGATCCCCCTGGGGCTCACCATCTTATCGGCAGCCCCCAGCACCCGAGTCGAGGTGAAGAGATCGGATTGCCCGAACACACCCCCGGCCGCCTGGCCGTTGCTGAAGTCCCCGCCCTGGGGCTTCTTGAACAGGAGCACCCGGTCGTGGCTCATGTCGGAAACCAGGAGGTGGCCTTCCAGCCGAATAAACGCCAGGCCGTAAGGTAAGTACATGTTGCTGTCGCTGACGCTGGAGTCCCTGGCGCTGGTGAAGTCGTTCTTGCCCAGCACCAGGTTGGCGGTCTGCGAAAACGCACTGGGCTGATCGAACGGTTTGGGGAAACGCAGCACCCTGCCGTTGCCCCGGTCGGCCACGTATAGATTGCCGCTGGCGTCGACCGCCAGTCCCGCGGGCAGATACAGCCCTGCATTGGTGGGCTTATTCGCGTCGTTGACCGGCCCGTTGATGCCGGAGCTGAACACATCGGGCTGTCCGATCACCAGGTCGGCCGTGTCGCCGGGACGCACATTCCGGGCGTCGCGGTATCCCAGCACGCGGTTGTTATAAGTGTCGGAGATGTACAGGCGGGCTGGATTGGACGTGGCGTCCACCACCACGCCGCCGCTGTCGGAGACAATGGGCCCGGAGCTGCCAAAGAGGTAGTGGAAGCCGGTGGACAGGTACAGTTCCCGTCCTTCGATCCAGTTGGGAGCGGAGTGGCCGAAATCCCGCTGGCCCAGGACGCGGGTTGCGGCTGCCTGCCCGTGGGGCCACACCACCACGCGGTTGTTCGAGGAGTCCGCTACGAACAGCTCGCTGCCCGAATATGCCGCCTGGGTTGGTCCGGAAAGTCCGTTGGCGGCCGCGCTGGCAACGCTGGTGGAAAAATCCACCTGGCCGATGGCGCTTGTGGCCGCGGGCGAGGAGCCGCCGGTGGAGGAAGACCCGATCCAGTCGTCCAGCGCAGAGAAGACCGTGATGCGGTTGTAGTACGCATCGATCACCCCCAGATCGCCTCCGATCATCACCAGCCCCATCGGCGTGCCGAACTGCGTCGCGTTGGGCACCGCCGGCGGCTGCTGTCCCGCCGGCACGACGACCAACCCCAGCATCTTCAACGCCGAGGTCCCGACAGGCATCGGACTGGAGGGGAAAATCAGCACCCGGCCGAGAGCATCGGAGACGAAGATGTGCCCGGCCGCATCCATCGTCAATCCAAAGGGATACTGGAGGCCGGTAAGGTTCGTGAACACCGTCGTTGCAACTTTGCTGGTCAGATTCTGCTGGCCCAGCACGATATCGGCGGTCGCCTGCGCCTTGCCGTCGGAACCCTTGGGGAAGCGCAGCACGCGATGGTTTCCGGTGTCGGCGAACCACAGGTTCCCGCTCCCGTCGAAAGCCAGGGCTTGAGAGACCGGAGAGCCCAAGTACATCGGGGAAATGCCGTCGGCGGACGGAGTCGAGCTGCTGTGATTGGCGCTGTAAGCGGAGAAGTCCTGGAGGCCGGTGGAGTCCGGCTGGCACACCCGGCCCGGCTGGCAGGGCTGGCCGATCAGAACGTCGGGGTGCATCCCATCGTTGGCCGCCGCGAAGGGCTGTGGATAGCGCAGGATGCGGTTGTCGCCCGCGTCCACCACGTACAGGTTCCCTTGTCCGTCCACGGCCAATGCGGTGGGCCAATGCAGGCCGCGGTTCTGTGAGGAGCTGCAGCAGGGAGCTTGCGGGTTGGTGGTGACCATGTCGCGCTGGCCCACCACGACGTCCGCCGGGGCGCCATTGGCGAAGCTCGCGGCGCTGCGCCATCCCAGTACCCGGTTGTTCAACGTGTCGCTCACGTACAGAGCCGGCGACGCCGACGACTTGTCCAGCGCCACGGCGCCCGGCGACCACAACCCCTTCCCGTCAACCACGTTGGGGCTGGCGGCGTAGTAGGTGTATTGCACCGAGTCCAGGGAAAGCTGTCCCACGATTCGCGGCGGGTTGGCGTAGGGGCCGAATGCCGTTGCGACCTGCGGTTGTGCGTGGAGCAGGGCAACCGGCACGGGAAAGATGGCAAAGCACAATGTCAAAACTCTCGTTAGACGCATAGGATCTCTCGGAATCGGGACGCGGGAACGGCCTGGATCGAAGATAACACAACGACATTTCAGTGTACAACCGACCCGAGCCCCACATGTTATCCTGAACCATTGAATCCCCATCTTCCAACACCCCACAAGCCCCGAGTCTGCGCGGTCAATTACCTTAATACCGTTCCTCTGGTCTGGGGCATGCTGCACGGAGCCCAGCGGGGCCGCTTCGATCTCGAGTTCTGCCTTCCCTCGGAATGCGCGGACCGGCTGGCCTGCGGCGCGGCCGACATCGGCATCGTGCCCTCGATCGAATTGGAGCGACAAGGGCTGGAACTGATCCCCGGGGCGGGCATTGCCTGCCGCGGAGCGGTGCGCAGCATCCTGCTGTTCACCAAGGGGAGTTCGGAGAAGATCCGGACGCTGGCGGCGGATTCCAGTTCGCGCACCTCGGTCGAGCTGGCGCGGATCGTGCTGGCGCGTCGGTATGGGGCCGTCCCGAGCGTGGATTCGTTCCCGCCGGATCTGCCCTCGATGCTCCAGGCCGCCGACGCGGCGCTGCTGATCGGCGATCCGGCCCTGCGCGCGGGCGCCGCCCACCTGCCGTACACGGTCCTCGACCTGGGCGAGGAGTGGATGGAGATGACCGGGCTGCCCATGGTGTTCGCCGTTTGGGGCTGCCGCAAGGAAGCGGCGTCAGCGGACCTGGCGCCCTCCTTCGCCGACTCCTGCCGCTTTGGGCGCCGGCATCTGGAGCAGATCGCGCGCCGCGAGGGGCCGCCGCGCCAGTTGAGCGAGGCGCTGGCCCTCGAGTACCTCAGCCGCCACATCGTCAATGAACTGGGCGAGAATGAATACGAGGGGATGCGCCTGTTCCTTCGTTACGCGCGCGAGCTGGAGCCATGACCCGCCAAGAAGCTTTGGACCTGTTTGGCAGCCCGGACCTCATCGGGATCGGCATGGCCGCCGACGCCCTGCGCCGCAAGCTCCACCCCGAGGGAGTCGTCACCTACATCATCGACCGCAACATCAACTACACCAACTTCTGCACCGAGTACTGCACCTTTTGCGCCTTCTATCGCCCGCTGGGGCACGCCGAGGGGTACGTGCTGCCCAAGGAGGCGATCTTCCGCAAGATCCAGGAGACCATCGATCTGGGCGGCACGGGCGTGCTCATGCAAGGCGGCCTTCACCCCGACCTGAAAATCGATTGGTACGAGGACCTGCTGCGCTCGATCAAACAGCGCTTCCACATTCACCTGCACTGCTTCTCCTCGCCCGAGATCCTCAACATCGCCGAGGTCAGCGGCCTCACACTCCGCGACACCATCATCCGCCTGAGGGACGCCGGCCTGGATTCCATTCCCGGCGGCGGCGCCGAGATCCTCGACGACGCCGTGCGCCGCCGCGTCAGCCGGCTGAAGTGCTCGACTCAGGAATGGGCGGACGTGCATCTGATCGCGCACCGGCTGGGGATGCGGACCACCGCCACCATGATGTTCGGCTGCGGCGAGACCCTCGAGGAGCGCGTGAATCACCTCGAGGTCGTTCGCCGCATCCAGGAGGAGACCGGCGGGTTCACGGCCTTCATCCCGTGGACCTACCAACGCGCCCACACCGCGCTCGCCCATTCGGTCAAGGACGAAGCTACCGCCGTCGAGTACCTGAAGACCCTGGCGATTTCCCGGCTGTACCTCGAAGACATCGAGAACGTGCAGTGCTCCTGGGTGACGCAGGGCCTGAAGACCTGCCAGATCGGGCTGCGCTTCGGCGGCAACGACGTGGGCAGCATCATGATCGAGGAGAACGTCGTCTCGGCCGCCGGAACCCACCACCGCGCCTCGGAAGAAGAGCTGCGGCGCATCATCCGCGACGCCGGCTTCGTGCCCAAGCAGCGCGACACCCTGTACCGGACGCTGTTCCTCAATTGACCCCGAGAATCACCAGTTCAACGCCGCCGGCGACCCCGCGCCCAGGCATCGGCACGCCCAGAATCTCCTGGTACCTCGTGCCGGTGAGGTTCGTGAGCTGGAGGAACGGGCGCAGGCGCCCGCGGGCGTAGGCCAGGCCGGCGTCCCACACGGCGTAGGGATCGCGGGCGCGCCGGTCCAGGGCGCCCAGGCGCGCGCGGGCCACCAGGCCGCCACCCAGCGCGCCCTCCCATGCGACCAGCCCGTTGTGCCGCGGGTAGTTGAACACGTACTTCGAAAAGATCCCCGCGCCCACCTCCTGCGCGCCATGCAACGCCGTGTAGCGGAGGTCCAAGTGCTGCCCGCGCGCCGGCCGCAGTGTCAGTGAGGCCTCCAGGCCGGTGAAATTCAGGCGTTCGAAATTCGCGGCGCGCCAGATGTCGGCCGGCGACCGGCGGATGTAGTCGATCCCGTCGCGCTCGCGGCGCTCAAACACGGTGACGTCGCCGCGGACGCGGCCGCCGGCGTTCCAGTCCAGACCCGCCTCGTAGCTCCAGGCCTTCTCCGGCCGCAAGTCCGGCGAACCCAGGTTGGCGGGATCGTGATAGTAGAGATCGGTGTAGCTGGGCAAACGAAAGGCGTGGCTGGCGCCGGCGCGCAGGCGGACGTGGGAGGAAGCCCAGAGCCCCGCACTCACCGTGGGGCTGAACTGGCGCCCCCCGCCGCTGAAGAATTCCTCGCGGCCGCCCGCCGAGAAGGAAAACCGGCCCAGCGCCCGCACGTCCAGCGCGGCGTAGACAGCGCCCCGGTTGCGCGCGTGATCGCCGAGGTTGGTGCTCTGGATGGCGTCGCGGGTTGCCTCGCCTCCATAGCTGAGCGTGACATTCCGTGCCAGCGGCTCGCGCCGCCTGAGGCTCGCCTGCCCGCTCTCCACCGCGTGACGGTTCGTGTACACCTGCGGGCGGTCCCGGTACAGGACGAACAGGTCCGTCGAGCGCCGCCAGGCGAACGACGCTTCGGTACGGTCGCCCAGTTCCTGCCGCGCCGCCGCGAACCAGGTGCGGGTGCGCTCCCAGGAGTTGAAGTTGCCGTAGAACTGGTCGGCGCCGAACGGCCGGTCGCTGTAAGCCAGAAGCAGGTTGGTCGCGCCCAAGCGGGAGCGCGCGTGCGTGATCGAGGCCAGCGAGAGATTGCGGTAGTCGCGGTCGGGCGCAAAGCCGGAGGAAAAGTCCCGTGAGAAGGAGATCTGCTGGCTGATGCCGCGCCACACCGCTCCGGCCACGCCGCTCTGCTCGTTGACGCCGAAGTTGCCCACCGAGGCGCGCAGGCGAAACTCGGTGGCCTCGGGCGCCCGCGTGATCATGTTCACCACGCCGCCCACCGCGTCCGAGCCGTAGTAGGTCGAGCCCGCGCCCTTCAGCAACTCGACTCGCCCGAGCGCGTACAGCGGAACCGGAACGTCGAGGTTGTGGTGGCCGGTCTGCGCATCGTTCAGGCGTAAGCCGTCGACCAGCACCAGCGTCTGGCCGAAGCTCCCTCCCCGAATCGAGAGATCGGAATCGACCCCGTTGGGCGCGCGCGCTTGCAGGTCGAGCGACGGATCCAGCCGCAGGAAATCGGCCACCGACCCCGCCAGCAACCGTTGCTCCGGGCCAACCGGCAATGCGCGCACAGCGCGGTCCGCCTCATCCAGCGGCACCGGCTCGTAAGTGCCCGTCACCACCACCACGTCGCGCCGCGCCGGAAGCGGCTCGTCCGCGGACGCGCACACCGCCAGCACCATGAGCCAGAAAAGCACGTCCCCCCATGGTAGCAGCGCCCCTCCAGTTCACAGCGGGCCGCTTTCGGGGACGCCGGCTGGAGGGCCAATGGGCGCCGGGACCGCCATATATATGTTATGCTGCTGCCATGTGGCGGACCACCATCTTTCTGCCCGATGAGGTGCACGAGCAGCTCAGGCAGGACGCCTTTCGGGCCAAAACCAGCATGGCGGAACTCATTCGCACCAGGTTGCGGCGTTCGATCGGCCGGCCAGCCCGGCGCGTGGGTGACCACCGACTATGTGCTCGACGAGACCATGACCCGGCTGTTCGCCCTGGCGCCGTTCGCCCAGGCCCGCCGGTTCACGGGAGGGATTTTCGAAGCCTCCCGCCGTGGGCTGGTAGACATCGAACACGTGACCCCGGAGTGGTTCAGTCGCGCTTGGCGCTTGCGGCTGCGCTTTCACGACAAGCCGCGCATTTCGTTTACCGATCTCACAAGCTTCGTGGTGATGCGCGAACTCGGGTTGCGGCACGCGCTAACCGGCCACGCGCATTTCGAGCAAGTGGGTCTGGGATTCTTCAAGCTTCCGGATGCGCGCTAGCGATCAGTAAAGCTTCACCAGGTCCACGCGGCGGTTCTTTGCGCGGCCCTCTTCAGAGCTGTTGTCGGCGACCGGCTTCTTGGAGCCGAAACCGGCGGCGATCAGACGCGAGCGATCGACTCCCTTGCTCGTCAGCCACGCGACGACGGCTTCGGCACGTTGCCGCGAAAGCGGAGTATTGACGGCGTCGGATCCGACATTGTCCGTGTGCCCGGCAACCACGACGGACCACTCGGGCTGCTTTTGGAATAACAGCAGCACCTCGTTCAATACGCTTTCGGAATCCGGCCGGATGGTCGCCTTGCCCGTGTCGAAGTTGATGCCGTAGATGGAAACACGCCCCGTCTGGTTGATCTGCTCGCCCCAGCCATCCGCTGTGGCGGCCTGCATCTGTTGCTCCATCTGCTTCTGCTTGACGGCAGTGACCGTATATCCCGGGCCATCCGAGTATACGGTGACCCACTGCGGGCCTTGCCTGGCAGTGAGGGTGAACCGCACGTTGGCATAATTGTCGGTGTAGAGTACCTGGTAGTTCTTAGCCTTCAGCGCGTTCTCGGCATTCCGGAATATCTGCAGGCCGGATGTGCCCGCGGGACATGCATAGGCCACCCGCTCAAAGGCGCCCTCGACATCCTCAAATTTGTTGGGCTTGCCAATCGGCATCTTGTGAACGTTGTACTCCTTCTGTTCACAACGGAGGATGCTGCAGCCAGGCAGCCGCGATAGGATGGCCGGGTCTTGACAGCCCCTTGCGTCTGGCCTGGGAGCTTGAGCGAATGCGAATGTGCATATGAAGAAAAACACAATCAGACGTCTCATGATGGCTGACAATATACCACGGACGCTCCCTGCGAATCTCCCCAATCACCGCTCACCCGGAAACAATCTACTTCTCGCTCACCGCCCCCAGGCAAAGGTGGCGGCGGTGGACCGCATCTCCTTCGAGATCCGGCCGGGGGAAATGGTCGGCTACATCGGGCCGAACGGCGCCGGCAAGTCCACCACCATCAAGATGCTCGCCGGCATCCTGGTGCCCACCGCGGGGCGGGTGCGGGCCAACGGCTTCGAGCCGTTCCGCGAGCGCATGCGCTGCGACATGGCCGTGGCTGATGATCATCGACCACGGCCGCCTGCTGTTCGACGGCGCGGTCGGCCTCATCTAGCGGCACCGGCTCGTAAGTGCCCGTCACCACCACCGCGTCGCGCCGCGCCGGAAGCGGCTCGTCCGCGGACGCGCACACTGCCAGCAGCATGAGCCAGAACAGCATGTCCTCCCATGGTAACAGCGACCCTACGGTTCACGGCCTTCCGCTATTTCGGGGCCCAGACGCGAAACTCGCCGCCCGAATGCAGCATGGCGAGAAGGTAGAGCATCCCGTCGTAATATCGTCCCTGCCCCGACGGAATCGGGGTCTCCCACAACGCTTTCACAAAATCCTTCGCGCGCGGGTCCGTCGCGGCCAGGCTGGCGACGGCGTTCATTGCCACCAGGCCGGGCGAGTGGTCGGCGCCGAGCGGTTGGCCATCGAGCGTAAACTGATTCCCGTAGGAAGCGATCCCCTTCGACGCAAAGAACGCCTGCAACCGATCGCTCAATTGCCGCTCGCGGGGATCCTTGGCCCACCAGGCCCAGTCGACGGACCAGTTCATGGCCGTGCGCAACGCATCGAAGCGGAAATTGGCGGCCCCCGAATTCCACCGGCGGGCGTAGGGCGTGCCGTCGAAATTGGCGTAGTCGGGCGCCAGCCCGGTCGCCGGATTCGTCGCCTTCTGGAAGAAGTCGCGGCTGGCTTGAGCGGCCTGCGCCCAGAACGGACGGTCGGCGGGCGGCCCCCACTGCGCCCACAGCTCGTAGAAAGCGGGCAGGTGGTAGGAGGGGTCGGTGAAGCCGTTCCGGTCGAGCCCCGGCACAAAACGCACCATCTTGTACTGCTCCTCGAACATGTTGCCGCAGGTATACGGGCCCCGTTTCGTCTTCCCGACGATCACCTCCCGGTGCAGCATGTCGGTCAGCAGCCGGTCGGCCTCGGCCCGATAGTTGTAGATGCCGCTGCCGTTGCCCCACCGTCCCGCCGCGAAGTACAGCGCCATGGTGAAGTACTCTTCGGCGTCGGGAGCGGGCATCTCGTCGTTGGGCGTGCCGTCCACCTTCATGGACCAGGAGAAGAAGCCGCGCGCGGGGTGGCCCGGCTCGTTGCGATACATGTACGTCTTGGCCCAGTTCCAGATCGCGTCGAATTCGGGCCTCTTATCGAGCTGCACCGCGATCATCATGCCGTATGACATCCCCTCGCTGCGCACGTCATTGTGGATCACGTCGACAATATAGGCCAGGTCCCCGTTTGCGTTCCGCCCGGCCGCATAGTAGATCGCCTCGGTCTTCGGATCGCCGTGGAAGAGCTGCTGGAACGCTGCGTTGACCTTCTGTTTCACTTCCTTCTTCGAGAAGCCGGCCTCGACGAACAGATTCCGATAGCGTCCCGTCGCCACCGCTCCTGAACCAGGGCTGACGGCGCCGGAGTGCGGTCTCTGTCCAACGAGTGGAACACAGAAGACCGGGATGAGGAGAACCTGTGCACTCAGTCTCATTCGTTCGAACCCTCCTGACGGCTGCACTTACGATATCATCCACCCCCATCATCTCGCCCACGGCCCGACTGCCCCACTCCCCTCCAGTGCTAGACTGCTCTTCTGATGCCGGGCCACGTCGAAGTGCAGGAGCTGGTGAAGCACTTCCGCACCTTCGAGCGGCGGGAGGGGCTGTGGGGGGCGCTCCAGAACCTGGTGGTGCGCGAGTACAAGACGGTGGCGGCGGTGGACCGCATCTCCTTCGAGATCCGGCCGGGGGAAATGGTCGGCTACATCGGGCCGAACGGCGCCGGCAAGTCCACCACCATCAAGATGCTCGCCGGCATCCTGGTACCCACCGCGGGGCGGGTGCGGTCGAACGGCTTCGAGCCGTTCCGCGAGCGCTCCCGTTACACCAGGACCATCGGCGCGGTCTTCGGCCAGCGCACCCAGTTGTGGTGGGACATCGCGGTGGTGGAGTCCTTCCGGCTGCTCAAGAAAATCTACGGGGTTTCCGACGCGGACTACGCGGCGCGCATGCGCGAGTTCAATGACGTGCTGGAGATCGAGCGCTATCTGCACACCCCGGTGCGCAAGCTGAGCCTGGGCGAGCGCATGCGCTGCGACATGGCCGCGGCGCTGCTGCACAATCCCCCGCTGCTGTTTCTGGACGAACCCACCATCGGGCTCGACATCGTCGCCAAGGAGAACATCCGGGCGTTCCTCAAGCGCGTGAACCGGCAGTACGGCACCACGGTGCTGCTGACCACGCACGACCTCTCGGACATCGAGGAGCTCTGCCCGCGGCTGATGATCATCGACCACGGCCGCCTGCTGTTCGACGGCGGGCTGGCCGAGCTGAAGCGGCAGCTTTGGCGCGACACCACCGTCAAGTTCGACTTGAAAGATCGCGAGCAGGCGCAGCGCTTCGAGCGGCTCGAGATCCCCGGCATCCGCCGTGAGAAGCTCGGCGACCTTACCTATCTGCTCTCCTTCGGACGCGACGACCGGCCCACCGCTGAGGTGATCCGCCAGGTAGTGAACGCCGTCGAGGTGCTGGACATCGTCATCGAGGAGCAGTCCATCGAAGAGGTGGTCAAGCGGATCTACCTCGGCGGCATGATCCCGGAGGCGCCGCAGTGCAATCCGTAGCCCTGGAATTCGCCCGCATCGGCTTCCTGAACATGCTGGCGTTCCGCCTGCGCTACTACACCGGCGTCATCACCTACTTCATTAACGTCACGGTCTACTACTTCATCTGGCGCGCCATCTACCAGGTGGATCCGGGGTTCGCGAGCTTCAGTTTTCCGCAGATGACCACCTACGTGGCGGTGGGCTGGATCATCCGCTCGATGTACTTCAACAACATCGACTCGGAGATGGCCGAGGACATCCTCGAGGGCAAGATCACCATGGTGATGATCAAGCCGGTGAGCGTGCAGTGGAGCTACATCGCCCGCGCCGTGGGCGAATCGGCCTTCCGGCTGTGCCTGCTCACGACGCCGACGGCGCTGCTCCTGGGGCTGATTTTCCCCGTGCTGGCGCCGGCCAGCGCCGCGCATTTCGCGGCATTCCTGGCATCGGTAGCCGGAAGCGTGCTGCTGGTGGCGGCGCTGAACTTCGCCGTGGGCTGCTGCGCCGTGCGCCTGACCTCGATTCTGGGCTTGCTGCGGGCCAAGTTCTGGGCGCAGGACCTGCTCTCCGGCGTGCTCGTGCCGGTCACGCTGTTCCCAGCCCCGCTGCGCCAGGTTTCGCGCTGGCTGCCGTTCGAGCACATCGGGTTCACGCCGATGGCCATCTACCTGGGCAAGATTTCCTGGAGGCAGACGGCCGAGGCGCTGGCGCTGGAGGCGCTCTGGATCGTCGCGCTGCTCGGTTTCGGGACTTGGTTCTGGCGGGCCATGAGCCGCCGCATCATGGTTCACGGGGGCTGAATGCGCCGCTACTTCTCGCTGTTCGCCCAGTACTTCGTCCAGTACGCCAAGGTGCGCCTCTCCTACCGCGCCGACTTTCTCCTCTCCGTGCTGACCACCGTGCTCGCCACCGCCTGCGGCCTGGCCGTAGTGTTCCTGATCTTCCGCCGCGTGCCGCGAATCAGCGGCTGGAGCTTCACCCAGATCCTGTTCCTCTACGGTTTCTCGCTGCTCCCGCTGTCGTTGTTCAACACCATCAGCGTCAACCTGTACTACTTCAGCGACTCTTACATCATCATGGGCAAGTTCGACCAGGTGCTGCTGCGGCCGGTGAATTCCCTGTTCCAGGTGCTGTCGGAGAAGTTCCGGCTGGAGGCGCTGGGCGACACCATGCTGGGCCTCGTCATCGTCCTGAGCTGCGCCCGTGCGCTCGGCCTGCGGCTGGGCGTCTGGCAGTGGCTGTTCATCGCCCTGGCGACGCTGTGCGGCTGCGCGCTCTACACCGCGGTGTTCCTGATGCTGACCTCGGTCTCGTTCTGGATGGAGGACCGGGTGGGGGTGGTCCCGCCGATCTACAACATGCTGGCGTTCGGCCGCTACCCCCTGGACATCTATGGCCAGTTCATCCGCTTCCTGCTCAGTTGGGTGGTGCCGTTCGGCTTCGCCAGCTTCTACCCCAGCGCGCACCTGCTCGGCAAGGACGCCTACCGCACCTACGCGTGGGTAATGCCGCTGGTGACGGTGGCCTTTGTCGCGGCGGCTCTGGCCGTCTGGCGCCGCGGCGTGCGCAACTATTCCTCTACCGGGTCGTGAGGCTTCGGCTCACCAGAAATGCGTGGCCAACACTTGCGGGGGCCCAGGCGTGCCTCCCACAATCTTGGTTCTTAGCACCACCTGGATGTTCTTCCGGTGCCAATCCTTGGGGGCGCGGCGGAAGGCCTCGCTCAGGTAGGAAGGATTGGTGACGAATTCGCTGGCCGCCAGCGTTCCGTACTCCTCGACCCCTGCCGCGGATACTACCGTCCGTTCCGTTGCGGGGTCCAGCACCCGGGCGATGATCGCGTAGTCTTCCGGTATGTCCCATTGCCGTGGGACGTAGGGGATCGTCCAGCGCGATTCACCGGGATGCTGCCGGTCTCTGACGGTAGTAGTCCGGGCCGCACCGTCGCGTTCGAAGTAGAAACGGAGGCTGCTGGTCAGACGCATGGTCCAGTCGTTGTTGTAGGCGCCGACCAGTATCACGGGACTGCCCCGCAATTCGGCATAGGGGGCGCTGGATCCGCCGCGCAGCCGGTAGGACCTGCCTTTAGAGTGGATCAGCCCAGCCAGATTCACCATCGCCAGCGCGTCTCCCCGGGAGAAGAAGTGCTCCCCTACCATGCCCAGGTCCTGGAGCGTGAGGGTGGTGCTCCCCAACATCTCCGCGCGGCCAGGGCCGTCCGGGACCTCGGCCATCTTGCCATCCAGCTCCGACCTGCGAGACCCCGCGAACTTGTACAGTCTGACCGGTTGTCCTACGCAGATCTGCACAACGCCGTGATCCTGGAGCAGCGGCGCCCAAAACCGATCGAGGTCAGTCTCGGCGGATCGCTGCCAGAGCCAAATGCCGGCCGCAGCCACGACCACTGCCCCGGCAACCAGAGACCACCGTTTTCGCGACGGGGCCTCGGGCCGCTCGGGCGAGGTCTCCGACCGGAACTCAGGCAGGTAGGAGCCGAGCGGCAGGTCTATGCGGACCCCGCCATCGTGCTGCGGTTCCATGTAGTACTGCGCCAGCCGCTTGCGCACTTCGGCTGCGGCGGTACGCACCACCGCATCCTCGTTGGTGTCATAGGCAGGATCCCGCCCGAATACCTCGGCCCCGATGGTCCTTTCTTTCACCCGGTCCGGATGACCTTCGATCACCGCCTCGACGACATAGGCCAGCAACGACTGGCACCGTTTGCTGTTCTTGAAGTGGGCGCTGTTCAGGATGCGGTCCAGTTGGGCGCGCAGCGTAACCGCATCGAGCCCTTCGGGAAGCCGGAACACAGGCTTCACGGGATCCGCTCTTTCGCTGTTTGGACCCTTCCCCGCCATGCTCACCACTCCCGCTGGCCCATTCTAGCACGGTGGCGACGTAGACAACCCCCCACGGCCTTATCGCTCGCCTCTCTCTATCTAACTAAAAACACATAGTTTGTTGGCAAAGCCGGCGTCGAGCACCGTTCTCGACCTGGAAATCGCTCCGGCTTGGGACTAGAGTGTCTCCGATTGAGTGCAGGTGTCTTGCCGGCTGGAGCTCGGAGCCGGATGGAGTCGTGGAGTGCCTTGCGGGGGTCGCACGAGGACGTGAGGTTGGTCGCCCAGTTCGGCGCGAAGTGCTGCTTCCAGTTCCAGTGCGGAGCGCAGAAGGCGACCGGGAACCGATTGGCCTGGCGCAGCTTTTGCGCGGGTCTCGGATTTCTGGCGGATCGCAGATCCGAGCAGACGAACTCGATCTGAAAAGCGGGTTTCTCTTCGGAGAGTAAAGAAGCCCTGGAAAAATTCGATGCTGCGTTCCTTGCCGGCTGTGGTTCATCACCGGCGGCAAACCGTTTCGGTAGCCCGGCCCAAGCCGTTTTACCCTGTGAAACGGACGCGGCTCTCCCGGCCGTACTCCGCCATCCTCGCTAAACGCGGAATCTCGTGTGGATGTGGGCACTTACATGGAATCCGCGAGGTGGCTGGAGAATCGGTCACCGAGATTTTGTTGACTGTATCGCCCTCTCACCGTATACTCCGAAGCACAGTCCGAGGTAGGGGGTTTTAGTCCAAGATGAAGCTCCCGGACTTGTGGGATGTTCCATGAACAGGGGCTCCTATCCGACAAGTGTGGTGCCACTTGAGGCCCTTTGGATGCTTGAACTTGCGAGCCAGCTACGTTTCCGTGAGTGCGCTCGGCATCACGTATCCACGCCCGGCGTCCCCGGCAATGTCGAAGGCGGTGGCTTTTTCGATTCTCTTGGAAGGAACGCCGGATTCTCTCAACCGCCGGCACTCGCTCCAGAGACCAAATCGGTCCGCGCTTTTCTGGACTCGAGGGAAGGCGGGCGTGGCAGAGGTTTCGTCGGCCCGCGCAAGGGCGCACCCCGCCACGGCAGTGGATTGCCGAGGTTGTGGGCAACTCACAATTCATTGATTCAGAACCCTTTATCCGCAGTTGCACTTTTGGGACAGGAATCTGGATTGGAACAGAGGTTAGTTTGTCAAACGTGAATAAGGGAGGATAACCATGCGAGTCTTATGCTGCTTGTTGGCAGCGCTCCTGGCAGTTGCGACTGCGACTGCGCAAGTGGGCGGTAGTGGAACGATTCAAGGAACGGTCACCGATCCTTCGGGAGCCGTCGTGGGCGGTGCTTCGGTCACCGCGGCGAACGTGGAAACGGGAGTTCAGACCAGCCGCAAGACGACCGATGCCGGGTTCTTCGTGCTTACCCCGCTCCAGCCGGGCGAGTACACGGTCACTGTCAAGGCGGAGGGATTTCAAACCCTCACCCAGCAGAACCTGGTCGTAGTCGCCCTCGGAACCGTCGGATTGAATCCGAAGTTGCAGTTGGGAACGTCCAGCCAGTCGATCGTGGTGACGGACGCGCCAGCTCAACTGCATACCGACGATGTGACGCTCGGTGCGACCATGGAGAACGAGCTCTATGCGGCGCTTCCCCTGGCCATGAACGGAGTCCCGAGGGATCCCACGCAGTTTATCGCCCTGGTGCCCGGCGTCAATAACGCCAGCACGCAAGCTGCCGGCCCCACCACGGCTGCCTTCAACGGCGGCCAGACGTATCACAACGAAGTCTATCTCGAAGGGATACCCCTGACCAGCGCCGGAACGCAAGGCGACACCCGCTATCTGGCGTTTGCAGTCTCGGTGGATGCGGTCGACCAGTTCCAGGTCGAGACCAACGGCGCCAAGGCCCAGTACGAAGGGCAGGGTGTCGAGAACTACGTGATGAAGTCGGGAACCAACTCGTTCCATGGCGCGGCCTTCGAGTACTTCCGCAACACGGCCTTGGACGCGCGGGGCTTCTTCCCCAAGGCGAAAGCCATCGATCACCAGAACGAATTCGGCGGCCTCGTCGGCGGCCCCATCAAGAAGAATAAGCTTTTCTTCTTTGCGAACTACGATAAGTATAAGTACAACTCGGGATTGTTGCTCCCCACCCTGCAGTCGATCCCGACGACCCTCGAGCGGAAGGGTGATTTCAGCGAGCTTCCGGCCACGCAGGTAATTTACAATCCCGCGAGCCAGACTTGCGCTGGCTCGGTCTGTACGCGGACGCCGTTCTCCGGAAACATCATCCCCCCCAGCAGCATCTCTCCGATCGCGCAATCGCTGCAGTCCTATCTGCCCGCTCCGACGAACTCGAACATCGTGAACAACTACCTGCCCGACCTGCCGATCATTCTGAACACGTGGACTATGGTCGGCAAGGTGGATGCCAACCTGTCGGACCGGCATCGGATGTTTGGGTTCTTCGCCGGGGGCAATTACGCCACCAACTTCACCGGCAGCCTCACCCAAGGGGGAGCGGCGGGTGTGCTGCCCGAGCCTTACACGCAAGGCCGCATCGTGCAGGAAGCCGTCAAAATGGCGCAGTTGCACGATACCTTCACCATCACGCCCTCCCTGTTGAACCAATTCAGCGCGTCCTTCAACCGCATCTGGATTCCGCTTCAGAACCCCACCGTCGAGGGGGCTTATCCGCAGAAGGCCGGTATCAAGGGCTTGCCTCCTAGCGTGGTCCAGTTGGCTTTCCCGGACATTAATTTCACCGGTAGCAATTCGCCCGGCGGCTGGCAGGGAACCAACGCCCACTTCTACAACGAAGCCGCCAACACGTTCACCGCGCAAGACAATGTGCTGTGGGTCAAGGGCCGCCACAATATGGTCTTCGGTTTCCAGTGGCAGGCGTTGCAGGACAACGAGAACTTCCCGCTGAATGCCGTCTTCAACTTCAACAGCGCCCAGACCCAGGGGTACAATGCCTCGGGATCGCTCCTGACCGCCACCGGCAATGCCTACGCCAGCTACCTGCTCGGCGCCCTGAATGGCAGCACCATCAACCAGAACGCCATCGGCGAAACCGGCGGCCGCTACAAGACTTACGCCCTGTATGTCCAGGACGACTTTAAGGTCAGCCAGCGTCTGACGCTGAACCTCGGCCTCCGCTGGGACCTCCTCAGCCCCTTCACCGAAGTGAACAACCTGATGTCCTTCTTCGACCCGAATCTGGCCAATTCCGCCGCCGGGGGCCATCTGGGCGCGCTCGCGTTTGCCTCCAGCAGCTTCCGCACTCCCGCCGAAGCTCACTACAGGAACTTCGGCCCTCGCCTGGGAGCGGCGTACCGTATCGACGACAAGACCGTCCTGCGGGCGGGCTATTCGATTATGTACGCGCGCGCCCTGGGCGCGCGCGGCATCGGACGCCAGGGACTCAGCCAGCTCGGCTTCAACGCCACGAACAGCTCCGTCAGCCCCGGCAACAACGCTCCGGCATATTACTGGGATAACGGTGTTCCTCCCATCGCCCAGGCGCCGCCGTTCATCGATCCCACTTACGGGACCGGTTACATCACCTCGAATCCCACGGGCGTACAGAACCCCGTCTACGGCGACCCGAAGCTCGGCGGCAAGCCGCCGTACTACTTGAACTGGAACTTCGGGATTCAGCGCTCGCTCACCGCGAACATGACGGTGGGTCTCACTTACAGCGCCAGTCTGGGCAAGTACCTGAACGCCGGGCCGGGCAGCGGTGGCACCTCGTACAACATCGCGCCGCTGAAGTATCTGGCCCTGGGGTCGCTGCTTACGGCCACGGCCAACACCGCCAATATAGCTACGGCGAAAGCCATGTTCCCGGAAATCGCGTTGCCATTCCCCAACTACGTGGGAACCATCGGCCAGATGCTGCGCCCCTTCCCGCAATACGGCACCATTAGCACCCCGATGTTCAGCGTTGGCCAGTCCAACTACCAGGGGCTCCAGGCGACCTTCAATCGCCGGTTCGCCAAGGGCTTCACCTTCGCGGGGGGCTACACGTTCAGCAAACAGATGGACAATATGCTGGCGAGCACCCGGGACCCCTTCGACTATTCCCTGGAAAAATCGCGCGGCGGCATCGACCATAGGCACGTGTTCACGGCCTCGTCCACTTTTCAATTACCTTTCGGCGCCGGGCACACCCTCAACCCGGGCAATCCCGTCGTGCGCGCGGTGATCAGCCGCTGGGCGGTTTCCGGACTCGTCACCTTCGCCACTGGCTCGCCTTTGGCGCTGGTCGGCACAGCTTGTAACGCCGGGGGCATTCTGGGCACCTGCATTCCCAACTACAACCCCGCGTGGACCGGCACGAACGTCCGCATCAACGGCGATTACGGGAACGGCAATCTTATTGGAGGCACGGTAACCCCGTTCTTGGACCGGACCGCGTTCGTCGCCCCCGCGGCATATACCTGGGGCAACTTGCCCAGGACCGGAGTCTACGGCCTCAATGCGCCGTTCAACTCGTCCATCGACCTCAGCGTGCGCCGCGAGTTTGCGATTTACGAAAAGGTCAAGCTCGCCATCCAAGCCGATGCTTTCAACGTGAACAATACGGTCCGCTTCGGAGCGCCTGGACTCAACCCGGATGTTGCCGCCTTCGGTACGATCACTTCGCAGGCCAATCAGCCTCGCAAGCTCCAGCTCAACGCCCGCATTACCTTCTGATTCACTTTGCCGGCCGGGACGGACGCTATTGCGGTCCGTCCCGGCCGGCGCCTCTGCGCCCACCCGCGAGACTTCTCGACCGAACTGGGTTTCAATAGGGGAGAGGGCACTATGTCTCATCGGGGATACAGGATTGCCGTGCTCGCCCTGCTGGCCTGCGGCTTCGCCGCGGCCTCCGAGATCCCCAAGGGCGCGCACGTTTTGCTTCGCATGGTCAACTCCATCAGCACGCGGACTGCCCACGAGGGCGACTACGTGTATCTGGAAACCGTCAGCCCGATCGTGGTCGACGGGCGCATCGTGGTACCGACCGGTTCCTACGTCCAGGGCGTGGTGAGCCACGCACAGCGCAGCGGCCGGGTGCGCGGCCGGGCCGAACTGGGCATCCGGCTGGAAACGCTCACGCTGCGCGAGGGACAGGTGCTGAAGTTCGCGCCGCGGCTCAGTTCGGTGGACTCCAACCAGACCGATCAGAAAGTCGACCGGCGGGAGAACGTGATCCAGCAGGGACCCGAGAAGGGCCGCGACGCCGCGCGCATCGCCATCTTCGCCGGCAGCGGCGCCTCGGTGGGCGGGCTTGCCGACCGGAGCTGGCAGGGCGCCGGGATCGGAGGGGGAGCGGGCGCCGCGGTCGGACTGGCCAGCGTCCTGCTGACCCGCGGCCGGGAAGTCGACCTGCGGCGCGGCGCCACGCTGGACGTCACCTTCGACCGCCCGGTCCCCATCGAATAAGTGCGGCGCGCGTCGTCCGCCACACTGGAGTGGATGTCCGAGGTGGCCGAGAACCTGCCCGCCGCGCCGCTGACTCTCGACGGCGCCAGCGTCCTGCACCAGATGTTTCGGATCCGCTGACCGGACTGGAAGGCGATCGATCAGCCGCAGCGGGCGGCGGTCGCCGCCGAGGCGGCCCGCGCACTCGAGGCCATGGAGCGGGAACAAGACGGCCCCTCCGCCCTCTATTCCCTGGTCGGACACAAGGGCGACCTGCTGTGGCTGCACTTCCGCAAGTCCGTCGACGAGCTGAACCGGGCCGAACTGTGCCTGGCGCGGCTTCGGCTGGCGGATTTCCTCGAGCCTGCAACCTCCTACCTCTCGGTGGTTGAGCTCGGATTGTACGACTCGAGCATCAAGCTCTACCGGACGCTGGCGCAACGCGGCATTGAGCCGCACTCTCCGGAATGGAACGCCGAGGTGGAATCGCTCCTGGCGATGCAGCGGAAAACGATGCAGCCACGGCTCTATCCGAAGATTCCGCCGCAGCGCTATCTCTGCTTCTACCCCATGGACCGCAGGCGCGGCGAGCGGAAGAACTTTTATACCCTGCCGATCGCCGGCCGCGGGCGCATGATGCGCGAGCACGGGCTGCTCGGGCGGCGCTACTCGGATCGGGTGCGGCAGATCGTCAGCGGGTCAATCGGCTTCGACGACTGGGAGTGGGGCGTAGACCTGTTCGCGGACCATCCGCTCGACTTCAAGAAGCTGATCTACGAGATGCGCTTCGACGAGGTCAGCGCCGTCTATACGCTGTTCGGCCCCTTCTACCTCGGCCTTCGCGTAGCGGCGGCGCAGCTCGGCGCCCTGCTCGAGGGGGAGCTGCCGTAACAGGCCTGTGGCTCGTGGCCTGTGGGTCCGAATGGGCGTTCACCCGCTTCGCCCCGGGTGCGATAGCCGATGCCCCGCTGCGGGATCTTGTCAAGCCGGCGACATCCTTGACACTTTAGTCCAGTGACATCCTTTACACAATTTAGGACCCGATAGGTTGAATCCCACGGCCAGGCAACGCCTGGCCGCATGCGTTTCCGTTTGCCCCCT
>Ga0187878_1000440_pt1 | contig 47527 bp, 50 predicted proteins | sample June2016WEW_17_1_FD_132979 | JGI IMG/M metagenome (GOLD analysis project Ga0187878, IMG submission 132979) | Peatland microbial communities from SPRUCE experiment site at the Marcell Experimental Forest, Minnesota, USA - June2016WEW_17_150 | ecosystem: Environmental > Terrestrial > Soil >... | reverse complement strand
GCCAAAAAAATCCTCTCCCAAATTTACATTTCCTACCAGCTGGCGCTCAAGCGCAACAATGCCGTGGATTTCGACGACTTGATAATGCTTTGTGTCGAGTTGTTTCAAAAAGAACCGGCGACTTTGGCCAAATACCAGGAAATTTTCAAATACATTTTGGTTGACGAATATCAGGATACAAATCATGCCCAATATGTCTGGGTCAATTTGCTAGCTAAAAAACACCGCAACCTTTTCGTCATTGGCGATGACTATCAATCCATCTACGCCTGGCGAAAAGCTGATATCAGGAACATTCTGGATTTTGAAAAAGATTATCCCGAAGCCAAAGTCATCAAACTTGAACAAAATTACCGCTCAACAAAAAATATTCTGGCCGCCGCCAATAATGTCATCCTCAATAACAAAAACCAGAAACACAAAAAACTCTGGACTGAAAATATCGAAGGTGAAAATATTTTTCTGAAAGAGGTCGTCGCCGAAAAAGATGAAGGGGAATATATCGTCAAGACAATCTTGGCCGGAGTAAAAAATGGCGAGAATTTCAATGATTTCACGATTTTGTACCGGACTCACGCCCAATCGCGGGCGTTGGAAGAATCAATGATCCGCCATGGTTTGCCTTATCGGATCCTGGGTGGAGTGAAATTTTATCAAAGGCGAGAAATAAAAGATGTTTTGGCCTATCTCCGGCTAGCTTTGAATCCCAGCGATGAAGTCAGCTTGGCCAGAATTTATAATGTGCCGGGAAGGGGAATCGGCCAGACATCGTATGAAAAATTAATCAAAGGCGAAGACGCTGGTGGCAAACAAATGGCAGCGTTTGCCGAATTGAAATCTTTAGTCTCCGAGCTGTCGGTCAAGTCAAAAGTTATGACGCCAACGGAACTGATAAAATACTTGCTGAAAAAAATAGGTTATGAAAAATATATCACCGAGGGCTCGGCTGACGGCGATGAGCGCTGGGAAAATGTGAAAGAACTTTTCACCGCCACCAAAAAATACGACTTGTCGGCGGCACCGGCTGGTCTTGAAAATTTTTTGGAAGAAGTCGCTTTGATCCAGGAAACTGACAAATTGGACAAACGCGATAAGGCGATAAAAATGATGACACTTCACTCAGCAAAAGGCCTTGAATTTCCGGTGGTTTTCATCGCCGGCATGGAGGACGGCATGTTCCCCCACGCTAGCAGTTTTTTTGACCCTGAAGAAATGGAAGAGGAAAGGCGATTGTGCTATGTTGGCATCACCCGAGCCAAAAAAGAACTTCATCTGACCTTTTGCCGGAGAAGAATGCTTTACGGTTCGAGCCAGTCAAATCCGCCTTCCAGATTCATTTTCGAAATTCCAGAAGATTTGGTCAAATTTTCGCCCTTCACTTCACCCTCACACTCAGATTCTGAGTGTGAGGGCAAGCAAACCCACGGTTCATCCCCACACTTAGGCTCTGAGTGTGGGGACAAACCCAATTTTACCGAAGACGGCGAGGAGATCATAAACTATGGTTAAGATCGGCGACAAATTGAAAGAAGCCGGCATCCAGCCAAAAAAATCTCTTGGCCAGAATTTTCTGGTCAACGAGGGAATTTACAAAAAAATCGTCGAAGCGGTCTCGGCAAAATCGTCGGATACGATCGTCGAGGTCGGGCCCGGGTTTGGCATTTTGACCGATCATCTCCTTGAAACCGGAGCCAAAATCATTGCTGTCGAAAAAGATGACAAACTTTTTGAATATTTACAAAAAAAATATTCCGGCAACAAGCAGATCGAAATCGTTCACGAAGACATTCTGAAATTTAATCCCAGAAATCGGAAATTAGAAATTGGGAATTGGAAATTGGTCGGAAATATTCCCTATTATCTGACCTCACACCTGATCCAAACCGTTTTCGAGACCTGGTCCCGATCGCCGGGCGATCGAGGATCCTCGACGCAGTCGGGACCATCGCCGGAAAGCATCGTTTTCATGATCCAAAAAGAAGTTGCCAAACGCATTGTTGCTTCACCCCCACACTCAAATTTGAGTGTGGGGGCAAGCCGCCAGAAAATGAGTCTTTTATCGGTGGCCGTGCAATACTTCGCAGTCCCGAAAATTATTTGTTATGTTTCAAAAGGTAGTTTCTATCCGATGCCAAAGGTTGATTCGGCAATAATTCGGCTAACGCCGAGGACGGCTGATAACCAACAGCGGATAGCAAATAGCGAAACTGAGAAATTTTTCCGGGTTGTCAAAGCTGGATTTTCAAACAAGCGTAAACAACTGGGTAATAATTTAGCCGCCGCTTTCCATTTATCAAAAAAAGAAATTGACGCTAAACTTCTAATGTCGGGTGTCGCCTATGAGCGCAGGGCTGAAATCCTGACTCTCAAGGAATGGCAAAAGATCTCAAATATTTTTTGATCGCTGGTTTGAGTGGACTGATACTCGGATTGTCTTATCCCGGGAATTTGAATTTCAGTTTTTTGGTTTGGATCGGTCTGGTCCCGCTCTTTTGGTCGCTGGCCAGAACACAGGCAAAATTCTGGACCGGTTATTTTGCCGGTTTGGTCTATTTCCTGATCGTATTCCGCTGGTGCTGGGATTTTTACCCGCTTAACGCCGTCGGTATCGCCAGCCACTTTTTTTCGGCGATCATCGTTCTTGTCCTCTACGCTCTTCTGGTCATGACAATGGCGGCATTTTGGGGATCGTTTGGTTATCTTTTTTCAAAATTAAGCGGGTCGGGTCGCGGGGCAAAATTCGCTTTCATCGGCGCGCCGGCGCTTTTTATTTTGCTGGAGTACGCGCGGACGTTCGGTTTTGGTTTGGTCCTGGCCGGTTCGGGAACTTTGTTCGGGCCTTACTGGACAATGGGGAATTTTGTCTACTCATTGGCTGACAATCCATTCATTCTAAAACTCTCTTCGTACATTGGGATATACGGAATATTATTTTGCGTCGTTTTGGCGAATTATGTTTTTTATCACCTGCTATTCCACCGCGATCGCGGGAAGATGTCATTAAACAAAAAGGGGGCGTTTGTCATTTTTCTGATCGCCGCAATAATAATTCTCTCATATCTTTACCGGCCCCAGAATCAGCCGGGGACGAAAAAAATTTCCTACGCCATCGTCCAGACCGATGAAGCATCGGCGATCGACCAGCCGGCGAAAGTCAAACTTGATGATTTCAAGACCGAGCTCGCTTTTCTAAATCAGATCGCGAAGCAATCTCCCAAGAGTCAGCTCGTTCTTTTTCCGGAAGCCAGCGATTTTCTAAAAAACATCTCCGCTTTCCTGACCACGGCTCAAGCCGAGAAATACTTTGACGATCTTTTTCCCGATTCACGCCTGATCATCAGCGGATCGAGGATCGCCGATACCAATAACAAGACCGTTTCCCGGGTTTTCGCTCTTGATACCAAAAACGGCATCATTGGTTATTACGACAAACGGCTGCTTACGCCGGGCGGCGAATTTCTTCCTTACGCGTTCAAGTTTGCCCTGAACCTTTCCGCCAAAGGCAAGATAAGCGCCTTCGGCCAAGCCAGGGAATTCAGCATCGGTGAAAATAAAAAAACAAATTTCGCGCTCGGTGGAAAATTTACAGTCGCGCCCGTGGTTTGCTCGGAAATCATGTCGCCAGACATTGTCAGAAAGAACTCGAACGGCAAAGACGTCATCGTCGCCATGGCCAGCATGGCGATCTATCACGGCGCCAAAGATAATATTTCGGAAGTTTTGGCCGTTTCACGTTTTCGGGCTGCCGAAAACCAAAAACCGCTTCTCTTATCAGCCAATATGGGGCTCTCTTACGCCATTGACGGCCGGGGAGTAGTCCAGAAGATCACTACCGACGAACAGCCCCAGATATTAACAGGAGATATGGACATTGGCCAAGGAAAATCGTGGTATAATGGATATGGCAATTGGCCGGCATTGATTGCGGCCGGTTTGGGCGTGGTAGCGTTAATTTTTATGAACAAAAAACATGTCAAATCGTCTTAAAATCGTTTTGGGCATTCTGGTTTTCATAACCGGCTTTTTGGTTATCCGGGTTGGCTCCGTCCTGACAAGCAAAGTCAAGCTCGCCGACACCACCGCCAGTATTGCCGGCGCCATCAGCAATAACGGCGACTTCACGCCGGTGGACCCGATGACCGTCGATTCCGATCATGATGGCCTTCCGGATCGGGAGGAAATAATTTACGGCACCGACCCTAATAATCCCGACACCGACGGTGACGGTTTTACGGATGGCGAAGAGGTAGCGGCCGGCACTGATCCATTGGATCCGAATGACAACATAGCGACTAGAAAAGCCGGCACCAGCACCGGCAGTTTATCCTTGGTCTCACCCACGGCGAATTTGACCGACCGCCTCTTGAATACGGGCCTGGCATCTTTGATAGATGATTCGGGCAATCTGAATCCTGACGCCATGACCGACCAAAAATACGCCGATATTTTAAATACTATAAACGCCGCCGCCGCCGCCGGACTCGCGCCGACGACGATCGCTGATAGCGACATCAAGATCATTAGCGACAACAGCCCGGCGGCCATTACCAAATACATCAACACCGTTTCTTCAATAATTGAAGAAGGAATATTTGGTCCCACCGGCGCGATGATAACCGGTACGTCCGACGACATCATCGGTTTATCCCAAAATGAAAATTATTATCAAAATAAATATAACGCCTTGAAAGTCATTGAGGTGCCGTCGTCGTGGAAGGAAATAGACAAAACGACTTTGACCAGTTTGCAATCTTTGGCCAATGCTACCAAAGCTCTCACACCCGATGCAATAAATTCCGACCCGGTCATGGCTAGTTATGCTTTGAATCAACTCCAGAACGCATTTTTAACCCTAACTGACTTGATCAGCCAAGCATGCAGTTTGGCCCAATCCCAGAATGTCCCGATCAAGGATTCAATTTTTGATATGCTGAAAGCCGTCAATGTATCGGCTTCTCCGACACCTCAGATTTCTGCAACACCTCAAGTTTCTCCGATACCATAATAAGCTATGGCCAAATTTAAAAAAATCTTCGCTTCAGTTGTCATCGCCTTTTTGATTTTTGATCTCCTAGTAATTTCATCGAAAAATGCCCAGGCTGCTGCTTTTATCGGTGACCCTTTGGAATTCACCAAACAATACATAATTTACCCTCTCGTCAGAGCAATTGCCAATTCGTTTGAAAGTATTCTTATCAACAAACTCAATCAACAGATAATCGGCGCTAACGGCGCCGTGCCATCGTTCATCACCAACTGGCGCAACCATCTTTTGGATTCCGAGGCCCGAGGCAATGATGTTTTCCGCTCGGTTCTGGCTGATGCAAATATCTGCGGTTTTATGTCGAGTAACATTAAGACGGCTTTCGGCGCCGATCTGTTCGCCGGTTCGATCGCCGGCGCGACCGTGAAGGACGCCAGCGGCAAAGTCGTCTACACCAACGAGACCAATGTGCCGGGCATGGCCTCTTTCCAGGAATCGGCGAAGTGTACCCTGCCGGCAAATTTTGATGTCAATGCCTTCAATCAGGATTTTTCTAAAGGCGGCTGGGCGGCCTGGGATCAAATGCTTGAGCCCCAGAACAATCTTTTCGGCATCTACACAATGGCTTTGGGTGAACAGCAAGCTCAGATCGCCACCGAGCAAACCTCGACTATGAACTCGGCTGTCGCCGGCAATGGATTTTTGTCAAGCAAGTTGGGCAATGCCGTGGGTTCGGCTCTAGGAGTAAGCGGATCAGCTACCGGGCCGACCGGTTGCGTTGACACGGCCGGAACCCTGTCCGGTGGGGTCCAGGGCCCTACCATGACTACCCGTTGCACCTTCATGGGTAAGGATGTTACGCCAGGTTTTCTTAAAGCTGGCGGCGCCGGTTCGGCGATAGGCACAAAAATCGGCCAACCTCAAGCAGCTAAAGAAATTACGGATGTTGTGTTGAGTCTTTTTAATGACGTGCTTAAGGTGGTCGCGGACGCGACCGGCTCGGTTGGCAACTATCTGGGTCAAGCATCATACGACGCGACTGTCGGCTCCTTACCTGGCTTTAGCGAAACCCAGAAACAAGCCGGCGCCAGCGACACCCAGATCAATCAGGTCCAGCAACAGGTCAATCAAACCTCGGCTCAACTCGGTCAAAAAGAAAGCGCTACGGCAAGCGCCGCCAGTGGCACTTGCAGTTCGACTTGCATGGCTACCAAAGCGACGACCTGCACAACTAACAACCAGGTCACCACTTGCAACCCAGTGACCGATCCCGTAACCGGCCAGACAACACAAAGTTGCCAGACCAGCACCGACCCAACCGGCTACAACGCCTGCATGGCCCAAGCCCAGACCGATTGTAACGCTCAATGCCCGGTCGTGCCTACAGTAAGTATTCCGCCTCCGCCCTAAGACCTAAATGCGACTATTTAAAATAAGCAAAAAAATCATTCCGATAATAGTCATCGTCGCGATGCTGATTTTGATTTTGCCCCAGCATCAAGCGAAGGCGGATCTTCCGGGCCTTGGTAGCATGGCAATAGGCGGCGTCGCGAGTTGGATAATGAACACAATCATCACAGGAGTGGGTACAGCGATTAGTTGGTCAGCTGGGCTTTTGGATTCTTTCATCGGCATGACTTCTTTTAACCCCCCATCCCAAGTTCAGGACAGTTGGAAAATGATTCGTGATTTCGTAAACATGTTTTTTATCCTGGTTCTGGTTATTATGGCATTCGGCACGATATTCGATCTCCAAAAATATAACTATAAAACATTACTTTCGAGTTTTCTAATTGCTGCGATTTTTGTGAATTTTAGCTATGCAATCGGCATTTATATCTGGAACATCTCCAATGGCCTCGCTCATATTTTTTTGAGCACGATTCAGGGCGCAAGTAACCAAAGCGTGAGCGCAATCCTTGGCAACGGGCTAAGCTTGGGTCATTTTGTGACTTGGAACGGAGGCAATGCCGTAAATATCAGCGGCATTTCCAGCACGACAAGCATCGGGGCAGGTTCACCAATAATTACTTCCGTCTTCTTTATAGTATTTTTAGTGATGGCTTTGATGGCAATCTTGTCGGCCGCTATTTTTGCTTTCATCAGAATCCCGTTCATCTGGTTCTTTCTTATCATTTCTCCAATCGCATGGTTAAGTTATGCCCTGCCTAGCATGCGAAGCGCCGGTTGGAGCAAATGGTGGAAAAATTTTTTAGGCTGGTGTTTCTTTTTGCCGATTTATCTTTTTTTCCTGATGTTCGCCGTGATTTTTATTCATGTCAAGGACTCGAAAATTACCGAGATCGCAAAACAGCAGGCATTTTTGGCAGGCCCGCAGGCGCAATATGGCAACACTATGGCTGGGTTATTCCAGGCCATCGGTTTGAACGATATCTTCTTTTTTGTCGTAACGATTATTATCATGGTTTACGGATTGGCCATGGCGAAAACGGTTGCCTTCGCGGGTGGTAGCCGAGCCATGAAAATTTTCGGTGGCATTGAGAACGGGGTCAAGCGCTACTTCCCGGGTTCGAGAACGGCACGAGGTATATACGCAGGTGCAAAGCAGGGATATGAGGCCAGAGTCGAAAGAGCCAAGACCGAGGGCGTTGGTTTTGGACGATTTAGAATTGGCGGTGAGAGTAAACTAAAAGGGACAATTGCCGAAATGGGCGGTTTTGGTGAAAGAGGGGCCAGAGAAAAACAGTTCGCCGCCGAAGTTAAAAAATTAAAAGAATCGATGGCAAATATCGGCGATATCGAGCGTATCAGAAAAATGTCTCAGTCTGGCTCGGCTTACCAACAGCTTGCTGCAGCCGAAATACTCAGAGAAAGAAATGCGATGTCCGGCCAGGAGATGATTGATACGTACAAAAAATACCGAGAGAATAAGGCGTATGTTTCCGCGACTAGATTTATCAGTAGTGTAGACTTCAAGGATCTATCTGGGGAAGAAAGACGTGCCATCAACGCGAATCTGAATGTTACAGATCTTGAAGCTAAAAGAAAAATCGCCAAAGTCATGGCAGAAAAGGGCGACTTTAAGGCACCACTGGGAACACCGGATAATATGAAAGTTCAAGCCGTCGCCGACCAGATTACTAAGGCCGCCGAATTGTTTGCTACGGCTGGGGACAGATTGGATATCTTGCAGAAAGCGAAGAAAGGTAACATCGAAGCAGCTGCTATAGCCACTGTTAATCTTAAGATACAGGATAAGGATGGGAATATTATTAAAACCACCGATGACGCTATCACTAAGCTATTCATTGATTCTATCAGAAAAGCAAAGGTTGACGATATGATCGATCTTTCAAAGGAAACCCTCGCGAATGAGGAAGTAAAAAAGATAATTCTGGATAAATTAGACAGAGATTTTCGGACAAAAAATGATTTTATGAATCGAGCAACTGATAAACAAAAAATGGCATTGGGTCTTCCTACTGGCCAACAACCACCGCAGACATTCAATGTGGGCGAGGGAATTAGTAGCAATGTGGAACGAGACGGAAATCCGAAAGTAATTCTCGCTTCCGAAAATAATGTCATCGACCTCCGCAATAAATCTGGCGATGATTAAAATTAAAAAAGCGCGATTTGTCGCGCTTGTCAGTTTGTTCGCTTCTTCTTGAGCGGGTTTAAGCTCTCCTGTAGTTTAGCACATAACGAACAAGGTCTTTTATATAAGTATCTGAAACTTCACATCCTTTATATTCCTGAAATAGCACTCCGCCATACCACCCATTTTCTGGTCGCCTCCCCCTGAAACCACGCTTATGGACGCAAACCTCAAAATAAAAAGACCTTTGATCGGAATTATAGATAATATGGACAAGCCTATCCCTAAAACGAGTGCTCGGGTCAAAGAGTAGATAACACTCTGAAACAGTCCATTGTTTATCCAGATTTTTTCCGTATACCTTGCTCTCGGTTCGAATTTCCATTCCGGAGTTAAGTTCTGATTCGATTAACTTCTTGACCCTGAGAGCGACCGGTTTAACTATTTGGAGATTGGGCTCATTTTCATATTTTTCTTGTAGTTTTTCAGATTCCCTATGCTCTGTCTCTCTGTCTCGCCGCCTTTTTTCTTCTTCCCGTAGCTGTTCTTCGCGCTGTTCTTGTTTTTCTTGTAACAAATAAGCCCTATAGCCCTCCTGTTGACCCTCCCACTCTTCTCGGCTTTGGAATAAGCCTGGCGACGAACCGGGCTGATGTCCTCTAAGACCCCTTTCGTATCCATCGGTTTTCTTAGACATATTCACACTCCTTTTGGTTGTTTTCTGCTATAATTGTATAGGTGCTGACTGTCTAGGACACTAACAGGGCCTGATAATTAAGTCAAATGCGTTTTCAAGTTCCACAATTCATCGAGACCGAGACCAAGCTCGTCGGGCCGCTCACGCTCAGGCAGTTTATATACATCGGCGCCGGGGCGCTGATAATTTTCCTTCTCCGGTATGTTCTTACCAGCGTTTTTTTGTGGATCATGGCGGACATTCCCATCGGCGCTCTGGCCGCCGGTCTGGCGTTCTACAAAATTGACAGCGTGCCGTTGCCCCGCTATCTGGTGTCGGCGACAAGTTTTCTTTTCGGCGGCAAAAAATATATTTATAAAAAAGAACCGCCGGATAATTCCGATGTAAATCAACTCTTGAATAAAAATTAAAATGCCGCCAAACACCAAACCAGACAATAAAATAGCCACGACCAAGGATTTCGTCCAGATCGCCGATATCCGCGATTCGGTTTTGATCTTAAAAGACGGCGGTTTGAAATCTCTCATCGAGGTCAATTCGATGAACTTCGAGCTCAAATCAGCCGACGAGCAGACGGCTATTATTCAGTCGTTCCAGAATTTCGTGAACTCGCTGGATTTTTCTCTCCAGATCGTGGTCAATTCCCGAAAACTCGATCTCAAGCCCTATTTGAAATTCGTTGACGGCATCATCGCCGAGCAGAAAAACGAGCTTTTGAAGATCCAGGCCATTGATTACAGCCGGCTCCTGACCGGCCTGACCGAACTCTCCAACATTATGGAAAAAAAGTTCTACGTCGTGGTGCCGTTTTTCGGCGTCGAGACGCCAAAGACCAAAGCCGGTTTTCTCAGCGCTTTCAAGGGCGTTCTGACGCCATCGGAATTTGCCAAAGCGATCAGCGATGAGCAATTCCAGACCTACAAAACTCAGCTCGACCAACGAATAGAACTTATCGCCGGCGGCATCAGCGCTCTGGGACTTGAGGCCAAAGTTCTCAAAGATGACGAACTGAAAAAACTTTTCTATTCATATTACAATCCCGGGCAACATCTGGAAGCGTAAAACTCAAAACGAAACATGCCATTTTTCGGAAAGAAAAAAGAAAAAGTTCAGGAAGATACCGCCAAGAAAACCTTCGACGATATTTTGGCGCCTTCGGCGATAAATCTTTCGGCAAATTACATCCAGATCGGCGACAAATTCGCTCGGACCTTGTTTGTCATCACTTATCCGAGATACCTCAATACCAATTGGTTCTCGCCGATAATCAACATGGACCAGCCGATGGATATTTCTATTTTCATTCACCCCTTGGACACCGGCGTTATTTTGAAAAAATTACGTGACAAGCTTGGACGCCTTGAAGCCGAGGTCATGGAAGACGAGTCGGCCGGCAAGGTCCGCGATCCGGTCAAGGAAACGGCGGTCAACGACATTGAGGAGCTTCGCGACAAACTCCAGCAGGGCACCGACAGGTTTTTCGAATTCGGTTTGTATGTCACGCTTTATGGCGACTCGGTCAAGGAACTTGACGAAGTTGAGAATAAAGTTCGGGCGATTCTGGACGCCCAATTGGTCTACACTAAGCCGGCGACTTTCCGGATGAAAGAAGGTTTTTTCTCGACCATGCCTTTGAGCAACGACCAGTTGGATGTCCATACTTCGCTTAATACCGAACCGGTTTCTTCGCTGTTCCCGTTCGTCTCTTACGACCTGACCACCGACAAAGGGATACTTTACGGCGTCAATTCGCATAACAATTCTCTGGTGCTTTTCGACCGGTTCAGTTTGGAAAATTACAACATGGTCGTCTTCGGTAAATCCGGCGGCGGCAAATCCTACGCCGTTAAATTGGAGATAATGAGAAGTTTGATGCTTGGCGTTCAGGTGTTCGTTATTGATCCTGAGAATGAATTCAAATATCTTGCCGATACCGTCGGCGGCACTTCAATAAAAATATCCATTTCGTCAGAGGACCACATCAATCCTTTCGACCTGCCCAAACCCCAGCCAGACGAATCGCCGGCCGATGTTTTGCGTTCACATATTTTGGACCTGATCGGGCTTTTGAAACTGATGCTTGGCACGATCACTTCCGACGAGGAAGCTATTCTTGACGAAGCCGTCATTCAGACCTATGCCATCAAAGATATCACCCAAAATTCCGATTTTTCCAGCGCCACGCCACCTCTCATGTCCGATCTCTTGAGCGTGCTTGAAGGCATGACCGGCGCCCAGTCGCTGGCTGTCCGGCTGAAAAAATATACCGAGGGCAGTTTCGCCGGTTTTTTGAACAACCCGACCAATGTCCGGCTTGATAATCAGTTGGTCGTTTTCGGCATCCGCGACATGGAGGAAGAGTTGCGGCCGGTGGCGATGTATCTGGTTCTAAATTACATCTGGGCTCAAGTCCGGAGCGACATAAGAAAAAGATTGCTGGCGGTGGATGAGGCCTGGGTTTTGCTGAAATACGAGGTTGGCGGCGCTTTTCTTCTCAATATCGCCAAAAGGGCCAGGAAATATTATCTGGGCCTGACGACTATCTCCCAGGACATTCCCGATTTCATGAATTCGGCTTACGGCAAACCGATCGTCACCAACTCATCGCTCCAATTGCTTTTGCGCCAGTCGCCGGCTTCCATTGACCTTGTCCAACAAACATTCAATCTGACCGATTCCGAGAAATTTTTCCTGTTGGAATCGCGAGTCGGCCACGGGCTTTTCTTCGCCGGCCAGAATCATGTCGCTCTCCAGGTCGTTTCTTCTTACGCCGAAGACCAGGTCATTACTTCCGACCCGCGCCAACTGGCCGACATCGAAGAGGCCAAAAAAGAACTAGAAAAGTAGGCACGCATCATGGCTTACGAAGACGAAGTTCAAATGCAATTGGCGGCAGATCGCGCTCGTCAACAAAAAGCAGAAGAGGAATCTGCCCGCCAGCAATCAGCACCCGAACAAAAACCGATGGGCTGGGGTGTTTTTTTAATTAGTTTGGTTTTGAGTTTGATTGCCGATCTCTGTGAGATTTCGATCGTGGCCGCGCCACTTGTTCTTTTCATTGATGTCATCCTCGGTTTTATTCTTGGATTTTCAGCCGGCGCCAGAAAGCAATGGAAAAAATGGATAGCTGGTTTTTTACCGATCCCTTTGGTAAGAGTTGCTCTGTTGATCTGGGCGTTTGTTTCGTCCCGAAGTGAAAAATTACAAGCGATCTCCAATATCGCCTCGAAGGTCGCACCAAAAGTATGAGATTGAAATCACTGATCATTTTTGTATCAATATTCGTAATCGCCATGATTTCTTTTGGTATTGGTTTCTCTATCCTCAACAAACCGCCGGATTCCTCCAATCTCGCCGACTTGTCGCTGGCGGGGAATCCTTTGATAAACCGGTTCGTCTCCGACGCGCCCGAAATTACCGTCAAGCCGACCGGGGCGGTCAAGTTATCAAACGACACCGGTGAATATTCGATCCTCTCGCCCGACAAAAACAACCTCCTTTTTTACGAGCCCCAAACCGGTCAGATACATTCGATAGACATCGCGTCATCGCTTGAAGGCAACGTCGTCGGCTCGACGCCGGCTTATCAATTAAAACCCGGCCTCACAAATTTGATCTGGTCCAGCGACCGGAACGAAATTATCGCCACGGGTCCGAAAGGATTCGTATATTATGACCTCAAAAATATCAAGACGGTAAATCTCGACGCCGACATTAACCAAATCGTTTTCAAAAATGGTTCGTCGGTTCCCGGCGAAGCCGATATCGCTTATATGTCCGTCTCGCCCGACACCAATGTCGGCGGGATCTATATCCTCAACGCCGCCACCGGTGAAAAGAAAAAGATCTTCAACATCCAAACCGACAACTGGCAGATAAGTTGGCCGACAGATAGCAAGATCGGCCTTATGATAAACGGAGGTTTGTTTTTGCTCGATATTGCCTCCGGAGAATTGCAAAGAATGGATCAGAAATATTCCGCCGACGAAGTCAGCTGGTCGCCGGATGGAAAAAAATTGATCTATTCTTCCCAAAACAAACTCTACTTTTTGGACATTGCTTCCGGTCGCGAGACGGACCTTGATCTCGTCGCCAGTCCTTCGGATTGCGTCTGGGGTTCATTAGGAGCGGTTTATTGCATCACGGTTGATTCGTTCGTATCCTTCAACTCATTGGTCATGACGCCTGAGCTGGTGGCTGTTGCCGCTAATCCGTTTGGTCCCGCTGTCGCCGAGCTTAGCGTGGATAGCGCCGCCGGTTATTTGGTGTTCAGAGAAACCGGCTCGAATAAGTTTTATGGTATTTATTTCACCCCATGGTGAAACTTCCAGTTGCGCCTTTGGCGCATCATGCCGAAGGCATTTCTGGAAGTTCTACTACGGGGTTTACTCAATGACCGGCCGCGGCGGCCGGAGCATGAGCATGGTTTTGAAGTCGTCAATGGTAAAACCGCCGAAGAGATACAGGATCGGGAAATAGACCAACGACAACAAAGAGAAAACAATGAAATGGAAATGGCCGAAAGACAACGCCAAGCAAGTGATGGCGGCGGCCAGAATTGATTTGACGGCGATCGAGAAACGGACAGTTGCCTGGGTCTGTTTTTTTATCAGCCAGAACAGCAAAAAAGTTATCAAAAGTTCGGTCAAAACCGTCGTCCAGGCCGTGGCCATGAAACTGTAGCGGGGGATCAAGACCAGATTGGCGCCGACATTGAAAACTGCGCCGACCATGTATACCCAGACGCCTTTTTTCTGGAGATTCAGGGCCACCAAGGCGTTGCCCGCTAAATTGCCGAAAAATATCAGCATGATGGCCACGCTCAAGACCTTCAGAACGCCGACCGACTGGCCGAAATCGCGGCCGCCGATGAGGTTGATGATGTCTGCCGCCCGAAGGTAAAGATAGCACATGATCGGAATGGCAAAGATCGCCAGAACGTCAAAACTTCGCCGATAGGCCTTCAGGAATTCCTCGCGGTTTCCAAAAGCGTGCCTCGACAAAACCGGCATCACCAAGCCGATATAGAGCGCCGGCAAGAAGATTATCGCCTCCAGAACTTTGTAAGCCGCCGAATAGACCCCGACATCGTAAGCCGGTTTCATCAATGACAACAAAACGGTGTCCATCTTGAAATACAAGAGGACAAAAACCAGAGAAATAGCGATGGGCAAAGCGGTGACGAAGATCTTCCGCCAGTATTTGAGGTCGAATTCCATTTTAACTTTGATGATCCGCCGCGAAAAGAAAAAGATCAAAGCGAAATGGGCAACTTCGGAAAGAACCACCGCCCAAATGAAATTCAGGAGGGTCGGTTTGGTCAGGACCAAAACAAGAACTATGGCCAACTGGACCGCCCGGGCGATGACATCGGCCAAAGAGACGAAATATATCCTCAAATATTTTTGGAAAATGCCGATCATCACCTGGCCCAAAGACGACAGGACGGCGTAGATGGAAGCGATGGCGATGCCGAACTTGACCTCGATCGGATAATTGAGGGTCAACGCCAAGAAGATCCCGATCAGGCAGAAACCGACGATAAGAACCAGCCGCAAGGTAAAAATATTGTCGGAAATATATTTTTCGTCGGCGCCGTCGCGGGAAATTTCCCTGACCAAAATGGTATTGAGCCCCATGTCGGCCAGAGAAGAAAATATATACAGATAAGCCAGGATCAAACTGTATTGGCCGTAGCCCGCCGGGCCGAGATTGCGGGTTAAAAAACCGACAATGATTAAACTTATCCCGCCCAAGAGAAGGCGGGACAAAGCGGCAATACCAAAATTGTAGGGGATGGTGTTCAAATCCGGAGCCCTAGATCACCAGGGGTTTAATGACGATCCGGCGCCTGGGTTCTTCGCCGATGCTTTCAGTCAGGACTTCTTTGTAAGAGGCGAGTTCAGTGTGGACCAGCCGCCTTTCATAGGAACTCATCGGCGCCAAGGCCTCGGCGCGTTGTGTGTTAATGACCCGGCTGGCCGCGCTTTTGGCCAGATCCAAAATATATCTTGACCTGGATTTCCGATAATCGTTGATATCCACGGCGAAGTTGGGAATTTTCTGCTCCGGGCCGCCGACCCGTCGAAAAGCGATCAGCCGGATGATGTGCTCAAGAGCGTTGAGATTTTGGCCGTTCTTACCGATCAAAATGCTCAAGTCCTTCTCGGATTCAATGGAGACCACCGGCAAAGCGCCGACTTCGAAACTGTTTTCAACCAATTTGACCTCGGCCTCAAAACCGACTTTTTCTAAAAGTTCCTTGGCGACAGACAAGATCTGATTGTCCAGTTTTGTTTCTTCCATGTCAGTTGATCGGGTATTTTTTGTTGATATATAGTTGTTCGAATATCGAATAAATGGTGGTCACAACCCAATAAACGACCAAACCGGCCGGCAGGCTCCAAGCGATTATTATAATCATGATCGGCAAAAAATACAACATCTGTTTGTTCATGACCGAAGCGGTCATGTCCTGGCTGTCTTTATTGGCTCCGGTCTGGGTCGGATGGATCATGTTTTTGGCCGCCAGGCGCGATTGGATCCACTGCATCGCCCCGGCTAAAACGGCCATGATCGGGTTGTGGGCGGTAAGATTTATGAAGCCGAGAAAGGTATTATTGATGACTCCCGGATGGCTGATGAAAGAGTACAGACCCGAGACGCCGGCCGGGTTCAAACCCGAGCGGAAAGCGCTGTAAAGCGCCAAAAGTATCGGGATCTGGATCAAAAGCGGCAAACAACCGGCGAAGGGATTCACCTTGTGGGCCTTGTAAAGATCCATCGTCGCTTTGGCGGCCGCTTGCTTGTCGTCTTTGAATTTTCTGTTTATCTCTTTTATCTCGGGCTGGAGTTTGGTCAGTTCTCTCTGAGAACGCAAAACTTTTATTGAGAGAGGGGAGAAAATGAATCGGATGATGATCGTCAGGACGATAATGGCCACGCCAAAATCCCGGCCCGGGATCATTTCATAGAGAAGGATCAGGATATTGAATATCGGCCGAAATAAAATTGTGTTGAAAAATGCTATCATATTAAATCGGTCCCGCCGTCAAACCAAGGATTACATCGCAAGATCCGCCAGCCGCCCAGAAGCACACCTTTGGCGACGCCGAATTTCTCAATGGCTTGGTAGGTGTACTCCGAACAGGACGGGTAAAACCGGCAGCGCATTGCTCCCATGTTCAAAAATCCGTGATCGGGCGAAAGCGTTTTTTGGTAAAGCCGGATGATTTTAAGTATAAAACTTTTCATTGGTTGACCCCATTAGAGAGTGTTGATTAATCTTGTTTGTCTCCAAATTTCGGGGTTATTTTTCTAATTCACCCTCTCTAACGGGGTTGACAGATATTTTTTTGATGTTTTTTTCGATTTGCCCCTTGATTTCATCAAACGACTTCTCTAGGATGATTGGGGTCGCCGTGATGACGGCGTCCAGCGGTAAATTTAAAAATAATTTCAGGGCTTCGGATATTCTTCTTTTTATCCGGTTCCGGTCAACGCTTTTTTTCGAGACCGAAACGGGCACGACGATGCCCCAGCGGGCGAAGTCCCGTCCGTTGGCCAGATACCTGATAAAGAAAAAACTGTTTTGGACAGTTTTCCCCTCTCTAAAAAGGCGGCGGAAGTCGTCTTTGGCGGTAATCCTGTTTTTTTTGGGTAAAGCCATGCCAAAACATTAAACGGTGATCCTTTTTCTGCCTTTCGCCCGTCTCCGGGCCAGGACCTTCCTGCCGTTTTTTGTCAGGGCGCGCTTCAGATATCCGTGCTTCGCTTTCCTTTTTTTCTTTCTGGGCCGATAAAGTGTGATTTTCATGGATTTTCGCGGCTGTCGCCGATAATTTAATTTACATAATCTTAACAAATTATCATGATAAAATCAAATTTGGAAACCACCGGGCCGGGTCTTTTCCCTGCGGATATTCGCGGTTTTGCGATATCCACTTTTTGTTCACAGATTATCAACCTTCGCCTTATCCCTTTCGTTGACCGTTTAACCTATACTTAACACCATGACCAACGACGAGCTTTGGAAGGCCGTACTGAGCGAGATGGAAGTTTCTCTTTCAAGGGCTAATTTTACGACTTGGTTCAAGGGAACCACGATCGTTTCAAATTCGAACGGCGCCGTTTTGGTCAGCGTCCCCAATGGTTTTGTCAAAGAGTGGCTCGAAAATAAGTTTAATAAGCAAATCTTCAAAGTGGTCCAGAATTACCACCCCGAGATCCGCGAGATAAAATATGCCGTCGGCAATAACCGCTCCCATTCTATCTTACCTAAAAAAGATTTTGCCCAATTCATTCCCGAGAAGATGGTTGACGACAGGTCCGATGCCGACATCGACAAGGTCACCAACCTCAACAAGCGCTACACTTTCGACTCCTACGTCATCGGCTCGAACAATGAGCTGGCTCACGCGGCCAGTTTGTCGGTGGCCAAAACCCCGGGCAAATTGTACAATCCGCTTTTCATCTACGGCGGGGTGGGGCTTGGCAAGACCCATCTCCTTCAGGCCACCGGCAATTTCATTTGTTCCAGATTCCCCGACAAAAAGGTTTCCTACATCTCTTCGGAACGGCTGACCTCGGACATTGTCGAATCCATCAAAAACCGGACTATCGAAGAGATGAAGCAACGCTATGCCAAACTTGATCTTCTTATCATCGACGATATTCAATTCATCGCCGGCAAAGAAAAGACCCAGGACATATTTTTCTCCACCTTCAACGAGCTTTATGGCAAGAACAAACAGATCGTCCTTTCTTCCGACCGGCCGCCGAGCGCCATTCCGGCCCTCGAAGCCCGACTGCGGTCGCGGTTCGAAGGCGGCATGCTGGCTGACATCGGCGCCCCAGATTATGAAACCCGCCTGGCAATACTTAAGATCAAAGCCAAAGAAAAGATCTTCGATATCGACAACGATTCTCTTTCATATATCGCCACCAATATCCAGAAGAATATCCGGGAACTTGAAGGCGCCCTGAACCGGATCATCGCTTTCAGCCAGATCTACAATAAAGTTCCCAACCTCAAAGAGGTCAAAAAATTATTAGCGGCATATTTAAGCACGCCCTTCCGGAAAACCACTTATCAGTCCATCCTGAAATCAGTCGCCGATTTTTATGGCGTTTCTCTCAATGACCTGACCAAGAGGAGCCGGAAAAAAGAAGTGGTCCGGCCCCGCCAGGTGGCTATGTTTTTGCTCCGCGAGGAAGCCAAATTGTCTTTTCCCGAGATCGGCTCCAAGCTTGGCGGCCGCGATCATTCCACGGCCATTCACGCCTATGAAAAGATAAAAAAAGAAGAGGATGGAAACGAGAACACCAAACAGGAATTGGTTTTGATCAAAGAACGGCTTTATCAATCATTTGAAAGTTCGTAAGGATACCAAAAACTGTGGACAAGTATGTTCATGAATATCTCATGAGCGGCCGATAAATACTTGCTTGATTTTTCAAAATGATTCGCGGTATATTTTTTATCAGTCAGTTGTGAAATATTTACCACGATATTATTAACACAATGTTAGTTCCGAAAAGCCAGAGGATCATTGGACCAAATCGACAAAACAAAACTTATCAACAATCTTAATAGTAATGATTTCTTTTCTTTAATATGAATATAATTATTAACAGACAAAAACTTCAGTCGGCGCTTGGCGTGGTCGAGAAAATAATTTCCAAGAATGTTTCTTTGCCGATCCTCAATACCATTTTACTTAAAACCGAGAACGGCCGGCTGAAATTGTCGGCTACTAATTTGGAAATGGGCATCAAGTACTGGGTCGGCGCCAAAATAAACAAAGAAGGCGAAGTCGCCGTGCCCGCCAGAGTATTTTCTGATTTCATCAGCAACGTCAATGACGAAAAACTGAATCTGTCGGTGGAAAAAAACGTCATTTCCATAAATTCTGAGCATTACAAAACCCAAATTCTGGGTCTTGATACCAAAGAATATCCGATCCTGCCCAAAGCCAAGAATGCCGTCGAATTCAAGATTTCCAGCTCGACCCTGAAGAATTCTCTGGCGTCGGTATTCGATTCCTCCTCGCTTTCCGAAACCAGACCGGAGATCGCCGGCGTCCTTTTGAATGTCGGCAAAAACAAAGCCGAATTCGCCGCCACCGACAGTTTTCGCCTGGCCGAGAAAATAATTGACGTCCGGGACGGCATAGACCGTTCAATGATCATTCCCCGGACGACGGCCTTGGAATTGATGCGGATCTCGGAAGGCGCCGAACAGGAATTGACTCTGGCGGTGGCCGACAATCAGCTTTTCGTTTCAGGCGAGGATTTTGAATTCGTTTCCCGGCTCATTGACGGCCATTACCCGGAATACAAAAAAGTCATTCCCGAACGATTCGTGGCTTTGGCCAAAGTTGATAAGGCCGAATTTGAGAGAAATATCCGGATGGCCAGCGTTTTTTCTTCCAATGTTTTTGATATCAAACTCAAAGCCGCCGGCAACCTGCTCCAAATAAAAGCCCAAAACAACGATCGCGGGGAGATCCTGACCAACATTCCCTGCCTGGTGAAAGACGGACCGTTCGAGGTTTCGGTCAATTATCATTATCTTTTGGATGGCATCAAATCAATTCCGACGGCCAATCTCATCATCCAATTCACCGGCGACGGCAGTCCTTTGGTTCTCAAAGGCGAAGAGAAAAAAGACCAGACGTATATCATAATGCCGTTGAGGGGCTAATCGTGGACCCCGTTAGAGTCCACGCCCGCGCTTGCGCGTCCGTAGGACTTGGGCGGGTCTGACTCTAACGGGGTGGATAGTTTGAAATCAAAACTCGATTCTCTCAAACAAAAATTGACCGCCAACGAGGAGGCGGATAAAAAACTGAGAGCCGATATTAACGGCGTCCTGGAGGCGATATTCCGGAACCAGCGGCTTGGACCCGGACAGATCAGAGAGTTTCATCTCAAGAACGGGGTCTTGTTTTTGGAGGCAAAAAACAAGGTTGTCGCCAACGAACTTTTTCTCAAAAAAGAAGAGCTCAAAGCGCTTCTTCAAAAAAACAAAGACATCAAAGACGTGGTGATAAGATGAGAAGATTTATGGCTAGTTGGTTGACGCGGGTGTTGGCGCCGGTGTCGGTAGAGGCGTCATATTTATCTGGCCCGTGTTCATGGCCCATCTCTCTACGACCGCTTCCCAATTTTTGAATTGTGGATCGTCTGATGGATTTGTCGGCGGCGGGCCTTGGGGGTCCGTTTTGTCAACGTAATATAAAATCGAATGGATGCCGTCAGGCCCGAGATACTGGCCGTTGAGCATAATTTTATCCGTCTGGACCGGATCGGGCTTGATAAAATTTTCTACCGGCGTGCCATCAAGCGCCCGCGACATGAACTCATGCCACATTGGGCCGGCGGCCGAAACACCGGCGCCGGCGGCGGTCATGGAACTGTTGTCATTATTGCCGGTCCAGACGCCCGCCGCCAAAGATGGCGTGTAGCCGATCAGCCAGCCGTCGCGGTTCTCCTGAGTGGTGCCGGTTTTAGCCGCCACCGGCCGGTCGGGGAAATACAGGGCGCTGTTGTAACCGAATTCCGGCGCCCGGGCCTTGTTGTCGGAAAGCATATCTGAGATCGTTCTGGCGATCTGAGGATCCAGCACCCGCTCTTCGTCTTTCCGGTATTCTTCCAAAACTGTGCCGTCATTGGCGACGACTTTCAAGATAAAATTCTGAGCTTCTTTGATGCCGTCATTGGCGAAAACGCTGTATGCTGAAACCATATCCACCAATTTCACTTCGCCGCCGCCAAGGACCAGTGACAACCCGTATCGGGAGCGGTCGTTGAGAGTGGTGATGCCCATTTGATGAGCGAGGTTGATGGTGTCGTCAAGACCGGCCAAATACAAAACCTGAACCGACGGCACATTGAGAGACATCCCTATAGCTTGGCGGGCGGTGACCGGTCCCCGGAATTTGCCGTCGTAATCTTGGGGATGGTAGCAAGCGACAGTACCAGTCGGGTCGAAACTCTGATCACCCGACGGATCGCAAGTCGGCGTGAATTCGGTTTTGAGATCGAACAAAACTGTCGAGTCGGTAAAACCCTTTGAGATAAGTTCGGCGTAAGCGAAGGGTTTGAAAGAAGAACCCGGCTGTCTGGGCGCGGTGGCGACATTGAAATTCCCCTGGTTGGCGATATCAAAATAATCACGGGAGCCGACCATGGCCAGGATCTGTCCGGTCTTAGGATCGGCCGCCACCAAAGCGGCGTTGGTGGCTTTATATTGTTTGGCGTTGATGTTGCCGTATTTGGTGACGACATCCTGAGCGATACTTTGAAGGTTGGTGTCGAGAGTGGTGTAAACTTTCAGGCCGCCGTTATCAACCATGTCCTCGCCGTATTTATCAATAAGATATTCTTTGACCATGATCACAAAATGGGCCGCCTGAAAATCCTTTGCCGGCGGAATGAAATCCGGTTTGATTTTGATAGCGACATTGTAGTCGTCGGCGGTAATGTAGCCGAGATCTTTCATCCGTCCCAGAACGTAATTCCGGCGGGCGATGAGTTCGTCGGTGTGGTTGCCGTAGGGCGAGTAATAGGTCGGCGCTTGGGGAATGGCTGCTAGCGTTGCCGCTTCGGACAAAGTCAGGTCAGAAGCGTTTTTGTTGAAAAATGTCTGGCTGGCGGCCTCGATGCCGTAAGCGTTTGAGCCGTAGGGGATCTGGTTGAGATACATCCAGAATATCTGGTCCTTGGTGTATTTTCTCTCGATCTCAATGGAGAGAGCCACTTCTTTTATCTTTCGGGGAATGGTTTTCTCGTCGGATAAAAGAGCGTTTTTGACAAGCTGTTGGGTGATGGTCGAGCCGCCTTGGGACGCTTTCAAGGTAGTGACGTCCTTGTAAGCCGCCCGCAAAATTCCCCAAATATCTATCCCCTGGTGGTTGTAAAAGTCGCTGTCCTCGGCGGCTAAAGTCGCTTTCCGGATGACATCGGGCATCTGATCCCAGGGAATGATCGTTCTTTTTTCTTCGCCGTGGACATCGTAAAGGAGATTGGTGCCGGTCCGGTCGTAGATCTTGGTTGACTCGCTCAATTTGCGGGACATGATGACCGAGGGATCGGGCACTTGGCCGGCATAATAGACGAAAAGCCCGGCCAAAACAACAATACCGATAACGATGAGGCAGACGGCGTAGAGCAATAGCTTCCTAAACAATCTGAAGCGGTTTTTTTTCATCCCGTTAGAGTTAGCCCGCCCAAGTCCTCCGGACGCGCAAGCGCGGGCGTGAACTCTAACGGGATTCATAATCTTTGGATAAGCATATTTTGCCATAAAAAATCGATTTTTACAAACCCCTCACTTGGAAAATACTTGCGACAAGGTCGCGAAGTCCAAATAGTATTTTCCAAGTGAGGGGTAAACAAAAACCCCGCCCATGAGAGGGCGTGAAGCGCTATCTCATGGGCGGGGTCAATGTCTTATATTCCCGGCTCTTCATCGTCCTCGTCATCTGGCAAGTCGTCGTCTTCTTTGTCCTCGTCTTCATCCTCGTCCTCTTCATCTAGATCTTCCTCGTCTTCCGGGTTTTCGTCAGCGTCTTCGGCTTCCTCGTCTTCCAATTTTTTTCTCTTTTTTGCTTCGTCGTCTTCCTCTTCTTCGGTCGCATCCTCGTCGCGGACCAAGAGTTTGTATTCTTCTTTTAACATACCCGACAATATTCCTTTTGCCCTTTCCCTGCCGCCCGCGCGACCGGTCAAAAACAAAAGAAAGCGGTTAAGATTAATACAATATAGTATTCGCACAGCAAATTGCAATAGCCAAGGCGTCAGCGGCGTCATCGGGCTCGGGAATGGTCTTCAAACTCAATATCAATTGGACCATCCGCTGGATTTGTTTTTTCTCGGCCCGGCCATAACCGGTGACCGCTTGCTTGACTTGAAGCGGGGTGAATTCGGCTGGCGTGATGCCATTTTTGACCGCCGCCAAGAGGATAATTCCCCGGATCTCGCTGACCTCGATGACGGTTTTGTTGTTCTTGAAAAAATAGATATTCTCAATGGCGAGTTTGTCGGGCCGGAACTTTTTTATCAGCTCGTCAATGAAATCGTAGACCGTTAAAACACGGTTGGCATTTTTGATGTTGGCCGGAGTCCGAAAAACGCCGAACTTCACCGGCTTGTAGCTTTTTTTGTCGTAATCAATAATGCCGTAGCCGATGAGGGATGTACCCGGGTCAATGCCGAGGATGCGCATGGGGGAGTTTGTAGTTTGTAGTTTGTAGTTTGTAGAACTTCCTACACCGCTACTTACCACAAACTACTCACTACTAACTAAATTGGAGTAGATATTTTCGACATCGTCTTGGTCGTCGAGTTCGGTGAAAAGTTTTTCAAGTTTGTTTTTTAAATTCTGGTCGGAGATTTCAAGCGGGTTTCGCGGATTCCATGACTGGTCGAACATCCAGTTGAGTGAATTCTCCGGCACCATTTTGGCGTCATTTTTGAACAAAATATTTTTTATCTCACCGATGGTTCGGTTTCGGTTGTCGGTAATACCTTCGACGACAATGGCGACTCCATTTGGTCCCATCGCTTGGATAATGAATTCATCTAGCGCGGCGGCATCTTTTTCAGATGCTTTTTTGATAGCCCGTTCGATGTTGTCATTGGGCATATTGAAATCGCGCGCCTCGTCAATGGCGTTTTGAAGTTTGTAATTCGCTTTCGGATCGGCGCCGTCTCGGGCGGCCATCGCGATCTTTTTGGCGAATTTACTGAAAATCTGGCCCTTTTTCTGGTCGTTAACGCCTTTTTGCCTCTTAATTTGTTGCCATTTACTGTGCCCACTCATATTTTTGTATTTTTCATCTTAAGTTAACCCCTTTTTAATATCTTGGTCAATATTGGAAAAAGGTGGTAAGATTGTCTGGCAATGAAAAGCTATTTTAAAATTCAAAAATATCGGGAGGTCATTATGAAATGGCTATGGGTGAGTTCTGTTTTTGTGTTTGTTTTCATTTTGGGATTATCGGGCACTTCTCGAGCGCAAACCGCCAGCTCGGCCAGTGATGTCCGGCTCGATTATGTCAGGAATCAATTGCTTGCTGGTGGATTTAATCAGGCACAAGTAGGGAATTTGCTTACCGACAGCCGGATCCAGCTTTTGCCGAAAATTTCCGTCGCTTACAAACCGGCGAATTGGACGGCGGTCGCCAAAAGAATGTATTCGAAAACATCGGTTCAGGCCGGCGTCAATTATATCAAAAGCAATCAAGCAATTTTTGACGACACGCAAAAATATTATGGCGTGCCAAGCGGAGTCATCGCCGGCATCATGGCTATCGAGACCAATTTCGGAAGCAACGTCGGTAGTTATCCCGTTTTTAACGCCCTCTATTCGCGGATGGAACACTGGCCGGCAAGTTCCTGGCAATATCAGGCGGGAGAGCTGGTGGCATTTTCGAAATATTGTCTGAACGCGAATTTTGATTGTCTACAATTGAAAGGTTCATACGCTGGCGCCATCGGTCTCGTTCAATTCATGCCCGATTCTATTTTGGCCTACGGCGTGGATGGCGACAAAGACGGCGTTGTTGACCTCCTCAACGCGGCCGATGCCGTTCCCAGCGCCGCCAATTTTCTTATCCGCCACGGCTGGTTCGTGAATAAACTCAAAGCTCTCGGCAGTTATTACGGCTCACCCGTCGGCTATCCAAGCATCGTCCTGACCTACTCGACTCTGGTTGCGAAAGGGTTGAAATAACATTACCCACAATTTGTGAACAGATTATCAACTGGTGGCGTGGCGCGGGCGGACGGGGAGGAATAGAATATTTCTATGGCCAAGAAAACAAAAAAGGAATATCGGAGTTCCAAAACCGGCCAGATGGTCTCGGCTGATTTCGGCAAGAAACACCCATCAACGACTGAATGGGAAACCATACCAATGAAACTTCCCGTCCGAAAAAAGAAAAAATGAAAGCCGACATGACGATTCTCAAAGAATTCAAACAATTTCTGCTTCGGGGAAATGTGGTTGACCTTGCCGTCGGCGTCGTTATCGGCGCCGCGTTCGGCACCGTGGTCTCAGCGTTGGTCAAAGACATCCTGACCCCGCTCATCGGAGCCATCGCCAGAGTGCCCGATTTTTCCGGTCTCGCCTTCACCATCAATAAAAGCAAATTCTTATACGGCAATTTTCTCAACGGCATAATTTCTTTTTTACTTGTGGCGACGGCGATTTTCTTCTTCGTCATCAAGCCCATGAATTACCTTGTTTCCCGTTCCCACAAAGAACCGCCGGCCGACCCAACGACCAAAAAATGTCCGGAATGTCTGAGTGAAATTCCCATCCAGGCCAAACGTTGCGCCCATTGTGCCCAAAAACTCGAAGAATAATTTTCAAACATGAACAAAGAAAAACCATCTATAATTTTGCGGGACGGGACGGAAATTTACGGGTCGCATGGGCCGACGGAAGAAACCAAAAAAGCGGTGGAAGAGCAGGAACAACGGGATATTGAATTTGCCAAACAATTCCGGGACCTGGACAAGAACGCATTACCTCCGACCGTGGAAGTTCCCAAAGAAGAGAAAAAAGACAATGTCATCGAATTTCCTTCCCGGAAAAAAGCTGACGGCCAAAAAGAGGCGGCGTAAACGGTCTCTCTGAAAATAAACGAATTAATTCACTCATGGCGGAAAAAGAACCAAAAAAGGGAGAAATAGTCATCTACAAAACCTCAAAAGGGCCGGAGTTGGAAGTTAAGTTGGAGAAGGAAACCATTTGGCTGACGCAGGCGCAGATTGCTTTACTTTTTGATTCAGAAAGAAGCGTTATCACAAAACATCTAAACAACATATTCGAAGAAGGCGAGATTGATCAGAAAAGCAATGTGCAAAAAATGCACATTGCAAATTCTGATAAGCCCGTGGCATTTTATAGCCTCGATGTCATAATCTCCGTCGGTTATCGGGTCAATTCAAAAAGCGCAACCCAGTTCAGGATTTGGGCGACGAGAACCCTCAAACAGCATCTCATCCAGGGATATACCATCAATGAAAAAAGATTGCTGAACGCAAGGGCGAAATTCGCCGAACTCCAAAGCGCCATTTTGTTTTTAAGCGAGAAATCAAAACACGAACTTCTTGGCGGACAAGAACAGGAAATATTGAACCTGCTTTCAATCTATTCGAAGACCCTTACCCTCCTTGAGCAATACGATACCAATAAGCTCAAAACCGTTTCCGGCAAAAAAGCCAAGTTCGTTTTAGATTACGCAAAATCAAAAAAGATAATCGAAGATGTTGGAGTCGGATTGGCCTCAATGGGAGGCGCAGGGGATTTGTTCGGCCAAGAATATACGGGTAAATTGGAGGCCATTGTCAAAAACCTCTATCAAACATATGACGGCAAAGAACTCTATGACACCATTGAGGAAAAAGCCGCCCATCTTTTATACCTAACCATCAAAGACCATCCTTTCGCTGACGGCAATAAAAGAATCGCCTCATTTTTGTTTGTTTATTATTTGGACAAAAATAGCTATCTTTACAAAGAAACCGGCGAAAAGAAGATTAACGACAATGCTCTGGTAGCCCTAGCCCTGTTGATTGCGGTCAGCAAACCACTCGAGAAAGATGTTATGATAAAAATAATCATGAATTTGTTGGTTTAATTTCCATTCGCCCGGAAAGAGTTTCCCCGGGCCCGTCGGAGGATTGAAAAAATCCGGGGGAGATGTAAAATGAAGGGGAATCTGGCGGCTCGATCTATGGGAAACACCTACCTCTCGTATCAGCAATTAAAAAAACCATCATGGTCTCCGCCGAGCTGGCTTTTCGGCCCGGTCTGGACGGCGCTTTATATTTTAATCGTCATTTCCTTCGGTTACACCGGCTGGCTGTTTTTCAACGGTAAAATTTCCTTCCTCATCCTTTTGCCGTTCATCCTGAATCTAATTTTCAATTTTTCTTTTACCACTATCCAATTCAAACTCAAGAATAATCTGCTGGCGGCCGCCGACATCTTGCTTGTCTTAGCCACTCTCATCTGGGCCATGGTTGCCATCTATTTTGACGTCCGCTGGATCGCCTATCTCCAAATACCATATTTTCTCTGGGTTTCCTTCGCGACCATACTGCAACTGACAGTTACATATTTAAACCGGGAATAAACACTTCGGACAACGAAAGATATTATTCTGAATGGCCCCGACCCGCCGGAACCGTTGACCCTCACACCAAATTTTGGTGTGCGGGTTGATTTTTTGAGCAAAAAGTGGAATAGTTTGTGTTTGAACCGAGAAAAGAGTAGAATGGAAGCCGGGTATTTAAATCGTAATATTAATTTTTTAAATCAAATTTCACATGAATATCAAAGATGTAAAAACAGCAATAAAGGTTGGTGATTTTGTATTGAGGAAAAATCATAGAAATAAAATAGATATCAAATATTTATCTAGTTTAAGCAGTGACATACTTACTGATAATTCGGCCAGGGTTTATTTAATAATTCAAGACGAGATTATTAAGAAAATCGGAGGCTCTGCTTCAAAAGGGGGAATTAAGGCAACAATGGCATTCTATGTTTCAGCCATGGAAGGAAGTCCGGGCGTCCCCAGGTTTGTTCTTCACCTCCTTATTGAAAGAGCTCTAATTGGCAAATCAAAAATGGAATTATACATGATAACTTCTCCTAAAACACTTGCCAGGGTCAGTGGCTTATTCGGCTATAAGAAAGTAAAAATTGCAAGTTTTAAGGAGATGGAGGATTTATGCAAATCCGATTATTTTTCGATAGAAAAGAAATATCCCGATTGGAATTTCCAAGAAAATCACCAACCGTATCCTCCTGACTTGGCAAAAGAGCATAATTTATACCACCAAAGACGGCTCAAAAATAAACTTAAATTTTAGGTGGACAGAAAATAATTATCTCGTGAGACTCTTTTATGTGATTCCCATTACCATTCCTTCGATTCAATCCTATTCTGGTTTCCCCTTGGCCCATAGTGTATTGCCATGAAGGGAAAAGTTGCTGAAATTCCTTGTAATGTTCTTTTATCGTCGGGCAGTTATTATATGAGAGGATGAATCCTCCTTTATGATTTTTTAACAAATCTCGCAAATCCTCATGAGGGAATCCCTTATGATGAACAGGTATATTTCTCATCGGATAGATCCCTTTAAACATTTTTGAATCTTTACCTATGTAATAAGGGGGATCGCAATACAAAAAATCGTCGGGGTGATCTCTAATGACATCCCTAAAATCCGCACACTCAACTTTAAGATTATTGGGATCAAAATCTCGGATATTTTCAATTGTCCTCTTATATTTTTTGTCATTCAAATAAATGTCAGATGACCAGCCCATAAACCCTGGGCCATATGATAAATTGAAGTTGTAAACATAATAGACAGCCAAAGTTAGCGGATCTAGTTTAACTTTCTTTTTCCACACATCATTCAATATTAATCTAATTCTTTCAAATGTTTCCTTGTTTGGTTTCAACTCTTTCAATTTTTTATAAAGAAGTTTTGGTTTATTAATCTGAAACCCCCAGTAATTACAGAGAATATCAAAAATATCATAACCAATAACTTCCAGGCCGAGTTCTTTACTCATGGCTATTTCGATTGAACCACCGCCGAAAAACGGTGATACAACCCTTTTTATATTCTCTGGCAGTAACTCAACTATATGACCCACGGCTAAACTTTTTCCACCCGCATATCTTATGGGGGAAAGAGCAACTCTTTTGTATTTGTTCTGACTGTCCGGATTAGAACTTCTGATACGGTCTAAGAAAGTTTTTTTTCTGAGCGCTAATGTATTGTTCTTATTGCCATTTTCCAAATTTCTTATAATTTTGATTACGATACCCCGGATCTCTAATTCTTTACGATAGATCGGCAATATTTCCTGATTTGCCGGTTGTAATCTAAAGCGTCCACTTTCTCGATAGATTTTTTTTAGGGTCGCCTTATCGTCATCAATAATTGCTACTACAGTTTGACCATCATCGGCGGTTTTTTGCTCACGAATTACCACGGTATCCCCGTCAAATATCCCATCGTTAATCATGCTATTGCCCGACACTCTTAATGCATAGTGCCTGCCAGCAATTGGAATTTCAGTCTGGGGAATAAAGATATTTTCTCCGTGCATCTCAAGCGCTTCAATCGGTTGACCAGCGGCAATTGTCCCGAGGAGGGGGATACGGACCAGTTTAGTCGAGGTTTTGACAATTTGAATTCCTCGCGCGCGGCCGTTAGCTTTTTCCAGATATCCCTTGTCCTGCAGGATCATCAGATGTTCGTGTGCCGTTGACGGCGAAATCCTAAGTCGGCGGGCAATTTCACGTTCGGTCGGAGCGATGCCTTTTTTTGCGATGACTTTATCCACAAGATCTTTCACTTGTTTCTGTCTTGGTGTGAGCATATTATAATTATACAATATATACCCGAGCAGAACCCGAGCAGTTATCCACAGTCAATTATTGAATCAAATTATGAAGAGAGTATTATTGTATGTTAAATTATTAATTAAAATAACTATCGTACGAAAAGGGCTTCAAACAAAACCCTTTCAGTAGGGTAGTGAAAATTAATCTCAATGTACAAAAATATTCATAATTTCGTTCCATTTCAACATGACAATCAAGATTTTAAAAACAAACTAATAGGTTTTGCACGCAACCAAGATAAGATAAAAATTGAAGGTGTTTTTACGGCAACTCTAATCTATACAAACCTCGTTGATTATTTAGCTACGAACCTGTTCGATAATCTAAATAAAATGTTATCAATTTTTACATTTAAAAAATTTGGTGGCGTTTTTCATCTAGATACATCCCAAAAAAGGACCCATTTATCAGTCGGAGAGTTACAGAGAGAATTAAGTTATTTCGAATTTCCAAATCGAAATGATTTTTTGGCATGTTTAGAAGAATTCAGGAGGCTCCGAAATGAAGTTATGCATAATCTCATGGGAGTTGATCCCAACGACACAACAATGAAACTTGATAAGGGTTTAGCGAGGATTGCAGAGATTTCCGAAGATATTCTAGCGAAATATAATGTGATTTGTGCAGGGCTTATAACTATTTGGAATAACGCCAACGCTTAAAGGAGTAATATAATTAATCAAGAAAGGAGGTAAATAATATGCATAGGCAAAATAAACAAGTAATAGAATATATTCTGCTCATTTCAATTATTATATTACCCTTTGTCGCGGGGTATATATTTAATGATTACAAAATACCAGCATTTCTCTTTTTGCTTGGTACTGCTCTGTTTCATGTTGTCAGAGAAAGGATTCAATCGAATATAAGCGGAGAGGGGGTCAGAAAAATTACAGTGGGTAGCAAAGCACCCCCTGGATCCAGCTAAAGGTGATTTATGGCTTAAAACAAAAGACTGACATGGATAGCGAAAATCGTACAGCTTGGATTGAGGGAAAAACAGTGCGATAATTGATTGTCATGGAAAGCACAACAACATTTGTTCGGGATTTAATTAAGGGTCGGATTGCAGAAACGATTTTTGAAATGATGTTTCGGGAAACCGGAAAATTTACCATTCTCCGTTTTGGCTATGAATATACCCAGCCGGAACTCGCCCAGTACAAACATTATTTAAGATTACCGGAAGCCATCGAAAATATAGATAATTCCCCGGACTTTATTTTGTTATCGAATGATAAAACAAAAGTATATTTAGTTGAAGTAAAATACAGATCAAGTTTTGACTCAGACAAGATAAAAGTGATTGCCCAAAGCATTGCTTCAAGATGGCATTCCCCATACTTATTTATCGCTACTCCAAAGGGTTTCTTTTTTGAACCATGCAATACAATCATCAAAAATAATGGAAACATCGGGCAATTATTTGATAATAAAGTGCCAAAAGAAATCCAAGAGAAATACCTAGAACTACTCAATGAATTTGAAAGAAAATAACGCCAACTTGTGATCCGGAAAATCAAAAATAAATATGTGGTTTTGTCCGAGAACGGCGAGCGGAAATTCGAGAGGTATAAATTTGAAAAAGCGATCAAACAGAAGTAAAATTAAGGCGTGGGGAAAATAATAAAAATATCTGAAAAGCTGTATCAATTCAGGGATGAGACGGCCCTGATCATAGTTGCGGCCAAGCAGGAAGGCCGCGTTTTTCGCGCCGGCAACGGCGAACTCGAGCTTCTGGAAAAATTCCGCGTCTCCACACCGCACTTTTCCGACAATGAAGGAATGTCGCAGGAGCGTGGACGTCGGGAAAATATCATTGAGGAAAACATCCATCACGAATACTTTGAGCATTTCCAAAAACTTTTGCGTTCCCTCGCGCCCCGTCTCAAGCCGACCCATATTTATCTCTTCGCTCCGGCTCATGTGGCAGGGGAGCTGGAGAATATCGTGAGACCGATCTTCGGCGCTCTGGCCGTCAGAACCGTCACCGGTATTTTCACCAAAGACACGCCGGTTGAATTCCTTGAACGGCTTCATTGAGCCAGTGATTCATCGGGAACAAAAAATCAGAAAACTATTTCATGATAAGAAAGATAAAAAACAAATACGTCGTCCTGTCGGAGAATTCGGGGCGGAAGTTCGGGAGTTACCGGACTCTAAAGGAAGCCAAAAAGCGCCTCCGCCAAGTTGAGTTCTTCAAGCACCGGAAATTCAAAAAATAGCCGCAGGGCTATTTTTTGATGATTTGACATAATATCTTAAATCAGGTAATTTTAATCAGTTTTTATAACGCAGTTAGGACTGGGTTTTAGGCCCAAAGAAGGAGGTTTATGGGGTGTGTTCCTTGGACAATAAAAGAGGTGAATTTTCTCCGCCGTCTTGTTAATAGCCAGAAATTAAGCTCCGGTAAAATTTATCGCAATTGTTATTTCGTCGGCAGGAGTCTCGCGTCGATAAACAGCCAAATGTCTTGTCTTGGCTTGAGCAGTCTGGCCACGAAAGGGCGAATGAAAAATAGCTGGCGGCTGAGCAAAGAGGAAAAGGAAAAACTCTCTGTTTTTTTAAATGGTGAAGGAAGGCACATGCCGAACAGCGATGTTGCCAAAATTCTCGAGACCAGCGTCCGGAATGTCAGAAGATATCGCCGCCGGTGGAAGTTAAAACTTAACCCCAAAGAATCCTTCTCCTCGAAAATATTCAAGCGAACGCACAAAAGGTCTATCGTGGCATTAAAGAATGGCTACGCCGATTATCGCGAGAGACGCCCAATGAGGCGCCGGGCCGAATTGGTTGAACTATTCCGACAATTGGCCGAATCTCGTTGTAAAATTCCACACCGGAAATGCAAGGATTGCGGCGAGTGGTGGTTTGACTCGGAAATATTTTTTTATCACGCGAGAATCATGGCAAATAACAAACTCCGCTTGTCGAATCATTGCAAGGCCTGCGGATTTCCATGGATAAACAAGAAGAGAGCCAAAGCAAAAAAAGTTGCCGCCTGATATTCTTGACAAAGCTGGGCTCAAAACCCGGTTTTTTAATACGAAAAAACGGGATTGATTTTGGGTCAATCCCGTTGGGGTTGAATGTCCTAGCGGTCTCTTTATTTTTTGAGCCGATATTTATTTGCATCGATATACAACGTAAAACCCCAGGCGTAGCGGCGCGTGCTCAAGTCGACAATAACATCCTGCATTCCCGGCTCCATTGTCAATCTGGGGCGCGAAGTGCTGGCAAAAACCAAGATACCGAATAAAGGCTCTCCGATCTTGACGCCAACATACGGCTGGGAAAAACTCATCGTGGCCAGCGGAAATGTTTTGTAGGGTTGTATTGCCGCCCACCGGTCGTAGCCGTTTTCAATCCGCAGTTTGGTTTTGTCGTTGGTGTAACCGCCGAGAATAGCGAAATACTTTTGGATGCGAAGTTCCAATTCACCGGCCGGCCGCACGGACCAAAAGGAACTATTTTGAATAGAGTAATACACCAAGCTCATGCCAACACCGGCTTCGGGCGTTCCATATTGGTTCACCTCGCGCGAACTGCCATCGTTGCCGTTGCCAGTTTCCATTTTATCGCGAAAAACAAAATGAATGTTTAGCCCGCCGCGAATCACCAGTCGGCTGAATAGGGTATATTGAGGCATGAGAGCAAAACCAAGACTCGCAACCTGGCGAATATTGATGGGAGAATCGGAAACGATCCTAGGCGTGCCCGGAGGCATGATCCAGCCGTCATCCGGATGGGACGGAATCGTTCTTGCTTGCAAAGGAAAATTGGAAAATATCCCCAGCCGCTGGCCGGAAGTGAACAGCATGGGCCTCACCTCCAAGCCGAAACCAAATGGTTTGTCGTAATCATGCTTGTCAGTTTCATCCTGGTCCGGATCCTGGGCGTCTTGTTTCGGTTTGTCCGGTTGCGCTTGCTGACCCTTACTTTCTGGCTGTCGGGTTTGGGTTGTTTGGGTTTGGGCGAAACAATACCCGGAAAACAACAGAAAAACGGCGACTATCTTCGAAATCATGGTGAACCTCTCTTTCCATTCGTTCCTGATTTTCAAGGAACTCGCTAGCGCTAAAATACCGCGCAACCGGCAGATAGTCAATGCCGGTTAATTGTTCCCGTGGCCTGATGATTTTGGCAGCCGGATATGTTAAAATATATTCAGTCAACAAACTTATGAAAAGAACTATCTACGTTTTCTTGGTGATGGTTTTGGGGCTGATTTTGAGTTTTATCGCTCACGCGCTGATCGAGACGGCGCATATCAATTCTGCCATCGCCGGAGGGATCGTTTTGGTCAATCAGGGAATTTTCGGCAGTTATTGCGTCTTGCCGGTTTGGCTCCAGATTTTGTTGCCTCTCGCCGGAATCATCGGCGGATTTTTCATGGGCAAAACCTGGTGGCGAATGGTCTACATCCAAAAACGCCATTTCTGGCGCCGGAAAAATCTGAAAACCCATTTTTGATGTCAACCTTCGCCATTGTTTCGCTTGGCGGCAACATTGTATAATAGGTTAGCGAGCTATTTTTTTATGCCTGATATTCCACCTCCAACTCCGCCCATTGCCCCGACTCCGTCGGTTTTAGAACCGAAAATCTCGGAACCCAAGATACCCCATTCACCCAAAGTCACTCTGTTGACGATTCTTGTTGTAATTTTAACCGCGCTTGTTAGTGGTGGTGCCGTTTATTTGTGGGAGCAAAAACAGATCGCCGGGTTGCAGGAAAACAATCAAATTTCGCAGGATAATACCTTGCAGAATCACCCTAATCTTAGCCAAAACAATTCCCAAAATACAGAAAGATATTCTGACGTCGGCGTTCCTCTCGCGGGGACATTCTCATATCCGTACCAAGTCCAATGGATGAACACAACCGCTTCCTTTGCTTTGACCGGCGTTACCCTTGGGGACATAAAAATTTCAGGCGATTACGGATATTATGATACCTCGGGTGTTATAAAAAATGGCAGTGTCATCCATGCCCTGGTCCTTATTTTCAAGATTGGCACAGGAAATTCTAATCTGTGTGTTGATTCGCCAATGAGATATATCGACTCGAATGGAAATCCATTCCCGCCGATAACGGGCCAATATATGTCTGGTGCCGGCGACTGTTCCGCGAACACGACTTATACGAACCAAAAAGTAATTTTTGAAGTTCCAAGCGATGAGAAGACATTCAAAATTACCACTGGCGCGTCGCCAAGTTATTTCTTCACCGTCAATTTCAAAGATGATGGAAGCGTCGAGTTAACAAATGTGAAATTACCGAGCATTTAGTTGACGCCTTTGAAATTATTCTAAGCTAACCCGATCGAGCAATCGGCCTTTTTTATTTGCAGGGAGCGTGGAGAGTTTTACTAGGAAATGCCGCCAAGGCATCGTTTAGATTTGAATATGACAAAGGATTGACCAAAGATTTCCAATTGTTGTCGGTATCGCAATAAATGTATTTTGAACGGGGATAGGCCAACTGACTAGTGTAGTAAATATGGCTACCGGGCGCAGGTGTCAAAGTCAGCGTTGGCGTTGGCGAGAACGTGGCCAGAGGGATTGCTGTCGGGGCTGGGGTGGCCGTGGTCGGGACGGGAGCGGCGGAGACGAGCATAGAGGTGATTGGCGTCGTCGTCGTCTCATCAGCGCCGGCGATAGAAGACGGAATCGGCGTCGGGGAGATGGTGGAAACGGGGGAAGCGGGCGCGGCGGTAGCCGCGCCCGCGGTATTTTTCCTGACCGTTTTTGGCGTGGCAGTCGGCGAGAGTTGTATTTCTTGCGTTTTCTGCGCCGAAGCCAATATCGCCGCCATTTCATCAGCCGGATTTTTCGGCGAACCTAATTTATCTACGGCGAGTATCGCGCCCAGAGTGACGGCGAAACTGATTGCGGCAACGAGTAATCTCATATGAACGATTCCTGTGTTTCTTTCCCTTTCAATCCCAGATGTTTAATAGCCAGATCGGTTATCATCCTTCCTCGTGATGTCCGGGCAATGAAACCCAATCGCATCAGATACGGTTCGTAGACATCCTCGATCGTGTCTTCTTCTTCGGCAATGGCGGCGGCAATAGATTTGAGCCCCACCGGTCCGCCTTTGAAATTTTTGGAAATAACAGTCAAAATTTTTCGGTCGGTGTCTTCAAGACCTATATTGTCAATGCCAAGAAGCGTCAATGCCTCGGTGGCCAAAGCCGGCGTCAGGATGTCGGAGTTCTTGACTTGAGCGTAATCGCGGACCCGTTTCAATAAACGATTGGCGATCCTGGGCGTGAAGCGTGAAGAAGCGGCGATCTTGGCGAGAGCGTCAGGCGCGGCTTTGATCTTCAAAAGTTTTGCCGAACGGGTCAGGATTTTCTCGATCTCATGCTGATTATAGAAATCCAGTTTGTAATGAACGCCAAAACGGGAACGAAAAGGGTTGGATAGTAGTGAAATTCTGGTGGTGGCGGCGATGAGCGTGAACCGCGGCAAGCTGACCTGAAGAGTTTTAGCCGAAGCGCCCTTGCCGATGATGATGTCGAGATTGTAATTTTCCATTGCCGGATAAAGCGTCTCTTCGACGGTTTTGTTCAAGCGATGGACTTCGTCAATGAAAAGAAAATCGCCGTCGGAAAGCCCGGTCAAGATCGAGCCAATGTCGCCGGCTTTCTCCAGCGCCGCGCCCGATGTGATGCGAATGCCGGCGCCAAATTCCTTGGCGATGATATAGGCGAGGGTGGTTTTGCCAAGACCCGATGGGCCGTGGATGAGAATATGTTCGAGGGGTTCTTTTCTTTTTTTGGCGGCGGCGACAAGAATTGCCAGATTTTCTTTGACATTCTCCTGGCCGATATATTCGCCGAAAGTTGACGGTCGCAAAGCCAGATCGAGGTTCTTTTCGTCATTCTCCGCAATTTCGGGCACCTTATTAAGATTATTTTTCGTCATATATGTTGAGGCTTGCCCCTCACCCAGAAAGCATTAGTTCTGTACTTCGCAAGTCCTATTAGACCAGCCCCATTTACATAATCGGATGCTATGCGAATGGCTTTTTCAATCAGCAGAACCAATGTGGCTTGCAGATGCTTTCTGGGTGAGGGGTTGACACGCCACCCATATTAAGCTAAAATTAGGTAGACAAGTTAATTCCCAATAAGGGATTTTTAATTTACGCGAAGCTACCCAAAACCCTTGTAATCTGCAGGCAACTGAGGTCTTTTGATTCAACACCAAGCGGTCTCAATCGGAGTTTTTTCGCAGATGGGCAATCTGGTTCCGACTGGATTAAACCTCGGTATTACTCTGCCCCGGGCTTCCTAGAAGTTCGGGAATTGCCTGCAGATTAGAAGGGTTTTCCCTTGCCAAAAAACTCACTGGCCAATAACCCTCATCACTTCCTCGATAGTGGTTTTGCCTTCGATAGCTTTGAGCAATCCGTCCTGAAGCAAAGTAATCATACCCTTAGCCACAGCCATTTCTCTAACATCGGAAATTGCCGGTGATCTCTGGATCAATTTCTCCAATTCTGGATCAATTTCAAATAATTCATAAACCCCGACCCGGCCGGAATAGCCGGTGGAATTGCAAGCCGCGCATTTGTCCGGATAAACGACCTCCGACTTCTCGTTGAAATTTTTCAAACGTTCATTGCCGTTTTTGGCGAACGCTTTTTTGATGATCTCAAAATCCTCTGGTTTTATTTTTTGTTTTTTGCCGCATTTTGGGCAAGGCCGGCGGACAAGACGCTGGGCCATGACGGCATTGATGGCCGGAGCGATGGTGATGGGCTTGACCCCAAAGTCAATCAAGCGGGGGATAGCGCCGGCGGCGTCGTTGGTGTGAAGGGTCGAGAAAACCAAATGCCCGGTCAACGCCGCTTGCATGGCGATCTCGGCGGTCTCGACATCGCGGATCTCACCGACGAGAATGACGTCCGGGTCTTGGCGGACGATGGAACGGAGGCCGCTGGCGAAAGTATAACCGGCATCGGGTTCGACTTGGGTTTGGGCGATGCCTTCGATGTGATATTCAACCGGATCTTCAATGGTGATTATCTTGATGTCGGGATTGTTGATGTGTTTGATGAAAGCGTAAAGTGTCGTCGTCTTGCCTGAACCGGTCGGTCCGGTGGTCAGGATCGCGCCGGTGGTTTTGTCGAGTAATTTTCTGATGATTTCCAAGGTGTCAGGACGCATGCCGAGATCTTCAAGTTTTTGTTTGATGGTCAACGGGTCGAGAATACGCATGACGATATCCTCGCCGTAACTTCCCGGCAGGATCGAAACCCGGACCTCGATGTCGTTGTCTTTTTCTCTGATTGTGAATCGGCCATCCTGAGGTGACTCGTGAATGTTTATTTTGAGACCCGACATCAATTTTATTCTTGAAAGCAATTGGCCGTAACCGTCGGGCGAAAAATTGACGACATCGTTCAAAACGCCGTCCAGCCGGTAGCGGAGGCGGATGGTTTTTTCCTCGGGTTCGAAATGAATATCGGAAGCCCCGATCTTCAAAGCGCCGGCGATGAGAATGTTGAGAACCTTGGTCACCGGCATGCTGGTCAGTTTGTCCTTGAGGTCGCTGATATTTTTGATCTCTTTTTCAATGCCCAAAATCCCGGTGTCTCCGATAGAAATGATATTGAGAGATTCTTGTGCCCCTCTCAAGGTGTAACGCTTCCAAGCCAAAGCCAAGCTGGTCTCAGAGACAACGGCCAGATCACAAATAAAACCGGCTGCCGCCAGTTTTGAGAGGGCTTCTTTGGTTTTGGGATTTTCCGGGTCAAGAACCGCCACTTTGAGCTTGCGGCCGGTCTTAGTGATGACGGCGAGTTGGCCGGCGTGGGCGTCGCTTTCGTCCAAAACCGACAAAGCGTCTGAATCAATAGGGAAGGCCTTCAAATTGAGATAGGGAAGGCCGGTTTTTTTGGATAATTCCTTTGATTCGTCCTCAAATTGCTGGAGTTTCATCGCCTCCATCTTCTCATTGAGCTTTTTTTCGAGGTCGGAACTTGAATTGTTCGTGGTCTGTGGTGGCATGTACTAATTTTAACACTCAAAAGGTCTAATTTCTAAAAACTTATTCACCCCGGTTAGAAGTCGGAAGTTTTTGACTTCCGCCGGCTCGCGTTAGCGAGCCGGACTTCTAACGGGGTTCACCTTATTGACTTCGGTTTAGCAGTAATCACCCGCCCCGTCCAGAAAATTATCCACAGTCGGGATTGGCCTCCGACGAATTCGCATCCCCTCAGCCTTTTCTCGAGACGCTTCGACTCTATGCGCCCAGCGGGCGCCTCATTGTCCTCCGCGTTTACGCTCCGGACAATCAAGGACGTCTCTCGCTTATCGTCGAATCCGTCCTCGTCCCTCCGCAGGCCTGCGGAGGGACACCTTGCTCGGACGTGAAAAACTTTGATTACAAGGATTTTTCACTGCGTCTTCGACGGTACTCGAGAAAAGGCCAAAGGGACGCCGATTTACATTCGGAGCCAAGCCCGACTTCTTCATGGAGGTTATTGGTTCTTTCAAAATTGGCTTGAGAGATATAGAATCGAAACATAGTATGAGTATCCCAAAAAAATCGGCAATTGTTATAGTGGTGGTTTTGGCAGTTGGCGTTGGTTTGTGGGCGAGAAGGGCCAATGAAAACGAAATTGCTGCAAAATTGGCGAGTGAGGAAACAGCGAATATCATTGCCACTCAAAACACGCCGGAGATTACACCGGAAGGAACATTGGCAAAAGTAATTCGGGTCATTGATGGCGATACGATCGTCATCGAAGGCGGGGAGCGCGTCAGATATATCGGCATGGACGCGCCCGAAACCGTTGACCCGAAAAAACCGGTTCAATGTTTCGGCCCGGAAGCTTCAGCTGAAAACAAATTGCTGGTCGAAGGCAAAACCGTCCGTCTGGAAAAAGATGTTTCTGACAAAGATATATATGGCCGCCTCTTGCGATATGTTTGGTTGGACGGTACCAACATTGACCTTGAATTGGTGCAACTTGGTTTTGCCTTCTCCGACCCTTTTCCACCAAACACAAAATACAAAAATCAAATTCTTCAAGCCGAACAATCCGCCCGCTCCGCTCATCTTGGTCTCTGGTCCGCCTGCCCGCCAAGGGATTAACTAGTGATACGGGTCATTTCCGCCATCTGATCAACTAAATGATATCAGCCAGATTGATTTTTACCCCAAAAAGTGAAATGATTTGGTTGATGAGTCCACGGATAAACCCGAAACTATTTGTATATGAATCTGCAGGAATTGAAACAATTGAAATTTAAGAATTTGGGAATTAGCCGAGAAAAATTCGGAAAAATTTATAGTTTCGTTGATTTTGGGAATGTTAATTATTGGTTTCATAGAGACAAAATTGGTCCCGATGCCGCGCCGCTTACCAATAATCAGCGGTTAATTGTCGATTTGGAAAAACTTTCCGAATTCTTATCGTTTTTTTCGGAGCAAAAGCGTTTTTATTACGGCTGGCACAGACGGCTTTCGCGATCACAACACATAATTATTAAAGCCGAAAAAGTTGGTTTTATTAAAATTACCAAGCCCATCCAATATATCAAACATTATATTTATGAGGAGAATGAATTTAACGGTGAAAAATCACGAATTCTGAAAGATACTCTCGGCGCAGAATATATTGAAATTCCAAAAAGCAATTTCGATGTTGAAATTACGCTAGACGCACTCCGACTGAAGAATGAATATGATACCCTCTGCCTTTTTTCTGGCGATAGCGATTTTGTCAGGTTAGTCCAATTTTTGGTAAAGGAAGAGAAACAAGTTATTATTGTAGCTTCGGGCCAGGTCTACTATGCGTTAAAAAAGTCGGCCAGCTTGTATATAAACGCGCAACAGATTAAATCGTTTATTGTTTCAACAAAAGAAATCACGCCCCATAAGGGGCGCGATTTGGATATCTGATCCGCATCCGCGGACAGGGTAGTTTTCACTACAAACCCATTCTACCACAGCGTTTGTGAAGAAAGCAAGAATTGTCCACAAGTCACAAGAATGAGTATCCTTGAAACTATTAGCTAATCAGCGTAAAAATTAAAACATGAATAACCCAACACCTTTTCAGCTAGAGTACCCATTAAGTCAAAGAAGAAAGTTTTGGAAAAAGCTCATTTCACGAACCATGTTTTTTATTGCCTTGTTTATTTTTATGGTGATTTTTTTGGGAGTTTTTGTAGCGATTGAAAGCAATTACGGAGGCCTCCTCGTGATAATTCCGATTTATCTGGTCGGAGTTTTAATTTTTGTCTTTCTCCCTTATTCAATTTATCTCGGGGCATACATAAAAAGATATTACTATGATGTTGGCGATAATTTTATCAGTATTCAAAAAGGGGTTTTTGGTCCGACAGAAATTCATGTACAATATCCTAAAATTCAAGATGTCTATGTTGATCAGGATATTTTTGATAGGATTTTTAGGATTTACGATGTCCATATTGCTAGCGCAACGGCAACATCAGGAATAGAAGCCCACATTGATGGAGTGAATGCCGAAACCGCTGAAGTTTTGAAAAATATGATTCTTGGCAGGATTCAGGGATTTTCCGAACAGAGTGGAAATAGCCAACCGACCCAATCACAAGCGTCAGAACCTCGGGTCTTCACATTTGATAATAAAATATCCTCGGAAACTTACCCAATAAGCTCAGGTTGGTTGGTTTCTAAAATACCTGGAATTATCCTTGTTTCTGCCGTATATACTTATATTCTTTTTATTTTTTTAAATGCGTTTAAATTTAATTCCTTAGCCCTAGTTATTTTTGTTTTCTTGGTTTGTTTTGCTTTCAATTTTTTTTGGAAGTTAATTTGGAAATCGAAATATTATTTTGAATTTATGCCGGAATATATTTTGCAAAGAACTGGCATTATATCTAGACAGGAAAAACATCTACCCTATAGATCAATCCAAAATGTTACCATAAACCAAAGCTGGCTGGATAGGCTGTTAAATATCAGCAACATCAATATTGAAAATGCGGCTCAAATCACAGTCGGTTCCGGAAGAAACAGAAGAGTCATGAATGAGGGAGTGGTCGTTCCCGGATTATCAAATGATTTGGCCCAGTCTTTGTTGAGGGTAGCGAACGATGTTTCTTTGTCCAAATCAAATCCGTCTCAGATGGGGCTATAACTGAAGATCTGTTGACTTAATTTTTCGCTTTTGCTATACTTGAATTTCAAGGTTGAATGCTTTTATGTCCGCTAGATAAGCGGGCATTTCTGTAATATAACAAATGTCCGAGCGCAGGCGAACGAAGTGAGCCGAGCACGGAAACAGTTGTTAACCCAGCACATAAAGCGTTATGTGCTGGGTGTAAGAATTGTTTCCGCTCGCTTCGCACTTCGTGCTTGCTCGCGGACAATTCTAACATGTTAGATACCAAACAATTCATTTCATCCATAAAACAGATCGCCGAGGAAAAAGGAATTCCCCAGGACAAGGTCGTCGAAACGATCGAGGCGGCCATTGCCGCGGCCTACAAAAAGGACTACGGCGAAAAAGGCCAGATCATCCGGGCCAAACTGGATGTCGAGACCGGCGATATCAAGATAAGCCAGGTCAAGTTCGTCGTCGAAGGCGTTGACGATGAGGGTTTTGTCATTGGCGAATTGCCCGAACATCATCGGATAGAAGATCGGGAAGAGCGGATCGAACAGGCCAGAAATCAACTTGAGAATTTGCCGGCCGACCAAATCCCGCCCGTTGAAGGCACGCCCGAGGAAGAAATAAAAGTTAAATTCAATCCCGAGAAATATCTGACCCTTGTCGATGCCAAAAAAATCAATAAAAAATCAAAACTCGGCGACGAGATAATAACTCCTCTTGAAACCAAAACCGACTTTGGCCGGATCGCCGCCCAGACCGCCAAGCAAGTTATCATCCAGCGCTTGCGGGAAATTGAAAGGGAAGTCGTCTTTGAGGAATTCAAGAAAAAAGAAGGCGATGTCGTCTCGGGCGTCGTCCAAAGAAGCGAACGGCGAATGGTATATATCGACCTTGGCCGGACCAATGGCATCCTTTTACCGACCGAGCAAATTCCGCAGGACAATTATCGCATTGGCCAGCGACTCCGGCTCTTGGTTTTAAGAGTTGAGGAAACCAGCAAAGGACCGGCGGTAATTTTGAGCCGTTCCCATCCCCGATTGGTTTTGAAATTATTTGAATTTGAAGTGCCGGAGATCGAAGCCGGCAGTGTGGTCATCAAAGCCATTGCCCGCGAAGCCGGTTCCCGCTCAAAGATCGCCGTGGCTTCCACCGATGAAGGCGTTGACCCGATAGGTTCCTTGGTTGGCCAAAAGGGCGTCAGGGTCCAGACGGTCATCAATGAATTGGCCGGCGAGAAAATCGACATCATTGAATGGAACGACGACCCGGTCAAATTCATCGCCCACGCTTTGTCGCCGGCGAAAATTTTGGATATTAAAATTATTGACGAAAAAAGACGCCATGTCTTGGCTGAGGTCGCCGACGACCAGTTCTCGTTGGCTATCGGCAAAAAGGGCCAGAACGTCCGGCTGGCGGCAAAACTCACCGGCTGGAAAATCGATGTCCGGGCACCCCAGCAAAAAATATCATCCGAGGAAGTGATGGTTGACGAAGAAAATCCGGCGATCGTGCCGGCGGAAGAAATACCGGCGGTAAAATAAAATTTTCCCAATTCGTATATTCGTAAAAATTCGTAATTTCGTAGTAATATGGAATCAACAACAAAAAAACTTCCCGACTCAAAAGTAAAATTGAGCGTCCGTCTGGACAAAGCCGAACTTCTTGAATTTGTCGAAGAAGCCGAGAAAATACTTGCCAGCGAGACCCACCTCGAAGGTTTCCGGCCTGGCAAAGCGCCGAAGGAAATTGTCCGCAAACGGATCGGTGAGGACAAGATCAAAGAGGAAGCATTGTCCATCGCGATCCGCTCCAGTTTCGCCGAAGCGATCAAAAAAGAAAAATTGGATGTCATTGACCAGGCCGATTTCAAGATCGGCAAAAACACGCCCGATTGCCTGGAATATGAGATGGTCCTTTCGGTTTTTCCGGCCGTGGTTTTGGGCAAATATACCGGTTTGAACATCAAAGAAAACAAAATTGCCGTGACCGAAGACGAAATTAAAAAGACTCTTGATGAATTGGTTAAAATGCAGGCCACCGCCAAAACCACCGACCGGCCGGCGAAAGCCGGCAACCGAGTAGAGGTCAATTTTGAAATATTTTCCGAAGGCAAATTAATAGACGGCGGTAAAAGCGAGAACCACCCGCTGGTCATCGGCGAGAAAAAATTCATTCCGGGTTTTGAGGAACAAATTGTCGGCATGCAAACCGGCGAGAAAAAATCGTTTGCCATTCAAGTGCCCGCCGATTATGTCCAAAAAGAGATTGCCGGCAAGGAGATCAAAATAGATCTGGAATTGGTGAAAGTCGAGGAATTGCTGGTGCCGGTTTTGGACGATGGTTTTGCCAAAAGCCTGGGCAAATTCGCCGATCTCACCGCGCTCAAAGAAAATTTGAAAAAAAGTTTGGAAGCCGAAAAAGAGGCCAAAGAAAAAGACCGCGTTCGGTTGGCGATATTGTCGGAGATCGTCGGCAAAAGCCAAATGGAATTGCCGGCGACTTTGGTGGAAGAACGCCTCGATTCAATGATCCGCGACTTTGATGAGGACTTGCATCAAAAAGGGATGGAGCTTGGTTTGTATCTGGCTCATTTGAAAAAGACCCAGGACGATCTGCGAAACGACTGGCGGCAAAAAGCCGAACAGCAGGTCAAGATGAGTATGGTCGCTCGGACCATCGCCCGCCAAGAAAAAATAGAAGTCAACGACGAAGATATTGAAAAAGAATTCGCCACCCTTTCCGACTATTACACCCGCCAAGGAATGCTCGAAGACCTCAAACAATCGGATCCGCTGGCGATAAGATCGCGGATAAAAGATGTTCTCCTGAACGAAAAAGTTTTTGACTTTCTGGAGAAGAACAATGTTCAAACTTAAACCCCTCGCGAACGAGGGGTTTAAGCTGACCAACCAACCGGTTACCTGCCGAGGCAGTTTTTCTCTTGCAAAAGAAGCGAAGCCGTTCTAAAATTAGAGTGACTTCGACGGCATCCCGCTAAAAGCGGGATGCAGGGTATTCGCAAGACCACGGCTGGTCAGTGTCTGGCATAAGTATAGCAGGTATAAAGTCGTTTGTCAAGCCCGTTAGAGTTGGCTCAACTTTCATGTTTTCATCCAACAAATACTCATTTTTTTTCTTGCGTTTGGGATTGGCGGCAGTTTTTCTGTGGTTTGGCGTAGACAAGCTCGTCAATCCCAACTACTGGCTGGCCACTTGGTGGCCGGGTCAACTTTCGAGTATTGTCAGTCATTTTAGTTTGTCAGAAACGCAAATGATCTACGCTCTGGGCGTTTTTGAGATCTTAACCGGTTTGAGCTTGCTCACGAATGTCTTCGCCAAATTCTTTTCAACCCTTGCAATAATTTATCTGGTTGCTATTCTGATCGTAAATGGCTGGACCGAAATTACCGTCAGGGATTTCGGCCTGATGGGAGGATTTCTGGCGATAATTTTCTGGCCCAAATTTCGAAGCCGTTTTTAACCTTATGGATACTGATAATTTAGAAAATCAAAATCCGGAACCTAACGCGGTTTTTCGGGAAGAGCAAAAACCTGAACCGAAAAAAGATAAACCGGTCTATTTGCAACTGGCATTGCCGGTGGCGATAGTTCTGGCGGCGGTTTTGATTTCCGGAACTATTTTATACACTCACGAGCAAAGCACTCCCGGTAATAACAATGGCACCGCCGCCATCGGGAACAAAGCCGATCAGATCGTTCAAGCCAAGATCACCAGCTCCGATCATATTATTGGCAATGCGAACGCTAAAGTGACCATCGTTGAATTTGCCGATTTTCGTTGTCCGTTTTGCGAGAGATTTTACTCCCAAACCAAGGACCAGATAATCCAGAGCTATGTTAACACCGGCAAGGCCAAATTCGTTTTCAAAAATTATGCCTTCCTCGGCCAAGAGTCCGTCTGGGCGGCGGAAGCGGCTGAATGCGCCGGAGAGCAGAATAAATATTGGGAAATGTTCAACTGGCTTTTCACCAATCAAGCGCCCGAAACCAATTTAACTTTCTACTCGAAAGTAAATCTCATCAAAGATGCCGGCAAGGTCAGCGTGGACACGACCCAATTCGCCAGCTGTCTTAACACCGACAAAACGGCCAGTGTTGTCTCCAGCGATTTGTCAGCAGGTCAATCGGTCGGCGTTTCCGGCACGCCGTCGTTTTTGGTCTTCAGCAACAAAGATGCCAGTTTTGACGTCAGCATCATCAAGGCCCAAGAGCTCCAGAACGTTAACATCATCAACCTCCCTAACGGCAATTCCTTCATCATCGGCGCCCAGCCATTCTCGGTTTTCCAGACGGCGATAGAAACGGCACTAAAGAAATAGGTTTTTACTCTTAAAATAAAAAAGCACGCGTATGCCTAACTAGCATATAGCGTGCTTGTGAATATTATTTATCAACCGGCGAATGGTTTGCAAACCGCCCGCTTAAGGTCGTGATAATACAGATGAACTCTGGCCCTAAACGGCGCAGTCTTCTTAGGCTCCGCCAGCGGCACATTCTCGCAAAGCAGGATTCTCATGTCGGCATACTGCCGGTCAAGTTGGGCCGTCTTCTTTTCGGCGAGCATCTTTTGCCGGGCCAGTTGAACCGCTTTTTTGTCTGCTACTGCTTTTCGGGCTTCTTCGGACAAAATCGGAACTGCACGAGGTTTCGTTATCTCCATCCGCTTCCAGAATTTGATGATATTCCGTATTAACCAACGGATAGCGACAACGATAGCTCCGACAAAAACCGCCAGCGCCAAGCCGTAAATGGAGATGAGAATAAAGAGTGGTCCCATTTCACGAGGCGCTTCCTTGAAGTTGTTGGAAAAAAGGTCGCGAAAGCAGTCATTGAAGGGATGGAACAGGGGTTGAAAACGAAGCACTGGCCGCCATCTCTTGGGTGGCAGGAAAAAGTGTTCGGCGCTCCCGACATCGATGGCGTTAAACCAGAAGCCAGTTGCCAAAAGAACCAATACCGTCAACCAGCGCCAGAAAATCTTCCAGATGATCCACAAAAGCACAAGGGGCGGTTGAACAGTGTAGGCCGGGAAAATGCGCCGTCTCCGAAATTGGCATTGGTCTTTCGGTTTGGATTCAAACCAGAAATTAACCCACCTCCATTCCCAGCGCGGAGGCCGCTTGGCGAATAACGCGTCCGGAACCTCAACGGTCAGTTCGGCCTTCCCGAAATACGGCAACATCGGATCAAAAACCTTCACTCCGGTCGTCCGGTCGAACAGATCGGTTGGATACCGGTCGTCTCTGCGGCGAATGTACCTTGCCCACGGATCAGCCCCGCCGTCGTTCCAAACAATTGAAGCATAGATTTTATTTGTTCCCGGTTCGCGGAGTTGGATAAATTCCTCCATCTGCTCGAAGGGCACTAAGAAACGGCGCTCTTCAAACCAAGAAGAGATGACCACAAGCAGAACAAACACTCTCTGTGCTTTTTGGCTCTTAAGTAAATCAAGGTCCGCACGGTCAATACACCAGCGCACAACAATGGTGGCATCTTGTATCTTGTTGTCGGTCATGAGCTTAAGCATAGATCTCCTTTCTGCGGTTTTGCCCGCTTTTCTAAAGTTTTAAGGTACTAAACCAAGTATTTCTATTCTATATCAAACGGGACATATTGTCAAGAATGGCAATACTTGCTGAGTAAAACCAAAACGAGGCGGCGCCTCGTTAGGATATAATATTTGTCCGCCCGG